>Ga0316209_1000219_pt1 | contig 116846 bp, 101 predicted proteins | sample 6monopyrite_MG_FD_204945 | JGI IMG/M metagenome (GOLD analysis project Ga0316209, IMG submission 204945) | Microbial mat bacterial communities from mineral coupon in-situ incubated in ocean water Damariscotta River, Maine, United States -... | ecosystem: Environmental > Aquatic > Marine >... | reverse complement strand
TCGTTAATGACGTTAGAGATGAATTATCGCTAGATAGAAACGAGATGAATATAGGCAATCACGTTTTATCGTGTGAGAAATTTGCTATGATGGCTGTGAGATAAAAGATGGGTGTCCCTGATTTATGCTATATGAACTAGCAGACTGATTATAAATTTGAATGGCGACTAATTATCTACACTTGTCATTCGTGACCGATTAACTAGCTGCTGTTTATACCAAAAAAACCTTTCAACACTAAACTAATCGGCGCGTTCTGTTTTATCTCTTCATTTATATGAACTCAGCTTTGATTTTGAAACCATAACCCGACTAATATCTTACTGAACTTGTAGGTTTACACATGGCTACTATTGATGCTATTCTGTGACAGATGTAATGGATTGCTTGTTATGCTAAGAATTTAGATGAAAAATAAAACGATTAGGAACTTTAAAATGTTAAAGTTTATTAACAATAAACTACTGAGCGGATTTATATTTGCTTCAACTTTGTGCATGGGTTGTTCTCAATTAGTAATAAATAAATCTTTGAATATAAATACAGTTAAACCGCAAATGGTGACTATCCCCAGCGGCACGTTTCAGATGGGCTCGAACTGTTGTGAAAGGAAAGATGAAGAACCGATTCATACAGTGACTATTAAGACTTTTAGAATGAGCCAAACAGAAGTGACGTTTGCCCAATGGGATGAGTGCATTAGTGATGGTGGTTGCAGTTATAAACCCAATGACCAAGGCTGGGGACGAGGGAATCGTCCAGTTATCGATGTAAGCTATCAGCATATCACAGAGCAATTCATCCCTTGGTTAAATAAATCAACTGGGCAAACTTTTCGATTACCCAGTGAAGCGGAATGGGAGTACGCAGCGCGAGCGGGGAGTGCTACCAAATATGCGTGGGGAAATGAGATTGATTGTTCACAAGCTCAGTATGGTAGATATGGACTAAAAGAAGCCAATAAGTTGGTAAGAGAATGCGGTAAGTCCTACCATGGAACCGTTAAGGTAAAATCCTTTTCGCCAAATAATTATGGTTTATACGATATGAATGGCAATGCCTGGGAGTTGGTAGCAGATTGTTATCGCGAATCCTACAACGGGGCGCCAAGTGACGGGAGTGCCTGGCTGAGTAGTGAGTGTACTTTCGATCATGTTTTGCGCGGCGGTGGCTGGTACACTCCCGCTATCTACCTGCGCTCTGCGGATCGTAATGGGGTTTCGGCGACCCAACACGATCAACACATCGGTTTTCGTTTAGCCCAGCAACTGAGAGACTAACGCCTATGTTTTACCCTCTACTCGCCGAGCAGCGGAGGGATTTTTAACCAAAAGCGTATCAGTTAGAAGATACTTTTTACTATTCAGCCATCAACGGTTAGTCGCACAAAGACTCATTCAATTTGTATTAGCGAAGATCTGTCGATATCAATAGTGTCAAATTCACCTAGTCCACGACAAGTACAGCCTAAACAAACCACTAAAAAACCAGTCCATTTAACTTCTATTAAGAGTCCTAAAAGAAGGCATACCCCAAATAAACCTGTCTTTTATGCCAGCTTTTTTGCTTGTTCGCGCATACCTTCAAATATTTTCTCAGATACTGTTTTAGGAAAGTCATCTGGCAATATCGCATTGACATCTTCTATGACGTTATCAAGTGCATCCAGTATTTGCGTAATCATAGCTTCTGCTTCTTCTGCTGAAATGCCTACTTGGGTTGCCTGATTGACAAAATGACGCCTCTGTATTCTGGCAATATGGTAGTAGTTTTTGCTTCCTCTAATTGCCATTGCTAATTTCGCTTTTTGTTGTGAGATCTGATCGCTTCTTTTGCCGATCACTGGTAAAACAGATAGTATGTCGTAGAGTGGCGCTAGCTCATAGACATCTTTTGAGTGATGCTGAATACTAAAGTTTTTGGCGTGACCATCTGTTGCGTATAAAAGCCAAAATATAACTTGAGTCATGAAAAATATTTGCTTATCCGCAACAGCTTCTGATGATCCGTCCAACACTCGCATACATTCTGTAATACCAAGCCCACCATCAGCTTGATATTTCATCAGCGGAGATATTCCTCTTGCTTGGCACATATCCTCTTGAGGGATCCTAATGATCCAGGAATCATCCGATGATAACCTTCGGTCAAATCGTTCTACAACCAGCACTTTTTGCTCTTCAAATTGAGCAATATCACTGTTTGCAGTTGGCAATCCGAATGCACTGACAATCTTGGAGCAGAGCCATTCATTCTCAATTGACTCATGCATATCTGCCTTCATGTCACCGACTAATCCAAGCGGCAGCTTGAATATATGCGTTGTGGGAGTAGCACCGATAGGGTTGCACCAGTTGCCATCATGCCAAAGTAGCGCCGTTTTCTCTTGCGCGCCAGCTAGCGAAAATCTTAACTCACCAACTTCACCGCCATGACCTAAAGGGTTGCTTGCAACAGTGTTCCTCAGAAGATTAGCAATATCGGATTCATCCAGTGTATGACAATTTATTTCGTCTACACCCTCTGGTTCTTCACCAGGCCTTAGTAGTTGAACGGCCCCCATACAATCTCGCCCTAACTCAACCAAAAGGTCGAATGGTGATGCACTATGAGCGCCAAATTTTGTTGCTAAACGCTCTCTAATATCTCTACTGTCAGGCAACAAGTTATCGAAGTAATACTGCACTGACTCGCCTTGATGAGGCTGATTGCCCGGAACAAAAGGCAAAGACAAGGAGAGCGGCCGACCTAATTCACTGATCAACCACTCATCACTGTATTGCAACTCTTCTCGACCAGATTTTTTTCGCCAAGTCCCGACAAACTCCGTATTAAGCCAGATACTTAATTCGTTTTGCCGCCGCGCCATTACCATTTATCCTTATTCAGTTGTTTTGCGCCGGTAGATTCTATCGCAGCTTTAGCCTTCAATGCAGTCACTCCTTTAACAGCAAGTGGCTTTTTACTTGACACAACTCTTACTGGAGCTGCATCAGACAACATCAATTTAACATTGAGAATTGATAGCACGCGAAGAAAACGGTCGATAGTGACTTTGTGAGGGGTTGATTCTAACACCTGGTAAGTCTGCTGACTTATTCCAAGCTTATCAGCCATAGCCTTTTGGGAAAGACCTTGTGTCTTTCTGAACCCCTTCAAAATGGGCCTTAATTGGCCAGATGTATTAATTGTATATTGCATTTTACCATTCTCACTGGTTATTTATTACAGTATATAATCTGTATTTGCAGTATACAGTGTATATACTGTTTATGGTTTTTACAATATATATACTGTTTTTGTTCTAATGAGGTTTTGAGTTTTGCGGTTTACAATAAGTACACCCTAATCGGACTAGCTAAACGAACGACAAAAATCAGTTTATTAAAAAAACGAAACAGATGACCCATAATAGACTTTGCCATTTTTTGAAGTGATCTATTATAAGTTGTCATTATAGAGCCAAATCTAGGGCTATCAGAGGCATACCCATAATAGACTAGCTAATTCACAATATATTAGACTTAAGTCTATTTCGTACGATTGACTTTAACCAATACAGTTGAAAATTATATGTACGTGGTTATACTACTAACTCTTCCCAAGTTATGGATGTGATGCCGACATGAATAAATAGTCCTTTTATGAATTTTTTTAACTAATTCTGGAGGATCGTTATGTCGATACATAAATCATTATCTCTGGCTGATATTGGGTTTCAATTGCCTAATGGCCAACATTTATTTCAATCAATTAACACTACAATACCACCAGGCGTTTCTGCTCTGGTTGGTCGAAATGGTGCCGGAAAATCATTGCTAGCTAAAATAATAGCAGGGATAAAACAACCGTCTTGTGGGTTGGTACTGGGTAATGACAGCATCTGTTACGTTTCGCAGAGTATTAGCGGCAATGAACATACAAGTGTTGGTGAGCTACTTGGTTTATTAAAGCGGCAACAGTCAATTGAGCGTATTATTGCTGGGAGCGTTATTAGTGCTGATTATGAACTGGCTGAAGGTTTTTGGGACTGGGAAGAACATTTAAAAGTAATGGCAGGCAAGGTTGGTTGGACGCAACTGCCTCCTCTAAATAGAAAACTTAAAGACTGCTCCGGCGGCGAACAGATTCGTTTAATGTGGCTGGCAGCACTTGAGAAATATCCTGACTGGCTGATCCTGGATGAGCCGAGTAATCATCTGGATATTCAAGGGCGAGAGTTCTTGTACCACAGACTAAACAAAGTGGCACAGAGCAAATCAACCAATGTCATAGTTGTGAGCCACGATCGTCAACTATTGCGCAACGTTAACTGTATTTTTGAGCTGACCGAAAAAGGCCTGACCCTGCACGGTGGCAATTATGATGTATTTGTACGCGAGCAGGCAAACCGCTTTAGGTCTCAGCAACATTTGCTCGAAAAAAGAAAAACGCAGGTAAAGAGCCTTAACTCGAGCGTGCAGCTCAGCAAAGAAAAAATGCAGCGCTCCACCAGTCAGGGTGGTAATCGCGCTAGAAAATCGGGCGCCAGTGCAATGGAAATTGGCGCAGCTAAAGAAAATGCCGGACAGACTCAGGCTCGCACTAATAGACAAAACCAACAGCGACAAATCAAGCTTAATAGTGAGCTTCAATCTGCACGCGACAATATTGAATGGAGCGAACCCATTAGTTTCGACCTGGATAATACTTGTGTTAGGCAGGCACAGCAGGTTTTAACTTGTAGTGAACTTGAAATCGGATTCGAAAAGTCGTTAACTCAAACATTAAGCTTTCATGTAAGCGGTGCCAAATGCATCCATATAACCGGTGAAAATGGTTGTGGTAAATCGACCCTGTTAAAAACCATCATGGGTATGCTGCCACCACTCAAAGGAGAGTTTCAATGCTTGGTCAAAAAAGCGTACCTGGATCAGCAGCTATCCTGCTTACAAACAGGCCTAACTGCAGTTGAAAATTTTGAGCATACCAATCCTGATATGGACGAGCAAGACTGTCGATTACGTCTTGCATGGATGGGACTCAGGGGCGCGCAGGCGGATAAGTTGGTTGAAAATATGAGTGGTGGCGAACAGCTGAAAGTTACGCTGGCCTGTTGTCTTTTATCAAAACAGCCAGTGCAATTACTATTGCTTGATGAACCAACTAACCACCTGGATTTGTACGCGATAGCTGCGCTAGAAAATGCGCTGACTCAATACAAAGGTGCGATGATTGTTGTTAGTCATGATGCAGACTTTGTGGCTAAATTAAACCCGGATATTCGATTGAAGTTGGAGAAAAGAGATTGCCGCCTGTGATCCTTTTTATTCTAACCTTAGCGGACTTTTCATCCATTTAGTTTTCATTAGACCATGTCACACTTATAATAGACTTACTTGTTGTTCGTCGGTTACCGAAAACTAGTTTGCTAATGACTCAAATGTTTTAGATTTACGCGAGTCATAGCGTTTTATTTACCCTTGTAGACAACCAGCATTAGTTCATAGTAGCATTCCTGAATTTATAAAAACATGCCCACCAAACAAATCAATGAACCTGAACACATTGATTTGACCTACTGTAGCATAGCTTTGAAAAAACCAATTGCGACAATTGTCGCAGAAATAACTTGCTATGGTGCGACAAGTGTCGCATAATCGGTTTAGACATTATTTGATAAACGGATTAATTACATGCATCAGCCAACCGCACCTGAGTTAGAAATATTAAAGCTCTTATGGAAACAGCAGCCTCGCACTGCTCGTGACCTACACGACAATGTTGTCGAGAAACTACAGTGGAGTTACTCATCAACTCGAAAGACGTTAGAGCGTATGGGAGAAAAAAGGCTAGTAATCATAGAGGCCCAGGGTAATAAGAAAATTTACAGTGCGAAAGTTGAAAAGATGACTACGCTGGCAATCATCGCAAAAGATATTGCTAAGCGGGTATTCGAACTCGATGGACCTCTACCGGTTGCTATGTTTGCTGATAGTCATCTTATTGAAAATGAAGAAATAGATGAACTTGAACGATTGCTTAATCAAGACCAGACGGAATAAATTATGAACCAACAAATCATGCAGATTCTACTTGAATTGCTCGTTTACTTTTTTCTTTGGAGCTCTGTTCTTGCATTAATTGTATGCGGTATCACTTTCGTTTGCGAAAACTTACGCCATTGGTCCGCATATTGGAAGACAGCTCTACTACTTTGCCTTCTGCCTTTGTTTCCTTGGTCTCACTTTGAGTGGTTCACTTTTGATTGGTCTTATGTCAATCACACTTTTTTCGAATTACCTACAGAATGGATAAGAGGGTTGGTCATCAGTTCAGAAGAGCTGAACTATTTTAATAGCTCAGAATCGGAGTCTTCAAGTTCTCCATTGTTAATGATATTTTTGTTATTAGTTGCAACGGTTTCTTTAACTCGAATTGTTAGCTATTTAGTCAAGCTGAAAAACTTTAAACGCACTCTACAGTCCTTCAATAGAAAGAACTTAGACTCACCTTCTCTTGCATTTTTAACTGAAAAACAGCGAGTGTTTATTGAAAGAAAAGCAATTGATATCTTAGTTGTTGACGAACCAATATCTCCTTATGTGACAGGTCTGTTTCGTCCTAAGCTAGTACTACCAGAGAGTTTCTTCTCACTTCTTACCACCCAACAAGTATTATTGTTTGAGCATGAGCTAACCCATATAAAGCATTATGATGTTGCGTGGCTAAATGTGTCTCAAGTATTAAGATGTTTACTTTGGTTCGCTCCGGCTATTCGTTATTTTCAACGCCAGTTAGAGCTATCTATTGAGATCGAGTGCGATGCTCGGGTTCTCGAAAAATTCCCAACGATGAAAAAAGAATACGGAGGGGCAATATTAAACATAATCAAGCTCACTCAACAAAAAGTTCAACCCCAAACAGCGTTCTTTATAGGCCAACAATTTGGCGCATTAAAGAATCGAATTCTACTTACTCAACAGAAAAGCAAAACACAAGGAATTAACCTCATGCATAAAATCACACTCGGATTGTCAGCTATTTTACTGAGCTCTGCTTCATGGGCTTTAAGTGCCAAGATGGAAAACTTGATGAAAACCGAAGAATTTTCGTCGATTCATAAACAAGCGACAAGACATATAGACGAAGTTACGAAAGTGATAAAGCCGACAGGAACTTGGACCAATCCACTAGTTACCTCACGGGTTAGCTCTAAATTCAAAGCTAAGCAAAAAATACGCGGTTTTAAAGCGCATTTGGGGATCGATCTTGCCACAGAGAAAGGTGAGCCAATTGTTGCTGCGAGCCGCGGTATCGTCGTTATTGCAGATGACTCAACTCTGCATAAAAACTATGGCAAAGTAGTGGTCATTGATCATGGTGAAGGAACGCTTTCGATGTATCTGCACATGGACAGCATTGCGGTCAACAAAGGAGATGCCGTAACGCTGGGGCAATCACTTGGAAAAGTTGGAGAGACAGGCAAAGCCACAGGCCCACACTTACATTTTGAAGTAATTACCGCCGGTCGTCATATCGACCCAGCATCGATTATTGAATTTAGCTTATAACGATCTAACTAAATAGACACTTTAAATAAACATTCTAAATAACTAGGTAAATAATGAAAATATCACTCGTTCTTTTGTTTGTTACTTTCAATTGCTGGTCGGCAGAAATTGCCATCACCATTGACGACCCGAAAGTAGGTAACACACCCAGTTTTTCAGCAGAAGCAAGAGACCGAGAAATATTGGCACATCTCAAAGTGGCAAAAATAAAGGCCACACTGTTTGTTACCGGCATGCGAATAGATAATTTAGCAGGTAAGAAACTTTTAGAACGATGGGATAATGAAGGACATTCACTTAGCAATCATTCTTACTCTCATCAATACTTTCACAGTTCCAATATCGATTTGAATACCTATATAAAATCTTTCCAAAAAGGCCACTCTCTAATCAAGAATTATAAGTCTTTTGTCCCTCGCTATCGCTACCCCTATTTGAAAGCGGGCAATACCTCAAAGAAACGGGATGGTTTTAGGCTTCATCTTAAAGAGAATAATTACCAATTTGGCTATGTCACCGTAGATGCTTCAGATTGGTATATTAGCGAAAGGCTGGAACGACAATTAAGAAAGGGTGAACAAGTCGACTTTGATGCTTACAAAAATTATTACCTTGAACATATATGGGACCGTGCACGTTACTACGATAATTTAGCAAAAAAAGTATTGGGCCGTTCTCCAAAGCATGTATTGCTTATTCACCATAATTTATTAAACGCCTTGTTTTTAGATGACATAATTGCCATGTTCAGAACGAAGGGTTGGAAAGTCATCGATTCCGAAGTGGCGTTTAAAGACCCTGTTTATCAAAAACTTCCAAATGTGTTTCCCGCTGGAGAAAGTATAATTTGGTCCTTGGCGAAAATGCAAAAGCTTGACGGTTTACGATATCCCGCAGAAGATGGCAAATATCAAGCGCAAGGTATGAATGAACTTTCTCTTTAACGTCATGAACTGACTGTCCGTTGAGTAGATTCCCTATTTTTTCCCATTGGTCTGTGTTGATCCAATTCGATTCACTAGGTATTGGGCTGTGAATCTACTCGCCAGTAGCGAGATTGAAGGACGTCATTTGTTCACGCTGATTTTAGAATCTAAAACATGAGTGATTATAAGCCTATTTCTGGTTCGCTAGAGGCATGGCATAAATAACCTTTAGCTAGAAAAGGGACTTCGAAAATTAGATCGACTATAAATATTCAATCAAAATAGATCTAAGCCAGGGATCGCGGCTTCTTTTGGATTCAAACAATGATATAAATAAATGGCTAAGCCAGCATCACCAGTCCATAATGTGTACCTACCTTGCCCGAAAGTTAAGCGCGCTTTCTGGCACTGTTCAATTGCATGAATAGCAAACTTTCTAGCTCTTTCAAGCCAAATTGAGTCCCCAGTTCTAGCGTATAAATATAAAAATGCATACCCGTTACCAGCAGTACCATGGCAAATGTTTGAGCCTTTCGCTAGTGGGCCAGCTTGCCATACTAATTCGGCAGCTTTTTTGCTTGCCTGCTTGTCAATGACCGTAGCAAATTATAAAAGCTTTATTCGATTTACTTTCCTAAGCTTGGCTATCAGGAAAAATAGAAAAAACTTTTGAAACTCCTTCTTCTACTGCGACACGCTCATCAAACGGAATAATATCAAAAGCGATACTAATGCGATTTTCTTGATGAGTGATCGGGATCGTATGATGAAAAAAGTAAGAGGGAAAAAAGACCAAAGCATTGGTCGAGGTTGCCACTTCATGCTCGATGGGTTTCACCTCACTGAAAAGCTTTTTTTCTGGTTTACCAAAAACGATATTGCCAGCACTCGAATGAGCCTCTGGCAACTTAGGAACTTTCAAATAATAAACACCACTCAAAAATGCTTTCGGGTGCATGTGCGGGTTTTGATGTCCTTCTGAATCTAGCAGTACAGACCAAATTTTTATACGGGCTTTCTCTGGAATTTTTTGAAGAAAAGGATGGTCGTCATTTAAGGTCTTAAGTGCGCTGAAATGAATTTTTAGATTTTCCTTGATGGCAATAATTAGTTGGTTAACACTGTCAAAATTATCGAGTAATAACGATCGTGTTTGACGTCCTTTATGGGTATTGGCACCATCAGGTTCGTATTCCAAGGTCTGAGATTTTTGAATGTCATTCTCAAGCTGTTGTCTTTGTTGTTGATTTAAATCTAAGGTCGCTTGGTAAATAAATTGTTTGAAATTATAAAATGCGACAGCTTGTTGAGATTGACCTTTTTCGTTCAAGCATAGTGGATAAAGCGCAAAGGCGGTATTACGAATGTAAGTCGTGGTGTCGGTTCTTCGAATAAGTTCAACAATAAACTGTTCCGCCGACGGTTCTTTTAAGGCAGTTAAAAAAAGGCAGCGAGAAAGTTGATACTCTGCGTCGTGTGGCTGTAGTTTTAACGCTGTTTCAATGCTATTTAATGCCTCGCTATTTCTTCCCATTTCGAAATAACACGACGATAAATTACTCCATACCGAAGGATCATTTTTTTCGATTTCTAGCGCAGACAGGTAATTTAAAACGGATTCTTCAAAATGGGATTCAGCATAAAAAACCATACCGAGGATATTGAAAGCGCTATAGTTTCTTGGAATCGAAATGGCTTGACTGAGATAGAACTTTGCCTGTTCGAATTGATTCGATTGGTAATATGCTGTCGATAGATTATTTAATGCGTTGTGATGATTTGGTGTGCGTTGCAACACTTGTTGATAGAATTCAATTGCTTTGTTCAATTGACCTAAACTGAAATAAACATTGGCGAGGTTGAACTGGGATTTTTGGCAGTTTTTATCAATAGTTAACGCCGCATTATAAGCGATTATCGCGGCGTCTAAATCACCTTTTTGGTGTTGAACAATAGCGAGCGATAGACGCAGTTCTTTTTCTGCCGGATTGAGTGCTATCGCGCGCTCTAGCAATTCAATGGCCGAGTCAAAATGGTTTTGTTTACTGAATAGCTTGGCTCGATAATACATCGCCTGCCAATTGCTGGACGTTAGAGCCAGCAGTTCATCGAGTAACTGCTGCGCCTTAAGTGGCTCGCTTTGAATTAATGCGATTGCTTGCTGTAGAGACATCGGATATTTTAGTGGATTTTATATACCCACTAAAATAACACTTGGCGATAATTTTGTCATTCGTTTTACGGCAATAGCCAGCCGTTCATGATCGAAGTCAATTGTTCAGCAAGCAATTGCTCAGCAAGTACTTGAACCTTGCCCCTCGGTGATTTAATATTAAAAAAACGACGCCAAGTAGCAATGTATGAATAACAAAAATCTAACCCCTTTCCATTTAGCAATCCAAGTCAGGAATTTGAGTGAAGCAAGAGAATTCTACGGCAAAAAACTGGGACTACCAGAAGGTCGAAGTAGCAAACAATGGATCGATTTTAATTTATTTGGCCATCAATTAGTGACCCACTTTAATCCTGAAATTGGTGACAATGGAAAAATCAATAACTATTGTAATGCTGTCGATGGACATGGAGTGCCTGTTCCCCATTTTGGGGTAGTACTGAACTTCGATGAATGGAGACTATTGGCCGAAAAAGCCAAAGAATTTATCGATGATTTTTTAGTCGAACCTTATATTCGATTTGAAGGTGAAGTCGGTGAGCAAGGTACCATGTTCTTTACCGATCCATCTGGAAACGCTCTCGAATTTAAAGCCTTTAGAGATATCGATAAACAGTTATTTGAGAAGTAGTTAATTGAGAAGTAGCTAATTGAGAAGTAGCTAATTGAGAAAGAACGGTTAGCAAAATGGCTGCCGAATTTCTTTTTTCTCAGTGAACTAATGGCCTACGGTTTAATTACTTCGGCAGATATTATTTGTTCGCCGTTGCTCAATGCAAACACGACCTCCATGCCGCTAATCACTTTGCCAAATACTGTGTAATTACGGTCAAGATGAATATTGTTGCCGGTATTGATAAAAAACTGAGAATCGCCGGTATCTTTGCCCGAGGTTGCCATGCCTACCGTACCTATCTCATGAGATAGATAGGAAATTTCCTCTCGAATGGTTTGATTGCTACCACCGTTTCCATCGCCAGAAATATCACCGCCTTGCGCGACAAAGTTACCAATTACCCGGCTAAAATAGCTATCGTTGTAAAATCCTTGATTGACTAAAGTCACAAAATTTAGAGCCGTGTAAGGGGTTTCTTTTGAAAGTTGGATCTTAATATCGCCTTTTGAGGTATGTAAAACGACTTGTTTTTTTGCAGCTTCGGCAGCTTCCGTATAGGCTTTGACAGCGGTTTTCGCTGACTTGCCAGTTGAGTCTTTCGCTAATAAACTTTTCGCATAACTAGAAACCGATTTATCAGGATCGCTCGACAATAATTTGATGACATTGGCAAAGCCTTGCTTATCTTTTTGATATATTAAACTGGCGAAATTGATTTTAACAAAACTGTTCTTGTTCGAAAGGATCTTAAATGCCCAGCTCATGTCTTCACGTTTTTGACGCTCAATTAGTCCTGCCATTGCAGTCACTACCATCACCGGATATTCGCTTTTAAGATGGTTTTTGAGCAATTTAATTAAGCGTCTTGCATCCAGACCAGAACTAGCTAAAGTGGCCAATGCCGTTTGTGCGATTAGACGATTATTGGCGACCGATAGTTTGCCGAGTTGAATTCTAGACTGCGGAATATAAACAAAATTCCCCATCGAACGAATGGCTTCGGTGGCTAAGCCAACATCCGCTTGTTCGCTTTGCTCTATTAACCAAGAGAGCAGTTTACGATCGGCTAAATGGCTTTTTTTAGCAATTTTTCCAATAAGTTTCGCGAGCAATCTTTTATTTGTTGTTGTTTGAATGATGTCGGTATATTTCGGTAATTGCGGCGTTTTAATGTATTTTCGTATTTTGGGGATGCGGGCGAGAAAGTAGAGAACATTGGTCGAAACTTGATTATCTTGTTTGACAATATCCAGTAATAATCGATAGTTTAAGCGGGAAAAATCTTCTTTTAGTTCACTGTGATAAGTTAACGCCATCGCAAGCGACTGAAACATACTGCTTTGAATCACTAATGACTTTTCACTTGCTAGTCGGTCAATGACTTTAGATATGAGACCATCTTGACCTAAATTTCCGAGCGCTAGGTAAATTTCTTTTCTAACGGTTTCATCGCTTTCAATTTCAAGCTGTTGCCATAAAATGGTGTTGGCCTCTTTTGCACCGCTAAGACCAATAGCAAAAATGCTCGCCCGTCTTACATCTTTATTTTTGTCATGGGTGAATCGTTTGATTAAAGGGATTATAGAGGCTCCGCCGATACGGCCTAGGCCTTTTATCGCTGCTATTTTGTTCTCTATGTTATTGCCAGCTAAAATATTATTGAAAAATTCGGTTGATAATTCTCTTCGATCGACCATTTCAGCAATTTGTGCGGTCGTCGATTGCCGAAGACTATTCTTGGTAATAGCCAATGCCGTATGGCTTAGTAATGGTACGACAAAAGCAAGCACGCAATAAGTAACAAATCGCAAGGTAAGATCCTTTGAACAAAATGATCTTCGTTTTTTGATGATCATACTGAATGAATCAAAGAATTATGAAATAATGTCGCTATAAAAGCAATCTAGCAGCACAACAAGCTCAATAAAAATAAAAGGTTAACGGCAGCATGGCACAATATATCTATTCAATGAATCGGGTCAGCAAAGTTGTCCCACCCAAAAAAACGATCCTAAAAGACATTTCACTCAGCTTTTTCCCCGGCGCAAAAATTGGTGTACTAGGATTAAATGGTTCTGGTAAATCAACTTTATTACGGATTATGGCCGGTATTGATACCGATATTGAAGGTGAAGCCATTCCGCTTAAAGGCATCAATATTGGTTATTTACCACAAGAACCTCAGTTGGATGAAACGCTAGATGTTCGTGGTAATGTCGAGCTAGGAATTTCCGAAATTAAACAAGTGCTTAATCGCTTTGACGAAGTCAATAACGCCTTTGCCGATCCAGAGGCTGATTTCGACGCATTGCTAAAAGAACAAGCAGAGTTGCAGGATAAAATCGAGGCGGCTAACGGATGGGAAGTTGACCGAATGCTCGATAAAGCCGCCGACGCACTTAGGCTTCCGCCATGGGATGCAGAGGTGAAACATTTGTCTGGTGGTGAAAAACGTCGAGTAGCCTTGTGCCAGTTATTATTGTCCAAGCCCGACATGTTGCTGCTGGATGAACCGACCAATCATTTAGACGCAGAGTCCGTGGCATGGTTGGAAAGATTCCTTCAAGATTTTAAAGGGACTGTAGTCGCTATTACCCATGATCGATATTTTCTCGATAACGTCGCCGGTTGGATTTTGGAACTCGACCGAGGCCACGGTATTCCTTGGGAAGGCAATTATTCTTCTTGGTTAGAGCAAAAAGGCAACCGCTTAGCAACGGAAGAAAAGAAAGAATCCGCTCATCAAAAAGCGATGAAAGAAGAGCTTGAATGGGTTCGTTCTAATCCTAAAGGTCGGCAAGCTAAAAGTAAGGCACGTATTGCTAAATTCGAAGAATTATCCTCGCAGTCTTACCAGAAACGAAATGAAACCCAAGATCTATACATTCCACCTGGTCCTCGTTTGGGTAATTTAGTGATCGAGGCGAATAACCTACAGAAAAGCTTCGGCGAAAAATGTTTGGTCGATGAATTAAGTTTTAATCTGCCGCAAGGGGGAATCGTAGGAATTATCGGCCCAAATGGCGCAGGTAAGTCGACCTTATTCAAAATGCTGACCGATCAAGAAACACCTGATGGCGGAGAGTTAAGAATTGGTGAAACGGTTAAAATTGCACATGTCGATCAATCGAGGGATAGTTTGGATGAATCCAAAACTGTTTGGCAAGAAATTTCAGATGACTCGGATACCATCACGGTGGGGAATTACCAAGTTTCCTCGCGGCAATATGTAGGACGATTTAATTTCAAAGGCGGCGATCAGCAAAAATTTATCAAAGATCTATCCGGTGGCGAACGAAATCGAGTTCATCTAGCTAAATTGCTTAAGAGCGGCGGCAATCTTTTATTGCTAGATGAACCAACCAATGATTTAGACGTTGAAACATTAAGAGCATTAGAAGAAGCGGTATTAGCCTTTCCGGGATGCGCGGTGATTATTTCTCATGATCGGTGGTTTTTAGATCGAGTTGCCACTCATATTTTAGCGTTTGAAGGCAATAGTAAAACCGTTTGGTTTGAAGGGAATTATGCAGACTATGAAATCGATCGTAAAAAACGTTTGGGAGCCGATGCCGACGCGCCCGTCAGGATTAAATATCGAAGTATTGGGTAATGAAGCGTTCGTTATAAATTACAAAAAATCTTCTGTACGGCGGAGATATTTGAGTGTCAACTTGGCATCTGTTAACTTGGAAAAGAAAATAACTTATTTGGTTGAGGTTGTGGTTCTTCCCTTGTCAGGACAACAAAAGGACTGAAATCGACTGTTTTCTTGTCGGAGATATGGTTCATACCGCCAGTCATCTTTCTAATTATTCAAAGGAAAAAAATGGGCGTCATTAACTTTGTAGTGATGTTAATTGCTGGTATCGTTATCGTGCTATTTTCCTACGGCATGATTGGCGCAAAAAACGATGCCACTAATAAAATGAGCCGAGGCTTCATTCAAGTTATTCGTTTTCTTGGCTGGACACTTATTTTGTTTAGCCTTTACGATCGTTTCATTGCTTGGGTCATCGGCTGACACAATATACCCGTTATCAATAAAGATGGCTGTTTCTAGCCTTGCTGAACCCTGCATCTTCATTGATAACGGGTATAACTCAAAAATATTAACTTTGGCTTCGTAGGGTGTGCACGTTCCTTTGTGCCCACCATTTCATTACAAGTCGTTTTAGCATAACCGATAAAGTTTCAATCCATAGCCGTTGATTTCCAAACACTCTATTCAGACTTTTCCGACTCATCATTTTTCTCGCTAGACTTATCGAGCATCCGTTTAAAGAATTTTACTTCACAGGCTAATGAACTGCTTTTGCCCAGAGCGTCTAAGAGAAATTGTTGAGAGATATACCACCCGCCAATTAGAAATATCAAAATGGTACTATTGACCGATGACACGACAGAATGACTCGACAGAATATAGGTAATCGCCAATATTAACGCCGCCCAAACGATTGAATGTTTAAGAATGGGCTGACATGATTTTGATGGTTGCATAATTTTATCCTTGGTTTTGAAAGTTAAACATAAAATCGGTGTGCTTGCATTATTAGTACAGCTAGTGCATCAACTTGTGACGACTATAGAATAGATGTATTATTAGGTCAAGCAGTACATCTATCTGGAAACAAACAATTACAAATGGAAATATCCATCGATATCGGCAGTGAGCAGCCCATTTTCGCCCAATTAATTGGGCAAATTAAGCAAGCGGTGATGAAAGGCGAGCTTAGTCCTGGCATTGCTTTGCCACCGATACGGCAGCTTGCCAGCGACTTAGGCATTAATCAAAATACGGTTGCTAAGGCTTATAAAGTGCTTGAGCGCGACCAAGTGATTGTTGCAAAAGGCTACAAAGGCACCTTTATTCATGATGATGCAAAAACGAATAGCAGTATTGATTGGGAAGAGAAAGCGTCATCTATTATGACAAAAACCGTGGGTAATTTACGAGAAACTGGATTAACTGACTCTGAAATTCGAATCGCTTTTAGTAAAGCGATGAAAGAAAGCCGTTAGTCTTGGGCTGATTAGGAAAAAACATTGTGCTAGAAAATATTATCAATCAAATCGTTATGAATCTCTCCGATACACGAGTCGCTTTAGTCATTGTGGTCTTTGTTAGTCAAATCGTGACTCTTTCCATCTACCTTCCTGGAAGGTGGCTGCGTTATCGAAAAGCGTTATTCGAACGATATCCGGCCGAAGAATACCCCAACCTTTATTATCAGCCCGAAAGCGTCGAAATTTTACGTCAGAAAATAAGACAAGGATTGGATTGGTTGGTCGCCTCAGTCGGAATTGGATTAATCATGGTTGCTTTAACCGGTGAAATTACAGCGATAGAATTGGCCGTTACTATGATCACTTTTGCGCCGGTGCAAATATTTCCCTTTTTCTTGAGTCGATATTGGGGTTATAAAAACCAGCTATTGATGAAAAAGTCTGAAGGAAAAAAAATTAGAAAGGCGTCACTGGCAACTCGCAAAGTGAAAGATTTTATTCCGTTATATTTAGTTCTACTGGCCATTTCAATGTATTTACTTACCTTGATTGTTGGAATATGGAGTGAGCTGAATGGAGAAACGCTTCTAACGATGATCGGGCTGAATACGATTATAACAATTTATTCAATTTATTTGATGAATAAGGCACTCAACGCCGCGAAAGACGATCAATTTCTCAGTGCAAAAGATCGTTTGGCGCAAATAGGGAAACGTATCAGGAAATCGATAATTTTAAGTATTTTGTTTAGCTCGTTTATTCTAAGTATTTTGGTAGTGACTTACTTTGGACTAGGTAAAGAGATATTTTTAATCGCGGCGAGCATTTATTTTCAATTGATTTTTGTTATTGAAGTGAATCCAAAAATTGAGCGCGATTTTTCTGTTTATAAGGCTGGTAGCTAGTTTAGTTCTTTATCGACTTATTAAATAACTCCATAGTCTATCGATTTCCGTTATTTCGATTCGAAAACCATAAAAATTTTGGGATATCACAATTGAAAATTAAATTAGCAACAAAAGAAAACCTTGGCAAATTTTTTATTTATCTAGCTGATCATCTTTCCGACAATTGGAAAGACGGCACCCATATTTTCTTGCCTATGTCAAAAAACGAATCCCAATTAGATAGCGCGATGAAAGCTCATTTTTCAAATGGTATTGACGTTAACATTGGAGAACCGGGCTGGCGGCGGATTTTTCTAGCATTTGATGAAAAGTAAAATATTTTCGCTTATATATACGGGTATAGATATTCGTTCTCACCCAGAAAACCATACAAGTCATAGAGCTTTACTAGGAATGGGAGTCGACCGCTCCTTTCGACAAAAGGGACGAGGTGAGCGATTGATTAAGGAATTGATTCATTGGATGATTCAGAATACTGCTATCGAGTATTTAGATCTTCGGGTATTATCTAATAATATTGCGGCCAAAAATTTATATGGGCGCATCGGTTTTGAATCTCAGGGAGAGATAAAAAACATGTTTATAATCGAAGGGAAGTCATTCTCATTTACCTTAATGTCAAAGAGAATAGTTATTTAATTCGGTACTATTTCTAAAGCGAAAGATATCAGACACTATATAAAAGGAGAAAACTATGAAAATGCTAATAACTATTCAAGAAAACATTCGGATACAGCGTTCATCTATTGGAATTTTATTTTTAGGTTTTTTGTTTTCACTGGTTTTGCAGGGATGTTCAGGTATCCCTATTTCATATTATGACGCAACCACATATTCCCAGCTAACATCACTAAAAGCTGAAACAACGTTATTAGTTGAGAGTTTTGACGCAAAAGCAGTAACTGATAACGTAAAGAATATTGATAATACTACTCTCAACTTGAGAAAGGCTTATGAATACGAACGTGGGAAGGGCAATCCGAATAGTGATACAGCCAAGCAATTCAAAATAATTATTGCTCTGTTTGATGAGGACGTGAAAGATTATCGAGAAAATGGACCCACAGAGTTAGGTAAGAAATATTTCCGAGAAGCGTCAAGAGCTCTTGGGCAAGCCTTTGATATTGCTATATCCACTGAAAATCTTAAAAACAAAGACAAACGATAGGAGAGAGTCATGAGCAAGTTTACAGATTTTATCGACGGTATTGTTGACGAAAGCGGTAAGTTGGCAAAAAACGAATTGAAGACGTTAATATCATCATCTAAGAAAGACCAATCTGATTTTGTTCGTCTACAGGCAGAAAACTTCGAGCGTTGGTCGATAATGCTTTCAGAAGGCGACCTGACTGTTAAAGGTTATAAAAAATTAATAAAAAAAATGGAAGTTCTTACTCAGCTTGAAGTCATTAAACTTAGTGTTGCAGCAAAGGCAAGTGCGCAGCGATTATCGAGCGGTATTCAAAGCATGGTTATAAAAAGCTTGTTTGCACTTATTTAGATAAATTATTCTAAAAAACAAAGGACGAGTTAGTAACGGATCTCTGACCGAGATAGTTGCTCTGGTTATTATCTGTTCTGAGAAATTCTGATTGTTCAATTGGATGATCGTTAGGCGAAATAAAAATAATTAGAAATCAAAAAAAGGAAAATCAATTGAAAATATTTCTAAAGGTACTTGCTGGGATCGGGGGAGTCATTGTATTGGCAATTGTTGCTGTAATGTATATGACTGGTGGGATGACAGAAATAGCGGATAAGTTTTTTACTGCGGCAAAATCCGATAACTATGATGTCGCCTATTCGTTTTTATCTGAGGACTTCCAAAGCGGCACAAGTAAAGAGCAACTTAAAAGCTATCTTACCAACAATTCACTAGATAAATTCGAAGAAGCAAGCTGGAATAATCGTTCTATTAACGGTGGGCGGGGTGAACTATCTGGTTCAATCACCACAGAAACTGGCGGCGTTGTACCCATTTCTCTAAGCTTCATAAAAGGGAAAGATGATTGGAAAATATATTCGATTAAAAAACCATCATCGGGTATTCAGGAAGAAACAATGTCGATAAAAATGCCATCCGAACAAGAACAGGTGGTTCTGGTCAGTGATTCAATGCATGTTTTTGCCGTTTCGGTAAAAGAAAAAAGCATGTCAAAGATGTTTAACCACGTTTCTAATCTTTGGCAAAATCAGTTTAGTGTCGATAAATTTGATGAGGCTTTCGCCTCATTTTATCAGTTTGGCGATGCTCTATTAGTATTAGACCAGCACTCCCCTCAATTTTCAGAAAAAGCAACCATCGATGAAAATGGTGTGCTAATTTTGAAAGGATTGTACCCAACCAAACCTAATCAAATTTATTTCGTGCAGAAATATATCTACGAAGGTCTGAATTGGAAGCTTATGGGCCTTAATGTTAATGTAAAGTGAATGAAAGGGAGAGCACCTTAATCTCCGATGAAATTCAACTCTCATTGGTAAACATAAAAAATGTAGCTGTCTTTTAGAATCTAATTATTTCAAGCATAAATTTATCGCTTGTGACGAAGAATTACGCCTTGAAATCGCTTTTATTCTGCCTCAAAAATGTAGATAGCTCCAGCTGCACTTATCGAATTATCTCCCTGATTACCATTAATACCTGTGGCACTGCTACTTTCATATATTGCACCAACTACAAGACGCCCGTTCTCTAAGACAATTGAGTGAGAAAAACCATCAAGACTATCTGTGTTGGAGGCTTTTATATAATATTTTTGGCTCCACACTCCTGCGTTATTTTCAAATAAATATGCTGCCCCACTATCGACAATTGAGTTATCGTTTAGATCACCATCGACGCCCGTAGAGCCGCTATCTTCTTCTCGCGATGCTACCACCAACTGAGAACCGCTTAATGAAATTGCGAAGCCGAAGTGGTCGTTTCCGTCAGAGTTCGAAGATTTGAGGTAACTTTGTTGGCTCCAAATTCCGCCAGTTCTAGCAAACACATAAACAGCACCACTCTGGGAAGAGGAATTATCCATTTGATCGCCATCGACGCCGATTGCGTTGCTGCTCTCCTGTCTAGCGCCAACTGCCAGGGTATCTTGGTTAAGCGACACACTAATTCCGAAGAAATCACTTGCATCGCTATTTGAGGACTTAATATACGCTTGCTGTGCCCAATTAGAACCATCGTAGGTAAAAACGTAAACAGCTCCACTGTACTTAGCTGAATTATCGTTTTCATCGCCATTAATGCCACGGGCACTGCTTCTTTCTAAAGCTACTCCTATTACAAAACTGTTACCATCTAATGATATTTGACCTCCAAACTGATCGTTGGAGTCCGCATTCGAAGCTTTTATATACGTTTGTTGAGACCAGTTTGTTCCACTGCGTGTGAAGACATAAGCGGCACCTGAATTAACTGACAGTTCATTGCTTTGGTCACCATTAATTCCGCGACTATCGCTATCTTCATTTAGTGCACCTATAACTAGGGTATTGTCTTGTAATTCAATTGCCGCGCCAAAGGCATCTCCGACGCCAGTGTTTGATGCTTTGATATAGGCTTGTTGAGTCCAACTGGTTCCGTTTCGGGTAAAAACATAAACAGCCCCACTATTTGTCAGGGAATTATCATTTTGGTTTCCATTGACTCCGGTTGAGTTGCTACTTTCTCCCAATGAGCCTATAGCGATGGTATTTCCATCTAAAGAAATTGCCGAACCGAATTGGTCGTTTATGTCAGGATTAGATGCCCGAATAGTAGATTCCAATAGCCAATTTATTCCGTCATAAGTGTAAATATAAACAGAACCGCGGCCCCCATTGTCATTTATGGCCGGGACAGCTAGAGTATTTCCATCCAATTCAACGGCGGAACCAAATAGATCTGATGCGCTTACATTGGAGGGCTTTTTTATGTATGTTGTTTGCATAAAACTAGTAGCGGCGTTTCTAACCATGTTAATCCGGTAGGTATTACTAGTTATGCCATCTTGAGCTAAAACGTCAACTTGAATTAGGTTGTCTCCCAAACTAAGGTCTATCGTATCGCTTTGAGTACCAGACACTACTATTGCTCCGTTTATTCTTATATCGGCATTCGAGTTTTCGCTTGTAGCAACGACAGAAACGGTAGCATTCTTGAAACTTACGGTCGCCGTGTAGTCGAAATTTTCAGCTGCGAAAATTGGAGTTAGCGAACCAGTAGATAAGTTAAGACCGCTTAATTTTGCATTGTTGCTTGCGGTTTCTTGACGCGTGACCGTTAGAGTGTAGTTTTTCTTCGTTTTTCCATCTGTACCGGTGACCTCTATTGCAATAACATTACTGCCAATTTCCAAAGAAATATCGTTACTAGCATTTCCTGACGTAACTTGAATTTGATTTACCAGAATGCTTGCATTTGGTTCTAATGAAGTAGGCGTAACCGTTATAGAAGATACGTTATTAGAGACCGAAGCTGTATAAGTAACTGTTGCAGGAGTAAAACTAGGAGAAAGACTGCCGTTGGATAAAATCAATCCGGTCAGGTTTGGATTTGACGCTACCGGTATTGTTGGGGTATTACTTCCTCCTCCACATGCCATTGTAAATAAAAAGAACAAAATGAATGATAATTCTTGAGAAAGTTTAAATCCTTGTCTGCAAATCGACATGTAATGCTATCCTCTTCACGGGGGCTGACCCGCACAATGCTAAAAAATAATGAATCCGGAATTCTACATCTAGCTAAACCGAAATTCAATCTACTGTTCCTATGTTTCGAGAGCTCCTTGTTGTAAGTTCGGCTATGAAGGACGAAGTGTGAATATTACCGAAAAATTGTCTGAGAAATTTATTGAGAGAATTATGAATTCGCGTGCAATAATACGGTCTATATCTGTTGGTAAAGACCCGAAGGTTAATATGTGTTTGTTACTTTGCGTTGGGGAAAAATGAATATTGATCGGTAAATCTAAATGTTAACGATTTCAATTAACGCTAGTAAAACCAAAAAATATAGGGAGAAGAGCTTGAGAACATACCTAATAGCGCTAGTGCTATTTGTTACTGGTTGTTCAACAAATACGACATTTCAAGTAGTAGGTACGCCCAGTGAGATGCCCGGAGTGCAGCCACTAAAAAAGGGCTTTGAATTCGATATATCCGTTGAGGATGGGCCCTCTTCAAAGTTTACAAAGAACTTCCCAAAGGGATTTTGTGGCTTGAGTTTCGGGGTGCGTGTTACAAAGGTTTACCCGAACGGAGAGTGGAATCCTTACTCGAAAATATCATTTTCGAATTCAGATTATAGCAAGCGCTTTGACATTATTTTTTATTACGACCGTTCACAATCAAAAATAACACCTCTAATTATGTTCAGCGATGTTGGAACAGCAGAACCACTTGGAAATGCCTTTGATTTAAATGAAGAGATAGACGTGATAGTTTATCGTGAACAAGGTGAGCTAGGAATTTCTGTTGAACCAGCATCAAAATTGAAAAATATTCTGTCGCCGAATAATTCGAAGGTACGAACTGAAACCATCGAATTTGCATACGTGGATATCGATTTCATACCTGTCAACACAACATTTTTAGGAGTGTCATCTGACTCCTTTTTTGAGCACATTGATTTTAAGAAAAATTGCCGTAATCAATTGAATTTGACAAGCGTTCTAGCGGATTAACAAGCCGAAAATAAACCAATGAAACCAGACTACAGCAAATATACTTATTTCGAATTACTCGACTCTCTTGAAAGTATTGATCGAGAAGCCTTTCCCGAACGAATCGAAGAAATTAACAATGAGTTAATCAACGTCGTAGAAAAAATGAAGGCACTAGGATTTCGTTTACCATTTTTTGGAATTCCTTCGGACGGTTTCTTAAAAGATGAAAAACAACCGACAAATTTATGGGATAAGCTAAAATCGGCGTTTAGTTCTTCCGACAAACCCATTAAAATTTATGGAAACTTCGATGCAAGTATTTCCGGAGACGATAGAGGGAACTATTATTTGACTGCTGTAGCGGCTTATATGATAGAAGAAAAAGGATCGCTAAACTTGGTGCTTCGAGGGCAATATGAAGATAGTGAGAACGAATTTGAGGAAGTGTCAAGAATCAAATTGAATGCTTCAAATATTACTCGGTTAAGACATTTGCTTGAGGTTGCCGAGGAGGATATTAAATTAAAGAACTAAAAAGAAGTCTTAAATTCCATTCCAACAAAACGGGGTTCATTTACAATACCCGTTAAATTATTAAAGTCTACTCCGCCTATTAGCACTTGTTGGTTGGTAAGATTTCTAACAAACAACGCCGCCTCGAATTGTTTTTGATCGATCTGCCATTGATAGGCTGCCCGAAAACCGCCCTCCAGCAGTGCTTCACCGATAAACTCTAGCGATTGATATAAAAAGAAATCGATTTCGCTTCGGTACGACCAATCCGTTGATAGAGAAAGTAGACCGTTTCCCAATTCTGTTTGGTAGTTAATATTGAGGTTGTAAATAAGGGAAGGCGCATGTGGAAGGTTATTACCGTCAATTAATGCAAACCCATTACTGTCGATGGGATTAGTGACAGTGCACTGTGAACAAATGGAAACACTTAAATTCTCATCCTCTAACCTTGTTTTGTTGTAACTCATATTGGCTGACCAACGCCAATGCTCACTAATTATAAATTCAGAATCTAATTCGAATCCGTAACCTTCGGTTCTATCCACATTAATCAATCGATTAATATTCGCTTCGCCACCAACAGCGGTGATTTGTTGGTTGTCGATTGTATTATTATAAATAGCTGCATTAATTCTGCCTCTGCCGTCTAAAACAATCGATTTGATTCCAATTTCTGATGACAAAACATTTTCAGATTCGGCAGTAGTCACTTCATCACCAAAAGTTAATCGTCCTTGGATGCTGGGTGCTCGAAAAGTGTCGGCGGTTCTCAGATAGAATTTGGTCTTATCATTTAAATCATATAAAACGCTGAAGTCCCAACTGATGTAATTATCGCCTTTTTTAACTTTGATTTCCGAAATTGGTCCCGCGCCAACCGGGCTTTGAAACCGCTCGGTACGATAATGTTTGTCGTCAGAAGAGTATCGAATGCCTAATGTCAATTTTAGGTTAGACTGAACATCATAATCGAGTGTGCCGAAAACAGCCCAAGCGTCAGTACCTTGATTTTGTGTAGAAAAACCATTTTGCAGGCCTTGCGCTAATGTATCAAAACTAAAACTTTCGATCTCTAATGATTCCTCGAAATAAAAAAGTCCCACTTGATAGTCAAAACGTCCGTGCTCATTAGTCGCCAACCTAACTTCTTGAGTGATCTGCCGGTGACTTGGCATCGCTGATGCACTTTCTGCAGGAAAGAGAATTAATCCGGGACCAGATTCAGGCAAAAACGCAGCGCCGAAGCCGCCGTCAACATCACCTAAAGAAAAAACTTCAACCGATTCGTAACCCGTTATTGTGGTTAACTTGTAGCGTTCAAAATTAAAATTAAGAGTAATATTGGAGCCGCGATTACTTAACGATTGCTTAGTGCGATTTGCGGCATCTAAAAAAACCGTATCATCAATAAAATTTTCATTTAACCGGTTACTGCCTGCGGTTATGATATTGGCTCGAAATACAGCTGGATTAGCGTCAAAATTCCGATAATGAAAATTAAAAAGTGCATCGAACGATTGATCGAATTGATACTTGAATTGCAGCCGAGTGGCCAACTCATCAAACCCGCCGAGTACGTCATTTTGCTCAAACCCCGGAGCAGCATTATCTATCCAGTTTTCACGGCGTTGTTTTAATAATGATAATCGTGCTGACCAAACATCATTTAAGCTGCCATTAATCGCGCCTTCGAAATCGACAGTCCGTTGACTTCCCAAAGCCAAATTTGCATAGGAGCTAAATTTGCTAGTCGGCTTTTTTGATTCAAATTTGATTAAACCCGCGGGTGTATTTCTACCAAAAAGCGTTCCTTGCGGACCGCGAAGGATCTCGACTCTTTCAAAGTCAAATAAAGGAATGCCTTTTAGCATCGCATTTTCTTGCACAACGCCGTCTAACACCACCGAAACAGGTTGAGAGGCATTAATATCAAAATCCGTATTGCCGAGTCCACGAATATAAAACCGAGGATATAGCCTGTCAAAAGAGGATTCGACTACCAAAGAGGGAATGCGGTTACTAAGAAAACGAAGATCTTTGGCGGCCGATGTAATCGTGTCTAAGTGCTCGCCGCTAATAACTGATAATGACACTGGGATATTTTGGATATCTTCGGTTTTCTTACGAGCCGTTACTTCGACAATTTTTAACGTTAATAATTCCTCCAGAGACATTTCTAAAATATCTTTATTCTCGGTTTGCGCAGCAAAGACATTGCTGGAGAAAGTCGCTAACGATAGCAACGCTAATGAAACAAATCGATTGGCCTTATAATGGTATTTCATTTATTTAGTGGTTGGCTAGCGCAAAAGGAGCGAACTTCCATCAATTTATGTCGAATTGAAGGCGTTTCTTTATATTCTATTGAGAATAGAAGGGGTTTGGATATTTTTCAAGGAAATTGCTTTAAAAGCCATAGCGGGAAGAAAGCAGGCAAAGTATTGATATAAGGATAAAAACGATCCATGACAGATGTTTCCCTTTTGAAAACGCTAATGAAACCAAGCCACTTAAAAGGAAGACCGATGAGATACTTAGCAAAATATCATCCGACAACAATTGCTGTTTGCTCGATTGGCTAGCCATTGATGTAAAATAGAGGATAGCTGCAAACCCCCACCAAGCCAGTGTGGTAATGTGCCAGGCAAATCTCAATGTTTGTTTTGTAAACCAGTCACTGCCAAGCAAATGCGGTATATTATCGCGTTTAAAAAGTCGAATTAAGATATAACGTTCACCCAAAATAGAATGAACAAATCCAATTAAGACTAATAGAATACTTGCAGTAATTAACATTATTTCACCTAGATTATTACCGGGCAGGCCGATTGTTTAATGGTTAGAGAATAAATTTTTTCCAGTCGGTTTCAATTTCTGCGCCAATTTCACTGAGTAAATTCATCAATCCTAAGTGAGCGCGATCAAAACACATTTGCTCTTCATACATACCATCGATTAATTTTACCGCACGCAGACTCTCGTTATCAGGTTTTCCGGGACAAGCAGTCTTTTGTTTAAAATCGAAACTTTCCGAAGCGTAAGCCTGCGCAAACCACCGTCCAAATTTTGAGATAGATGGTAGAACATCTTTTTCAAAAGCGGGTTGGTCAATGCGTTTAGGTAAAATTCTCAATGCTTGATAGATTTCACGAAGTTTTTCGCTAGAAGCATTATTATAAAAAACATCGACCACTTCGGGAACTAGCTTGGATAACTGAAGCACGAATTCATCGTCTAACGATCGCACACAGCCGAAATCCAACGCGCCTAAATTGCCGTCGGGTAAAAACAAAAAATTGCCAGGATGTGGGTCCGCGTTAATCTTTTTTAGTTGAAAAACCGAATACCAGAAAAAGTCGAATAACAATTGGCCGATTCGATTTCTTTCGCTCTGTTCAGGGTTCGATGCTAACCAGTCCTTTAAGTGTAAACCATCCAACATTTCCAAGGTTAAAACGCGTTTTGCAGATAAGCTCTCAATAACTTTTGGGATAGTAATCCCCGGCAAGTTGACCTTTTCTTGAAACCAAATTAAATTAGCCGATTCAACGTGATAATCAACTTCCTCGCGCAAACGCGCTTGCATCTCCTTCATTACCAGTGTCATTACCGACTTATCGGGCAATAGATTACTGGTTTTAGACAAGGTCCAAAATAATTGCTCAATGATTTTCATATCGCTGTCAATGGTCGAAGCAATGCCAGGATATTGGATTTTAACCGCGACCCGCTGGCCGTCGAGGGATTCACCGCGATGAACTTGCCCGATACTGGCAGCTGCAAAAGCTTGTGGATTAAAATACTTAAAAATATCCGCCGGTTTTCCGCCAAGTTCCTGAATGACTTGTTTTCTAACTAACGCTCGATTGATTGGCGGAACTTGGTAACACGCGTCTTTAAGCTGCTCGCGGATCGATTCGGGGAGAATATCCGCTTCCATGCTTAGAAGTTGAGAAACCTTTAAAGCGGTGCCTTTTAATTGACTTAATACGGTAAAAATTAGTTGCCCAATTTCCTTTTCATGTGAGAGTTTTAGGGAGGCTTTCTTTTCGCTATTTAGTAGTAACGACCGAGTCTTATAGCCCACATGTTTCAGCCCAATCTTAGCCGCAGTAAAACCCGTAATACTGCTTCGTTTTAGTTTCGAGATGGGAATGTGGTTGCGCTCTGGCATAGGATTGGCCTGCAGAAAAATTAAAGAGAGAAGGACTTAGAAAGCAGCATCTTATTTAAAAATCCACTGCCCATAAAGCGAAACAAGTGAGCCTTAACAAAGAAGCCGAGCAGGTCAGTGACTTTACTGACAATGCCCGTTTTTAAAATTTCCATGCCTAAAGAAAGAGACATATCAACCATTTGTGTGGTATTGCTAAATTCATCCGAATCGTCTTTGACCCAATAAAGCAATACCGCTAAAATGAAATCGTTGGTTAATTTGGCGGTGTAAGCCGTAAAAGGCGATTTAACTATCTCGCCCGATTTTTCGGCTTCAATCAGCATATCTTGGATCACCCCAACAAACTCTTTTCTAACCGGCGTTATATCTTCAAATAAAACGCTGGGTGATTTCATAATCATCTTTAAGCTGCTTGCCACAAACTCTCTATCAGCCAGCATTTTTTCTAAGTAAATATCGATTAATAATTGCAACTTTTCCTGCAAACTATGAAATTCTAACTCTTCTTCGTTTAGAAATTCTTCGATTGATTGCTCGGCAGTCGACTGGAAATAGGCAAATACCAATTTATCCTTGTTGGAGAAGTATTTATAAATTGTGGCATCGCCAATGCCGACCTTTCGGGCGATCTGCTTCATTGTTGTCGCGTCAAAACCTTGCTCTGAGAATAAATCAACAGCCGTGGTGATAATTGACTGACGGACCTCTTTTTGCTGTTTTTTAGATATTTTAGCCATTTAACGCCTCACGCTATCGTATAATACCGAATATAGAATGTTATTATTATAGTCTATATTGTTTAACGATCAAGCCATTTCTTTTGATCCATTTAATACAATTCAGAATAATTGCCATAAAGCGCTTTTTTATTAGTGTTTTCGTAGGGTGGGCAGGTTTCTTTGTGCCCACCATTTTTTCAAGTGTCATCTAGAGCTTAAGTTTGTGGTCTAGAGCTGTGGGCAGTAAAAAGTTGCCCACCCTACTTTTGAGCATTGTTATTTATGACTTCTAGTTGATTCAATTTAAGTTTATGGAAGTTGAAATTTATTGCGACCATTCACTCATATGACAAGTCCTTACAAAGGTAGATTGATTTCAAATAGAAAAACATTAAAAGGAAAATAAGATGGAGTGGATTAGATTCGTTATTTTAGCGCTTTTGAGTTTTACTTTCGCTAATCACATTAATGCTTTGGAAGAAGATTTTCGAGCTAATGGCATTTTAATTGAGCATCGATATGTTGATACCTATTTTGAAAATAGAGGTCCGGCAACGAGCTTCTATTTTAGCGAAATAAATTATCGACATCAGCCGACAACTAATGCGCATACCCGTATTATTCGAGAGTCCGATGGCAAAGTCATTTTTGATGGCGATACTTCGGTATTTAACGGCTTCTTTGTGCTGAACAACGGGACAGTCATCGCGTATAACAGCAGGGAATCTCGTTGGGAGCCTAATCTTTACGTATTCGACCCTAATGGCAATATCGAATTCTACGGATATTCTGAGCTTTATCGTGAGCAATTCCAAATTCAGAGTCAACCAATTAAAGAGAAAGCTAATGGTCAAACAGCGTTGTTTGAAAACCAAGAGCTGCCACAATCGAATTTCGAGTATTCTTACTCTGAAGCATCTGTCGATCCAGAAGACCATCCACCAAAAATCATTATTTCCGCCTGTGGTCCAGTATATCCAATTTGGATTAGTGAGATTATGGCGGTTGATACCGACGCCAAGGGCAAAGTCGAAGGATTTAGCTACCTGTTTGAGGGGGCGTTTTACTATTTTGATTTAACTTTGCACCAATCATTACTCGAAGAAGAAAAACAACAGCTCGTAAAAGCGTATGATTTCGATGAAGCTCTTTCCTGCGGTGGTCCTCAGCAAGATTGGTTTGACGGTTTTAACTATTCGACTTGGTGTGTAAACGATGATAATACTCGCGATGGCGCTTTTCAGCGTTGGATCAAAGCCGACAATGGTGAGTTAGCTGATCTGAAAAATAGCGGAGCAAATGAAGGTTCCCATTTTGAGATTGTTAATGATTTCTATTTATCAATCGAAGGGCAATATCAACAAAATGAACGGGTGGGTATTTGGTCAGAAGCCTATCTGGATGGAAGAGAGACGTGTGAGTTTAAGAATAATCAACTAAATGGATTATGCGAAAGTTTCGAAACAGGACAAAAAACCGCTTCTATCGAATTTGTTGACAATTTGGCTAATGGATTAGAAAAAGAATTTGAAAACGGAGTTTTGAGTGCGACTCAAACATGGCGAAATGGTTTTATAGAGGACATTGCAACGGAATATCATCCTAATGGAGAAGTCAGCGCTTTTATCAATTACTCTCACAGTAAAATGCATGGCCGAGCGCTTTATTTTGAGGACGATGGTCGCTTGATTAAGTGCGAAGACTATATCGACGACGAGTTGGTTTATGCGTCGGCAAGCTGCGGGGGATTGTAAGGTAGACTATTAACATGCTAAAAAAAATTAATTCACAATGCATTTATTAAAATGGATTAATTTCAACCTTCTTTCTCAATATTGTGTCGAAAGCTTGTTGGGAACGACTAGCATTGCTGGAATAATATTCAACCGCTGCTGGTTGCTCTGAGTTATTTAAATACATTTGAATTCTGCGCTGTAATTCCAATGCCACGGGCATTCCACTTTCATAGAGTATGACCTCCGGTCCCATAAAGCTGGCTATGGCTTCTGTTAAAAAAGGATAATGAGTGCAGCCCAAAACGAGTGAGTCTATTTGAGCACTCTTAAATGGCATCAATTCTTTTTCGATCAAACGCATTTCTCTATCGTGCAAAGTTGGCGCATTTTCGACCAAATCGACAAACAAAGGTGAGGCTTTTTCGATCAGTTGCAAACGAGAGGCAAATCTCTCTTTTAAAGCCAAATACTTTTGACTATCTAAAGTCGCTTGGGTGGCCAAAATGCCGACCTTGGAATTATGGGTATTTTCCGCCGCCGACTTAAGCGCCGGTTCTAGTCCGATTATTGGAAAAGAATATTGGTTTCGTAGGGTGTTAATTGCAGCGGCAGTGGCGGTATTGCAGGCGACCACTAAGGCTTTGATATTTTTCTTCGCGAGCAACTCGGCAATCGCCATCACTCGAGATTCGATGACGGCTTCGCTCTTTTCACCATAAGGAACAAACGCGCTATCGGCGACATAGATTAAGTTTTCATTAGGTAATAATTTGCGAATGCTTTGTAAAATACTTAACCCGCCGACGCCGGAGTCAAAAATACCAATTGGATAATTGTTTGCAGTCATTAATTACCAGCGGAGAATAAAAATAAAATCTTACCATAAGAAATCTTACCATAAGTTAATTAGAGGAAGCGAATGTTGATGGTTCACTTCGCAGCATATTCCTATTCGGTTAAATCGCTACACAGGCCTGCCACAAGTCATCAAAAATTCGGTCGAAGTGCTTAATCAGTTTTTGATCATTGCCGACAGTGACGTTTTCTTGATTGTATTTTGAGGCGCTTCGAGTCCAATTAAAACTACCATTTATTAATTGACGATTATCTACAATGGCAAATTTGTGATGCATATGACTGGGGCTTTGGTCAATTTTTATACTAACGCCACGATCAGACAAGCGATAAATATCGCTTCCTAAATCGTTTGCTTTGTCGTTATCGGTAACGACTTTCACATCAATACCGCGTTTGAAGGCGGCCAATATGGCTTCACTGATTTTATCGTCAGATATTGTAAAGACACAAATTTTGATTTGGGATTTAGCATTTTTGATCAGCGCAATAATTTTTGATTGACAGGTCGAGCCGGGACTAAAATAAGCGGATTGACTAACGGGTTCGTTTTTCCTTACCGAATCGATCGTTTTAACCACATTTTCAAGCCATTTAAGTGCTGCCTGATGGTTCGGTTGCTCGCTCCGATAATGGGTCGCTACATGCTGAAAAGCTCTATTTCTAGCAAAGCTTAGCTTAGTAGGATCGTCTTTGAGTAAGCTGAGAGTGGCTTTTAACGAATACTTCTCATCGCTATCTAATCGATAATCTTCAAAACTAGTGGCGAGCGATTGTTCGATCTGTTGATTGATCATGCGGATATCCGAAATTTTTCAAAAGGCTAATTTAGCAGATTATTAGTGGTTCGACTATTCGATTTGCTGTTTTGCCATTGGTCTCGAGCTTGTGTTTGAGCGGATGGCGTTTTCATTTCACTAAAAGTCGTTATAATGCCACTTAACTTAATCATAAAAAATGTTCCCTTAACGAATCTAGAAAAATCTTTTGAAGGCGTGATGTACGCGAGCCATTGGTTACTAGCACCCATCTATATTGGGCTTAGTATTGGTCTGTTATTACTCAGTATCAAATTTTTTCAAGAAGTATTGCACATCTTTCCCGATGTGCTTGAAATTAAAGAAACCGACTTAGTTCTGTTTATCCTATCTATGGTGGATATTGCGTTAGTGGGCGGATTAATTGTGATGGTAATATATATAAAATATGAAACAAAAACTTCCAATACTGTATTCTTTTCGTCGTTGCCCTTATGCAATGCGTGGCCGGTTAGCAATTTCTTTGGCGGGATTAGAGGTGGAGCTTAGGGAGATTCTACTCCGAGACAAACCTTTTGAAATGTTGCAGATTTCAGAAAAAGGCACCGTACCGGTATTGCTAACAGCGTCGAATGAAGTAATCGACGAAAGTTTGGAAGTGATGTTTTGGGCGCTTAGACAAAACGATCCATTTGATCTGCTATTGGATAAAACCCTTCAACAGGCTCTAGAACTAATTGACATAAATGACAATCAGTTTAAAGACCAACTAGATTTGTATAAATATGCAGTACGTTTTCCTGAAAAATCGGCGCTAGACTATCGAAATGATTGCGAATTTTTTCTAAAAATTTTAGAAAAACAATTAAGCCAATTCCCTTTTTTAGTTGGAGAACGACTCACTATTGCCGACATTGCTATTTTTCCTTTTATTCGCCAATTTGCATTTGTCGATAAACATTGGTTTGATCAATCGGAATTTAAGGCTGTGCAAGTTTGGCTTAAAGCGCGAATGCAGTCGCGAGATTTTCAATCAATTATGCAAAAATATCCACCTTGGAATCTAGATAAAGCGACCGTGACGCTTTTTCCAAATTGAAGAAGAATTCGAAACTGGGTAAAAACCGCTATTTTTCGCTGACCAATCGTTGACCCAAAATGACATCGCCTTCCAGCTTAACAGAATCATGCCATTGCCAGTTTTTGTTCTCCATTAACAAAATGACAGTAGAGCCCAATTTAAAACGGCCCATTTCTTCGCCTTTTTTTAGCTCGATGGCTTCATCGGCGTATTGCCATTGTTTGACTTCTTTTCTACTCGGTGGCGTGATGCTGCCTGCCCAGACGGTTTCAATACTGCCGACAATGGTCGCACCGACCGATACTAGCGCCATTTTCCCAAATGGTGTTTCAAATAAGCTCACCACCCGCTCATTTCTAGCGAATAATTTTGGGACGTTTCGGGCGGTTAATGGATTGACCGAAAATAGCTGACCAGGAACGTGAGTCATTGAAATCAGTTTTCCGTCGCAAGGCATATGAATCCGGTGATAATCTTTTGGTGCCAAATAGATGGTACAAAATTCACCATTTTCAAAATATTTCGCTTCTTGCGCGTTGCCACCCAATAATTCAAGCGCGGAATACTGATGCTGTTTTGCTTGAATGATTTTTCCCGCTTCTATTTTGCCAAATTGGCTGATTGCGCCATCAACAGGAGAGCAAAAACTTTTTTTATCAGTATCGATCGGTCGGGTGTCCAAATCAATCGCGCGGGTAAAAAAGTCGTTAAAACAAGCGTATTGGGTAAGGTCCGGTTCAATGGCAATACTCATATCGATGTTGTAAGCCTTGGCAAATCGCTGAATAAATTGGTTTTTAAACCAAATACTCTGTACGTCCGCTAGTTTACCGGCCAATAACGAAACGGCGTGTTTTGGTAATAAATATTGAAAGAATATTTTAGTTTTGTCTAATACAGACATATCGGGCAATTTTCCAGCGGTTAATTTGCCGGAATTCTAACCTAAATCATCAAATCGAGCACCAATATCTTTAATGGCCGAGGGATAAAAAGACGAAACATTCAGCTAAATGACCCATTAAGATTAACTTTTGTGCGGAAATAGCAAAAATTAACTATATTTATTAAGACGAATTGACCAAATAGCGGCAATTGTATTTTTCCGATTAGAAACAAAAGGTTGGATTTTTAGATAATGAATGTTCTTATTGGCACCATTGTGGTGCTAGCGGCAGTTTTAGGCGGCTTTGTTTTATCCCATGGTGAGCTTATTGCTTTGTGGCAGCCTTTCGAATTATTAATTATCGGCGGTGCCGCTGCCGGCGCATTTATCATTGCAAACCCAATGAGCGTTACTCTTCGAACATTCAAACAATTGCCGAAATTATTAGCTGGCAAACGGTACCACAAAGTTTTGTATCTTGAGCTGTTGGCGCTTTTCTTTCAGCTATTTAATATTATTCGACGAGAAGGTTTGATTGCGATTGAAAAACATATTGAAGATCCTGAAACCAGCGATATTTTCGTTCGTTTTCCGGAAGTCACTCGCGACCCGCATGTATTAGATTTTATTTGCGATTATCTTCGATTAATGGTGATTGGCGATATGACGTCTTATGAATTGGAAAACTTGATGGATATTGAGCTTGAAACTCATCACCATGAACAAACTGCGCCGTCGCATGCGCTGGCCAAAGTTGCAGATGCGCTTCCGGGTTTTGGTATTGTTGCTGCGGTGCTCGGAATTGTGATTACCATGGGGGCGCTGGGCGGCCCACCCGAGGAGTTAGGATTACATGTTGCAGCTGCCCTAGTCGGTACTTTTTTGGGGATTCTTATTGCTTATGGTTTTGTCTCTCCAACGGCCAATGCGCTGGAGAATATGGCTGCAGAAGAAGCAAAATTTTACGAATGTATGAAGGTTTGTATCTTGGCGACGATTAATGGCATGCCGCCACAAATTGCGGTGGAGTTCGGCCGGAAGACACTTTTTTCCGATGTTAGACCCAGTTTTTATGAGCTTGAACAGTGCGTCAAAGGGTCTCGTTAATGATTTGCGAACTTAATCGAAGCCACAATAACTTAATCGAAACAACAATTGGCAGAGCTGATTGCTTATGAATGAGGAAATAGAAGCGCCGCGTCCCATTATTATCAAACGTGTGAAAAAAGCATCCCATGATTTTCATGGTGGTAGTTGGAAAGTTGCTTTCGCTGATTTTGCCACCGCGATGATGGCCTTTTTTCTTCTTTTGTGGCTAACAGGCAATACCACCGAAGAAGAAAGGGAAGCGATTTCGGGGTATTTTAATGACCCTGCTGGAGTCGCGAATAAAGGCGGAGCGACAACTTCGATTATTGGAGAAGGTGGCGCTGATGCTGCTGTGATTCGAATCGAAGCGCCGAAAGCCGAGTCTTCCGAAAATGATGACACCGCTCGAATTGATGACTCGGTTCGAATTGATGAATTGGATGATGAGCAACTTGCGGATCTTGCGGAACAACAAGAATTGCTTCAGCTAGAAGCATTAAAAAAAGATTTGGAAGAGTTGGTCTATACCAGCGACGCCTTCACAGAATATAAGGATCAAGTTTTTATTGATATAACGCCCAGCGGTTTACGCATTCAAATTGTTGATAAAGATAAGCGACCGATGTTTGACAGTGCGAGTGCGGAACTAAAATATTATTCGACCAGCATTTTAACGGGACTAGCTGGGGTTTTAGCGCAAGTGCCCAATAAATTGAGTATAACCGGGCATACTGACGCCACGCCTTTTACAGAACGAGAAGATTACGGAAATTGGGAACTGTCTTCAGATAGAGCCAATGCGGCAAGACGGGTGTTAAATCAGAGCGGTATCAATGAAGACAAAATTGCTCGGGTTGAGGGATTTTCGTCGTCGATTTTATTTGACGCCGATAAACCTTATGCACCCATCAATCGACGGATTGCAATCATCGTATTAAAACAAAGTGCAGCGGATGAAATTGAAAAACAGGTACTTGGGGTAAAATAGTTTTGCCAAAACGAAAAATAAAAATACTCGAAAATTCAGCCGACGTCGAATCGGCTTTGTATGAAATCACGGAACTGGGCATTTCGAGTGATTCAATGGAAGACTATTACGCGAAAATTCACGCCATTATTGGCCGCTTAACTTACGCAGCCAATTTCTTTATCGCACTGTACGATCAAAAAAGAGATCGGGTCAAATTTGTCTATTTTGTAGATGAAGTCGATACGGATCTGAGTGTTGATAACCTCGGCGTTTACACCCAGGACGACCTTCGAAAAACGGCAACTGGACATTTGTTACAAACCGGTAAAATGCTGCATATGGATATGGAGAGAGCCAAAGAATTACAACGTAAAGGTATTGTTGAGCAACACGGTACTGACGCAGCAGATTGGCTAGGGGTGCCGCTGAGCTACAAAAAAGAATTGTTGGGTGCAATGGTTATTCAAAGCTATAAACCCGAGATCAGTTACGGTAAAAAAGAGGAAGATATTCTTCAGTTTGTTTCTCGTCAAATAGCGCTGCTGATCAAAAGCAAGTTGGTTGAGCAAGAGTTAGTCGAAGCGAATCAATCTTTAGAAAAGCGGGTGGCCGATAGAACGGAGTCACTTAATCAAATCAATATTGCTATGAGCCAAGAAATAGAAGACCGGAAAAAAAGCGAAGACATTCAAGCTGCTCTCTATAAGATTACCGACCTCGTTAGCACTTCGAGTAGTTTGGATGATTTCTTTGGCAGCGTTCACGGTATTATTTCAAAACTAATGTATGCAGAGAATGAATATGTAGCATTGCTGTCCGATGACGACCAATTTATTGAATTCCTCTATCACGTTGATCAACTCGATCCGCATCCAGAAAAAAGGCCAATGAATGAGGCCAATATTAAAACCGGTTTGACCGAAAGAATTCTTTCCAGCGGAGAAGTCATTCTTTTTAATCGAAAAAAAGAAGACACAAAAGCAAAAACAGGTTCGGATTGTGCATCATACCTTGGTGTACCACTACGAGATCACGGTCGTACCTTTGGTGTTTTAGCCGTGCAAAGTTACCGTAAAGATATTATTTACGAAGAAAGTGATAAAAATGTTTTGATCACCATCGGTAAACAAATCGCCACGGCGATACTACGAAAAAAAGATTCTGACTCGATAAAAGCAGCTCATGAGCATTTAGAACGCCGAGTAAAAGAGCGTACATCTGAACTTGAAAAAACCATTGTTAAACGACGAAAAATTGAGCAACAGTTAGAACATGACTCCTTACACGATGCGTTAACCGGACTACCAAACAGGCTATTTTTTTCCAATCAACTTAACGACCAAATCGAAAAAGGCGATCAAAGTGCCGCCGGTGGTTTCGCTGTATTGTTCTTAGATTTGGACCGATTTAAATTAATTAATGATAGCCTAGGCCATCACGTGGGCGATTTGTTTCTTATCGAAATTTCTAACCGATTAACCAATTGTATCCGGCAAAACGACGTGGTCGCGCGCTTAGGCGGCGATGAATTTTGTATTTTAATGCGCCAAATACAAAATCAGAAAACAGCTATCAACCTCGCGGCAAGAATTCTAAAAGAGCTGAAGCGTCCGGTAGTGGTGGAAAAACATTCGCTCATTACCAGTGCCAGCATCGGCATACGGCTCGCGCTAAGCGGCTCAAATAATGCTGCGGAAGTGATGAGTGATGCTGATGCGGCAATGTATCAAGCAAAACATCAAGGGAAAAATTGTTTTTGTCTGTTTGACTCAGATATTAAAGAGCTGGTCACTGGGCGTATGGAAATTGAAAATGATTTGCGGTTGGCAATATCCAATAAGGAACTGTTTTTAGTTTATCAACCAGTGGTAGAACTTGAAAATAATACCGTAATAGGCTGTGAAGCATTAATCCGATGGCAGCACCCGACTAAAGGATTTATGCCACCTGACCAGTTTATACCGATTGCAGAAGAAACGGGTGTAATCGTTGAGTTGGGAGAATTTGTCGCTGAGCAAGCGGTAAAAGCGCTGCAAAGTTTCGCAGAGCATTCTCCCACTGAAAATCTGTTCGTTAATATTAATGTTTCGGCAATTCAAATATTGTCGCGTACTTTCGATGGTTTTATCAGAGATTTATTGGCCAGATCTGAAATCAAACCCTCGCTACTTAATGTTGAAATTACTGAAAGTATTTTAATTGAAGATTATAAGGCGGCAACCAATTTCGTACGCGAATTAAAGGCGATGGGAATTAATATTTATCTGGATGATTTCGGAACAGGCTTTTCTTCGTTGAGTTACTTGCATCAATTCCCATTTGACGTCATTAAGCTAGATAAGTCCTTTATCGACGCTATGGATAACAGCGATAAAAATTTAGCGATTGTCGAATCGATAGCTTCGATGGCAAGCAATTTACAAATGAAGATAGTGGCGGAGGGCATCGAAACTAAAGAACAACTTAACCAATTAAATCAGTTCGAATACCACTATGGTCAAGGATATTATTTTGCCAAACCGATGCCACTTGAAGATTTTATTGACAAGGTAAAATCTAGGTAGACAAAAACAGGTACTGTTTTTTATAGTTCTAATTGATACGAAGTTTAAGGATTGGCTAAGTTATTATTCAAGATTTTTTGATAGTTCATCCATCGCTGTTGTAATATCTTTCCTGATTTGACTGCTTTTACGATTTCACATCCTGGCTCATTAATATGTTGGCAGTCGCGATATTTACAACTGCCTAAGTAAGGAGCGAATTCACAAAATCCTGACGCTATCTGTTGTACATCCAAATGCCAAAGTCCAAACTCACGGATCCCTGGAGAGTCTATAATAAAACCATCGGTGATCGAGTTTTCGCTCAAACAGAATAGCTGTGAGGCGGTGGTGGTATGTTGGCCAAGTCTTGAGTTATCAGAAATTTCTTTAGTAACCAATGACTGGTCGGGGAATAACCAATTAATGATCGACGACTTTCCAACGCCCGATTGTCCCACTAAAATACTCGAATGCCCCCAGATGGTTTTTTTTAACGCTTCCTTTCCGAGGTCTTTTTTGGTACTCACTTTCAAAATCGGATAATTAAGTTGTTGGTAAATCGAAAGCTGTTGTTCAATCGATTGCTCTTCGATTTCACTTTCTAAATCCCATTTGTTAGCAACAATGCTGATGTCGATACCAGCATTTTCAATAGCGATCAAATATCGGTCTAATAAAATGGCAGAAAAATCTGGCAGCGGGGCGACTAACACCAAGACTTTATTGATATTGGCGACCACCGGTTTTAAGCCTTGATGAGGTGAGGGGCGCTGCAGTACCGAGGTTCGTTCTTTTAGCGATTCAATAACGCCGTGACAATTGTTATCAAGGCGAAAATGAACTCGGTCTCCAGGAACTGGCGCGCCGAGATTTTGCCTTAGAAAACAACGATAAACTTTGCCGCCAGATAATTCCAGCACATCGGCCTGTTCGCCATAGCGCGAAACCATTAAACCAGCTTTTTGTTCCCCAAGTTGACCCAGTTGAGACAACGCTGCTTCCGCAGACTTTTTCCGCTGTTGGGTTTGCGCAATTTGACGCTTTTGTCGTTGGGTTAATTTATCTCTTTTTGCCAATAGTTTGTTCCAAAAGCCAGAGGTATTGTATGGCGGCAAATTTTAACACAGTTTTGAACTCGAACAGTCGGCTAATTTCCTGCTAAACTTAAACACATGCGACAGCCGCTTGCATCTTAGAGTGGAACAGCTATCAACGACAAACCATAAAAGGCGAACACAATATGAAAAGTTCCAGTAATTTAATATGGATAGATTTGGAAATGACTGGTTTGGATCCGAATAAAGAAAAAATAATTGAAATCGCGACCATTGTGACCGACAAAAATCTAAATATTTTGGCTGAAGGGCCTATGATGGCAGTTAGTCAACCGAAACAAGTCTTGGATGCTATGGACGAATGGTGCACCACTCATCATGGCGATTCTGGATTAACTCAACGAGTGATGGATACCGACGTCACCGACGCTATTGCTGAGCAAAAAACCATTGAGTTTTTGAGTCAATGGGTTGAGCCTGGCAAATCACCAATGTGCGGTAATAGCGTTGGGCAGGACCGTCGTTTTTTGGTGAGGTATATGCCGGAGTTATCAGACTATTTCCATTATCGCAATATCGATGTGAGCACATTGAAAGAATTGGCGGTGCGCTGGAAACCGCAAATATTAAGCGGTTTTAGTAAACAGAATAAGCATTTGGCGCTGGATGATATTCGAGAATCGATTGAAGAGCTGGCATATTATCGAGAACATTTCATTAATCTCTAAAGCAATTTATTTATGAAAAAACATCCTCTAGAACCCGAAGTCGCGCTCTATAGTGCAGCTCAAATAAAACAAATTGAAACACGATTTGCCGAACAGTCTAAGCTTGGTAGTTATGCGTTGATGGAAAAAGCCGGAGCGATAGCTTTTCATCAGTTGATTTCTACTTGGCGTGATGCCAGAAAAATATTAGTGGTTACCGGAAAAGGTAATAATGCAGGCGATGGTTTTGTGTTAGTTCGTCTCGCCGCAGAACAACGCTTAAAGGTGGTTTTATGCCAGTTGTGCACGCCTCAACAACTGACTGAAGACGCTAAAAAAGCTTACGATAAAATTCCACAGCATGTCATCAGTAACGTTAAGACTGATCAGCTAGAAGTTGGCCATTTTGACGTGATTGTCGATGCAATGTTGGGTACTGGCCTAAGAGGAAAGCTAAAAGAGCCTTTTCTTGGATTGACCAACCGAATTAATGAAAATGAGGTGCCGGTGCTGTCCATTGATATCCCAACGGGTGTCGAAGCCGATACCGGTTTTGTGCAAAATACCGCCGTTAAGGCGGATTTAACGGTGACCTTCGTTGGCCATAAAAAGGGTATGTACACTGCAGATTCAGCCAATTATCGCGGTCGAGTTCGACTTTTTAATTTGGATATTGCATCGCATTTTTTCGAAAATCATGAGTTTCATTTATTTTCCCAAAATTGGCATAGTTTAAAGCATTTATTAAAAGCTAGGGACATGACCTGTCACAAAGGTCTCTTTGGGCATAGCGTCATTATCGGAGGGGCGAAAGGCATGTCGGGCGCTGCTATTTTGGCGTCAACTGCGGCTGCACGGTGTGGCAGTGGAATGGTTTCTGCCTGGGTCGGAGAACAATGTGCCGCCTCACTAGTTAATTATACCCCTGAAGTCATGGCGACCAGCGTGGCTGAAAATGAGATTAAAAACAAAATTGCAAGCCAAACGAGCAATGCTCGAATTTTGGTAGTTGGTCCAGGGCTTGGACAATCTGATTGGTCAAAAAGCTGGTTAGAAGCTATTTCAAATGATGAAAATTCTCGCAATTTCCCTCAGGTTTGGGATGCGGATGCTCTAAATTGGCTCGCCCAACAAAGCCCCGAGCATTGCAATAAACATAATCCTATACGAATTTTAACCCCACATCCGGGAGAAGCGGCGCGACTTTTGGAAACCAGTACATTTTCCATTAATCAAGATCGATTTGCGGCCTCACATGAAATTGCAAAACGTTATGGCGGTATATGTGTTTTAAAAGGAAATGGCACTATTATTACTGATGCCAATGGTTTTCAGGTAGTTTGCCCTGTCGGAAATCCGGGAATGGCGAGTGGCGGTATGGGAGACGTATTGGCTGGAATCATCGGTAGTTTGCTGGCTCAGGGTTATAGTCCAATGAATGCGGCTATGTTGGGTGTGTGTATTCATGGGGAGGCGGCTGACAAGGCGGCGGGCAAAGGTGCTTATTACCGGGGACTTTTAGCCAGCGATCTGTTTGCTCATTTACCTGCTTTGTTAAATCCATCGGCAAAAAGGGCAGGCTGAATTAGTAAGAAATAGTTATTCCCAAGATGATATTTCAGCAAAAACATTGAATTTTAGTGATAAGACTTGGCTCGATGGAGCAAATTCCATAAAGTTAATTGCTGAAGTCACTAAACGGGAGCTTATTTTTGTCTTTAATAACCCGAACTATTGATAACCAATGGTTGCGATCGGCTTGCTACTTTGCACTATTATTGTCTGTGAATGCCTGCCAAACTCATCCACCGAAAAAACTGCTGACGCCTAATAATCAAATCCTATCGCAAAAATTGCTTAGCTTAAAAAAGCAATTGGTTAAACAAGATCAATCATTAGGTTTCAAACGTCGTACAAAGTTAACCGGTATTACCAGTGCGCTAATTATTAAAGATGACGAAATCATTTTTGAAGAATATTTCAGTAAAACGACGGCGACTAAACATCATCAGCTAAAATCCGCCGGTAAAAGTATTATTTCAGCCGTAGTGGGTATCGCTATCGATCAACATTTTCTCAAACCAATTGATACGCCCATCTACCAGTATTTGCCCTATCAAAACTATGAAAACTGGGATGAACGTAAAGCCAAATTATCACTGGCTCATTTAATGTCGATGACTGCTGGTTGGCAATGCGGGCATATCAGCCAATATCGGAAACATTGCGGAAGCAGCATGTTTGATCATGACGACCCTTATAAATGGCTTTTAGATAGACCAATGGAGGCGACACCCGGAGAGCGATTTAATTATAATGATGCTAACCCCTATTTTGTCTCGGTATTATTAAGCATTGGGCTGATGCAGGATTTAAGAGATTTCAGCCAAAAATATCTATTCGAGCCAATAGGTATCAAAAGTAATTTTTTTAACCATCAAGGTTTAACCACTCGAGAAATGGGCATTTTTGGTCAGCTTTATTTAAATAAGGGACAGTGGAAAGGCAAACAAATAATCTCACGTGATTGGATAGAACAAACCATTAAGCCACGATATCAATTTAAGAAGACTGGATTTGCCGATAGTTATGGCTATTTTTGGTGGAACAAAGAGTTTGAGGTTGCGGGAAAAAAATACCCTAGTTTTTTCGCCGCGGGCAATGGTGGACAATATATCGTGGTTTTTCCGGAGCAATCAATGGTGGTGGTTTTCACCGGGACCAATTTTAATCGGTACGGAGTAATGAACCAGCCGATGATGCTGATTCGAGAAACCATTTTACCAGCAATCAGCGGCGACTGAATGACACCTAACGGCATATTTAAGACTAATTGTTTGCGGCAGAATCCATAAGCCGTGGGGCTATAGTGTTTGTAGAGCTGAAAATGTTAGAATCATTGCACTTTAAACTGTTAGTCTATTTTTTGTGAAAATCCTTCTTACCGACCCACAATCGACCCTCGCATTTGGTGCGTCTCTAGCAAAGAAATTACCCCGTAAAGGTGTGGTTTTCTTGCACGGGCCACTCGGTGCGGGAAAAACTACCTTGGTTCGCGGTTTATTGCAGGCTGCTGGACATCAAGGCAGCACTAAAAGCCCAACTTACACTCTAGTAGAACCCTACAAAATAGAAAATCGAAAGTTTTACCATTTCGACTTTTATCGAATTTCCGATCCGGAAGAGCTGGAATACATGGGTATTCGGGACTATTTGCACGAAAACGCTTTGTGCCTAATTGAATGGCCGGAAAAAGGCGAAGATTTTTTGCCAAAAGCGGATTTAGAATTAAGTTTGCGCTATGAAGGTGAGCAGAGAAGTATTAAACTTAAAGTGAATAATCCGCAATGGCGTCAATTACTCGACGAAAATGAGCTAATACAGGGTTTGTAAACGCTCACAAGGGCGAAGTTTTACTGAGTCAAAAGATTCAACGGGAAGATAAATAAGTGACCAAACATTTAACAATTAAGAAAGTTTTGCCAGTGTTAACCGGCCTAGCCAGTCTGCTTTTGAGCAGTTTAGCATCGGCCTCGGATGTTAAAGGCATTCGATTTTGGCAAGATCCAGAAAAAACTCGTATCGTTTTTGATTTAAGCGACGATGTTCAATATAAGATTTTTACACTCGCCAATCCTTCCAGATTGGTTATAGATATTAAAAAATCTTCACTCAAAATTGACCTCAGCAAAATTGATTTGCCTGAGTCGTTAGTCGGCAGTTTACGTAGCAGTAATAAAAAAGATAGTGTCCGAGTGGTGATGGACCTGAAGAAGTCCGTTACAACCAAAGATTTCACTTTAAAACCATTCCAAAAATTTGGCCATCGATTGGTTGTTGATTTAAAACCCAAAGGCAGTAGAAAGAAGGTTGTTAAAACGGTTGCCTCTGCAGTAAAGGCGAATAATCGTGACATTATGGTCGTCATTGATGCGGGTCATGGTGGTGAAGATCCTGGCGCACCAGGCGGTGAAAAAGGTGTTTGTTTGGCGGTCGCTAAAAAGTTAGCCAATATGATCAACAAAGAAAAAGGCATGCAGGCGGTATTGACCCGTAAAGGCGACTATTACGTCGGGCTGCATAAAAGAACTGAAATTGCCCGCAGCAGTAAAGCAGATTTATTTGTTTCGCTGCACGCCGACGGTTTTACTGACAAACGGGTAAGAGGCACGTCTGTTTGGGTCCTATCGCCAAAAGGCGCAAGCTCTGAAATGGGACGCTGGCTGGAGCAAAAAGAAAAAGCATCGGATCTCGCCGGTGGCGTCGATATCTCTCATCAAGACCCGTTAGTCGCAAAAGTTTTATTAGATCTATCGATGCATTATTCGGTTGGCGAGAGTTTTAAGGCTGGCGAACTCGTTCGTAAGCAATTATCCAAGAGTATGTCTAAAATGCACGGCAAAAATATTAAAAAGGCTGCTTTTGTGGTGCTTAGTATGCCGGATATTCCTGCGATGTTGGTTGAAATGGGATTTATATCGAATAAGGTCGAAAACAAACAATTAAAATCGAGCAAACACCAAAAGAAAATTGCCCGCTCTGTTTTAGCAGGGGTTAAAAGTTATTTCAAATCGAACCCACCTGAAGGAAGCCTTTACGCGTCATTAAAAAAGAATGGGGCACAATCAGGTAGTCAACCCAATAGCAAATCCAAACTGGCTAAAAGCTCAGTGGCCAAATTAGCCAACAAAAAGAAATCCCACAAAGTGAAAAGCGGCGATACACTTTCTGAAATTGCACAAAATTACGGAGTCTCCACTTCTCGCTTACGCAGGCATAATCGGCTGAAGAGCGATCGATTAAGAATTGGTCAAGTTATTCGAATTCCAGGTGCGTAGTCTTGTCAGAATCCATGCCGCAAAATGTTTTGCGAATAAAACAACTCGATAATCGCCTCGCTAATCAAATTGCCGCCGGTGAAGTTGTCGAGCGTCCGGCCTCAGTAGTCAAAGAGTTATTAGAAAATGCGATTGACGCTGGCGCTAGTCGAATTGAAGTAGACATTGAACGAGGCGGTACCCGTTTAATTCGAATCACTGATAATGGTAGTGGCATTGTCAAACAGGATCTCGCGCTTGCGCTTGAACGACATGCGACCAGTAAAATAACTTCTAGCGAAGACTTGGCCGCCATCGATACCTTGGGTTTTCGCGGCGAAGCTCTTGCTAGTATCGCCTCTGTTTCCAAGCTTTGTTTGACCTCTCGAACTAATGACTCAGATTACGCCTGGCAGGCCATCGCCGAAGGTCGGGAAATGAATACCGATATTCAACCGGCAGCAGCGACCGTTGGCACTCGAATTGAAGTACGTGATTTATTTTACAATACACCAGCAAGACAAAAATTTCTGCGCGCGGAGAAAACAGAATTTGCTCATATTGATGAAATATTTAAACGACACGCATTAGCAAATTTCGAAATTGCCTTTATTTTAAAGCATAATCATAAAGTCGTTAAACGTATCTCGGCGGGCAGTGATTCAAAAGATTACCAAAAGCGTATCGAGTCGATTTGCGGAAAAGCCTTCGCTGAAAATGCATTGCCTTTTTGCTGTGAACACGAAGCGATAAAAATTCAAGGTTGGGTTGGTGGGGTTCATTTTCATCGCAGTGAATCGGATATACAATACGTATTTATTAACGGTCGTCCCGTTAAAGATAAAATGCTCAATCACGCGATAAGGCAGTCGTATCAAGGATTGTTGCCGGCAGGACGTATGCCTACTTACGTGATATTTTTGCAGATCAACCCGAAAAAAATCGACGTCAACGTTCATCCGACTAAACACGAGGTCAGGTTTGACGAACAGCGAATGGTGCATGATTTATTGGTGAAATCGATTGGCGATGTTTTGTCGGAAAACGCGGGGGCAACTGCCGACGCTGCTGAATTAAGCTTTAATCAGACAAGGTTTCGTCAGTCTTTGCCAGATCAAAAAGCGCCCGTTCAGCATGGCGATCGAGAGGTGACTCAATCGTTTAATCAGTCCCCTAAAAATGAAGAACAACAATACGGCTATGAAAAAATAAGTCACCGCCAACGAGCGAACGGTGTTGGTTATAGCCAAGTTAGCTACCTCGCCACTGAAAACATCGATGCTCAATCCTCAATAAATCATAGGGTTAGTCTCGGTGAAGGACTGTGGGTCGTTTTATTTCAGCAGTCGGCATTGGTTGTTGATGAAAAAAAACTCTTATTGGGGCATTTGTCGAGATTGGTAAAACAAAATCGTTCTGTGCTAGAAAATCAATCAGCAGATAAATCAGTGATTAGTAAACCACTGCTTTTTCCCCAAGAAATTGCTATGAAATTTTCTGAGTTGGAAGAGTTTTCCGTTTTAAATCAAATACAGGCTCTCGGTTTCGATTTTCAGCCCCATGCCAAAAACGCCATTTCATTAAAAGAAATACCGCTGTGGTTAACCGGTTACGATAATTCTTTTATTTTTTCTCACTTTCCCGTCTGGGTTAAATTTTTGAGTGAATGCAGTTCGGTAAACACCATTGGAATTGCTAACGAGTTATCTAAACAAGATTGCCAGGTAGGATTGAATGATATCTGTCAGAGTTTAGGCGATTTACCTGAATCTTGTTTAGACTATTTAATGAGCCTACAAACATTCTCGCAAGAGGATAATCCAGCAATAAAGAACATCAGTGCGAAAATTGCACGAAGTTTATTCTAATGGAAATTAATTATCCCAATGCACCAATCGTATTTATTATGGGACCAACGGCGAGTGGCAAAACAGCGTTAGCCATCGACCTCTATCAGCAGGCGAGTTCTTTTCACACACCTTTTGAAATTATTAGTGTTGATTCGGCAATGGTCTATCGACAAATGGATATTGGCAGCGCCAAGCCCAATGCTAAAGAGCTAGCATTAGCGCCCCATCATTTAATCGATTTTGTCGATCCAAAAGAAGCTTATTCCGCCTCTCAGTTTTGTGTTGATGCTAAAAAGTTAATCAATGACGCTCACCAGAATGGCAAGATTCCGTTGTTGGTTGGTGGAACCATGCTCTATTTTAAGGCGCTCAAGGATGGACTTGCTGAAATGCCAGAAACGGATCAGGTGATCCGTCAGCAAGTGAAAGACGAACTTGAAAAAAATGGCATCGAACATTTACATCGCCAATTAGCAACGTTTGACCCAACAACCGCAGAGCGATTACATTACAATGATAGCCAACGGATCACTCGGGCGATAGAGGTTTATCGAATGACGGGCAAAACTCTTGCTGGCTGGCATGCAGAACAAAAAGACCGCTCATTAAGAAATCCATTATTATCGATTGCTCTGGCGCCGGCCGAAAGAAAAATTCTTCACCAACGAATTGCTTTGCGATTTAATCAAATGATGGAAAGTGGTTTCCTTGATGAGATGGACAAACTTTATCATCGCGGCGACCTTAGTTTAGATTGCCCGTCGATGCGTTGTGTAGGTTACCGTCAAATTTGGCAATACTTAGATGGTGACTTGTCCTTAGCGGAAGCAAAAGAACGAGCGATAATCGCCACCAGACAGCTGGCTAAAAGGCAATATACCTGGCTGCGCAGCTGGCCCGATGCGCAGTGGTTCGACCCGATCCAGTCGGCCGAATTAGAGCAATGTAAAACGACTATTCAAACATTTCTAACGCAGCAGTAGACAATCGTAGTTGTCCAATAAACCAAGCCATTCATTTTTGCTTACATTCAATGATAATTATTTTTGCTATAAGGATTGAACTTCTTATAGCCAGCCCCCACTAAAGAGTAATCCTTAAATAGAGTGCTGTTTGAGGATTTTCAAGGTTGAATTATTGGATATTTTGAGCAGATTTAATTGTTTGCTGCTAAAATAGTCTATAGGTCTAGTCGTTTAATTTTCGGAAATGCAGCGAAAATTGACTTAGATCGCTTGGAGAGCACTAAAACTGGCTATTTGTGGTCGCAAGTTCTCAATAGAAAGTAATACATGGAAAGTGTTTAACGAAGTTTGCTAATCAGTCTGCAGGCTTTCCTTAACCCTAATGTTTAATTGATAACGTTATATCAATTGGCCGTTAGGAAACAACAACAAGAATGTGTTTAGCGGTATCTAAATTAGATTGGCGCTCAATGGCTATTTTAAATAGATTATTGTCTAACAAAGAAAAATAATAAGGAGACTATTATGTCAAAAGGGCAATCATTACAAGACCCTTACTTGAATGCACTGCGCCGAGATCATATTCCGGTGTCAATATTTCTAGTCAATGGGATCAAGTTACAAGGACAAATTGAATCATTTGACCAGTTTGTGGTTTTACTGAAAAACACGGTTAGTCAAATGGTGTATAAGCATGCAATTTCGACGGTTGTTCCGGCCAAAAATGTGAAGCTTCCGCATGCAGATGAGCAAACGAATTCAAGCACCGAGAGCGCAGGTAATTATTAAGATTTAAGTTGTCCTTAATTATTATTGCTCTTTGGTATTGTTGCTCCAAGTTGCCCATAAACTAGTTTTGAGAATCGGCACTAACAGATAGGGTTAGACAAGTGTTTTCTAACCCTTTCTTCAATGTTAACCGAACCGTTATCGATCTCGTTTAAGTTGAATAGGTCGATCCATTCGCCATTTACTCTCCTTCAAGAACATGCAATCCTTTGGCAATCATTGATGTCCATTTTACTTTAAGATGATTGATTTAATAGGAATAAATCGCCTTGTTCAGATTAGATAGCTAACCACTGAAACCTACATCTTCAAGTAGAATGGGTATATACTTCCTTTCCTACTATAATTGAGAGCTTAACCACTTTTGTTTGATCGTCATTCTGGCGGCGAGAACGCCGTTTTAGTCCATATTGAATTACCTGACTCCCACAATAAAGAAGACAAGGATGAATTTGTCGATTTAGTAGTGTCCGCGGGACTATCAATCAAATCGATGGTCGGTGGAAGTCGGCAAAGCCCGCACGCTCGGTATTTTATTGGCACCGGCAAGGCCGAAGAAATTCGGCAAATTGTCGAAGATTTACAGGCTGACGTAGTGTTATTTAATCATCGCCTGAGTCCTGCTCAAGAACGAAACATTGAAGAGTTGGTCTGTTGTCGAGTCATCGACCGCACCGGTTTGATTTTAGATATTTTTGCTCAGCGAGCGAAAACTCATGAAGGTAAATTACAAGTCGAATTGGCCCAGCTCCGGCATCTTTCAACTCGGCTGGTGCGAGGTTGGACTCACTTGGAACGACAAAAAGGTGGCATCGGATTGCGCGGTCCTGGTGAAACGCAGCTTGAGACCGATAGGCGTTTACTTGGCGACCGAATAAAGAGTATTCGAAGGCGTCTTGATAAAGTCGAAAAACAGCGAGAGCAAAGTCGACGGGCAAGAAAACGCGGAAACATTCAAACGGTTGCTTTAGTGGGGTATACCAATGCCGGAAAATCGACCATTTTCAATCAATTAACCGAGGCCAAAGTGTACGCAGCGGATCAATTATTCGCCACGCTCGATCCAACTCACCGGCAAGTTGAACTAGTGCCGGGGCAGCGGGTTATCTTGTCTGATACTGTGGGCTTTATTCGTCATTTACCACATGATTTGGTTGCTGCATTTAAAGCGACTTTACAAGAAAGCCGACAGGCAGATATTTTGTTACATATCATCGATGCAGCGGATATTAGAAAAGAGGACAATATTGAGCAGGTCTATGAAGTGTTAGAATCGATAGGCGCGGGCGAAGTTCCGGTGATTGAAATTTACAATAAAATCGATCAACTAAAAGAGGTCAATCCTAAGGTAGAAGCAGAAGTTGATGCGCTAGGTTTGTCCAATAAAGGCAGAAATGAAGTTACCCATAAAGTTTGGTGCTCTGCAAAAACTGGAGAAGGGCTAGATTTAGTTCTACAAACCATTAGTCAGCAGTTAGAAATTGAATGGTTGGACTTGAATTTATCGATTTTACCCCAAGATCTAGATATTCGTAGTGAGCTTTATGATCTGCACGTGATCACCAACGAAAGCGTGACCGACGAAGGCGTGGTCGAGTTACAGATTAAAATTGATGCGGCCGATTGGCGACGATTAAACCGGCAAAGTAACAAACGCTTAGAGAATTGTTGTAACGGAGAAATACCACGTTTCTCCATAGTAGAAGAATGGCAAGAAAAGAGCAGCAACATTGCAGAATAATTAATTTACAACGGGAGAAAACCATGGCTTGGAATCAACCAGGTAATAATGATAATAAAGACCCTTGGGGCAAGCGAAAAAATCAAGATGGACCACCTGATTTAGATGAATTAGTTAAAAAGGTGGGTGCATTTTTTGGCGGTGGTAAGGGCGGTCGAAGCGGCCAGTCTTCTGGAGGCGGAAAAGGTTTTGTTTTTACTGGTCTAATTGTCGTTGGAATTATTTGGGCTGCTGCAGGAATTTACACCATCGATGAGGCAGAAAAAGGAGTTATTCTTCATTTCGGCCAATATGATCGCACTGTAGGCGCTGGTTTAGGATGGGTTCCACGAGGTGTTGAGAAAGTAATCAAGGTCAATACCGATGAAATTAAAAATGCACCCATTAGCGGTGTGATGTTGACCAAAGATATCAATATAGTGGAAGTAGATGTCGGTATTCAATATCAAATCGCTTCACCGGAAGATTATTTATTTAAACTAGGTGATGTTGAGTCGACCCTTAATCAAGCATCAGAAAGTGCTCTAAGACAGGTTGTTGGTAGTACTAATGTTGATGCGATTTTAACCACCGATAAAGAGCGAATTCAAGACGAGCTAAAGATTGAAATTGACGAAGTGCTGGCTCAATACAAAAGTGGGTTGAGCGTTAGAACCGTTACTTTAAAAAGAGTCAGGCCGCCTCGGGAAGTTAATGAAGCGTTCGAAGAAGTTAACCGAGCGGCGCAAGATGCTAAACGTGAAATTCAAGACGCTGAAGCTTACCAAAACGAAAAGTTACCTTTGGCAAAAGCTGAAGCTGAAAAAATGAAGCAACAAGCAGACGCTTATCGTGCAACGGTTTTAGCCAAAGCAAATGGTGAAGTGGCGCGTTTTAAACAGCTATTACCTCAATACGTTGCTGCACCAGAAGTCACAAGAACGCGTTTGTATTTGGAAGCGGTTGAGCAAGTGATGTCCAATTCCAGCAAAGTAATGATTGATACCAAAGGTGGTAATAATATGATTTATCTGCCGTTGGACCAAATTATGAACAAAAATAAGGGGAAAAAATAATGTCTAATAAAGGTTTTTTCAGCTTATTGTTACTGCTTTTGCTTGTCGTTGTTAGTGCTAAGTCACTTTACATTGTCGAGGAAACAGAAAAAGGCTTGATTCTTCGATTTGGTAAAGTATTAAGAGATTCAGAGAAGCAGCCGGAAGTCTATGAACCTGGGTTGCATTTCAAAATGCCGTTTGTTGATTCGGTAGTATTGATCGATTCGCGTGTTCAGCTGATGGACGGTAGTCCAGATGTCTTTACCACACAGAATAAAGAGTTTCTTGATGTCGATACTTACGTGCAATGGAAAGTTACTGATTTTGCAAAGTTTTATATTCGTACCAATGGCAATTTTAGAAAGGCAGAAGGTTTTATCGAAGGTTTTGTCGACAACGGTCTGAGAAATCAGTTTGGTAAACGGACGCTTGAACAAGCAATTTCTGGCGAACGTGAAGCATTAATGGGAGATATTCGAACTTTTGTTAACTCGAAAGTGCCTGAATACGGACTAGAAGTGGTCGATATTCGAGTGAAGAAAGTTAACTATACCTCTAGAGTACTTAAGAATGTTTACGAACAGATTATATCCGAACGAAAAGCGCAAGCGATCTTAATTCGAAGTGACGGCAAGCAACAAGGGAATATCGTCAAAGCAAAAACGGACGCTAACGTGTTAAGAACATTGGCTGAAGCCGATGAATATGCTCGAACGATTCAAGGTAAGGCCGATGCTGATGCTGCAAAAATATACGCGGAAACCTACAATAAAGACTCGGAGTTCTATGCATTTTTGCGAAGCATAGACGCTTATAAAGCGTCTTTTAATGGCAAAGATGATATTTTAGTGGTTAGCCCAGATAGTGACTTCTTTAAGTACCTAAAAAGCGCAAAAGGTAAAAAGTAAGTAGTTACTTATAGTTCTACCCTCAGCCATCCCCTCTCCCTATGCGGGAGCAGGGATTGGCGACTTCTTTCTCGTCCAATTCTTTTACTAAATCTCTCAAAAAAGCGGAAATTCTGTTTGGATGAGAGTACAATTCGCGGTTTCCTGCGAAACGTAGAAATTTAAAACCGCTATTATGACAAATTCCAATACCTCTAAAAACATCGTTGTTCTCGGCACCCAATGGGGTGACGAAGGCAAAGGCAAAATCGTTGATTTATTAACCGACAGAGTGAGCGCGGTGGTTCGCTTCCAAGGCGGTCATAATGCAGGCCATACCTTGGTGATTGACGGCAAGAAAACTGTTTTACATCTAATCCCTTCGGGGGTTTTAAGAGAAGGCGTTAAATGTTTAATTGGAAACGGAGTGGTGCTGTCTCCTGAAGCATTGGCAGAAGAAATGGTGATGCTTGAAGAAAACGGTGTACCGGTAAAAGACCGGCTCAGAATTAGCCCTGCTTGTACCTTAATCCTGCCTTATCATATTGCTTTGGACCAAGCGCGAGAAGCGGCTAAAAGCGATGGTAAGAAGATTGGAACCACTGGCCGAGGCATCGGACCTGCTTATGAAGATAAAGTCGCTAGACGCGGCCTTCGGGTCGACGATTTATTTTATCCAGAACGGCTAAAAGAAAAGCTGAGCGAAATTCTCGAATACCACAATTTTATATTGGTTAATTATTTTAAACAGGACGAAATATCCGTTGAATCGGTTTTTCAAGAGTGTCTAAGTTACGCTGAAATGTTAAAAGACTTGATCGAAGACATTCCACAGACTTTGCACAAGGCAAGAAAAAATGGTGAGTCATTATTATTCGAAGGTGCCCAAGGCACATTGCTGGATATTGACCACGGAACCTTTCCATTTGTCACTTCTTCAAACACCACAGCTGGCGGTACCGCCACCGGTTCAGGCTTCGGACCACTGTATTTAGACTACGTTTTGGGTATCACCAAAGCCTATACTACCCGAGTGGGTGGCGGTCCTTTCCCAACAGAGTTATTTGATGATATCGGCCAGTATCTTGGTGAGAAAGGGCATGAATTTGGCGCGACGACCGGACGACCACGTCGCTGTGGTTGGTTAGATGCCGTTGCTTTGAGCCGTGCGATCCAAGTTAACAGTGTAACGGGTATCTGCTTAACTAAATTGGATGTTTTAGACGGTCTAGAAACAGTCAAAATCTGTACTTCCTATCTATGTCCTGAGCAAGGCGAGTTAAAAACAACCCCGGTCGGCGCAGAAGGGTATGCCCGAGTTGAACCACAATATATGGAGATGCCAGGTTGGAGTGAAAATACCTTTGGTGTTCAATCATGGGATGAACTACCTCAAGCTGCTAGAGACTACATCAATAAAATTGAAGAGATAGTTGGTGTACCTGTGGATATTGTTTCTACCGGGCCTGATCGAGTCGAAACCATTGTCCGACGAGACCCATTCGCAGTTTAGGGCAGAATCTTTTTAGTTAGCTCAATACGACCAATACACTCCTACTCTCGGTAGGAGCGTCAGTCTCGGCGCGAATTTTTTGATTGGATTTAAATCGATTGTTTTGGGCTAGCTTGAAGACCTTATTTTTGAACCAAATAATGCACACTAAAAATATGTTGTTGGTCAAGCCAAGTTTTTTCACACCTTAAGCCCGCCGCATCAGCCATCTGTAAAAAGCTTTCAACCGTATATTTATGCGAGTTTTCGGTGTGAATGGATTCGTCTTTCGCAAATTCAAATTGTTCGCTGTTGATGTTTACGAGTTGTTCAGTATGGCTAAAAAGATGCATTTCAATTCTCCCATGCTCGTGATTGAGAATTGCTTTGTGGCTAAATTTAGATAGATCAAAATCACCATTTAGATTTTGGTTGATACGAGTTAACAAATTCTTATTAAATGCCGCCGTCACACCTTGTTGATCATTATAAGCGGCTTCTAGAAAAGCGGCTTCTTTTAATAAATCTGCGCCAATAATTAATGCGCCATCTTGACCGATTAAGTCATGCATATTAACTAAAAAATCAATCGCGGCGGTTTTATCGAAATTACCAATGGTCGAACCTGGAAAAAATACTACCCGGTTATGCTTGTTTTCTTTTCCTAGCCACTGTACAGGTTGAGTAAAATCACCTTGGATGGGCAGTATGTCAATGTTTGGAAATTGGTCTTGAATAATTTTTGCACTGTAGTATAAAAAGTCCTTAGAGATATCCATAGGCACATAAGATTCTGGCGAGTCTAGTGCACTTAGCAATGTTCGAATTTTTATTCCTGCACCGGCTCCTGGTTCAATAATAGTGGCGTTTTTTCCAATTTTTTCAGCTAGCTCAGATTTTATTTCTTCCAGTAGCGCGAGTTCCGTACGAGTAATGTAATACTCATCCAATTGGCAAATTTTTTCAAAGAGCAATGAGCCTTTTTCATCATAGAAATATTTGCACGGTAGCGTTTTTTGCGCTTGTTTAAGGCCGTCTTTTACCTCGGCGAAAAATTGCAAGTTATCCTTGCTCATCGGCTGATTTTGAGAATGCCTCTCTACCGCCTCTGGGTGTTCAGCTACGCAAGTTGAAGACTCTGAATCCTCAGTTGAAGACTCCGAATCCTCAGTTGAAGACTCCGAATCCTCAGTTGAAGAAATGACACGATCATCCATTACAAACTCTCCGCTAAACGTATTCCACTAAATTGCCATGAGGCATCTGGATAAAAAAAGTTACGATAAGAATGGCGAATATGGCCTTTGGCTGTGGCAATGGAACCGCCACGCAGCACATATTGATTGACCATAAACTTACCGTTGTATTCACCTATTGCGCCATCCGGCACTTTGAAACCCGGATAGGCGTTGTAACTGCTCGATGTCCACTGCCATAACTGACCAAACATTTGTTCGAGTGGTTGTTGTCCGTCTGCCGAACGGGGATGCAGTTGATATTGATCACCGTTATCAATTGGTTTTGAGGTGTCAATATCGATTGTTCGCGAGGCAACTTCCCATTCTTGTTCGGTCGGAAGGCGTTTATTAAGGCTATTAGCATAGGCATTCGCTTCAAAATAATTGATATGCATAGCGGGAGCATTACGATCAATTGGGGTTAATCCTGAGAGTGTGTAATGTAACCACTCACCACCTTTTTTTTGCCAATAGAGCGGCGAGCCAATATTTTCTGAATTGATTTTTCCCCAAGCTTCAGACAGCCAATGTTCAGGTTTTTCATAGCCGCCGTCTTCAATAAAGTCGATGTATTCACCGCAACTGACCAACCTCGAGGCCAATTGAAAAGTTTGCAGGTAAACCTGATGGGGTGGTCCTTCGTTATCAAAATAAAAGGCTTCGTTCTGGTGGCCGATTTGGTAAAGTCCCGCGGAAAAATTCCTCCATAGCAGCTCGGTTTGCAAATATTCCGGTGGTTCACAAGGACGATAAATGGGGTAATCGGGATTAATCGACAGGGCATGTTTTACATCAGTTAGCATTAACTCTTGATGTTGCTGCTCATGATTAATAGCAAGCTTGATTAGATGATGACATTTGGCCGAAAGTTGGTTTTTATTATTCGGGTCTAACAAGCGATGCATTTGCTTATCGACATGTTCTCTATATTGTAAAACTCGCTGATAATTTGGACGGCTTAATAATCCGCGTTTAGCTCTTGGGAATTGTTCGCCAACAGCATTGTAATAGGAATTGAAAAGGTACTCATACTGGGCGTCAAAAATCGGGTAATTCTCTAAATAGGGTTTTAAAACGAAAGTTTCAAATACCCAACTGGTGTGCGCTAAATGCCATTTTACCGGAGAAGCATCTGTCATCGATTGAACTTGCATATCCTCTTCGGACAGAGGTGCGGCGATCGCTAGACTCGCAAAGCGGACTTTTTTGAAATAACTGGTTAAATGCTGAATATCTAAATCGCTATCTAAACCTTGCATTCAAGATCCTAATTTGACGGTTGTTTATTTGAAGTGACTGTTTTATATCGCGAAATTTAATCTTCTCGACTTATTTTATAGGGCAGCCGTCAGCTTGGCTAGCGATTATTGAACTTTTAGCAGAAAAATAAGTGATTTTTATCGAACGAATTTCAGGAGGGATAGTGACCGTTCGAATTGTAACGTCTGTTTTCTAATTTCTAATTTTTGATTGGGATATTTTTATTATTAAACGGCTTGGCTGAATTTAGTTTGGATAAGCTCTGCGCGTTTCTTTTCTTCTTCTGTATTGCCGTACTTTTCTAAAACCGACAAAAACTCTTCTAAAGGGACTTCACTCACTGAGTAGTTTAACCGTTTGGTGAAGGTCATCGCGTTGCTTCGTTTCATCATTACACATAATCCTTTTTTTATTATGGCAGTTTATACAGACTACCATGAGCGCGTCATTGCTGACAATTGACACTTTTTGGCACAATTCACTTAATTTAAAGTCCTTTCTTCGAATTGCGGTATAAGTACTTGATTCAATTAGTTATTAAAAAACATACTTCTAATATTAAAAATTAAATAAATTCTCAATCTAACGAAATCACAAATTGGTTGTCAATTGGTTAGTTAAGTTGTGACTAGCATAACCTTAATTTTGAAGCCGGAATATAGTCAGATTCCTAAATCCTTGTGAGAGATCGACTCGTCGGAAAGTTCAACAGGTGCTATAAGTTGCGTATAACGATACCTAAATCTTCCGATATTGTACTTTTTGCTTATTTCTCGCTTTAAACTGCGAGGTTGTTAAAAATAGATTTCTTCTGATTAAATTTAATTTTTCAATTGGAGCGAAAAATGAGACAGGATGATTCTAAAACTAAAGTTGTAGTGGATACGGCATCTAAACAGGCCTCTGCAAGATTACCAATGACGCTTAAGGTGGCTTATAGCCTTTTTATGGCGGTGTTAATCCCATTTTATTGGGCAACATATGGTCCAACCAATTTTCTTTATTTTTGCGATGTAGCGATTATTCTTACATTAGTGGCTGTTTGGCGCGAAAGTCGGACCTTGGTGAGCATGGCTGCGGTGGGTATCCTTATTCCGCAAATTGTTTGGGTGGCGGATTTTACTGCGACTTTTTTTGGTTTTCCATTGCTCGGTATGACTGAGTATATGTTTCGAGAGTCAATTCCATTGTTTGCACGCGGATTGTCTGCTTTTCATGGTTGGATCCCATTTTTGTTGCTATACCTAATTTACAAATTGGGCTATAACAAGTCTGCGCTGCTTTATTGGACATTTTTAGCGTGGTGTTTAATGGCTATCAGCTATTATTGGCTGCCAGCACCTGGCGACGCTTTGGCGAACCCCAATATTCCGGTGAATGTGAACTATGTCTTCGGTCTCGAAGAAACCAAAGCGCAAAGCATGATGTCGGCAGATAGCTATTTTTTCTTGTTACTTCTGGTGATGCCGATTGTTATTTATTGGCCAACTAGTAGATGCTTGCAATGGTTCGATTATAGGTACCGACAGGCGGCTTAAATGTTTTCTAATCGGTATTCTATTGGCATATTGCGGTTTTGAACTTATAATCAGAAAACAAACAGCCTGTTTTATAGTGGTCGAGACCCTAGTATGCCAATTGAATTGAGCGAAAATGACATTAAGTTGATTAATCGAGTTCAACGAAACTTTCCTCTTTGCAAAGACCCTTTTTCGCAAATAGCTAAGGAAATCAGTCTCGATAAGTCCTGGGTTATTCAGCGTTTGCAAGAACTCGAAGAACAGCAAGTTATAAGTCGATTTGGCTCGATTGCCAAACGAAAAAAGAATAGCTATAGCACCTTAGCGGCTCTAAAGGTCCCTCCAGAAAGAGTCAATGATGTGGCTCATTTAGTCAGTTCTTACGATGAAGTTACTCACAATTATTTGCGTGAGCACGAGTATAACTTGTGGTTTGTCATCCAAAGTAAATCTGAAAGTAAATTAGCTGCGGCACTGGAAGATTTAAGGCAACATATGGATTTTCCGATGCTCAATCTACCTGTTTTAGAGTCTTATCATAGCGATATGGTGATCACCTTATGATCGATATTAATCAACAGCGAAAGATCTTAAAATATCTTTCAAATGGATTGCCCATTTGTGAAGAGCCTTATAAAGAGCTGGCCGAAGACCTTGGCGTATCTCAAAACCTATTATTCGAATTTATTCAAGATTTAGTCGACTCCAATGTCATCAGTCGTTTCGGCATGGTGGTGGACCAAGAATCGGTAGGTTATTCCGAAAACGCGATAGTCGTTTGGGACATTCCTGATGAGGAAGTTGACCAAATTGGAGCGCTACTTGGTCTACAAGAAAAAATAAGTTTGTGCTACCGCAGGCAACGACAATTACCCGACTGGCCATATAATTTGTTTACCCTAATTCATGGTAAAACTAAACACGATGTTATCGCAGAACTTAATCATATTGTCAGTTCAAACGGGATTGAAAATTACGCCTGTGATGTCTTGATTAGTACTGAGACGTTTAAGCATTCTGGCGCGAGGTATGATTGGTAAAATGGGAGCGTGGAGCGGGGGGCTAGGAATAATATATTCCCTGAGCGGAGTCAAAGGGGTAAAGACTAGTTTCTTTTCTTGTTGCGACTAGCAACATTTCTTCGGTTAGATTGGTTGCGTTTGCTGCTGTTTTGAACAGCCGCTGGTATCAACTGATTGGGGCCGTCACCAATCAGTTCTGCACGATTCATCTCAATTAATGCTTGTCTTAACATTGGCCAATTCTTTTCGTCGTGGTATCTCAAAAAGCCTTTATGCAGTCTTCTTCGGTCAAAATCTTTTTCGGTATAAACAGACTCACTTTTGTAAGTTACTTTGCTCAACGGATTTTTTTCCGAATGGTACATAGCTGTCGCTAGTGACATAGGAGAGGGATAGAAATTTTGCACTTGATCTAATCGAAATTTATTACGCTTTAACCACAGTGCCAAATTGAGCATGTCGGTATCATCACAACCAGGATGGGCGGCGATAAAATAAGGGATCAGATATTGTTTTTTTCCCGCTTCTTTGGAAAATTGCTCAAACATTCTTTTGAATTCATCGTAGCTATCCATTTCCGGTTTCATCATTTTATCGAGGGTATTTTTCTCGCTGTGTTCCGGCGCAATTTTTAAATAACCGCCCACATGATGAGTTACCAATTCTTTAACGTATTCGGGATCAACTACTGCCAAGTCATAACGCAGTCCGGATGCTATCGCTACTCGTTTGACGCCGGGAACCGCTCTGGCTTTGCGATAAAGCTGTGTGGTTTGGCTGTGATCAGTTATTAAATTTTTGCAAATAACGGGATAAACACAGGAAAGTTTGCGACAGCTTTTTTGGATTTCATCGTCTTTACAATTGAGATGGTACATATTAGAAGTCGGGCCGCCTAAATCCGAAACTGTTCCAGTAAAGCCCGGCACTTTGTCGCGCATATCTTCAATTTCTTTAATCACTGATTCTTGTGAGCGACTTTGGATCACTCGGCCTTCATGTTCAGTGATCGAGCAGAAAGTACAACCGCCAAAACAGCCGCGCATAATATTGACAGAAAAGCGGATCATTTCATATGCGGGAATATTGGCGTCGCCGTAGCTGGGGTGCGGTACTCGTTGGTACTCAAGGTCAAAAACACCGTCAATTTCATTGGTTTCAAGTGGGATAGGTGGCGTATTCACCCAAACTTCTTTGCCGCCGTGTTTTTGAACCAAGACTCTAGCATTATGCGGATTGGATTCTAAATGTAAAATTCGTGAAGCATGGGCGTAAAGCGCAGAGTCACCTTTAATTTTTTCGAAGGAGGGTAGTCTAATCACCGTTTTATCATTATCGAGCCCTGCCTTGCCCATCAGCGGCATTGGAACGATTCGAATTGGCACGTTATCAGCGGTATCTTTTTGCTTTGTCTGGCAACTTTCAGAAGCAGGCTCTTTATATTCGTATGGGTTGGTTCGTTCCATGCCTTTTAACAATTCTTTATCAGAAGGCCAATCGATACGAGTGGAATCAACCTCGGCCCACCCTTGAGGTATTTGGTCACGAATAATTGCTGTACCGGGAATGTCAGTGAGTTGATCAATTTTACGACCTAAGGATACTTGGTGGGCAATTTCAGCCATTGCTCTTTCTGCATTACCGTAGAGGAGAATGTCGGCGGCGGAATCGACTAAAACCGATTTTCTGACTTCATCGCTCCAGTAATCATACTGAGCGATGCGTCGCAAACTCGCTTCAATACCGCCGATCACGGTCGGTACTTCGGGATAGGCTTCTCGGCATTTTTGGGTATAAACAATTACTGCGCGGTCGGGGCGTTTACCGGCGACACCGTGCGGCGTATAAGCGTCATCGTTTCGTATTTTTCGATCGGCGGTATAACGGTTGATTAATGAATCCATATTACCAGCAGTAATGCCAAAGAATAAATTGGGTTCGCCAAGCGCTTTGAAGGATTCTGGATCGTTCCAATCTGGCTGGGCGATTATGCCCACCCTAAATCCTTGAGATTCTAGAAATCGGCCTATTACCGCCATGCCAAAACTGGGATGGTCAACATAAGCGTCGCCAGAAATAATGATAATATCACAGCTGTCCCAGCCTAATTGGTCCATTTCCGCCCGTGACATTGGTAAAAATTTTGCGCGTCCATAGCATTCCGCCCAATATTTTGGGTAGGCGAAAAGGTTTTCCGTTGCGCTGGTATGGACTGCTTTGGACATAAAAACGGGTGCTAGTGGCTTGAGGGCGCGTATTCTCTCAGATTTATAGCTGTGTTGCACTCTTATTTGGTTAAAAAATGAACGTTTTGGTCTCGAAATTGGAGTGAAGTAGGTGAAATCAAGTTTTTCACCGTTATGCCGGGCGCTAGACTCAATTATACAGAGAATTATTTTGCATTGTTCTATCGATAGATAGCATAAAAATTAACTTTCTTGCACATACAAGCCTAAACGGTAAACTATTGATTTTAACGAGGAATGCAAGGCAATTGTTGCATCTCTCTGAATTTTGTTAAGGAAACCAAAAAATGAGAATTATTCTTGCATTGTTTTCAATATTAATTTGCACGGTGGTTGTTGCGGAAGACGGTTTATCGGTTCAATTTACCATTGAAGAAAAGGTGCTTGGCAGCCACTCAGTTCAAAGCTATACCAATTCTATTTTGATGAAATTTAATGAGTCGGCCAAGTTCGAATTTAAAAATATTTACAATGTAAAGTTCACATCTCGAACGTTAGAAGAAAAAATTAATCTCGTTGTGACATTGCATGACTGGATTGATGGTAAACCCTATTATGTCGGTGCGAAATCGATCGACATCGTTGTTGGCTCTGATTTCAATTTTGAATTAGAGAAATATGGTCGCTCATATAAATTGAATATTGATACATCATTTGGAATATTACCTCAATAATTCCTTGATAATGGTTAAGGTGGGTTCGGGGAATTTTTCCAGCTTGCTATTATAGTGGTGGTGTGGTGCCGGAGTCGTGTTAATTTCATTAACTACTCCCCCAGTTTCACTAAGAGGTCGGGTGATATCAGTCGTTATTATATCTACTCCAAGAAGCTCAGTCCCAGTGATTTGAGCACATTTTACAGCGACGTCATTTATAGAGCTATGTACAAGTTCTGTTACGCCTGAGTCATAGTTTGTAGTTAATTCTGCACCTGGAGTGATATCCTTGCCACTTGAATGAACTAAAATTGACCTCCCCATTTCGGGCACGAAGTCAGGAGTTAAATTCTGTGATGCTAGTGCTAACGTAATTTCTTTTTTATCCAAGGGTTGTTTTTGAACAACTGTTTTGGCTAGCAATGTCGAAATGTTTGACTGCCCATCGCCAACAATTCTTTGCCCTGTTCTTCTAGCGGTATGAATTACCTTACCTCTAAAAACTAGAGCTCGGAAATTTTCGCCGATAATATGTTTTTCAATCATCAATTGATTTTCGTAAAGAGAGGCAATTATGATGGCTTTTTCTAATTCTTTTTTAGTCCTTATATGGGTGGTTATACCGCGAGCCGCGGATCCCTGAAAAGGCTTTACGACTACGCCATTTGGATGTTGTTTCATAAAGGATAACGCTAGATCAATCCTTTTAGCCTCGAACAATAGATACTCTGGAATGGGGATATTATTGGCACTTAATAATTTATGACATAGAGGCTTACGCCCGCATATTTTCAAGACAACAGTATTATCTAACGGCAATAAACCCCCACTAGTTCGAACGATTTTGTTATTTTTTGAAATAGACCAAATATCTTTATCAATCAGTTCGAAATCGGCTTTCAACTCATTTGCTATTGCTTGCCAAATTTCTTTGTATTGTTCGAGTCGATCTCGCATGCGGATTTTTTTTTCGCCAAATCCGAGCAATGAATATATTTTCCGCTTTACGCGTAATGCTAAGCGGTAAATCTTCAATCGTTGACTAAATTGCATAATTAGTGCCTTAACATCATTGTTCTTTGAGTTTTATTATTTATAGAAAGGAGCTAATGACTATTCGTCAGGCAAGCGCTGCGCGTCTTCAAAGTGACGCCCGCGATAAACCGGGACAACTGTCAAATCGTCAACGTGATGAATGATAAATTCTAAATCATGTACTTGTCCCGAGCGCTGCAAATATTTAGCGCTGTCGCCTTCACGGATTTTATCGGCGCTACAACCACTCCATCTGTTAACAATCCCTAAACTGCGTTCGTTTTCTGCCGTAAAACCCAGCGATTGCAATTGCTCTGCTACCCAAGCGCACCCAATTTGGTCTTCCATTCTAAAATCACCACGAGTGCCTGCTCCAATTATGGCGATTTTGCTATGTCTTTCGGCGACATAACTGGCGACAGCTTTAAAATTTCTCAGACACGCTAAATAGGTTGCCGTGTTATTAACTGCGCTCATAACTAACGGCATTCCTGAGGACGAAACCAATATGAGTGGTCGTCTAACATTGGTAAAATATCCTGATGGAATATTGGTAAGTGCCATCACTTGGACTGGGCTATTGGTCAATTGAAATCCGTAAGGGACGTGACCGCCCATTTCACCAATCATAAGGCAGTCTTTTAGCGTCTTAGAAAGAATTGTCGCTTGATCTGCATCTGCCGCCGGATAGATTTCTCGGCCAAGATATAAAGCAGTAGTTGCTGTCGTGGTTGCTCTAATGACATCTACCGCAATAACTGCGTAGTCTTCTGGATAAGCTTCTCTATTTTCCGCAAAACAATCAATAACAAAAGTATTACTCATTATCAATTTTCGCCGTGAGAAAGCGCGCCTTTTGGGCGCAAATTATCATGCATAAAGGCATCAGAATGTAAGCCTCGGCGATAAATTTCGACTCTAAGTAACTCTTCTAAGCGAACATTGCATAACTCCACTTCTGGACCATAATGCCGGATAAAAGCGAATTGGCTGGCCTTATTGGGGGCTTCAAAAACAATCTTGTCTAAGCCGAAAGTTTCGACTAGCGTATCCGCACCTTTGAGGTCGAGATTTCCTTGAGCATCAAACAAACCAACATTTTCTGCACTTTCACGGGCTTCAACAACTAACTGCTTAGCACCGGCATCGAGCCATTCTTTACCTTGCTCAATGATTTCATTCACGACTTGTGGAGTAAATGGCCCAGAATGTTTTTCACCAACCTCAAAATGTACCTCTAATCCGCGCTCGTTAGCTAATGATAATACTTCTTTAGCCGAAAGATGCAGTTCAATAAATCCCTCGCCTGCTTCAATTCGATCGAATCCAAGCTCGGCACATAAATCCAGATATTGTGGCAAATGATCACATGCACAGGCAACTTCAAAAGGTCCGCCACCTGTACAAACGGCCACACCAAGTGATTTAGCCGTTTGTATTTTCTCTCGAGTAGCTTGTTCGTTACAGACTTGCCAGCAGGCCATTGATAGTTTCAGCGAGGACATTAGATGGCCGCTTTGTTGCAAATGACTAACAGTCGTTGCAACGTCGTAGCCAGGGTCAAAAGCTAGGGTTTTCGGCGCTAATTCGGGGACTCCGATAGACGCTAAATACTTCGAAAGAGATTGATGTTTTAAGGGATTCCCTACCATTTTCGTTTTCCTTTCTTTTTTGAATAAATCGAATAACTTAACTTCTATGTCTATAAATATAGGTCAAACTATCTAAAAGTTAATCTTCAGCAAAGCATAACACAATAATGCCATTCGAAAAAAGGGTTTATATACAACCCAAAAACAAGCTTAAAAACTTGCTGGAATATGGGGCGATAATACAAACAAATCAAAGCCTTAAGCATATTTTGATGCCCTTCCAAAATAGTGTGGAGAGTCTAAATAGATTAGCTAAACACATGATCTCAAACACGAGGATAATTTGCCTTTGTTGGCATTTTTATTCATTACCTGAAATTATTCTTAATAAAATCGGTTATTAACAAATGACTGGTTTTTTACCATTGCGTTTTTAGAATATGTTGACTATTAATTAACCAACTCTTCTCATAATCAAGCTAGGGCAGACAATCAAAGATGAATCGTTTAGTGGGTTCTCTCATTATTATTTTAAGCGTGATTTTGGCAACATCGCTATCCGGTGGTCTACTAATTTACTTAGATATTCCATCAGTTATCACGGTTGTGGGAGTCACCATTGGCGGTATATTTGCAGGATACGGCAATACTGGATGGCATTATTTGACAATCTCATTGAGTAATCAGAAGCTTGATGATGAGCAACAAGCCGTTCAAGCCATCCATTTTTATCAATACCTAGGCAACCTTGTACTAATTGCAGCGTCCATGGCGATTATTATGGCGGTAGTAAAATTGCTCAGCAATATCGATGACCCAAAACAAATAGGGCCGGCGTTGGCCTTTGCGTTGCTAAGTGTATTTTACGCTGCGGGTCTATTGCTGCTCTTTATTTTACCGGCCAAACATCACTTAATTCGCCTGAATAGGGTGGAAATTCCAGAATCGGTTAAAACCATGATCGATCATGAAAACAGACTGAGCAAAAGGATGCTGGTTTTGGTAAGTGTTTGCACGATGATCAGTTTAGGCTCGCTATTTTTTGCGTTTAATTACTTAGTCGTTTGATTTATTGTATTCCACTCGAGATTAGCTACTTAAGCCGAATGCTATATGCTACTATAGCCTGCGAATTAATAGGGCAACGTGGATTATCACCACGGCTGTACCCGCAACTGTAAAGCCAGAAAACCTATTATTTCGAAAAATTAAATCCTATATTAATTGTTCCGGGCGGGTTACTCGGTGGCATGGCCAAGAATTTTTTCAGTTATTGAACGATTCTTCGCTTTTCCTCCTTTGATCCACGGTGCCGCCACGTTTTTGGATCAAAATTGCCGACTTCAAAAATAAAAATTAATTCCACGACGTTGCCCGAACAATCCGAGCAAGAAATTCTGCTGCCTGTTCAAAATGACAATGACAATGGTAAAGCTAAGCAAGACTATTTTGTCGCCCCAGCGACAAATAAATTTGACGAAATAAATGTATTCGAAGCAAATAATCTCTGTTGGCAGGTTGCAGAACATAAAATTTTAAGCGAGCTAGACTTTAGCATTGCAGAAAATTCTTTTGTCGGCATTATCGGGCCAAATGGAGCTGGTAAGTCATCACTATTAAGATGTTTGTTTGGGAAAAACAAACTGACCGGCGGCACGCTCAAATATAATCATCAGCCTATCTCAAGCTATTCTCGAAAAAAAATTGCCCAAGAAATCGCGGTGGTTCTACAAGAGCCGCCCACTCACTTTGAAATGAGCGTATTCGAATTGGTAAGTATGGGATTGCTTCCACGTAAAGCACTGTTTTCTTTTTCCAGTCCGGAAGATGATCAATGTGTTGAGAAAGCAATATCTGATGTCGGTTTGCTAGAAAAAATACAAATGCCATTTAATACATTGTCCGGCGGAGAAAAACAACGAGTCATGCTGGCGCGCGCGATCGTTCAAAAAACCAAAATACTGATTCTGGACGAACCAACTAATCATTTAGATATTGAACATCAAATTGAAGTACTGCATTTAGTCAAACAAATGAAAGTGACTGTTATTCTCAGTATTCATGACTTGAACATGGCCGCGGCTTTTTGCGACCAATTAATCTTGATGGATAAAGGAAAAATTATTTGCCAAGGAAGTTGCGATGAAGTATTGAACCAACGAAATTTATTGAAAGTATTTAAAGTTGACGCAAAAATTGCTGAACACCCTTTTCATAATGGTAAACAGATTTCTTATAATTTTAATCTAATGAACAATTCCTAATGAACATTAATGCAGTCCAGTTTCCAGCCATTGTTGTAATGACGAGTCTGCTACTTTTACTCAGTTTAATAACGGCTACGGCCACCGGTAGTGTTTCATTAGCGGGAACTGAAGTTTTCGATGCGATTTTTATCTGCCCTTTTGATGTGGATAACTGTGAGGTTAGTTCTCTTTATCAAAGAATTATTTGGAATATTCGATTTCCTCGCGTAATGATGGCGTTATTAACCGGGGCGGGGTTATCTATTACTGGGGCAATCTTACAATCGGTGACTCGAAATCCACTAGCCGATCCCTATCTGTTTGGAATTTCTTCTGGATCAGCGTTAGGCGCAGTTTTAGTACTCGCATCTTTTTCAGGTGCTATTGTCTCGGTAACTATTGGGGCATTACTCGGCGGTATGTTTTCAGTGGTCTTGATGTTGGCACTTGCGGGTAACGCGGTGATGCATGTCGAGCGGTTATTGTTATCTGGTGTGGCGGTGTCATTTATGCTGGGAGCGTTCACCAGTTTAGTGATTTATTATTCTGACCCAGAAACAGCCAGTTCTTTACTTTTTTGGATGATGGGAAGCTTTTCAAATAGCGAATGGCAAAATCTTATCCTTCCTGCGGTCGCTATTAGTGTTGGGCTTTTACTATTTATTATTTATCGCGGTTGGATTAATGCTATCCAAGCCGGTGACGAAGGTGCTTATACCTTAGGAGTGCCGGTTAGCCAGCTACGTTTAGCAATGTTAATTATTTGCTCAATAATTACTGCGGTACTAGTGGCTCAAGTCGGTGGTATCGGTTTTGTCGGATTAATGATCCCGCATATTTGCCGCTTTATTGTCGGCAGCCAGTTACACCGAGTTTTAATTATGTGTATTTTACTCGGCGGCAGTTTTATGATTTGGGTCGATGTGGTCGCACGTTCAATTTTAAACGAGCAAGTTTTACCGATAGGAATTGTTACTTCGGCAATAGGCAGTTTGTTCTTTTTTGTGGTACTTAAAAGTAATCGTAAAAGATGATTGTCATTTAAAATGATCTAGCCCCTTTGCCGACAAAATATCAATTAATACGGAAAGTAGAAAGGAACTAATTATGAGTGATCAAGAAAAGCACAAAAAAAAATCCCAAAAATTAAAAGAGAAGGTTGACGCCAGCATCGCTAAGGCGAATGAAGAACGAGGGATTGTTCTATTAATTACTGGTAATGGCAAAGGTAAATCAACCGCGGGTTTTGGCGTTGTCACTCGCTGTGTCGGTCACGGATATAAAGCTGCAGTTGCGCAATTTATTAAAGGAACTTGGGAATGCGGCGAACGAAATTTATTGGAAAATAATGGCGTGCCTTTTGCCGTTATGGCGACGGGGTTTACCTGGGATACTCAAGATCGCGAGTCTGACATCAAAGCGGCGACCGAAGTTTGGCAACGAGCAAAACAGTATCTCGCCGATCCGCAGTACCATGTCGTGTTATTGGATGAACTGACTTATATGTTGGGTTACAAATATCTTGATGAAAAGGAAGTTTTGGATGCGATTGCCAATCGTCCTGTAGAACAATCGGTGGTGATTACTGGTCGTGGGGCTATTGGGGCACTCAAAGAATTGGCGGATACTGTGAGCGATATTAAAGATGTAAAACACGCATATACTGCTGGAGTGAAAGCTCGTAGAGGTGTGGATTGGTAGTGAATGTTTTCGTTCGGTTATGAAACGGATTTTTGTAGGCGCTGCGCCTCGCTTCGAGCGAAGTTGAACTCTAATGGGGAATTATAATGAAAGGTCGAATTAAGGTTGGAGTCTTTTCGCGGCACGGAGGCGCGCTCTTACGTGGGACTGTATTAAAAATTCAGATGGTATTCTTGTCACTTTGTTTGTTGATCAGCCCTGTTCTTCAAGGTAAAGAAATTAAACGAATTATCGCGCTATCCCCTAGTTCGGTCGAATTGCTTTATGCACTTGGTTTGGGCGATAAAATTGTAGCGACGGTTGAGCGTGCTGATTTTCCCAAACAGGCGTTAAAAATACCACGAATTGGAAATTATGCTGGCATACAGATAGAAAAATTATTAGCGCTCGATCCTGACTTAATCGTTGCATGGAAAAGTGGCAATAACTCCAATGATTTAAGAAAAATTAAGTCATTGGGTCTTAATTTGGTTTATTCGGATCCAAAAAATATTAGCGCCATGTTCGCCGACCTAAAAATGCTTGGTAATCTAACTGGAAGCCAACTACAGGCAGAATTACTTGTTAATCAACTAGATACTCGTTATCAAAATATTCGGCGCAAGTATCAATTTCGGCCAAAAGTTAAATTATTTTATCAACTTTGGCACGATCCTCTGCAAACCATTGGTCCAAAAAGTTCTATTGGGACATTGATTGATGATTGCGGTGGAAAAAACGTCTTCGAAAAGGCTGATGCGCCTTATCCTACCGTCTCAATTGAATCAGTGCTTGTAAAAAATCCAAAAGTGATTATCATACCGCACCACTCGGGAAAGGAATCAGAAAAACAAGAGATTTGGTCCAAATGGCCAGAAATTTCAGCGGTTAAGAACAAACGTATTTTCGTACTTAACGGCGATTTAATTCATCGATTTACACCTCGAACCTTAGATGGTTTGGATCAATTGTGTAAAACGATCGATAAAGGAAGAAAACGAGCTAAGGATAGCGAAACAATCGAGTGATCTGGGTTTGAACCAGATACTCGGGAAGTTGGTGAAATGCCAACACTGCCCCCGCAACGGTGATGTTGAAACATTTTATGGTCTACGTAAATTGTTCTCAGATAAGTCCGGAGACCGGCTCGATTGACAATTAGCTGATGAAGAAATAATTCATCGAATACTTTAAACCGACGCGGCGGGCGTCAAAACATAACCTAAACTTTTTAGGTTAGAGGCTCAATAATATGTACAGGCGAACGATTTTTACCACCCTTGCGACCTTTCTCGCAGTTTCATCCTCTCCCAATTTATACGCTGAAGAACCGGCAGCTGACGATAATAAAATCGTCATTACCGCAAATCGTACTGAACAAAATATCGATGATGTTCTTGCATCGGTGGAAATATTTACCCGAGAAGATATCGAACTTTTTCAACCAGAATCGATTACCGACTTACTGGCAACTGTCGCTGGTTTTGATTTGGTTTATAACGGTGGTGCAGGGCAAAGCTCTTCGTTATTCACTCGTGGTAGTAGTTCCGACCACACCTTAATATTGGTTGATGGCGTACGTGTCGGCTCAGCGACTTTAGGCAATAAATCACTTTCGACCATCCCAGTAGCGCAAATTGAGCGCATCGAAATTGTCAAAGGACCGCGGGCTTCTTTATGGGGTAGTGATGCCATTGGCGGTGTGATTCAAATATTCACTCGTCGACTGAACAGCGGCGAGCATTCGATCTCAGCAACTATTGGTTCTAATAGTTTTAACAGTACTGATTTTAGCTATGGTTTTGGAAGCGATAAAATTAATAACACCCTAACCTTCAGTTATGAAGATTCTGAAGGCTTTGATGTGTTCGATGATTCAGGGGCAGGCTTTCCTGATTCAGAACCGGATAACGATGGCTACCAGAGGATTTCTGCGGCCATTCGTGGTGACTATTCTCTTTCTGATACAACCACTCTGGATTGGGTTTTCCAATACGATAGCGGCGACAATAGTTTTGACAATTCTTTCGGCGCAAACGAAAACGAGTATAACAATCATTTGTGGAATATTCGTTATACCTATTCTGTAGACAAATTACTGACGGTCTTTAGTGTTAAGCAAAGCCGCGATAAAGCTTTTTCTTTTGATAGTCGTACCGCAACTAAAACCGGTTCTGTGTTCGAAACCAGAAGAAATCAAATAAATATTCTAACTCAATATGATTACAACGATGCGGTCAATTTTTCCGCTGGTATCGAACGTTATAACGATGATATAGACGGCAGTCGTTCACAACAGTTTGACGGTTCTTTTGCGGAGTTTCAAGCCGCTGAAAGAACCGCAGATGCCGTTTTTATTTCTAGCACAGTAAATGCTGGAGGGTTTATTGGTGAGGCGTCGTCGCGATATGACAATATTGAAACGGCTGGTTCGGAGCAAACCTTTAATCTTAGCTTAGGGTATAACGTTTTAGACAATGTTCTTATTGCTGCTAGTCGAGCAAAAGGTTTCAAAGCGCCGACCTTTAACGATCTATTTTTCCCAAGTTATGGTAATCCCGATCTGGTGAGTGAAATTTCTTACAATACCGAATTTTTAATTAAAGCACATTGGGAAAATCAATCGTTAAGCATTGTTAACTTTGACAATAAAGTAGATCAGCTTATTACTTTTGTTTTTGATCCGGTAACTTTCGCCTTTCTTCCGCAAAACATTGATAAAGCGAACTTAAAAGGACATGAAATTATTTATCAATATCATCAAGGTAAATTGTCTCATAAGTTTACCGCAAGTTTTGTTGATGCCATTGATCAAAGTTTAGATTTTTCAGGTCAACCAATCAATCAACAGCTATTACGACGAGCGAAGGAACATTACGGCTACGAGTTGATTGCTGACCTTGGCGACTTTTCTTTCTTCACTCAGTTTAATTATATTGGCAGACGAAGAGACAACGATTTTTCGACGTTTCCAGCGACGCCGGTTTATTTAAAAAGCTATATTGCGGTTAATTTGGGGGCGACTTATCAAGCGACAGAAAAGCTTAATATTAAGTTTAAAATTAGCGATTATACGGATATTGCCGAACCAACGGTGTTTAATTATAATGCACCGGGCCAGCAAGTTTTCTTAACGGTTCAATATCGTAATTTCTAATTCCTATAAAGATAGCCTAAGATAAGTTCATGATCTTAGGCTATCTTGTGAATTATAAACGCCCTTTTTAACTTATTGGCCTCCAGACATTTTATTTAAGTAGAGCTAGTTTAAGTAGAGCTACTTTAAGCAGACCTATTCTCACATTATTACGAGTCCTTTAAGATAATACGCGTTGCGCCTTGAATCTTAAGTCCGTATCATTCAGCTAATCTCTGCTTTCTGTTAAGCATCGCTATTTTTAAGGTATTATTCCATGTCTAAATTCTTCTATGACGGCAAAGCAAATAACAATAACGAGCGCGGCAGCGGCTCTATTGGCACCCAAAAAAACCTGCGTTTGGGCACGAAAAAAGCCCCTGCACAAATTCGGGTTAAATCGGAAGCGCGCAAACAGGAAATAGTGGATGTTTGCGCAGAAAATAAATGGTTCGCCGATATTAGTGTTGATGCTGAAAAAGAGGAAAAGATTCGCGACCTAGAAATCCTGCAAAGTAAAACCACCGCAGCGGTAAGCACTAAACAAGCGAATCGAAATGATCCATGCCCGTGTGAAAGCGGCAAGAAATATAAAAAATGCTGTGGTGCGCCAGGGGCTTTATGAGTGACAAATTTTGGCGGTCGATTTAATGGAGAGTCGTTAAGCAAATTAGGCCTTAATTTACATGCTGTCATAGATATAGCGTCGCTGCCACCATCGATTATTCAACAGCTCGCTCGTTTTACTAATAGATTGACCCATTACAGCCAGCTGATTTTAATTGGTCATGCTGGCCCTCAGCTGTGGAAGTGTCTTCAACCGCTTGAGTTACATAGCCAACATCCTTTCGATGACTATTCTCAAAACCATTGCCAGCAATTTTTTGAGCAGCGATTCTCCAAAGATGATTTTAAACTAATTTTTCCTAGTCATTCCCGAGCAGACTCTCAGCCGTCGCTGATAGGATTACAACAACTAGGGGAATTAGTAGGATGGCATGGCGAATCGCCATTTAAAGTAGGAATCAATGCCCAATGGGGAAGCTGGTTTGCCTATCGAGCAGTTGTTCTCACTAAAAGCGCTTATCAACCTAGCCCGATAAAATCGAATCGAACACCTTGCCAAAGTTGTGCGAATAAAACATGTATTCCCGCTTGTCCCGCCGATGCACTAAAGAATCACGATTTAGACCTTAAGCGTTGTATAGATTATCGCAAGCAAACCAGTTCTCTCTGCAAAGATCGCTGCTTAGCGCGTATGGCTTGTCCTATAGCGACCGATCTGCAATATTCGCTAGCGCAAATCCAATATCATTATTCTCAGTCAATGCGGGTAATTGAAAGTCTGTCGAAATAAAACTGGTCAGTTGTAACGCCGATAAGCCTTGGTAATATTGGCGATTTCTGGTATTTTCACATCAGTTATCAATCACTTAAATTAAGATTAATTAATAAAAGAGGGCGAAATGCCAAAGGCTAGTGAATTAAAGCGCGGTATTGCGGTGGAATATAATGGCAAATTATTATTGGTTAAACACGTCGACGTGCATAGCCCAAGTGCTCGTGGAGCCGCAACTTTGTATAAAACACGTTTTGCAGAAATTGGCAGTGGCGGAAAAGTTGAACACAGTTTTAAAGGCGATGACATGCTCACCCAGGTGGACCTTAACCGCCGAGATGTTAGTTTTTCCTACATTGATGGAGACGATTACATCTTTATGGACAATGAAGATTATAGCCAACACCCATTTAAAGCAGATGTAATTAAAGAGGAATTATTGTTTATTAATGAGGATACTAAAGGACTGGTTGTTCTTGAAGTTGATGAACGTTCAATTGGTATTGAATTACCACAATCGGTGGAAATGACAATCATTGAAACCGATCCATCTATCAAAGGCGCATCTGCTGCTTCTCGAACCAAACCGGCGCGATTCGAAACGGGTTTAACCATCCAAGTACCGGAATATATTTCCAACGGTGAGAAAGTAAAAATTAATACCGCAGATCGAAAATTTATGGGACGGGCTGATTAATTATGTTGCTCGGTTCTAAAAAACTCTCCTATATTGATGCGCTGCCATCGATAGAAGCAGATGCGAAAGATATCGAAATTATCGATAATACTCTGCAATATCGGGAAAAAATCTTCGAGTTGATCGAGTCAGCAAAAAAGAGAATTTACATTACCGCTTTATACTTACAAGACGACGAAGCCGGGCAAGAAATCCTAACGGCTTTATACCAGGCGAAACAAAACAATCCCAAACTTGATGTGAAGATTTTTGTTGATTTCTTAAGGGCGCAACGTGGTCTGATGGGACACGAAAAAAGTGTCGGGAATGTACGCTTATATCGTGAGTACAATAAAAAATATCAACATGCCATCGATATTTATGGCGTACCCGTAAAAAGCAAAGAATTCTTGGGTGTTTTACATTTAAAAGGTTTCGTATTTGATAATGTTTTGCTTTATAGCGGTTCAAGTATTAATAATATTTACCTTCAACAACAACAGCGCTATCGCTACGACCGCTATCATGTCATTCATAATGAGTCGTTAGCAGACTCCTTCGTAAGATTTTTGCGCAATAATTTTGCTAAAAATGATGCGGTTAAGTCATTAACTTCAGATACGATTCCAACCGCCAAAAAACTCAAAAGTGCGATTAGACGTCTAAAAATTAGCCTTAGAAAAACGGACTATTTTTTTAAGTCAAATTCTTCCAAATCAAATAATAGCAATTCTGATGAATCACAATCGGAGCGAAAAATAAAATTGACGCCGTTGCTTGGATTTGGCGGTCGAAAAAATAAACTCAATAAAACCATTCATCAACTCGTTAAGCAAACGCAAAAAGAAATTGTAATCTTTACTCCTTATTTTAATTTTCCTGCGAAGATACATAAAGCGGTTCGAAAACTGCTTAAACAAAATAAGAAGGTGATCATAATCGTTGGCGATAAAACAGCCAACGATTTTTATATTCCTGAAAATAGCGATTTTAACAAGATCGGAATTTTACCCTATATTTATGAAACAAGTTTAAGACGTTTTGTTAAAGCCAATCAAAAATTCATCGATAATAAAGCGCTGGATGTTTGTTTGTGGTTAGATGAAGGTAATAGTTTCCATTTAAAAGGTATTAATTCAGATCAAACTAACTATTTGATTACCGGTCATAATATTAATCCGAGAGCATGGAGGCTTGATATCGAAAATGGCGTTTTAATCCAAGACAAGCGACAAAGTTTAGCGAAAAAATTTGCCAGCGAACTAGAGCAAGTGATGAAACATTGTTCCAGAATTAATCATTTTGAGGAAATTGAAACGCCAGATGATTATCGAGTCGAAGCACGAAAATTGCTTAAATCAGTTAAACGGGCAAAACTCGACAGTATTTTGAATCGACTACTATGAGCTTTTTTCTGTTTGAAAAATTGCAAGTTAAGGGTCAAATAAACATAAAATAACGAGAAAAGGTGTCAATGATGGGGTTAAGAAATACTCAGGAAAATTATGGTTCACTAACTATCGGTTTACATTGGTTAATGGCAGCCATGATTTTAGGACTAATTATAGTCGGATTTTTAATGGAATTAATGGGGAAGGGGCCAAATAAAGATCTGCTTGTAAACCTGCACAAAGCCACAGGTTTAATGGTATTAATTGTGGGGTTATTTCGCTGGTATTGGACTATCTCTAGTCAAAAGACGGCTCATATTCAAGGGCTTTCGAAGACGGAGGTAGGTGCAAGTCATGCCGTTAAATGGCTACTAATGTTGTTATTATTAGCGATGCCAATTTCCGGGTTATTAATGTCTATGTTTCATGGTTATGGCGTTAATGTCTACGGTCTTTTTGAAATACCATCTTTGGTATCAAAAAATAAGACCGTTGGGGGATTATTTGGGAGAATCCACGGCGTTGGTGCCTATTTGATTTCCGCGATAGTTGTTATCCATATTCTAGCGGCTATAAGGCATCATTTCATTAAGAAAGATGATACTTTAAAGCGAATGCTTGGTAAAAAATAATAAGACAAACGAGGGATTGATGAGTACTAATGATAGTAAAGGTGAAACAAACACTTCCAAATCGATAATTGTAACTTTGGCCGCACTGGTCGTTGTAGTGGCTGGTTTAAAAGTTGCGGCACCCATCATTGCTGAATTTTTGCTAGCTCTTTTTATTTCAGTTGTTTGTATTCCTCCCATCAAATGGCTTACTAGTAAAAAGTTACCACAGGCGGTTTCCATTTTTTTGGTGTTGTTCAGCGTATTGCTCTTTTTAGCGTTTATCGGCTATTTAGTTGGCGATTCGATTCAATCCTTCAGTGAAAACAAGGCTCTTTATTCGGCCAAGTTAGACCGAAATTTAGGTGGTGTTTTTGCGTGGTTATCTGACAAAGGATTACCAATAGAAGGCTTGCGACTTGCATCCTTAATTGATCAATATGGGCTTGCGTTAGTGAGCCGAGTCGTCGGTGGAGTTAATTATATTTTTCAGGAATTTTTTATCATCTTCCTGAGTGTCATTTTTATTCTAGCGGAAATGTCCAGCTTTCCAGTCAAGTTCGCCCGAGCGTTTTCTGACAGTCAAGATAAAATGATTTATATCAATGAAATCTTGGGTAAGATTCGACATTATTTAGCGATAAAGACAGCGGCGAGTTTATTGACCGGCTTTATTGTATCAATGGCGCTTTTCTTTATTGGGGTCGATTATCCGTTCTTATGGGGCATGTTAGCCTTCTTACTTAATTACATACCCAATATCGGATCGATTATTGCCGCTATACCGCCGCTTATTCTTGCGTTTGTTCAATTGGGGCCGACCGAGGTTTTGTGGACAGGTGTGACTTTTCTTGCAGCCAACACTTTAGTTGGCAATTTTTTAGAACCGAAATTTATGGGAAAAATGTTAGGTTTATCAACCTTTGTCGTTTTTCTCTCATTAATATTCTGGGGTTGGATATTCGGTTCTGTCGGCATGTTTTTATCGGTTCCTTTGACCATGACGATTAAAATAGCGCTGGAAACTAGTCCTAAAACACTCTGGATTGCGATTATGTTGGGGCCAGAAGACTAATTTCGCTGTGAAGGTACACTCGTATCGCTTATTTCTTGTTACATTTTCTCAAACATTCTAATGCGCGAATGGATTAGACTGGCAGAGGTGTAAGCTAACAATAGAAATTAAAAGGAGCTGATGCGATGAACAACAAACGGAAAATATTCGAATCTTTTAAAGGCCGAATAAAAAAAGCTTTTAATGATGTCTTTGACAATCCAGTGGGAAGACCTGCTAAAAAAGCTATCATAACCGTTGTCGGCGTTTGTATCACTTGCCTTGGATTTGTTTTGATCATCTTACCCGGACCTGCTTCCCTATTGATCCCCGTCGGTTTAGCGATCTTAGCGCTAGAATACCCCATTGCACGTAAATGGCTTCGCAAATTTCAAAGAATTTTGAGCGCTAGTGCAAAAAAGGCCGACGCTTTCTTCGCCCGTAGAAAAGCTAGAAATTAATCGATTTTCGGATACTTAGGCAGCATTGTTTAGGTTTTAGCGACAGATATTCAATCTGTCGTTCTATCTAGTTTGTAACAATTTCTCGATTAAAGAATCTAAAGTAAACCATCGGTGGATTTTTTCGAATGGAAAATTGAAGCATCGTAGATAAAACTCTATCGCTACTACCGCGCTCTGAATAATAACGGACCGACTCTTAATGTGAAAACGAATAGCGCATTATTTAAATTTCAAATAATATTCGTTTATTTAATTATTCTCGTTTTAAGTGGTGCCGTTTCTTTTTTTGTCTATCAAACAGGGCATAATATTTCGGTGGTTAATCACCGTTTAACCGATAAACAGTTGCCTTTGCTCGGGCAAATTTCTGAACTCAAGCATTGGATAAATGAGCACGAAAGAATTCTCTACGAGCATTACGCCACTGAAGATCTTAAACATAACATTCCAAAACTTATCCTTGCGCAGCAAAATATCACCCAGAGCCTGTCTCAATTAAAAGAGGCTTTTCCAGAGAATAAAAATATTTCCCAACTAATCGACCTTAATAAAATAACAGTCGAAAATGCCAATCAAATGATTGAAAAACTAACTATGGATGGTGATGAACGATGGACCATCGCACGAGAAATGCTCGCTTCTATTTCACGAATGGGAAGAAGTTCACAGCCGCTAATAAATAGCCTCCGTCAAATGATTGATGAAGATATCGAATATTCTCACCGTCGTTCAGATAATCAACTGTCCAATATGTCATCATGGGTTTCCGCATTTAGTATTCTGATTCTAATGATCGCTATTTTTGTCGGTTACTATACCGTGAATACGCTTAAAAATAATTACGAAAAACGAAGGCTGGCTCTTTTTATAGAAAAAAGTCCCAATGCCATTGCGTCAGTTAATTGGTTTGGCGAAGTAGAGTTTGAAAACGTTAGCTGGCGAAAAAGTTTTCGCGGTAAAAATCAAACTCATTTTATCGAAGAGCTAAAAACTAAGTTGGTTGAATTAAAGCTGTTAGGTGAATCCTTTATGCAATGGCAGACCTACAGTAATGGTGAGGATCTTGAAATCGATATTCATAAAATATCGCGTTTGGACCAAGTTATGGTCTTTGTCGAAAATATCAGTGATCGAGTGAAGGCCCAAAAGGAACTGGAGTTTTTGGCCTTTAACGATCCGTTAACGGGACTGGCGAACGCAAAACGATTAGAGATAGATCTAGAAAATCAGCTTCAAAAGGGGCCAAATAACAAATTTTTGTTGTTAACCGTTGGTATGAAACGGTTAAAGTTAGTTTCTACAACTCACGGCTATTCCGTCAGCGATGAGTTAATGAAATCATTGGTTAGTCGGGTCCAAAATGCCGTTTTACCTCTGCACAAAGAGTTCAAATTTAGTCGGGTTTATCGTTTTACTGGTGCTAAATTTAGTATTTTACTAGCTGGGCCGCGTAAAGATAATTGCCTAGAATCCTCGATTGAAACTTTAGATAGGAACATGGCCTCAGCAATGAGAAAATCATTAGAAACACTTTTCGGTAGTTTCTTTCTAGATTACCAAACAGGATGCGTTATCCATCCCGAGCATGGATACAGCGCTAATATGTTGGTAAAGAACGTTAATGCGGCCGTTGCCGATGCTCAAAAAAATAACCAAACACGTATCAATATGTTCGACCAACAAATGAGCTTACAAGAACAAACATGGTATCAGTTGGAAAATGATTTGCGAGCTGCGAGATTTGACGACGAATTCTATCTTACCTATCAACCGAAAATAGATCTCGAAAGCGGTGATATGGTCTCCATGGAAGCGTTAGTTCGCTGGCAACACCCGTCGAGAGGCTTGGTGTCACCGGTTGAATTTATTCCAATCGCTGAAGAAAGTGGAATGATTATGTCTTTGGGACTTTGGGTCTTAAATAATGCTTGCCGCCAAACCAAGTCGTGGCAGTTACAAGGGCTAACAGACTTACAGGTTGCCGTTAATGTTTCACCCAGTCAATTGCTTTCGGCGAATTTCTTGAAAAGCGTCTTAGGATGTTTGGCAGATTTTGAATTAGATGCAAGGTTTCTCGAAATCGAAATTACCGAAGAAGTGCTAGCCAGTGACCAAGAAAATTGCATCGCGGTTTTGAATCAAATTCGAGACGCAGGTATTTCGGTCGCGGTCGACGATTTTGGTACTGGCTATTCGTCGCTTGGATACCTTAATCAATTTCCGATTTCGAAATTAAAGATCGATCGCTCATTCGTTACAGATATTGATAAAATTAAAAGCAATCATGCAATTGTCGACGCAATAATTGCGTTGTCGCAGAAGCTCGGTATTAAGGTGATTGCAGAAGGCATTGAAACCGAACAAGAGTTAGCTATCCTTAAAACATTGCAGTGTGACCAAGGGCAAGGATACCTCTTTAATAGACCATTGGCGGTCCCAGAATTCACCAAGCAGTATATCGCTGCGAATTAGCATTTATGTACCCGGCATCTTCATTGATAACGGGTATAAAACCTCTTTTCTTTTTTAAAAGACTTTTCATTGAAGTTGCTTTAAGATGGTTTCAAAATTTTTTCGGGAAATTAATATGTCAATTTTTGAAACCGATTCTGCAGAACATTTAGTCATTGAAAAACGTGGTCACTGTTTAGTGATGATTTTTAATCGGGCTAAAAAATATAATGCGTTTAGCCCAGAAATGTATCACCGGTTGGCCAAGGCTTATTTTCAAATTCAAAATGATGAGAGCTTGCGTTGCGGATTGTTAGTCGCCAACGGGGCGCACTTTACTGCCGGGTTAGAGCTGGAAAAATGGGCTCCCATATTTGCAAGCGGCAAACCAATTGAACTGGCCGATGACGAATTAGATCCGTTTGGAGTGAATGGGGAGCGATTAACCAAGCCGATTATTATCGCCACTCAAGGGATTTGTTTTACGGTTGGAGTGGAATTGCTTTTAAACACCGATATTCGCTTAGCAACAGCGGACACGCGGATGGCACAAATTGAAGTGAAACGTGGCATATTTCCTTGCGGCGGTGCGACAATTCGATTGCAACAACAGATTGGCTGGGGTAACGCGCAGCGTTATTTAATGACAGGAGATGAATTTTCTGGTGCTGAGGCTTATCGGATGGGTCTTGTGCAGCAAATTGAACCGCTTGAAAATCTCCATCAGGCGGCATGGGAAATCGCAGAAAAAATCTGTAAAGTCGCGCCGTTAGGCGTACAGGCAAGTCTTAAATCTTCTAGAGTTGCTAATTTACAAGGCGAAAATCAAGCGCTTGAAGGGCTTTTTGAGCTATTAGCACCCGTTGCTAAGAGTGAGGACGCCAAAGAGGGCGTGCAATCCTTTTTGGAGCGTCGTGAAGCGATATTCAAAGGTTGCTAGTTATAACTGGGAAATCAGTCGCTAAGGCGGTTATTGTAAGTAACGTCAAGCAGGAATATCAGTGGCTCGATCAACGCTATCCTGATTATCGCCGGCAGAAGCAGTTTGTGACTGAGAAAGACGGTAAATCCTACGATGTTCATCGGATCGTTTCTGAGCAAGGCGAATCATTGGATTTGTATTTCGATATTAGCACTTTTTTCTAGTCGTCCATTGGGCACTCAATAGGGACCATTGGACCCTCGGTAGGGATCTAGCGGTTAAACGGCGACTATCTATTCAGTCTTATTAAACAATTTAAAAGATTTTAGCCGCTCTAGCTTTGCTGCCGAGGTCCGATACCTGACTCAGTCCGCAATTAAGTAGTTTTTGTTTGGCTATCTGACTTCGGGTACCTGAGGCGCAATAAAGTAATACGTGGGTATCTTGTAAAGCGTCGACTTGCTCTTCGATGATATTGAGGGGAAAGTTTATTGCCTTATCTAAATGGCCTTTGGCAAATTCGTCGGGACCGCGCACATCAACGATTATTGCGCCACCTTGCAAGAGAGTCTTGGCTTCTTCAAGTTCGATCGGCTTATGCCACATTCCGAGTGATTTTAATAGTTTTTCGTACATCCAAGATAAGGTACAAAAATGAGTGAAAATAACCACCGCTTGCAGCACCATTAACATTCCGCCAGTAATATACGCCGCCATGGGTAATCCGATAATAAAAAAGATAGCTGCCATTGTATTCATTACACCGGCGGCAAAGCAGGCCATTCGTCGTTGCAATGGATTGGGCGGGAGAGGTTGGCTTTTGATTAATTTGCAGATAATTCGGTTATAAATAAGGTCCATTGGATGACCGGCAGGAAAAAAAAATGCCAACATACCCAGCACTGCCACAAAAAATAACACTGTAGGACTTTGGATAACTAGCCCATATATGGCTATCAGCGAGCAAACCGCGGGGGTGAAACGTAAGCCCATGTCAATTTGTTTTAGCTGCACCGGGGTATAACTTTGGTAGCCCTGCTGCACTAAATTTTTCTGCTGCATGCTTAAACTATTTTGGCTTGCCATAATGAATTCGCTCGAAAATAATATTAGTAAGTACTAATATAGAGAGTTTGAAGGGCATTTGTCAAGGTCACTTCTATTCTAAATAGGCATATACCCGTATATACTTCCGACAAGCCAAAAACCTACCGTTCTAAGGGACCGTTCTTTTATTCAGCTTTAGTCAAATTCAGAAGTTCGAAGACGGATTTGCCTCTTTTCTTTTGATAAGCTTGATCAATAAAATCGACTATTTTGTGAGAAAAAATATCTTGGCTTTTACGCGATAAATGTGACCATTCTGGGGTATCTAACTCGCTTGATAATTCAGGGTAATCCATCGCATTGATTGCGGTCACGTCTAGCCCTTCGATCATTGGTTGCCACATTTGGTTATAATAATCGCTGTTTAAGTCAAATTTAAGATAATCACCGGACGACGGCATTCTCAAAAATAAAATGTCGCCACCTCTTTTACGAATTTTTGCAATTAAGGGTTTGTAATACTCGATACTGATTTGAGCCATTTCATTAATTTTTTTTGCGGGTGGTGGTTTTCTCGATAATCCACCGGACCAAAAGTTGGTTATCTGTGTGTTGTCAAAACTACCAACTTGTTCAACCGGTTGCCACATTTCGGTGAGTCGTTCCTGGTAAATATTTCCGAGTTTCCATTGTTCATTTAATAATTTTTTTGAACCCGGGCGATAGGGAAGTTGTGTATAACGCTCAAGCAATTCAGGCATCGAAAATGCGTCATCTAGAAAGGCGATATAATCGGATAAAAAATCATGTAGTTTTGCACCAGTGTATCCGGATGGTGATTGTTGGTTGTATGCGTCTAATGCGCCTTTTCCAAAATATCCCTCATCCATTCGATTGAATAAAAAAGGTGCGACCCCAACAATTAGCAAACCATTAAAATCAGTAGTTTCAACAATGTCTTTTACAAAAAGAGCAGGCCCCGTACCCGGCAATGCAAGCTGTAAAGGTTTGCTACCTAAATGCTCTTCTATAATATGAATATCCATTCCCCACAAAATTCGACTGGAACCAGTCAAAACGACTTTAATGTTATTGGGACTATCGAGTTTACTTCTCTCCTCGGCCCACATGCTTTCAAAACCGGTTTGATAAGTGCCTGGGGTGTGGTGCATTTTGTAAGCTAGCATTTCCCAGAGAATCAAGCCCACCACTAAGAGTATACTAGCGATGAATAACATTTTTATAAAAGGTTTATCTGGAATGATCCGATAGGCGTTTGATTGATGCTCAGCATTAAAATTTTCAGAATTGGAAGTAGATGAAGGCATTGCCCGACCCCTGTGTGATAATAACCGTAAATGCCATTACTGCTAAAGCCAATGTAACTAACCAAGTCGGCGATTTTTGATAGACCGCTTCTAGCGTTGTATTTCTCATTAGCCAATGTGCGCTAACAAGTGCGCTGATGACCATTACCACTTCAATAATATAGAGAGTTGGTAAGGGTGTTTTAGCGTCGTCGGGCGCAAAGCCAAACATTGAACTAATTAAATTTATTGAACCGGCGAAATCATCAGCTCGAAAAAAGACCCAGGTGATATTCACTAGGAAATAGGTGAGCAAACCGAGACCAAGTTTCGACCAGAGACTCGACATATTCTCCGCGTAGCCGACTCTTTTTCTCAACAACCGCTCCACCGCTAAAAATAAACCGTGCAAGCCGCCCCATATTACGAAATTCCAACTCGCTCCATGCCATAAACCGCCTAACAGCATGGTTAACATTAGATTGATATAAGTGCGTCGACTACCTTTTTGATTCCCCCCGAGAGGGATATACAAATAATCTCTTAACCAAGTTGATAATGAAATGTGCCAGCGCCGCCAAAAATCGGAAAAACCAATGGCTGCATAGGGAAAGCGAAAATTGGTTGGCAAAGAAAAACCGAGGCAGAGTGCCACCCCAATCGCCGTTGTCGAATAGCCTGCAAAATCAGAGAATATTTGTCCAGAAAAAGCCAAAGTACCAAGCCAGGCATCCCAAAAAGACATTGGGTCGTGACTGTTATACACCGCCTCAACCGACGGCGCGAGTAAAGTGTCAGCAATTACTACTTTTTGAAACAATCCGAGTATTATTAAATTAATTCCCCAGCCAAATTGTTTTGCATTGGCGTAATGCGGCGTTTCAAATTGTGGGATTAGGTGAGTAGGCCTGACTATTGGGCCGGCAACCAATTGTGGGAAAAAAGAAACGAATAATGAAAAATCTAAAAAGGATTTTGCAGGCGCTGCCCGTTTTAAGTAGACATCGAGTGAATAAGCCATGGTTTGGAATGTATAAAAACTGATTCCAACCGGTAAGATGATCGACCATTCTGGTACGTGATACTCGATGCCAAAACTTAGCATCAGCGTCTGCCAGTTTTCGAGTAAAAACTCGCCGTATTTAAAATATCCAAGAATGCCCAAGTTAGTCGCCATACTCAGTAGCAAAAATAGTCGGCGTTTATGTTGGCTGGTCGCTGTTTGGATCCATTTTGCGGTATTCCAATCCACAAATGTCGAAATCCAAAGTAAAATAACAAAAGGAGGATTCCAAGCGGCGTAAAATAGGTAACTCGCGAGCAATAAATTGATTTTTTTAGTTCGCCAAGACAGCGGTGAATAATGAAGGGTTAAAACAATGATAAAAAAAACAATAAAAGTAAGTGAATTAAATAGCATTAGTGTCCGGCGTCCTTTTTATTTATTCTTATATTATTAAATTTATAAGACGGAGCGATACTTACTAACGGCAACTTTTTTGATTTCTTATTAACCTTATTTATAAGGCGGTCTATCGTAAAAAATTATAGCAAAAAAATATCTAATCACTATAACACTAGCATAAGGATTTAGTAATAGTCAATGTTCTCACTGTCAATCTTCTCAACGAGTTTCTATGGGCTTGGTTTCGAAGGAATAATAGATTTAGTATAGACCGATCTATTCTTAAAAAATAATTCTTATTCTTAGTAAGATAACTAATCAGCTGTGTAGAATTAGTTTTTATTTTTTACCTTGCTACCGATAGAAATTGACACAAACAATCACTCAGTAACTTCGTCCAATGATTGTCGCTCTTCGCTGGGTGGCAAGCCAAATAAACGGCGGTATTCTCGACTAAACTGCGATGGACTTGCGTAACCCACATAATAGGCGGCATCACTCGCGTTATGATTTTCGAATAATATTTTTCGTCGCGCATGGTGCAGTCGGATAGTCTTAATGTATTGAATGGGCGACGAGTTAGTGATGGCTTTAAAATATTGATGGAATGATGAAGGACTCATATTAGCTTTGGACGCCAGTTCTGACACTTCGATGGTTGACGCATAATTATTTTGGATAAAGTTAATTGTTTGCGCAATTCGAAAGTTATTCTTATCTCGATAGGCAAACGCTTTTAATTGATCTCCTTGTTCGCCTTGCAGAATATGAAACAATAACTCTTTGATGGCCAGCGGCGCCAAAACACTGGATGCTGCCGGATCGTTAAGATAGGACAAAATTCTAAACAGCGTGTGACTAATATCACTATTAATTTTAGAGACAAAAACGCCTCGTTTGGAGATTTTTTCCTTTCGAAAAGGCGCTTGGTGAGTCTGATAAGTTTGCATTAGCTCACTTAACATCTGCCGATTAATATCGATTTTAACAGCCAGGTAAGGGTGTTGAGTACTCGCTTCTATAATTTGGCACTCTAGTGGTAGTGGAACCGATAACACTAAATAGTTAAGGCTGTCGTATTGATAAACTTCACTGCCCAAGTAAGCTATTTTTTGCCCTTGAACCACTAAGTAAATACAGGGTTCATAAACAATCGGCGCCGGACTGTCCATGGTTTGATCGGCTCGAACACAACTCAGATTTTCGATTTTAGTATTGAATACGCCCGCTTGAGGGGTTAGCGCGAGAATTCGTTTTTTTATTTCGTTGATTAGCGCCATAGCATGCTTTCTATATTTTATTAGACTGATTTAGTTGGAAACCCAATTATGCCACTCTGATTCGATATTGGTAGCAGGATTTACAATGTTTTGTAGGAATAGGCAAGTTCTTTCTAGCAATGCTCTTTTTAGAAATGCCTGATTGCACTTAATATATACCCGTTGTCACTGAAACCTGCATCTTCAGTGATAACGGGTATATAGCGGTCGGCGAAAAAGCTTAAAGCAAAATATCAATGCTTCACAGCTTCAAAGTTTCGAATTTAATTTTTCTTTTTTTTAGTTTCAATTGTCAGTTTAAGGAGTTTTTATGAAATCACGTTTATTGGGTCAACAGGGCTTGCAGGTTTCAAGTCTAGGTTTAGGCTGTATGGGCATGTCAGATTTTTATGGTCAACACGAAGATGAGCAGTCGATTGCCACATTGTCTAAAGCCGTCGATTTAGGAGTCACTTTTTGGGATACCTCTGATATTTATGGGCCTTATACTAATGAAGTATTACTGGGGCAATTTTTTAAACGTTACCCAGATCAACGGCAACACATCGTACTGGCGACTAAATTTGGTATTTTGCGCGATAGCGATGGTGCATTCGTCGGTTTGAATGGTAGTCCTGAATACGTCAAGAAAGCCTGCGATGATAGTTTGAAGCGTTTGGGTGTTGAGCAAATCGATTTGTATTATCAACATCGGATCGACCCCAATGTCGCGATTGAGGAAACCGTTGGAGCGATGAATGACTTAGTCGTTGCTGGAAAAATAAAATACATTGGCCTATCGGAAGCGAGCAGTGATGATTTAAAACGAGCGTCCAAAGAGGCTCCTATCTCGGTTTTACAAAGTGAATATTCGTTATGGAGCCGTCATTTGGAAGCCGACATTTTGCCAACCTGCCAAGAATTAGGTATCGGTCTGGTTTCATACAGCCCACTAGGTAGAGGTTTTTTAACAGGCGCTATTAAAAGTCGAGACGATTTAGATAAAGATGATTGGCGTTTGCAGAATCCGCGTTTTTTGGAAGAAAATTTAGAAAGAAATTTATCTTTGCTCGAACGAGTAGAAACCTTAGCTAAGGAAAAAAATTGCACCCCTGCGCAACTGGCGCTCGCTTGGATTTTACATCAAAACGATCACTATGTTCCGATACCTGGAACACGCAATGAGCAACGACTGGCGGAAAACGCCAAAGCAATCGATATAGTGCTTTCCTCGCAAGAATTAGCAACCATCTCAGAAGTCATTTCCGCGGGAGCTGTTTACGGCGAACGGTATGCCTAACAATCGAGCGGATAAGCAGAGTCGCTCGACCGTCGAATTTATTTGAGGGCCGAGCGAAGTCATTTAAGTTTAACCGTCAATATCCTCAGCAGGTGTAATGCCTTTTGGTAGCACACCTTGCATTTTCTTCATTGGCGATTGTTTCATTTTATTTTCGAGGTATTGAATGGCAGCCGCTAATTGCGCGTCTTTTCCATTGAAGGTTTCATGGGGCAGGTTATCCACTTCAATATTCGGCTCAACGCCGTGTCCTTCTACAATCCAACGACCATCCATCGCAAATTGTGGAAATTCTGCAACCCGAGCAATACCATTATCAGATTGCCGATTGCGACCGGTTAGCCAAACGCCGGCACCAGTAGTTTGTTTTCCGATAACGGGCGCTAGTTTTAATGCCTTGATTGCGGCGGTAAAAGCTTCGCCGTCGGAATAAGTATATTGATCGGCTAAAACGACTAAATGGCCACGAAATGCCTGTTGCATATTGCTATATCCTGAGCGGCCGTCGGTTTGCCAAAACATCCAGGCTTTGCGAAGTAATTTTTCAATCACCCAGCTATCAATATTGCCACCTCGATTTCGACGAACGTCGATAATTAATCCTTGTTTAGCATAATTCGCATAAAATTCTCGAGCAAATTGCCCCATATCGTTAGCACCCATCGCGTAAAGGTGCAAATAACCAATCTCTGCATTTTTGTTGGTGACTTTATCTTGATTAGCAGTGATCCAATCGTTGTAACGCAACCAAAAATCGGCGCGAGTGGAGACAGGTTTGGCTTCAGTAACAATCGTTTTTCCTTGACGCTTTAACTGCAACGAAATACGTTTTCCAACAGTATTCGTTAGCGCTTTGTTTAATTCCGCAATGCTGTTAATCGATTGACCATCGATGGACTGGATAATATCGCCTTCCTTAGCATTTACGCCAGGCTGAAGCAGTGGAGAAGCTTGTAAGGGTAGCTCAGCGTCGAAACGATAACGGTGTTTGATAATAATCGATTGGCCTTTTTGCTGATAAGTCGCGCCTAAACTAGCGGCTTTCGGCCTTGCTGGATCAAAGGGTGAATCACCTCCGCCAACTTGAGAGTGCAATACGCTTAGTTCACCAGTCATATGGGCTATTACATCATTCAGTTCATGGCGGTCGGTAATTCTCTTTAACAAAGGTTGATACTTTGCTTTCACTTTTTTCCAATTGACCCCCCGCATTTTTGGATCAAATAATGAGTCGCGATGCATTAACCAAGCGTCATGAAAAATCTGCTGCCACTCTTGTTTTGGTACGATAGAAAGTTGCCAATCTTTAGAGTTGATTTTGCTAGTTTTATCTTTAGCGGGAAATTTACTGCCAGCTTTAGCAATATATAAATTGCTATTATCATTGCCATTTTTTTGTAAAAATAAGTTTTTGCCATCGCCAGCAAGTTGATACTGCGCAATGTCAGTGGCGTAAGTTTCTGTTTTTACATCAACCCCTTTTTCGATTGATAGTAAATTGACCTTAGCATTCGGTTCTGAAATTTTGTCTAAGACGAAAAGGAATTTTTTATTATTGCTGAGTGAGCGGTAGTTTCCAGAAGGGGCAGGAACTTGCCATAGTCTCGAACTTAATCCTTGCCAATCAACGGCGTTTTTCTTTCGTTTTGATTTTTTCGTTTTAGAGGTTTTCTTTTTAGTGAGACTCTTTTTATCAGCTTTTTCTTTCCCTTGCTTTTCCGACTGACTTTTCTCGTCCGTTAAATGAAAAGGAAATTTCGCGGATTTCTTAAGGGCATAGGCGAAAATTTGTGATTTTCGATCTAAGAATGGCCCGGTATTTCGGTCGCCCCAAGGTGAACGCGGGGTGACCTTAAAGTTTCTTTCCGATAAAAAATAGAGCCATTGACCGTCCGGGCTAAAGGATGGTGAATATGAGTTATATTTATCGCTGGTTAATAGAATATTTTTACCATCGCTAACTGAAAACAACTGGACACGACTACGTTCATCGACCGAACGATCACGGGTTAGCGCGAGAAGTTGGCTGTCGCTCGACCAAACAATGTCGCCGAATGGAAACAAGCCGCTATTATTTTCGAGGATTTTTTTGTTATTACCGGATTTGAGATTTAATAGCCACAAGTTACCTTGTTTATCATCATGAGCAATTAATTTTCCATCGGGAGATAGGCTCATATTCCATCTAAAAATATGTCCTTTGTGAGTGAGCTGTTTTGCTTTTTTCGACCCGTCTGCAGCAAACTGCCAAATTTCCATTTCACCGCTGGCGTCATTGAAAGCATAAACGGATTTTCCATTATGACTAAGAATTGCTTTTCGAGTGCGAGAATTAACCGGAGTGTCTATTTCGATCAAGCGTGTTTTATCGGTACCAGCAACGGCGACCCGGCCTCTTGCGGTGATGACTATTTTTGATTGTTGGCTGGCCAAGCGCGCTGAGGTTAAATATTTTAAAGGGCGATTAACCCATTTTTCTCTCATATTAGGAAAGTCGGAATTAAGCTGGATCTTTAGTGAGCTAATTTGGTTGGATTTTAAATCTAATAGCTTAAGATCCGCACCTAACTGAAAAATAATCCTTCCTTGGTTAAGACTCGCCGCGCGAACAGGAAAATCTTCAAAATGGGTAAGCTGTTTAACTTGTTCACCGCTGTAGGACATCGACCAGATATTGTCACTTCCGGAGGCGTCACTGACAAAATAGAGTATCTTCTGGCCTTTAATATCGGTTGGCATAGGCTGGCGAGCAGATCCTAGATGAGCTTTGGTTAACAAAGTGGCTTCTTTATCTTTGTCCAAATTAAAGCGCCATAATTGTCCCATGGCACCGCCGCGATAAACCCGTGTATTGTCAGTTGAAATTTGCAGTCCAAATTGAGTGAAAAAGACGGTTTTATTATCTCTGGCTAAACGCCCTTCAACGGCATCGGCCAGCGGAATGCTTTTGCTAATTAGAGAATCGGGATTGACGGTGTGTAATGTCCAATTGCCAGTGGGGCCTACTCGATTATTACTACTATAAATGATTTCATTTTTGGCGGTCCAACCGTGTACTTTCACTCGGCTATTTTCAAAAGTGACTCGCTTCGAAATTCCGCCATGAGTGGCAATTACATAAACTTCAGTGGCACCGTCGTAGTTGGCGACGTAAGCGACTAACTTTCCATCATTCGAAATTCGAGCTTGGGTCTCTAATGCTGGATGGGTGGTGAGTCTTTTTGCGTATTCATCGGTTAATTGACTGGTCCATAAATCACCTTCCGCGGTGAATACTACCGTTTGGTTATGGATGTCTGGGAAACGGTAATAGCCGTTGTTGGCACTTGCGGTGGACGCGATTAACAACAAGCTGAGGATGACAATCAGTGAGTTTTTCATTTCGAAAATCCTATTCGGTTTCGTTATTTTACTTGTGACTTGCACGATGCCATTTTTGGCGGGCAAGCGCAAGCGTGACAATATGTGATTTGAAGGCGCAATCACTGAGTGTTTATATCTGTCCTGCTGGAGATTATTGCGATTTTTGCCGGAAGAGAGTGTGTTATGCTTACTGGCATGGCCCAGAACATTTTTAGTGTAAATGGAATCTTCAAATTCTTCAGCAGGAATGTTAACAGCAATGATCAAATCAGAACCGTCTAAATCAGAACAGGCGATAAAACTCTACGGTTACCCTACTAGCCCTTTTGTTTTAAAGGTTGGATGTTACCTAAAATACAAACAGCTGCCGTTTGAGTTTGTACCAGTCCATCCGGTCACCCGGACGCAAATTAAATTCTCAGGTCAAGTTCAAGTACCCGTTCTATCAATTGATGAGCAATGGAAAAGTGATTCCTCACCAATTGGAATTTGGTTAGATGAACGTTATCCCGATAAACCCTTGCTGGGTACCAATGAGTCCGAAAAACAAACCATTTTGGAAATCGATCACTGGATATCCAAGCAATTATTACCCGCTCGTTTTCGAGCCGCGCTAAAATGGGAGAGTTCTTGGAATGGACTGAGAAATGGTTGGCTATTAGGCGCGGCAATGAACAACTCAATAGCTTTGCCTTGGTACCTGCGGGTAATGTGGCCGTTTCTGGTGAAACGAGCAGGGTTTCTTCATAAAATAGTCAATCAGTTGGATCTAACGGAGCCGCTGTGGGATATGCATGAGCGATTAGCACAAGAACTCATCGGTCACTTGTCAGATGGACCATTCTTGGGTGGGCTCAGTCAGCCATCATTAGTGGATTTGTCAGCGTATCCAATCGTAATTTTTTCTCACTTAATGGGATTGCATGGACGAAACGTTTATTTGGAAAAACCGGAAATAATTGCTTGGTGTAAACGAGTCCAGTCTCATTTGCCTGATAATCCGTTGTTAGTACCGGATGATTTATTGAAGAGGGATTTATTGAATAGTTAATCGATTTTAGAAATCGAAGTCTCAGCTTTTGCGTTTGGATGTACTTTTTCAAACCGTTCGAACTATGACCATCTATTTCTCCCGAAACTTTAAAAAGGGCTTTTCAATATAAATATGCATTATGGACGCGAAAATCACTGTGAATAAAAGCGCCCAAAAATATACCAGCATTACCTGAGAGACACTAGCTGAGGTAATCGCATGTTTATCGGTGGTTCCGAAGGCTGCTGCTGCGCCAAAGACTATAAAGATAAAGTGAAAAAGATAAATAGGATAAATTAATTGTGCAAACGGATGCCAAATTGGCCAAGACAAAAACCATTTAACAGCTTTACTTGGCCCTGCCGGACATAATGCTAATAATAATAAAATGCCCATCGCAAAACTGTAGGTATATCGATTAATTACTAAAAACCATAGATTGGCTTCCGGAACAAATGGCGAATAGAAGTCGGCGTTTTTATTGAGCAGTGGAAAACTAAAAGACCAATAAATCAAATACAGACCGATGGCTAAAACGATGCCATTAATAATGATATTACGATTAAAGTAGGCGGTAATTTGTTTTTCGTAGTAGTGATGCAAGTAGGCGACTAATGTCCCCATAAGAAAACCACCGATACGCACATCTAAATGATAATAGAGATTTTTTGATAGCGCCCTAGCAAAATCATGGTCGTAAGCCAATTGATAAAAGGGGGTTTGATAAAGGACTGGGTGGCTACTTACCACCCAATATCGATAGGCTACTGCCGCCACAATTAAACTAACTAATAATGCTATTCTCCAACGGACAGCATATAAAATTAAACACAGTATCGGTAAAAGGAAATAATATTGCATTTGAACTTCTAATGACCAAGCAACGGGAATGATGGGCTTTCGGTCATCAAAGAAATTAGAACTAAAGAGCAGATTTGAAGGAATGTAATCCCAATGGCGAACACCTATCGGAAAAAACATGATTAGAGCCACTAAGAAAAGTGGGTAGATTCGAATTAAGCGCCTTTTATAAAAGGTTAGAATGTTAAGAGAGTTGCTTCTATCGTAACTTCTAAACAAGGTGTAACTCACCAGCAAACCACTCACAACAAACAAGGGGTCAGAACCTTGAACCTGCCACATCCAACTCAAATAAGAAGGAAAACCTTGAATAAAGGCTTCCAAATTATCTTTTAAAATTGTAGAAAGTCCAAACAGCACATGGAATAAAACCATCAACATGATGGTAATCGCCCGAGCACCGTCCAAGGTTGCATGCCTTTCGTGTGTTCGAATGAATAACGCTTTTAGGTCGGCTTTGAAATTAATTGAGTTCTTATAACGCCGCCATATTGAGTCTGGTTTGTCGTCGAGGGGTTCGATGGTGGATGTCATGGAAAATCTTTATGATTCTTAAAACTGATTATTGCTCTAATTATACCATCGTCAAGCTAAGGATGTAATCCGAAAACATTTAGCGGTTTTCTGGATAGTCGAGAGAACTCAGCATGCTGATGATATGAAAGGTCCTTCCTATATCAGGACGACAGGAAGGTGGAATTTGATTGTCATCCCGACAACGGAGGGATCTTATTTAGTTGAAGGTATGTAAGGTCCTTCCTTTGTCAGGACGACAGGAAGGTGGAATTTGATTGTCATCCCGGCAACGGAGGGATCTTATTTAGTTGAAGGTATGTAAGGTCCTTCCTTCGTCAGGACGACAGGTTGGTGGAATTAGATTGTCCTCCCGACAACGGAGGGATCTTACAAATTTTCAGCCTACTAGGATCCAGCGCCTTGGAATCGGATCTCAAGTTGGTAATGGTTCTTATAGCGTAATATTCGTTTTGTTTCCTAGAATTACTGATCCTTCATTTGGGATTTCGCCATCCATAACTCAATATCTTTTATTTCCCTTGGCGCAGCAGCTGATAGCACTTTGGCCTTTTTACGAGTGACTAAAATATCATCTTCAATTCTCACGCCCATTCCATCGTATTTCGTGAGAGCCGCATCGATTTTTTTCTTCGCTTCATCCCCCAGTTTCTTGTAAAATTCGCTGCTCTCAACTTTACTTTTACGCACGTAGATCCCCGGCTCAACCGTAATAATCATATTTTTTTTGAGTTTTTGGTGATAGGTGAATGCATCGTGCACATCCATTCCGAGCGAGTGACCGAAGCCATGTGCAAAATAAATAAAAATCTGTTCTTTTTCATTCTTATCAATTAGTCCCATAGCCAACAGGTCATCACCTAATGATGCGGTAATCGCCTTACTGATGTTGGTAATAGTTGCGCCAACTTTAATCTTACTAATTCCTATTTTTTGCGCTTTTAAAACGGCCGAATAAATTTCTTTTTGCGCATCTGTAAATTTTCCGTTCGCTGGGTAGGTTCGGGTGACGTCTGCGGCATAAAAATCGACCTCTGCACCTATATCCGATAAGAATAATCGATCTTTTTGAATTCGTGCAACCGGATGTTTATAATGAAGAATAGTGGTATTTTCTCCAGATGCGGTGATCGAAGGGAATGAAGTACAACAAGCCCCTTTATCTTTGAAGGTGTAATCAATTAGTGCCTGAACTTGGTATTCATATTCTGCGGTTTGAACTCGATGCATTGCTTTTTTTTGTGCCTCGATGGTAATGTCGATGGCTCGCTGAATTTTAGCGATTTCAAACGGCGTTTTTATTTCCCGCATTTTGTTTAATGTATTGCTAATATTTCTCACTTTCAATTCCGGGTATTGCTTGCCGATTTGTTGAGTCAGTTTTGCTTCTTCAGATATTTTTGAGGCTTCTATATTTCTATTTCTTCCAAGAGACAACAATAGATTTACTTTCCCGTCTAATAATTTTTCAAAGAACGAGTAATGCTTCGGCTGGTTTGCTTCGCCGGTCCGTTTGCCAGTTTTAAATTCATGACCATTGAGTATCGCACCTAGAAAGGGTTTGAATTTGGTGTGGCCGTACACCTGCTCGATACCGGTATCTGCTTTTACTTGTTTGGCACTGGGCAATATTCCTAACCATTGAATGTGGGCGGGACTACCTTCTTTGAAAAATAGATATTCTGATTGCTTTTTGCCATCCTTAATCAATACCAGATAGGTTTCGGCTAATGGCATTCCGCTCAAATAAAATAAATCATTGGTTTGTCGATAGTCCCAGTTTACGTCATTTGAACGGTTTTTACTTTTCGCAGGCAACAGAATCAAAATGGAATTATCGGGCATTAATTCAAAAGCACGAGCGCGTCTTTCTTTGAGTTCTTGAGTTAACTGAGGATCACTCGACGTGAACTCCTTTTCTTCTGCACTAATGCTCACACAAACAAAGGTCACTAAAATAAGCGAGATTCGGCGGATCATAAAATTTCTTCTCCTAATCATTAGCGAAATGATTGAAAGTTAATTTATGGAAATGATGGACTCGTTGTATAGATAGACCAGTAAAGTATTGATTAATTAAAGGTAGGTTTAACAACGAAGATAGCTAGTGTCCTAGTACGATATAAATTCTGTTTGCCGCATTTTATACGCGTTTTATGTTGGGTATTCAACTTTTTCTTAAGCTAATCACCGAGTTTCTACTATTATTTGCCAACGATGTAATGACTATTGCTATACTGTAGGCTAAGTAGCAAAAAGTTGATTGCGAACAAATAAATCAGAGCTTAGAACCAAAAAAGGAAAACTTCAATGAACGCCGTCAAAAACCTATTCGAAGCGATTAAAAGCAAACCAAGCAATATGTTGTTTACACTAGGATTTAGCCTTAGTGTTTTCGCGATGTTTACGATGGTGGGCACTAAGCAAGGTTATCTCTTTGTCATCGGAGGAGCGCTGGGATTAGTGTTACATCAAGCGAGTTTCGGTTTTACAGCGGGGTTCACTCACATTATAAAAAACTATCGAACGCAACAACTGCGTGCGCAGATGTTGATGCTAATTGCTGCAAGCATTCTTATGTTACCGATGTTTGCACAAGGTGAGTTTAATGGCGTGACGTTATCTGGTAAATTAACGCCGATTAGTACGGCAATGGCGGCCGGAGCCTTTATTTTTGGTATGGGTATGCAACTAGGCGGTGGCTGTGCTTCTGGTACGCTGGCTTATCTTGGTTCGGGCAGTTTTAGAATGGGCATTACTTTAACGGGGTTTATTGCAGGCTCGCTGATTGGTACCTTTCACGTACCTTGGTGGAATGCCCTGCCGTCATTGGGAAAATTTTCGATGATTGACGATTGGGGATTAATGACCGCGATTGTCGTTAACTTGAGTATTGCCGGCGCATTCTGGTTGATTTTTGTCGCGATAGAAAAAAGAGTGCATGGAAGTATTCAGCCCGTGAATAACAAGGTGGCCGAGAAAAAAGAAGGTTTTCTTGCCAATAATTGGCCTTTGGTTTTAGCGGCCATTTTATTGGCGGCATTAAATCTAGCTACGTTAATAGTGAAAGGGAAACCATGGGGCGTTACTTCGGGTTTCGCTTTGTGGGGCGCGAAAATTTTCGCATTTTTTGGTGGTGATTTGTCCGGCTATGATTATTGGCAAAATGCTTCATGGGCGAAAGCGCTCGCAGCGCCAGTTTTAAAACACAGCACTTCGGTAATGAATATTGGGTTGGTGATGGGAATTTGGTGGGCGGCCAAAGTCAGCGATAAAATGTCGGTCAGTTATAAAGCTTCAGGTATTCTTATTTTTCGTTTAATCCTTGGCGGATTGCTATTAGGTTACGGTGCACGACTTGCGTCAGGTTGTAATATAGGTGCTTATTTTAGTGGTATTGCATCCGGCAGCTTACACGGTTGGGCTTGGTTTCTAGTCGCCGGTGTTGGCAACTGGATTGGTTTTAAACTGAAGAATTCAGTGTTGGCCGATAGATAGTCCTCAAGATTGTCCGCAGAAGGTTAGAATAAGCAGGCGGTATATGGTTTTTGATAGGACGTAAAATAGATTGATTATTTCGTATCATCGGGCGTATAAATTTTGAAAGTATTCTTACCGGCCATTTTTGCTTGATACATCGCCTTATCGGACATTTGCATTAGCGTGGTATTATCGCAGCTATTATCAGGCGCAATCGCAATGCCGATACTGCAACTAACATTAAGTGTTTTTTCTTGGTAAGCAATTGGCCTGCTAATTGACTCATTCATCCGAGTAGCAGCTTGTGAAATATTCTCTTGGTTTAAATCGACCATTAAAACCGCAAATTCATCGCCGCCTAGTCTTGCAATTGTATCAACTTCGCGAACACATTTTTTTAATCTCTTAGCGACCTCTATGAGTGTTTGGTCTCCCGCATCGTGCCCGTGTTTGTCGTTTATTTCTTTGAATCCATCCAGATCGATAAATGACAGTGATAACTTATATTGGTGTCTATCGACTTGATTGAGTGCTAACTCCAAACTTTCTAAGAAAAAGGAACGGTTGTATAGTTTAGTTAGTGGGTCATGGGTGGCCTTATAAAAATTCATTATTTCGAATTCTTCTTTTCTAAAAACAAAAAATATAAAACCGAATACGCATATCAGTAGAACAACCAAAATAGCAACGATGCTATAACTAAGATCGTAAGCCTCCTCAATTTGTCGACTAATATCAATATCAATTTGCAATACGCCGCGAACGTCTCCAAGATTCCAATCTCTTTTTGGCGATAGAGAATGGGTATTATGACAATCAACACAGCTTTGCGAAGTCATAATATCTGCGATGGCGATACTAACTTTTTGTTTGTTGGTTTTGTTATAGGCCGAGCTCGGATCTTGGTTTAAGAGATTCCAAATTGAGTACTCGATTTTATTGAGTGGAGTGGAACGTTTTGTTCTAAATTGGTAAGGACTATATAGCTTTATTTCTATACCGAGATTTTGATACTGTTCGCTAAGATCTTTTATTAACGTTGCTGGTAATGGAATCGTCTTTTTGTTGTTCTTGTGATTATGACCGACAATAAATTCATCGTTAGAGATTATTTTATTGATAACGTTTTCAGTGTAATAACTTCGCAAAATAGAAAATTGTTTGAGAGTGTCAGTCCCTTGCTCAATGGCGCGATTTTCAGAATAGATTTGAATTTTTGCCGGTATATAAAACATCAGACCCAACAAAACCAAGGTAAACAAAACCGAAACGACAATTGTGAGTCGCCTAAAAAGGGTTTGAGACACCATATAGTTTTGATTTGTTGTCATTGGTTGATCTGTTTTATATCAATTCATATATCTCGTATTGGTATAATATAGTTCATAAATGACATCTGTTTGTAATATAGATAGGTTTTATTCCCATTTCGTTCTAAAAAAATTCTCATCCGTAGTTTAGAATATATATCGTTTTAACTTTTGTTAAGGAGATGCTAAAGATTAGACGCATTGACTACGCCCTCCGTTTTTCTATTGTACGTTCGTTTTACAGCGCCAGCTAAGTTCTAGACTAAAAGAATAAGTGCCTCCTCGAATCAGTGGTATTCTAGGGAGTTTCGTTCAAGTAAATTTTTGTTGGTCTTTGCGCCTGGCGAGCTAAGACTATATCTAAATCGCCATCTCCATCAACATCTCCTAATGCGGTATCAATGCTACTATCATCTGCTATTATTACATTAGATTGGACAAAATGCCCCTTGCCATTGTTAACGTAGACTTTTCTCGTGGCACCTTGAACACTGCTTAAAACCAAATCATTATCACCGTCAGAATCTAGATCGCCGAATGATAAACTGGTTGAACTGGGTAAGTTTTGTTTGCTATTTGTAAATATGCCGCTGCCGTTATTGAAATAAATTTGAGTCGAATTATTATCGGTAGTGATAAAATCTAAATCGTTATCTAAGTCAATATCAATCAACGCGATATCCGAGAAAAAATAGTTTTGAGTAATAGAATATGCCATTGTAAATACACCAGTACCGTTGTTCAAATAGACTTGAGCAGAATTATCAGCCGCGGCAAATATCATATCCTGATCGCCATCTCCGTCAATGTCGCCAGTCGTTACTGAGGATGCCATACCGAGAGATTGTCCGGAGTCTGAAAAAACGCCATTGGTATTTAGGTAAACGCGATTTGATGATTCAGGATTTGCTACGACCAAATCGAAATCTCCATCGCCATCAACATCGGTCATTGACAAGTCCGCGCTGTTTCGTTGACCTAATTGTTGACCAGAATCGGAAAAAAATCCTGAACCATTATTTAACAGTACTCTATTGGATTTATCTTCACTAGATTGATTAACTTCAATTAGGTCTTTATCGCCATCGGCATCAATGTCGGCTAACGCGATACTTCCATTTATATTAGTTTCGAATAGTTGTCCCGAATCTGTAAAAATACCATTTCCATTATTAAAATAGACTCTATTTGATTCACTTAGATTTGATATTACGATGTCTAAAAAGTTGTCGCCATTGAGGTCATCTAAAATAACTTGCTGACTAGCATTGTTAGCGAGTGCCTGCCCTGAATCTTGAAAATCCATATGACTATTAGAGCCGGCCAACGAATTTAAAAGAACGCTAGGTTGGTCAGAGAAATTAGATACAAATAAATCGATATCCCCATCTTTGTCAAAATCGGCGGTTTCTATGGCTCTGCTATTATTGATTTGAGCGAGTGAAAGCGTTTCAGAAAAGACGCCTTGTTGATCTTGAGAATAGAATTTGTTTGCCTGATTTTCATTGGTAAAAATCAAGTCAATCTTTTTGTCACCATCGAAATCCGCAGACGCGATATCAGTACTTTTATTATTGCCCAACTTCTGACCCGTATTGGTAAAAATAGCGTTTCCATCATTTAGGTAAATAGTATTTGGTTGGTTGTAATTAGCGAAAATTAAGTCCACGTTTCCGTCGTCGTTTATATCGATGATCGCCACAGCAACACTACTGGCCGTTCCCAAGGACTGGCTGGAAGCTGTAAAATTTCCAATGCCATCGTTAAAATACACTTTATTTGGTTGACCATTATTAGCGATAACAAAATCAATATCGCCATCATTATCCAAATCGCCGGTCTTTATACTAGTGGAGTTTTCGTTACCGAAAGCTAGCCCAGCATTCGAGAAAATACCGTTGCCGTCATTGGTGAAGATCTGATTCATAGAATTCGAATTGGCTATCACTAAATCCAAATCAAGATCAGCATCTATGTCGAACAGCGCGATGGATTGACTGTCTGCATTACCGAGCGCTTGTCCAGAATCAGCGAACTGACCAAAGCCATTGTTAAGAAAAATTTTATTAGGCTGTAATTGATTGGCAAAAACCAAGTCTAAATCATTGTCTCCATCGATGTCGCCAATAGCCACATCATTGCTATTAGAATTTCCTAAAGATTGATTCGAGTCAAAGAATGAACTATTGCCAATAAAAATTTGATTAGCGCCCAGTTGGTTCGCAGAAACGATATCTAAATTTCCGTCACCATCTAAATCGCCAATGGCTATTGAGGAACTATTGTTTGCAGAAAGTTGACTACTAGTATCGAGGAAAAAATTGGCCACAATATCTATGGCACTTAACGAAATAGCGTCAATTCCGCTTAAACTCTGAATCGTTCCTATCGGTAATTGTGAATTTAGTAGTAAACCTGATGGTGATTTCGGCTGGTTTGAATTTGAATATTTTCCGGGAGTTAGTATTTTATGATTTGCACCTAAAAATATAGAAACGGTTAAATTGGTTCCTGATGTGGTCATTGCGTTGTTGCCGTAACTGTCGTCAACTACAGGTAGAATGAAATTAGCTAAGTCAGACGAACTTACAATAACATCCTGGTCAAAATCAATTTCAAGTTTGTGACTTTCGTCGTTTGTATCCGTATATTTTACGGGACCAATAATTTGGGGCGGCGTGCCGGTTTTGATTTCGCTAGAATTAGCTATTAATCCCGGAGAGATTCCAGTTAGCGCTGCAGGGGTAACTTGAAATATTATTCTAGTCGGGACATCGGCAGCAGTCAAAGTATAGGTAAGCTGATTCGCGCCATCGATAACCTGTCCATCACGAAGCCATTGAAAAGAAGTGAGCCCCTCAATATCGCCATCTCTATCCAAATATAGATAACTCGCGGTTAGTTGTTCCCCCACAAGCGCATAGCCGCCATTGTCATCGACTAAATTGATAGATCCTGCCAGCGGCGCTTGGTTAACGACTGTAACGGCCTCTGAGCGAAAAGGTAACCCTATCGCCGTACCGCGGCTCGCAACTGGCGTTACCGCAAAAGAAATATCTTGCCCGGTATCTTCTCGCACTATTTGATAAGTAGTCGAGGTCATATTGTCGATTGCGACATCGTTTCTAAACCACTGATATAGGCTGATACCTTCGGGATCGCCTTCGGTGTCAGAATACTGATAATCTAAGGTTAAAATCATTCCAACCTCCGGTCCAAAAGCGCCATCGTGATTTATTATAAGATCGAAAGCAATAGGAGCATTATTGCTACTCGGTTGGTTAGTGCTACCACCACTGCCTCCACCTCCGCAGGCCGAAATCGTCAAAAAGGAATAAATAATGGCTAATCGTAGGAAGATTGAATTCATAAAATGTTTCTCAAAAAGACCGTGCAACAAATCGTTAAACATAAGACAAGCGGCTATTCTCTCATAATTCATGGAACCTATCATCTATACTCCAGCAGAAGAGAAAATCGTTTGCCGGCAAAGGTGTACTGAAATGCGAAATGATTTCATAAGTTAAGGGAAACCAATCGACAGCTCAAACCTATTTTTTTGAGTTCCAATTGAAACTATCGACTAGTTTGGCGGTTTACTAATCAATAACAAAGAGGACTGGAAGATGCAACAAACTCTATCACGGCTATCATAGTCAAGTATCACTCTTTTATTTTTAGTATATTTACGGCAGACAAAAAAGAGTGGATTTGATTTAAGAAGGTTTCAAGTACAGTTAAGATTCGAAAAGCAGTTTTGAGCTATCGAAACCTTCTCTAGGATGTCCAGTCGTAGTTGTATTCCCGCGATTGATCACCCTCAATTTCAAAAATACCCGCTATTCCGCTAAAAATAACTTGCAATCGCTCTTAATATTGTACTATTGTATTAATACAATATGTTCGAGAGCGAAAATTCATTGGATATCTATATCAGCCAGAACGATGGTGTGCCGGTTTACCTGCAAATCATTAATCAGGTCAAACAGTTAATCGCCGTAAAACGCCTTAGTGCCGATCAGGAACTACCGGCGATCCGCGTGCTTGCAGAACAATTATTAATTAACCCGAACACTGTCGCACGAGCTTATCGTGAACTTGAAAGTGCCGGTTGGGTTTATAAAAGGCGCGGCGCTGGCACTTTTATTTCGGACAAACCGTCGCCGCTTTCCGCTCAAGAAAGACAACGAATCATCGACGAAAAAATTACTAGTTTGCTCGCAGAAGCCCAGCAAATGGATATTTCGATTGAACAAATCATCAGCAGAATTAAAGAAATGAAGGCCAGAGGTTAAAAAATGAATTTAGAAAATAGAAAAAGCAATCAATCAGCAAGCATCGTAAAAATTAGTCATCTCACTCGTCAATTTGATCAACAGTTGGCGCTTGATGACGTTTCGGTTGAAGTTACCAAAGGTCAGGTTTTTGGTATTGTCGGAGAAAACGGAGCCGGTAAAACGACGCTGATTAAACACATGCTAGGCCAGTACGTCGCGCAGCAGGGCAGTGTTGAAATGTTCGGCGAAGATCCCGTTGATTCACCGGAAAGTGTGCTTGCAAAAATCGGTTATCTATCTGAAGAGCCGGAGTTGCCAGCTTGGATGACCGTTAAAGAATTGATAAATTACACCGCAGCATTTTATCCAGCCTGGGATGAAAACTACGCCAATGAACTGATAAAAGCCTTTGCACTTAATTTAGAAAAACGAGTACGCGATTTATCCAAAGGTCAAAAAGCGCGTGTTGGATTAGTGCTTGCACAAGCCTATAAACCTGATTTGCTATTGCTCGATGAACCGTCTTCTGGACTCGATCCCAATGTACGCCGCGACATTCTTTCTGCGGTGATCAAAACAGTTTCCGATGAAGGCAGAACCGTTATATTTTCATCTCATTTATTGGAAGAAGTTGAACGTGTTTGTGATCACTTGATTATGTTGGATAAAGGGCGCGTTTTACTATTCGATTCGATGGAGAATATTTTAGCCAAACATCGAAGATTTATTATCCGGGACAATGAAAAATTAAACCGAAAAACATGGAGTGAGCTTTCTGAAGTTATTCATGTGGAAAGTAGTGAAAACGAATGGCTTGTTGATATTTTCGGCGATATTGATAATTTTAGAGCGCGATTAGACGATCTTAATTCGGCCGTATTGTCTGAACGAAATCTCTCGCTCAATGAAATATTTGTTTCTAGAACTTCATCGGCGCTGGGAGATTAATATGATGTTTCGCTCTCCTGTCTATGCGTTAACTTGGTTGGTTTTTAAAAAACAGCAATGGGGGATTATCGCATTAATCGCGCTGATACCATTTTTAATGATTGTCGAATTTATGTTAAGCCAATATTTCGCTATCGAAGACATTCAAAACAACGAAAAATTTCATGCGATGATTTTAGGCGTAGTAATGCCGCTTATTTTATTTATTTTTACGATGGCAGACGCATCGACTAGCCACTTCCATCAGGGCTTTCCAAGGTTTACGTTTATTCATCCGGTTTCGTCAGCAAAACTAGCGCTCGTTCCAGTAGTCAGTGGTATTGTATTTACTACCTTTTTTCTAATTGCTTGGTTAGTCTTGATTGCGGGTAAGTCAATCTTGTTTTATCAGTACGGCCTATTAATCTTAGCTGTATCGGGCAGTATGAGTTGGTTGCAAATGGTTAGTTGGCGACTCAGCGATTCGCCCTATTTGACTATCTTAATTTTGCTAGCTTTAATCGCGGTAGTATTTGTTTTGGTTGTTTCTACTTGGAATACTGAATCAATGGTACCGCTTATTCCAACTTGGCTGGCCTTCATTGGTCTTTTTGCGTTATCGCTATCAGGAATTTGGTTAGCCGTTGGCTCAATTAAAATTGCTCGCATAAATAAAACGACAGCTAAGCATCGTTACTTGTCCAATATTGGTTTTATCGGATTTAATTTACCCAAGCATTATCACTCGATTTCTCATGCATTATTTCGAAATGAGTGGCGTGTTTTCGGCTGGATATTACCAATGTCCGGCGTATTTTTAGTAGCCGTGCTGGCTTTCATACCATTCATCATAAGATCGACATTTCAAATTATTCCAGTAATATTATTATTTCTAATGCCGCTAGTTTTGCTTCCTTGGACCCTACCGGCCGAAATGGCCAAATCAGATTTAACCCGAAACAGTGGCAAACAAACAGGACTTTCCTCCTTTCTATTAAGCTTACCTATTTCAAATTTTTCAATTGCCATGGCGAAATTAAAACTGGCATCGATGAGCATTCTTCTATTTCATGCAATGACCTTAATTACCGCCAATATCGTTCTTTTTTCTTTGAGCAGTGAATCCTGCGAAACCGGAACGATTGGGGAAACAAAGATGTGTCTTACGAGTCCGTGGGATTGGTTAAGCCATCAATTTGGCGTCCTGAATTCTTTGCTAATTATTATCAGCGCCAATCTTATCTTACCCTTAATCGCATGGACACTCGGCGGTAATACCTTGTCATGGTGTTTGAAAGGCAATAAGTTTTTTACAATTAAAAGGACAATTATTTCAGTAATCACCGGATTGATTGTTATTTTATTCGGTATGAAAATTCACTCTAGCGAAGCGTTACGAGTGATTGTTTGGAGTTATGCACCGTATATCAATGGTCTCATATTTATTAGCGTTGTATTGTATTTTACCCGCGCCGTAAAAAGATATCTTCAAACGGGATCTTTGCAGCTCCTTAAATCTGTAATAGTAATCGCAATTCCTTTGTTGATGCTTTTCTTGTTTACAGTCTATCGCTTAGAATTCGTTTCTGGCAGTAATCCACATCCGGCGCTTTTCCTTTTGGAGCTGTTTTTGTTAGCGATTTTACCCATTCTAACGAGTCCGGTATCCATTGCTAAGAATAGGGCGAGGTAGCGTTGAAAAGAACGTAGGTTTTTAGAGTCGTCGTAGATTATGTTTAGGCGAGTGGAAAATAATTATAATCGGGGCGGTGTCTTTCTTGCAGGTGATGAGTACATATAGAGTATTGAATTGAAACGCATTATCGGTTTATTGATTTAATGAAAGGTTGGCGCACTATTTTTGTTCGTTGTGTATGAGAACGACACTTTTAATATGGTATTTAACTAATTGTAAAAATCAGAAAACGATTAACTTAAGTTTAATAAACTAATCCTCAGCATATTTAATATCCATTCGCCGCAAATAAAATATAGCGATTGAAATTGAAATAATCGCTAGAACCACAATTCCCATTATCGAGATCCACACTGGCAAAGGTTGTGCCACAACGGCTAAAGGCAACGGACCGTCTACTTCAATAAATACAGGCATAAGATTTTTGAGATAGAAAACGACGCTGATTATTTTTAGCGCCGGAGGAAGAAGAAAATTAATAATTTCCCAACCTGCAACGGCGAGTACCGGAACGAGCGGATTGCGGAAAACCAAACCGGTCGCCATAAATACGCTGCCGTAACCCATGCAAGCTAGAAATGTCATTAAAATATAAGTGGATAGTTGCTCAAGCGCAATGCCGCTGCTTAGGTCGGCAATTAATCTGTCCATTCCAAAAGGAATATAAATCAGTAAATAGCAAACAATGGTTGCGATCCCAAAGACAATAAAAGCCGAAATTAAACCACCGAAAAATCGACCGAGAATTAAGATTTCTCTTTTTACCGGGGCCAGTAACGGATAATGAATGCTGCGTTCTAAAATTTCACCACGCACTAAGCTGGTGAATATTAATGCGTTACCGATATACAGGACGGCACCTAAGATAAAGGTTGAATAAATAATGCCAAAAAGCATACGAGCGCGATTGATATTAGTCATAAATTTATCGCTGCCGGTTGAATCCATCGAAGCAATAGAATCTAATCCCATCATTAGCAGCAGTCCAAAAGGGAGTGAAATTAGTACCAGCGCCACTAAAACTCGTTTAGAAAGTAACGACCTTTGAATGGCCGGTACTAACACCGCAATAAATTGATGCCACCAAAGTGACATTCCTGGCTCTTTCAATGTTGGGTAAAAGTCAGTGTTAAGGTCTGAATTTGGATGAGTATCATTCGCGTGAATATTGATCACGCCATTATTTATATTAGTCATATTAGCCTTGTCGGTCATATTTATCAGGACGCCACTTTATCAGGACGCCACTTTATCTTGAACAATTAAATGACGATAGACGGCTTCCACCGCTTCATCGGCTGGACCAATGGCTTCGATTTCCCAATGTTTTGACAATACGCGTTCATTAAAAATGGCAAAAAAGGAATCGGCATCGGTTGTTTGCACAAATAAACCAGATTTATCACGGTGAAGTTGTGCTTCGATAACATCTTCGAAATTAAAGACTTCTGCCGCAATCTCTGTCGCACTTTCACTGCGTATAAAAATTTTCATCGGTTCGCCTGTTTCCGATCGAATGCCGGCAACTTCACCTTCGGCGACTAAGTAGCCTCCATCAATCAAGATCACTTGATCAGACATTAAATCCACTTCGTGCAATACATGGCTGGAAACAATAACGCTGACTCCATCAGCCGAAAATTCTCGAAATAAAGTATTAACTTGAGCGCGAGCAATTGGGTCTAATCCATTTAAAGGTTCATCTAAAATTAAAACTTTAGGGTTGTGGCTAAAAGACTGAGCCAGTCGAATTCGTTGTCGTAATCCCTTACTGTAGGTTTCCACAGAGTCGTCGGCGACATCGCTCATGTCTACACGCGCGATTGCGCGCTCGGCAAGCCCATAGGCATCTGAGTGAGAATAACCATGCAGCTTTAAGGTTTTCATAATAAATTGTCGGCCTGTAACGCCCGAAGGAAATTGATCGTATTGCGTGCAATAACCCACTAAACGATAAAATTCTTCCGGTTGCGACGGTGAAATACCATAAACACTAATCTTTCCTCGATTGGGACGAATCAATCCCGCCATCACATTCATTAAGGTTGACTTGCCTGCACCGTTTGGTCCAACAACGCCAGTTATTCCTGGGTGAAATTCCAGACTCACACCATTAATGCCTAGTATTTCTCCATAAAATTTAGACACGCCTGAAAGTACGACACTCGCTTTCGACTTATCAACAATCGGTGCAACTCTGCTCATGACACAACCTCCAAGCCACGAATGCGTCGATACAATATCAGTGTCGAAATTCCGGTCACGGCTGCAAAAACCATTAACGCGGCATCGCCCGGTACAATTGAAAAACCATTGATGCGATAAGACATTTGGATTAATGCATCTTGTGAGTCGAATAAGCTAAATAATTTTCCGTGCCAAGTTTCAAAAAGTTCACTAACAAGAGCGCCGAAACCAGAACCAACAAAAACAATACCAAAGAAAGCTAAACCGGCAACCGGTGCCCATTTAACGCAAGCAGATATCGCTAAGGACATCATAGACATCGAAATAATCCATATTAATGAGGTCATCATTGTCGCGAACAATAAATGAAAGTTGTTGCTAAACCAAGCGCCATCCGCCATATAAGCCTGAAACAAAATAAGTAGCGCGCCGGGCACCCAACTGATCAAAGAGCCTAAACAAAGTAACACCAATAACTTCCCAAAAACGTAATTAGTTTTACTTATGGGTCTAGATAAATAGAGGGAAAGGGCACTATTGCGAAAATCCGGCGAGATTAGTTTGGGGCCGATAAACATAATCAGAACGAACACGAAAAATAATTGCGGCCTTTGCATATAGTTAGCAAAAAACTCGGCGTCTATAATGACAAGATCATTTAAAGGTATTTGAAGCTGCATTAATGTGTCGAAGTTATAATGGAGATAAATAACACACATCACAATAAAGGAGGGTAAAAGGCAAACCACTAAAAAGGATAAAAATATTCGTGAACTTAATATCGAATTAAGAGAATATCTAAAAATCACTAGTGGTCTAGCGTAAGCGGGCGAAAGTTCGCCAGTGTAATTACAATAAGCTTTTTGAAAAATCGCCATTATGTCCTCATCAAGATCTTATTTGTTTCATGGTTTCAATACTTCATCTGATTCCATGGCACGGAAAAAGATATCTTCTAAAGAATCACGCTTATAATCCAGTTGACGAATTTGCACCGATAATTCTTGTGCAAGAGCGTAAAGATGGTGAATGCTGATATCTTCTGGCAAAACCGCTTTTATGTGGCGACGACTAGGGCGTGCGACTTCACATCCCCATTCGCGTAATCCTTTTACAAAATTTTCTTCATCACCACGAATTTGCATCAATAAAAATTTACGATTGCTTCGTCGCTCTTCTTCCAAGTTGCAGTAAGTCGCAATTTTGCCTTTTTTTAATACCAACACCTCATCACAACAACTTTCCACATCTTGCAATAAATGCGAAGCAATGATAATTCGGGTATTGCCAGAATCACGAATTTCTCGAATTAAATTGAGCATTCGAGCTCGGGCGGGTGGATCGAGACCGTTAGTGGGTTCATCTAAAAATAACAATTTCGGTCCGTGAACAATGGCTTGCGCTAATTTAGCGAGCTGCTTCATTCCCAAAGAATAGGAATCCAAAGTGCGATAACGAGCCTCACCAAGGCCCACATAAAAATAGACTTCATGGGCACGCTCTAACGCATCGCGAGGGCTTAAACCGGAAAGTTCCGCCATCATTCTAACAAATCGAATACCGGTCATTCCGGAAATAAAAGAATCGCGTTCGGGCATGTAGCCAATTAACCCATGGACTTGTTTCTTTTGTTTAAATACATCGTGACCGAGGATGCGAGCAGTGCCTTCGCTGGGACGGGTGAAACCCAATAAGGTATTGAGCAAAGTCGTTTTTCCGGCACCGTTGGGTCCGAGTAAACCAATACAGCGACCATCCACTTTAGCGCTGAGTTGATTAAGAACCGGCTTAGCAAAACTGACGCTGAGATTGTCCAGCTCAATTACCGCTGGTTTCTTTTCAGTTCCCAGGAATTTAGACTGCTGTTCATTTTCTTTCTCAATCTCTTTGTTGGAATTGCCACTGGTCCTTTCCTCCGAAAAATTTTCTTTGGTAGACTTTTCTTTTTTCAGGTGTTTCGCAGTGACATCCATACTTTTTTCTCTAGCTAAGAATTATAAGTTAACCGACTATTCAACAAGGCTAGTCGGTTGTGTCCAAATGACTTATTCAGTTTGATTGATTTTTTCATCTTGCTCAGACGTTTCTTCAAACAGCGCTTCATCGCCTAACATTACTCCAGCCAACGACCGCATACTCATTATCGAAGAAATATCCGGTAAGAAATTGCCCCTATGTGCCAATCGTATACTTTCTGCTTGTGCTGTTACAGTAAATATTGAAGGCTGGCGATTCTCGATACGCATTTCGTAAAGATCTCTCTGTTGAGCTCGTGACAAACCGTTAGGCAAATTCTTAGCTAGGTCTGCTAGTAGTTGCTCTATTCGGCTGAAGGTTAAAGCCGATACATCGAAATCTTCACCTTGCGCTAACAAAGACTGAAACTGTCTACTGGATAATAAGCCGATACCACTTTGATATTGGTTAATCGCGCGTTCAAGAAACGCTGCGTTAGGTGCTGCAATTAAGTAACCATCGATATACGCGTAGTGAATGCTAATTTCAGTGGTACTTTTCTCGCTGTCGCCATTGTCAGTAACATCACCATTAGCCGCTATCGAAAGTTGAATTTGAAACGCATTATAGTCTCCCATTTCTACCGGACCCATTTCAATATGACGATTGGCGCTCGGGTTTTGACTATTAGCAATGTTAATGACCCGGCTAATGGTTTCCTGTAATAATGACTCGTCTTTAACTTCCAGTACCATCTTCCAAGAGGGTGTCGGCAGGGCCGGGCCATCAAGTCCGATGGCGACTTCGCCTCCAAAGCTAGCAGCGAAATCTTCGCCAATTTCTATTGCTAACGGACTTTCTGAATACATTGCATCCCAAGATTCACCGCTGAGTTGTTTTATCTCATCTAAAATCATTTCCGGGCTTCTTAAGATGAAGGCACTTACAAAAGCGGTATTGATTGAAAAGAAATCTAAAGATCCCATTGGCGCGGGCTCTGCTAACCAAGACATAACGCCCGATCGAGCGCTATCGAATATCAGTTCAGCGCTAAAATTAGCATTATCCGTATTATCGGAATCTTGACCGTGGTGTACCATTAAAAACTGTGCGCTATTAAGACCGGTTAATTTTAAGCCTGATTCAGATTTTGACTCTGAGTTGATGTTAATTTCGGAACCGCTGTTTTGTAAATTCAGTAAAGTTTCTAAATCGACCCCGCCTAAAAATTTTGCGCCTTTGTCATAAAATGTGACTAATTGGCTATACAGACCCGAGTTCATAAATTCGCTGCCATTGTTTGCGATAGCCTGTTCAATCTCTTGAAAAGTCTCAACGCCCACAGAGGCAACTAGTAAATCATCATGCAGCCAAATAGAAAATTGGTTAGGTTGTGCTTGCGCCGGTTCGTCAATTATAACAATATTAAACTCAGAACTTTGCTTGTCGGTTTGGCTGGACTCATCACTGTTCTTTTGTTCCACTAATTTTTCGCGCAAACTGGCTAAACGTTCTTCGAAATTCTCTCTAAATGCATCGGCGTCGACTTCTGATAAAATTACCGGAGTGGCGCTTTGACCTGAAGTATTATTCTGCGAGTGGTCTTTTGCTAATGTCTTATCTTGTAATTTCAAAACCGCTACGGTTTCATCACCCAAAGTGTCACCCATTTCAGCAAGCCAATTGGTCACTTCGTCTAGCTGTTTAAACTGAGTATCTAGTTCGAGGTCATCAAAATTCTCAGACAAAGTTTCACTTTGTTGAATTCGATCGCGAACGACTCGATAAAGTTCGGCGACTTTTTCCGGAGCATTAGGTACAGCAGCATAAAACACAGTGTTTTCAGGCACTAAATTAAGCAGACGCATCGAGTAACGAGGTTTTGCATCCAGTACTTTTTCAATATCTTGTTGCAATACTGCCACTTCCTTCAGCATGGCAATATATTCATCGGAATTGCGTGACCAAACGATGTCACCCTCAATTCCCAACTGGGTTTTACCAACACGGGTTGCATATTGTTCCCCGGGTACCACACTTCTGTGGTCACCGCGTTGGTGAACTTCGACTTCGCCTTCAATTACCGATACCCGTGAACCATTAGCACCATGACCGACTTCAAATATAGTACCGGTAACCGATACCATAAACTCGTCCGTCATAACATCCAAAGTTCCTGAACCCTGTGGAGATGCGGCAACAATAATTTTACCTCGCTCAACGTCAATACGGTTTCCATGAGGTCGACGCATAAACTGTATTTCAGCCCGCGGTCCTACTTCAATTCGTGAACCGTCATCTAACACGATCATTGCGGTTGTCTCGCCTGCCGTGCGTAAAGTTTGAGAACCATCAACCCAATCTCCCGCTGCTAAAGCTTGCAGGTTGCCATCTTTTACGTGGTAGAGTTTACCGCTGACATCTTCAACTTGCGCTAATTGTGATTGGTCAAACGATGGAAATTGAGGAGAAACTAAAAAAAGTGTCACTGCTAACAGCATCGCGGCTGCAGCAGAATATGCCCAGGCAAACTGTCGCGATTTTCTCGTTCCTGTAGGCATCTTTTCTCCAGCTTGTTTCGCAGAATTTTTAGCTTTATTAAGTGCGCGTCGCAAATCCATAGATTGACGAGCCTCTTCTTCAAACAATAGCGTTAACGCTGGAGATAAACGTTTAGCCAAATAACTAGGGATAGCGTCGATATATTGCTCTAGTGAGTTTAATTGTGGCTCATCTAAAAGGTCATTTTCGATAGTTGCTTCATCACTAACCTTGGTGCTATGTCGAGATTGATTTGCCGTTAAAGCACTTTCCTTTTGTAATTTGTTAAGCACTCGTTGCGCCGCCGATTCGACTTCACTGGTAGCCGGCTCGTCGGCTTTAATTGCTGCAATTATATTGTCTAAATTATCTGAGATGGGTTTTTTCATGATTCAATTCCTCCGAATTCACTAAGTAATTCCCGTAAACGACCACGAGCTCTGTGCAATTCCACGCCGATGCTGGTAGCACTCGTTTGCATATGTTCAGCAATTTCGGCATTGGTAAATTCTTCGAAATAATGCAGCACAAAAATCTCTGCTGCACGTGAATTTAATTGCAACAAAGCCGCTCGTAATAGTTGTTGATGTTGTGCCATGATTAGATTTTGGTCAGCGCTATTTTCGTGAGTTAATAATTCTTCAGAGTTTGCTAGTTTTTGATCTTTTTCATCCAAACAAACTACTTGTTTGCGGTGTTTGGAACGTAAAATATCAAGGCTGGCATTAACGGCAGCGCGACATAGATAACGGGCAGGATCATCACCAAGGTTTAAAAGCGGCTTGGATCGTTTTAGGAGTCGTAAGAAAACTGTTTGTAGCACATCCTCAGCATCCTGGGTTTTACCAGAAATGCGATAGGCAGCGCGATACACCAATTTATGGTGATCACGAAACAAATCATCAACACACGGACTTTGATTAGGCTCCGTGCTCATAGAGTTAATCTCAGGCAGGACCTTATCAGTCTTAGCGGATGTGTAGTCATGGATATATGCAATAGTTTCACTTTTCATACCTAGTAAACGATGAAAATTTAAATCCATTAACAAAAACTTCAAAATATTTGAATAAAATTCTATTTTTGTTGAGACAATGGTATTGATAACGGCTATAGAATTGAACAGTTTGATTATACGCCATTTCTAAGTTATTGTATTTTAAGAATAAAACAATCATTAAAAGGGCAGGTAAACGTGGCGAGGTACAGTAGAATAATATGAAAGAACCGAGAACTGCCTATTTTAGTGTAGGAGAAGTGGCTATTCTTCAACCACCTCACCCGTCGGCTAAACATTTGTGGGGAATGGAAACGACCATATTGCAAGTATTTTGGAGTGATGGTGGCGAAGACGCAATGGGACGTAACTCGCCCAAATGGAGTTATTTAACCGATGTTCCAGCGCCACCGCCTACAGACTTGCCAGAAGACCAACACGACGGGTGGGTTTGGTGTGAATATGACTTACGAAAAAAGCAACAACCAGGGGAATCATTTGAAGCGATGATGGAAAGACTTTCCGAAGCTATCACAGAACGGTAATGATTCGACGAGCTCTTAAACTGCGATATACGATTAATCCAAAATCCGATTTAGTCGTCCGTTGGCTTTTTTTACGATTTTGTTGACAACTTAAGCGAAGACGCTCAACCAAGTTTTTGCTCGCTCTATTAATCGCTAATCAAAAGAAAAACATCGCCTATTTGAGTATCAATTTCAGCGATTAACAGTTCTTCCGCGTTTCCACAGACTTCATCGATATTTATATCAAGATTGGTAGATGATCGCAGAGCAGGTATATCGAGATCTGGATCTTCAATCAACTGACCAATAATGATGTTAAGAAACTCACCGAAGGCATCGGCAGAAAACTGAAGGTCACATTCTTCCAATGGCATTAGGGTAAATTCATGTGCGATTATTGTGGCGGTTTCAGGATTTGTTAGCATGCTAATGGCAAAAGGCTTATCGCTCGGCAAGGTGATTTGACAGGCTACTGATAATGAAGATAACTTTTTCGGATCGGTAATTAACTGAGAGAATTTACTTTGTTGATGCAAGGTTCTTAAAAACAGTCGATTAGTGGTTTCTATCAGGGCCTGTAAATAGATCCCTAAAGGGTGATATTTTAGACGGTCATTTAAACTCTGCTCTACTTGGTCTTTTTGCTGTTGATGAGATTCTAATTGTGTGTCTAATTGGTTTTCGGTTAATAACCCTAAATCTATCAGCACATCACCAAAAAATTTGTGTTGCTGTTTTTGCAATTCGAGTAATTTTTCGAGTTGTTCATGTTCTAAAAATCCTAACTCTTCCGCAAGATCACCAAATTTTTTATCTTCAACTTGTTGTCTGACATTAATTTCAAGCACGTCTTCTTCGGTCAAATACCCTTGACGCATTGCTAATTCACCAAGCTTTAAATTACAAGATTGCTGAATTTTTAATACCCGTTCGAGAACTTTTTTATCGATGAGGCCTTGCGTTTGTAAGAATTCACCAAAAAATTTAGCTGTCATAATTGTCTCTCAAGTTTCCTATGAGTAAGTATAGTCGCTAGTAACGAATATAGAATGGTACTTTTTGAAAAGTAACAGTGCTTAACTCAATTTTTCAATGAATAAGCCAGTTTTATGATTTGGTTATCTTAGTCAAGGAGTAAAACAACCATCTAAAACGTACAGCTCGCTTTTTGGCGCTAAAAAGGCTAGTTTAAGCTGATAAAAAACATTATATTAGTGGTGATATTGAATGATAACAACCAGTTAGGTCTGTCCGACCTTAGCGTCTAGTAGCGTCTCTAAAACGTTTTATTAACTTCATAAACTAGCTTTGTTCGACGCCGAAGAAGCCAAAGGAGTGTTAATATGCGAGATCTGTTTGAAAAATGCAGTTTGTAGACAGTCAGTAATTAAGAAAATACCACAGTCAGCCTAAAACGATTAATGGAGAATAAAATGGGTAAGATGTTTGTTAGTTCGTTGTTTCTATTTCTATCTTTAACAACTCAAGCGGCTCAAAAGATTGAATACGACTGGCTTACGCTAGGTAAAAAATCCGGTTCGATGAGCGTAAACCTAATCGATAAAAAGCACTCGATAACCACTTTCGAATTCAATGATCGTGGCAGAGGACCAAAGTTAGTCGACGAAATCTGGTTGAATGACGATCTTACTATCCGTAAACAAATTGTGGAAGGTCATGCCTATATGGGGGCGAAAGTAAAAGAAACCTTTTTGCTGACCAATAAGATTGCTAGTTGGCAAAATGCCATGGAGCAAGCCTCAAAGAAACTAAAAACCAACGCTTTTTATAGTGCAGCAGATAGCGCACCTTATTCTTTCGAACTACTGGTGAAAGCCATTCTAGCGACAAATAACAATCGATTGCCATTGCTGCCTTCTGGCGAGGCTACTTTAGAAAAGATATTGACTACCGATATTTCTAAAGGCAGTGAGAAAATGAAAGTCAGTCTAATTGCCGTTAAGGGATTTGGATTTACACCCGCTTACGGTTGGTTTGATGAAAACGAGCAATTGTTTGGATTTACGTTTGGCTGGATGGGAATGGCCCAGGCTGGTTGGGGCGATAGCATTACCAAACTTCAGGAGCTACAGGATAACGTCGAAGACGATTACTTCAAATCAAAATCTTCAGAGTTCGGTGAGTCTCTTTCAGGGGTAACATTAATCAAAAACGTTGACGTATTTACCGCTACCGATAAAGGCTTATTAACTAATACCAATGTGATTATTAAAAGCGGTAAGGTACTGGCTATTGGTGAAGATCTCCCAAAAATAAAAATCGAAAACACTATCGATGGTAAAGGAAAAACACTAATGCCAGGTCTTTGGGATATGCACACCCATATGTCGCTGCAAGATGGCTTTTTGAATATTGCTGCGGGTGTTACAAGCGTCCGAGATATGGCGAATAAACATGAGACAGTGATGCAGGTGACCGAGCTGTTTGCTAGTGGTGAAGCGATAGGCCCCAATGTATATAGAGCGGGTTTTATCGATAAGAAAAGTCCTTATTCCGCACCAACCGGCAAACTAGCGGAATCGTTACAAGACGCATTAGATTTTGTGGATTGGTATGCTGAAAGAGGATACCAACAAATTAAGATTTATAGTTCGATTGATCCGAAATGGGTGAAAGCTATTGCGGAAAGAGTTCACCAGCATAAGATGAAACTAAGCGGTCATATTCCGTCATTTATGACCACCGAACAAGCAGTACTAGATGGTTTCGATGAGATACAACATATCAACATGTTGTTCCTAAATTTCCTAGCGGATGAAAAATCAGATACCAGAACTCCTTTGCGATTTACCTTGGTAGGAGACAAAGCAGGAGAGTTGGATCTTGATTCAAAAGAAGTGACTGACTTTATTACATTGTTAAAGGAAAGGGACGTTATAATCGATTCAACAGCGACTATTTTTGAAGGAATGTTTTTAAACAAAGCCGGAGAAATTGACCCGAGTTATGCGATGATTGCGAACAATATGCCCGCCGATGTTCGAAGAGGCTTCCTGGCAGGTGATCTAGATATTAATAAGACAAATGAAAAGGCCTACGCAAAATCTGCAGATGCCGTATTGCGGTTAATAAAAAAACTGTTTGATGCGGGGATTAGGCTAGTGCCCGGTACTGATGCCTTAGCGGGTTTCACTCTTCATAGAGAATTAGAGTTATATGTTAAAGCCGGGATTCCAAACGCGGAGGTGTTAAAAATCGCCACGGTCAATGCCGCTAGAATCGCCGGACAAACTAATGTCGGTACAATAGAAATCGGTCAAACCGCTGACGTCATTCTATTGGACGGTAATCCGTTGGAGAATATCAGCGATATCAGAAAGGTGTCTTTAGTCATGAAAGGGGAAAGACTTTATCGACCAGCCAAATTATACCGTTCAATTGGAATTAAACCTTTTACTAAAGAATAAATAGGCAAGAAAAAACTGTATTGGTTAATCTTTGCTACTCCGCATTTACAAGGGCAAAGGTCAAGTTATGGCCAGTAAAAAATAAACTGACAAAAGCGAATATCTGGGGCATGGGTATGTGTGAGTACTTTGAATGAATTGGGCTTAGGTTTAACAGGTCGTTTTAGTTTATAGGCAATGATTTTCTAATGATTGTGTTGTAAAACGAGCTTGGCCTGTTATTAAAAGAGTGATAAATGCACCGAAAACTAAGGCGTAAAGCGCCTTTTACCGATACTCTAAGAATGAAAAGGATATATAACTCTTTGTATTTAAAGTAATTATTGTTTTTTTGTTAGCCCAATGTGCTGAGATGACGCGGCAAGAAAACTAAGGCGTAAAGCGTTCTTTTACCTAATACCTATTAGCTAATCGAAATCCTATACGCTGTGAACATCTCATTTCGAGAAGAAATCAATGTGAAATTTAGAATCATGAAGGATGACTAGAACACCTAGTAACATTGGGCTAGAGCGGTTTTGAACGCTAACTTTTTGTTGCCTATTGCTAAAGAAAAATGAGTCCTTGAATTGGGAACCATAAAAAAGTAGTCTTTGCCTATTAAGAAAACTAAGGCAAAGGGTAACATGCTCTTTTAGCCTTCGAATCAACTGTTAAGTGTGTAAGGGACCAATGAAAAATCTAACAATCCTGACTATTTTATTAATTTCGAATTGTGTGTTTGCCAAATCATTTTATGGTACTTGGAAAGTGGAGAGTGTTACTCACAAAAATATGGCATCTATAAGTGCAGAAAAAGCGAAGGATTTAGTTGGAACCGCACTAGTTCTTTCCGGCCGTTCTTCGAAATCGGGTGAACAGTACTGCGATAATACGAAATACGAAGTCGAGTTTTTCGATAACTCTGATCTATTTTTATATTACAAAGTAGAGTTTTCGAACTTAAAGCTCGATGTCGACAAACTAGAACATGTTATGGTTCTTTGTAATAACCGATCGTGGAATAAATTTGGTCATATATTTTTATATACTCCCTCTGATGAGTTGATAGTAATTTACGATGGCTATTTTTTTGAGCTGAGCCGAAGTACACTTAACCAAGCGTTGAAAAAAGACGCAAATAACAGCGCTTCTTAACTGAGCGTTAGCAACACAAGTAAATCAATTATCACTAGGAATATTTATGAAATTTTTTATAGCACTTATATTAGTACTTTATACACAAATGTCATTTGCTATTGATGGAGGCAAACCTCTAGAAAATGCATTGGAAGCTTATGAGGCAAAGGGTGTTGATTCGTTCATACCAACGTTATTGAAAGGCTCACCTTTAGAAGGCGAAAAAAGTGTATTAACTCAATCAAATAG
>Ga0316209_1000218_pt1 | contig 117314 bp, 110 predicted proteins | sample 6monopyrite_MG_FD_204945 | JGI IMG/M metagenome (GOLD analysis project Ga0316209, IMG submission 204945) | Microbial mat bacterial communities from mineral coupon in-situ incubated in ocean water Damariscotta River, Maine, United States -... | ecosystem: Environmental > Aquatic > Marine >... | reverse complement strand
CGGCATTTTGCTTATACTGTATTCCATCTTAAGAGCCTTATTTGATCGAGTTATTAGTCAAAAGATCAGATCATTTAAGTGCTCTTAAGTTCCCTAACTGGATACCTTTTTGGAACAGTTATTTAGCAAATTATGTTTAACGCTCGCCGCGATCCTGGTGCTGGCTGGCTGCGATCTAAACGAAGACATTAAAGGAAAAATGCCGCCGGTGCTGGCGCTCGGAAAGTTCGCGCCGGATTTCGAATTTCATCCGCTTTTGCAGGATAAATCAGGTGGAGAAGCTAACAAGAGCGCGATAAAAAAATTGAGTGATTTTCGCGGCAAGGTTGTCTATCTGGATTTCTGGGCGTCCTGGTGCGCCCCCTGTATCAAATCAATGCCGTTACTGAACCGGATGTACAATGAGTTAAAAGCAGAGGGATTTGAGGTGGTTGCGGTAAATCTTGATGAGAAGCGCGAGAATGCGGCGCAGTTTCTGGATAAATACCCGGTCGACTATGCGATTGTTCGCGCGTTAAGTCGGGATATTGAATTACGTTATAAAATTGCCGGGTTGCCGACGGCCTATTTGATTGACCGCGATGGCAAGTTAAGGTTCGCACATCAGGGTTTTAAGCCGCAGGATATAACACAAATCAGGCAACAGGCGGTTTCACTGTTAAATGATAACAACGACAAATGATAACAACGATAAATGATATCTGTATGACCGATTTAGCCACTGAAAATAAAAATATCGACAAAAGCGCACCACGCTGGTTGCGCCCCTTGCTTATTTTTGGGCTTGCACTGGCGCTTGTGACAGTCGTCGATAGCAGTTTTATTCGCCTATCCGAATCTGGCATCGGCTGCCAGCCCTGGCCACAATGTTATGGTCAGTATTCGGTTAATGAAGGCGCACACGGCGTTACGGTTTTGACTGATCGCGGTGCAGAGTCTCCCTTGCGGGCTGCCAGAGTAACCCATCGCCTGGTCGCCACCTTACTAGGCGTTGTAGTCGCCGTTATTTTTATCGCCAGCATGACCAATAAATTTTTGCAGACGCTCGGCCGTTCAATACCCGTCAGCTTATTTCTGCTCACTCTGCTACTCGCAATAATCGGTCCGTTCCGTCCGGTGCAACCGTCACCGCTGCTGATAACGAGTAATTTTTTTGGCGGTCTGCTATTGCTATCGTTACTTTTCGATCTGTACCTTCGTGTGTTTAATTCAGGCAATCATAAAGTTGCGGACAGGTTAAAGCGCATGGTTCGTCTCGGCATTGTACTTCTATGGTTGCAAATTATTCTTGGCGGACTCAATAGCGCCAACTACGGGGCCGCTAGCTGTCACGGACTATTTGAATGTAGTACCAGTCAAACAACGGACATTGGAGGCCAGAGTAGTCAAATAGACAATGCGGATAACTCATCTTCTTTAGCAATTTTTAAATCCTTGCCGCTAACTCCCGATGGCAAAGTGATCCGCCAGAATAAAATGATTACCTTGCAATTAATACATCAGGTATTTGCGCTCTTAACGCTGTTCTATTTTATTGCTCTGGCGTTGAGGGCAGCAAGTAGCGCTACAGCTTTACGGCGGGATTTAATTCTGTTGCTAACCTTAATTGTGCTGCAGGCGTCAATCGGGATCGCCAGTCTGGCGTTTGAAATGCCCTTAATATTAATGTCGTTGCACAACTTTGTCGCCGCGTTAATGGTGATGATGGTCACCTTGTTAAACTCAAAACTTGGAACGAGACTTTCTTTATGACTAATGAACTAGCTCCCCTGCATAAATACGATAAAAAGGTCGCTCTCTGGCTGATCCTGGTCGCAACCGTGATCTTTTTTATGATTATACTTGGCGGCGTGACCCGCTTGACTCATTCGGGATTATCCATGGTTGACTGGAACCCGATCATGGGAATTATTCCGCCGCTAACTGACGCCGACTGGGAGGAAACCTTTAAGCTCTATCAGGCGTTTCCAGAATATCAGGTGGTTAATCAGGGAATGACAGTAGAGGGTTTCAAGTCGATTTTTTATTTTGAATATTTCCATCGCGTGCTTGGTCGATTAATCGGATTGATATTTTTGGTCCCATTTTTGATTTTCTGGTACAAAGGCGCCATTCGTAAACCACTCATTCCGCACATGATTATTTTGTTCGTCCTGGGCGGTGGCCAGGGATTGCTGGGATGGTATATGGTTAAAAGCGGCCTGGTAAAAGATCCTCAGGTCAGCCAGTATCGATTGACCGCTCACCTGATGCTGGCCGTATTTATATATGGTTATGCCCTATGGGTTGCATTTGGACTGTTGTGGAAAGCGGCAGACAGGCCGACTAATTCCGCGACGAAAAAGCTCTATACCTATTCACTCTGGTTAAACGCACTGGTGTTATTAATGATCGCCAGCGGCGGATTTGTCGCCGGAACCAAGGCCGGATTTGCCTACAGTACCTTTCCGTTAATGGACGGCCAATTTATTCCCGACGGTCTCTATTCAATGACGCCGCTTTGGAGCAACTGGTTTGAAAACATTACAACGGTCCAATTTAATCATCGAATTTTTGCTTACCTGTTGATCCTGATTATTCCGGCATTTTGCTTTGCCGTACGTCGTCTGGGAACTACCAGCCGAAGTCGACTGGCCGCGCACTTGCTGTTGGCAATGCTGGTGATCCAGGTTTCACTCGGTGTTGCCACAATTTTAATGCACGTTCCCGTGGCGATTGCGGCGAGTCATCAGGGAGGCGCTGTTTTGCTATTTACTCTGTCGTTATTTATCTGTCGAGAGTTGAGCTTTCAAAAAGAGGAACCGGCTGGCGCTGAATAGTTACCGTCGTCGTTCAAAAAACTTTTCCAATTGACACGTTTTATTTGTGAGCAGGCAACTGCTCACCCGTTTGAGTAACTGAATGAGTAAACTAAATTATCAAATTGACGAAAGCTTTAATCTGGGACACGGATTGGCGGTCGCCTGGCTAAAACTGGGTGTGGCCTCTCTGGTATTGGCCGGATTATTTTCTGTATTGTTGGTGGTCGCGCGAACGCGCTCTATTCAGGACATGATCCCTATTGCCGATTTTTTTCACATCGCGCTGATTGTTCACGTTGATTTATCGGTATTGATCTGGTTTCTGGCATTTGCCGGTATGTTCTGGACCCTGATAGCCAATCGAGCGCCTAACTGGCTGGACAAGCTGGCGCTGACACTCGCTTTCGCCGGCACCCTGGTAATCACGGTCGCGCCATTTCTGGGTGCTGGCAATCCATTGATGAACAACTATGTGCCCATGCTGGACCACCCGATCTTTGTTGTCGGCCTGCTTGTGTTTGCCGCCGGAATACTGGCGCAGATCTTACGCCTGCTTTCCCTGGGGTTGCCCGCGCTCAACCGGCAGACCGGATCCTTTTCGCTGGCATTTGGCGTTTATCTTAGCGCCTGGGTGACCCTGCTGGCTTTACTGGCGGTGCTGGTATCCTATCTTCAGCTTCCCGCCGATGTCAGCGGTATCGGATTTTACGAAATACTCTACTGGGGCGGCGGACATATTCTGCAGTACACCCACACCATTTTGTTGCTGGTCGCCTGGATGTGGATCGCCAGCGCTTGCGGTGTCACCCTGAACATCAAACCCGGGCTGGCGTCCCTGCTGTTTTTACTGGTCGCGCTGCCGGTGGTTTATTCGTTCTGGATTTACACTCAGTTTGACGTACTTTCCGCCGAGCACCGTCAGGGGTTTACCGATCTAATGAAGTGGGGTGGACTGGCGTCCGCGCCCATTGGTTTGCTGGTTACCTGGTCGTTGTTGCGCTCATCACGTTGCGCCAATGATTTAAAACCAATCAAAGCGTCGCTGTATAGTTCTATTTTGTTGTTCGCCGCCGGCGGCGTGATCGGTTTTATGATCCAGGGCGCCAATGTCGTTATTCCGGCGCATTATCATGGTTCAATTGTCGGAGTGACGCTGGCATTTATGGGGCTTGCCTATCACCTGTTGCCGCGATTCGGGTTTACCCGCCCAACGTCCAAAATGGCATTCTGGCAACCGTACATATACGGTGGTGGACAACTGTTGCACATTATCGGCCTTGCCTGGTCGGGTGGCTACGGCGTTAAACGTAAAGTTGCCGGAGCAACACAAGGTCTGGAAAATCTGCCTGAAGTTGCGGGGATGGCATTGATGGGAGCAGGCGGCGGAATTTCCATTATTGGCGGCGTACTTTTTATCATCATTATGCTCAAGGCATTTATGAAAAAAGAGCGAGTGTGAGCGAGTGTGAGCGAGAATAACCCGTTAGATATTTCTGAGTCTTACCGCTCATTACTTAAGCTCAAAAAGGGGCGAACTTTTGGCTGACGAATCCCGGCAAAATGACCGGCGCAAAATGGAACATATCGACATTACCTTGAATAACCCCGAGGTCGATCGTAAAGCCGCCTTTTTTGACGCTATCCAGTTGAATCATCGCGCTTTGCCGCAACTTGATTTTAACGAAGTTGATCCCAAAACCGAGTTTCTTGACCATCAGCTTTCTTTTCCACTTTTGATCTCTGCAATGACTGGCGGCAGTGACCCCAAACTGGCTCATATTAATCGCAATCTTGCCAGTGCAGCGCAGCATTGTGGCGTCGCCATGTCGGTCGGATCGCAACGGGTATCGTTTGATAACGCGCAAGCCAGAAAAAGTTTTCAGCTGAGACAATACGCGCCCGACGCGCTTTTGTTTGCTAATTTGGGAGCAGTGCAACTTAATTACGGATTCGGGTTAAAACAGTGTAAGCAAGTGGTCGACCTGCTGGAAGCAAACGCGTTGGTTTTTCATTTAAACCCGCTACAGGAATTGATCCAGAAAGAAGGTAACTGTAATTTCGCCAATTTGATCGAAAAGATTTCGGCGGTTCAGGACAAGTTGTCAGTACCGGTGATCCTCAAAGAAGTCGGCGCTGGTTTTTCCGTGGCCGACGGTGAGCTGGCAGAAAAATACGGAATAAACATGATTGATATCGCCGGTCGAGGCGGTACGTCATGGAGCCTGGTCGAAGGTGCGCGCAGTAGCGGTGACAAAAGAACCGCAGCTTTGGGCGAGGCGTTCAAAGACTGGGGAACGCCGACACCAGGCGCACTAATCAAGCTGCGAAAAAATAATCCGAACCTGACATTTATAGCCTCCGGCGGCATCCGAAACGGCATCGACATGGTGAAAGCCTGCGTACTGGGCGCAAGATTATCCGGCGTCGGCTTACCTTTTCTTAAAGCTGCGCTGAGTGACGTCGACGATGTATGTTTTATGATTGAGCAATTTAAAGCCGAATTTGTTGCCGCCTCATTCTTGACCGGTTGTAGCAAAGTCGAGCAGTTGTTCGCTAATCAGGGTTTGTTGCTGGATGGTTAAATTTTTATACACCTCAAGAATTAACAAATAGCTGTAGACAATACAAGAAACAAAGACAGTATAGGCTCGTCCCCAATACGGTGAGCATGACTGGTTCTTTATAGGCGCGATAGTCCGTTGTCACGGGCAAGCTGAGGCTCAACATAAACCACCAGACGATAATGATTATGCATCACCGTGTAGGCATACACTTCAATCACAAATACTTCCGTTAATTCCAGGATCCACTTCTCAGCTTGACAGAACCTCCCTAAATGATATTCTGTATTCGTAATTCGCGAATTAAGAATTTCTAGTATGAACATTAAACCCCAAGATGTACTGGTACTGCTCAAGCTGCTCGCTTTAGGCAAAAAATCGTGGACTTACAATGAGTTATCTATAGAGCTAGGAATGAGTCCTTCTGAGGTTCACGCCGCGGCTAAAAGGGCGTCAGCGGCAAGATTGGCTGTGAAGGTGGATGGCAAGATACGGCCTGATACTAGAAATTTGGAAGAATTCTTATGTCATGGTATTCAGTATATTTTCATACCCGATCGTGGCGAGTTAAGTCGTGGTATGCCTACTGCGCATGCGGCTGAGCCCATGGTTTCCTATATAGTCAATGATAATGAGCCCCCACCAGTCTGGCCAGATCCGGTAGGAGAGGTGAGGGGGATGATTTTTTCTCCTTTGTATAAGTCTGCGCCCATCGCGGCCAGGAAAGATCCAAAACTCTACGAGTTATTAGTGCTGGTTGATTCCATCCGTGGCGGTCGTGTGCGCGAAAAAAAATTTGCCATTAAAGAGTTGAAAAAAAGGCTAAATAATTATGACTAGAGCGCAAAATCCGAATTTGGAAATGCTAATGCTCGCGGTTGATAAGCTAGAAGAACTTGCTGACGAAATGGTTTTTGTCGGTGGATGCGCGACGGGTTTGTTAATTAATGACCCCGCCGCTCCACCTATTCGCGTTACCAGAGATGTTGATGCCATTGTCCAAGTTTATTCTCATCGAGAGTACCATCAATTATCTGAGAAATTGCGCAACAAAGGATTCGCAGAAGATAGCGGTAAAGACGCACCGATATGCCGTTGGCAGTGTGGCCCTGTCATTCTCGATGTGATGCCCACAGAGCCGACATTGTTAGGATTCGGCAATAGGTGGTACGAGCCAGCAACTAAAAATGCTCAATCAATTAAGCTGCCATCCGGTCAGTTGATCCAGATGGTGTCGGCACCTTATTTTTTAATTACAAAGCTGGAAGCCTTTGACGGGCGAGGAGGCGGAGATTTTTTACTCAGTCATGATATCGAAGATCTCGTTGCTGTGTTAGATGGACGGCAAGAGTTGGTGGAAGAAGTGAAAGGTTCCGAGCCCAGGCTTGTAACAGAGCTTGCTTTTCGATTCCAGGCTTTGCAGCAAGATGACCGGTTTGTCGACTCGATATCTGGGCACATGCCAACAGATGAAATCAGCCAACGGCGCGTTGACTATATTCTTCAGGTTATAAAACAAATTGCGCTAGACTAACTAACGCAGGGTACTTGACCTCTATGTATTCTTGCCCCCCATGTCTTTAAAGCCGAAGTTGTTGCCGCCTCATTCTTGATCGGTTGTAGCAAAGTAGAGCAGTTGTTCGCTAATCAGGGTTTGTTGTTTTTTAGTTGAATAACGAACTCAGGCGCCTTTGTAATTCTTAGTGATATTAATGAAAAGCTCCAATGCTGCAACAACGAAGAGCTTGCCGTTGCTGGCGGCGTAATGCTATTGAATTGACTTCACACCTGCTTGATGTAGGATCTAGGTATAGATTTCAGCAGCAAAAGGTTCAAGCATGCCTATTATAAGTCGATTCTATGGAATTGTGATTGCAATGTACTTTAATGATCACAACCCACCACATTTTCATGCTAAATATTCTGGTTATGAAGCATTATTTAATTTTGAGGGCGCACTGCTTGAAGGGGAGTTACCAAAAAGGGCCTCAAAAATTGTTCAAGAATGGATTTCTTACCATAAGTCTGAGCTTGAAAGTAACTGGGAAAAAGCAAAATCAGGTCAACCTTTAGATTACATAGCGCCTTTGGAGTAATATTATGCTTCACATAAAATCAGCAAAATACTTATCGAATTTTAAAATATGGGTTTCATTTGACGACGGTACTTCGGGTGAGGTTGATCTTTCGAATTCATTAATTGGACCAGTCTTTGAGCCATTGAAAGATGTCAGTTTATTTGCAAAAGTTGTGGTTGATCCAGAGCTGGAAACCATTGTTTGGCCTAATGGAGCAGACCTTGCCCCTGAATATTTGAAAGATTTGCATAACCAGCAAATGTTGGCGACGTAGAAACACACGCACCAAATTAGAATGTTAGATGCTTTAAAACATATGAATCAATATGATTGAGAAGAGAGAAATAAAAAAGATTGCAAAGGCACGCCTTAAAGATGCAGAGGCATTAGTCGCTGCTCGCAGATATGAAGGTGCGATATATCTGTGTGGCTATGCAATTGAGCTGGGGCTTAAAGCACGAATTTGTCGAACCTTGAAATGGTCAGGTTTCCCTTCAACCAATAATGAATTCAAAGATTACCGTAGTTTCAGAACTCATAATCTGGATGTTCTTCTTCATTTAACGGGTATTGAAGAAAAAATAAAATATGAGCTATTTGCTGAATGGTCTGCAGTAGCAGAATGGGATCCTGCATCAAGATACAACCCTGTAGGTCATGTTTCTTCTTCTGATGCAAACCTAATGCTATCATCGGCTTCATCTTTACTGGCAAAGTTATGAAAAAAATAGCAGAAAAATTAAAAGAACAAGAACAGGAAATGGCTAATGAAAAAGGCCCATTTGATTTGTTTGCTCTTTTTTTACGTGAAGATGCTCCTGGTAAATGGGACCTTGTAGTTGCCGCGGATTGGATTGAAAGAAACAAGCAAGAGGCACTTCAGTACATATCTAACGCGCTTAAAACAAAATTGTCACAATCTGAGCTTGTAAAATTATCACGTATTTCAATAATTGATGAAAGCAATCCAGCATTAGGTGCACTACAAAGTGCCATGCAAGTTGAGCATGGCATAGCTGAGATAAAAGATAGTAATTTTTTTGGCTTGCAAATAAAACACGCCTATTTAATTACATCTAAACGTAGAAATTAAAACGCATCTAACGAATAAGGATGAAGAAAAATATAGCAAAAAATATTAGAAAACAAAAATATTAAACAGTCTACTGACCAAAAAACTAAAGCCCCTAAAACAATCCTCTCTTTAGAATTTGCGCCGCGTTTTTTTCATGAAGTGCTGAGAAAGACAGAGCTCTGCGAGTATTTTGAAAAAAAGCCGGAGTTACAGGCAGCAAAAGCCCTCCGCAGCAGCGGAGTTCAGATATTTGCTTGATGAATAACGCGAGGTTAGCTTGATGATTGATACAACTGACAAGCCGCAGAAATTCCTTTCAAGCATCGGCGTTTCAACTGTTTGGCTTTGTCTCTGATTTCCTCAACCGGGCCAATCACACAGCCATAATGACTGCCAAAGTTTTCCACCTGTTTCAGCCAATGATTCGGCTGAAGATTAAGTCGCTCAAGCGACGACCTGACGCTAAAAGGCCAGTAAGCAGACTATTGACTAATAGCTCGCATGTACATACAATGTATTTATTATTGAGTTCGAATGGAATCCGTCCAAGGCTCAATCCAATCTCAAGAAACATGGTGTTTCCTTTGAGGAGGCGCAGTCTATATTCTATGATGAATTAGCAATTCAATTCAACGATAATGACAACTCTGAATCAGAAGATAGGTTTATCATGCTTGGGATAAGTAAAGAGCTAAATATTCTCACGGTCTGCCATTGCGAGCGGCAGGAAGGTGAGATCATTAGAATTATTTCTGCACGTAAGGCAACTAAAAACGAACGTAAATTTTACGAAGGTGGCTTATCATGAAATCTGAATATGACTTTTCTAAAATGAAGTCGCGTAAAAATCCATATGCATCAAAATTAAAGAAACCTGTTACTATTCGTTTAAGCGAGGATGTTATCGTTTTTTTCAAGGAGATGTCCGAAGAATCTGGCGTTCCATATCAAAGTCTTATTAACCTCTACTTAAGAGATTGCGCAACTCAACATCGGAAGATTGATATTCAATGGCACAAAGTCTCTTAACCAATTGCTGTAGCAGAGAAAAACTCTGACAGTCGTATTAATACTTCGATCGTATTGACTTAAAAAAGGCAGCTGATCCCGCAACTTTTGTGCCGCGACCACTGTTGTAAAACTATGTTTTCGTGTTAGCCAACTTTTGTCCCTGTTGAATTTGTAGAATATTAATTTTCTGCCAGATTTTTCGACTCAGCGCGTTGGTCAAATTTTCAATATCATTCACGGCAGCAGTTAACTCCTTCTCTGGAAAACTCTGACCATAAATAACTGCCAGTTTACCAATAATCGATAATAATTCACTGCAATAATCGAGATAGCGGTTTAGTTCAAATGTCGTCAGCGTTCGCTCTGGTGAAGATAAGGTATTGTTAGAACGCTCGATTTCAATTGGGTCTTTAGTCAGTTGGTGCATATCAATTACATGAGACAACGCACGCAACTCATTGATTGACTTGAGTGCACGCGCTCTTTTTACGCGAGCCTCTAAGGTAAATACAAAAAATAGCGCCGCACTAATCAAAATCAATTCATTAATGAGCGTCTCGGAAATGCTAACAATTTCAGAAGTTCTGAATTGACTAACGGATAAATCAATCTGCAATAAACTATAGGTCACCACACTCAAGCCAATAACAATAGTCAGCCCACTCAATACGCGCAACTTATAATTGGGCTGAGTTATTTGGGCCAGCTTCTGGGTGCTCTCTTCACAAGTGCTTTGTATCTCTTGACCCACTGCTGCCAGGCTCGATTCTGGGAAACGTTCATTAATACGCTTTGTAAGCTGCTTGAGCGTCTTACGGACATGTTCCAGCGTAATTTGTCGATACATTTTTCGGCCCTCAACGTTTTGAGTAAGTGTAGAAAACTAAGATGGCAGCTTTGTTACAGCCCTGTAAGTTATTTTCGATGTTCACCGGGCCGTTTTATTTTTTTGCGGTTAACGCTGTCTTAGCGGTTCAATGTTAGGCGGAAAAATTTGGATAGTCATACTAATACTTCAGTTAATTCCAGGATCAGATTTTCAATCCATTCACGAAGAGGCTCGAAGTTTCTCTGGCTTTCCGGATTATCAGTACAAAAAATGGGCGTCTGACACAGCGACTGATCGGATGATAATAGCCGCAGGACTCAGTATCGACTTGATCTTATCAATGGATTGCCACGGATTCGTTCTTGATGCGTATTCGCGCCCATAGTTTGCAGGAGACGGTTTCGGCTGTTACGCCATCAAGCGTTGTAACCGCGGGGAACTTAAATGGGTTGAGCAGTGGGCGATCGGCTATAGTGTGTCAATCTGTGAATGATTTTGTTAGCTGAAAAACGGCGTTGCTTAGTGGTACGTAATGGCGTACGATACAAGTTCGAATATTGGAGAATTAACATGCGATCTCTTACAGCAAGTGAAGCCAGAGCAAATTTATACAGGCTTCTAGATCAAACTTCAGAATCACATCAGCCAATTACTATATCAGGCAAAAGAAATAGCGCTGTTCTTGTGTCTACTGACGATTGGGAGGCAATTCAAGAAACATTATACCTTTTAGCTGTTCCTGGCATGAGAGATAGCATCAAGGATGGTATGGAAGCGACTGTTGACTCTTGCTCAAAGGATCTTGATTGGTGAGCTGGCAGCTTGTTTACACTAGGCAAGCCCAAAAAGATGCTAAAAAACTGGCTTCATCAGGGCTTAAAGGTAAAGCAAAAGAACTTTTACAGGTTGTCGAGTCGAATCCTTATCAAAATCCGCCTCCATACGAAAAGTTAGTCGGAGATTTGTCAGGCGCTTATTCAAGACGTATAAATATTCAACATCGATTAGTGTATCAAGTTCTCGAAGAGCAAAACATAATTAAAGTTCTTCGTATGTGGACTCATTATGAGTGATTAAGGGTCATTTCCAGCTAACCGAGTGTTCAAGCGGACTCGCCTTCGGCGCTAATTATTTGAGCACTTGCTAAATCCGAAGTGAAAAAATCCGAGAAAACCCCCGGACAGTTATATTGACATTTGGGACATGACTATAAGAATAGGGGTAAAACACCGGCTGCGCGGAGTCCTCTATTTCGTTAAATCCACGAGGTTTTAGGCAGGGTATAAAAGGATATAAAAAGGAATTAGGGCAAAAGCTGTGGCCATAAATGAGCCTGACAATTGCTCGTCAGCCGACAATGATAAATTCGACGAGTTTAGGCTGTGAAACTACCTTGTCATCAGGCTGATTAAACAGTATCTTGCTAATATTATTATTGTTATTTTTAAAAAATAATTTAGTGAACTGAGAAAAACACCGATGGAAAAATATGAAGAACTGCTAGTTTCGTTAAGAAAGATCATTCGTTCTATCGATTTGCATTCAAAAAAACTTAATAAAGAATCAGGTCTGACCGGCCCACAGTTGTTAGTTCTGCAAGAAGTGGAGCGTACAGATGGCATTACGGCCAAAGCAATTGCTGACAATGTGAATTTAAGTCAGGGTACTATCACTTCTATTCTTGATAGATTAGCTGTGAAAAACGCGATTAACCGTGTTCGAAGTAAAACTGATCGCAGACGTCTGTCAATTCATTTAACTGAGACTGGTCAAAAACTACTCAACGCTTCTCCTAAACCGCTTCAAGATTATTTTATTGAGCGTTTTCAAGCACTTGAAGTCTGGGAGAAAAATCAGTTGCTTTCTTCTGTCGGACGTATTGCAAAAATGATGGACGCAAGTGAGCTAGACGCAGCGCCACTACTTGAAATTGGCGCGATAATTGATAGCGACAAAGAAGATAAATGAACGCTGATAACTATTTGTTTTTAAATAGATATTTAGTGCTGTAACCCTCTCCATACAACTCCTTTAAACAATGAATTACCTAAATTGGGCACTCCAGCATTGGCCCGATTGTGTGAAGGCGTTAAGTCTTACAATAACGTTCTTGGTTTTCTGCCAGGATTTCAAGTTGATAAAGGGGCCCCTAGCCGCCTCATCTAGAAAAACGATCTATTTGCAGGCTGATCTATTATCAAGATTAAGCCTAATTAACAGACCATCTCTCGGTAAATAGTTTGAACACAAAGTAAACTTGCGATAAGATCAGCCGCATAATGATCAATGATTTAATTTAAATAAAGCATGTTAAAGACGTTTTTTCGCTGGTTTTTGGTCATTTGTGGGTAAAAAACTGACTTTTAGTGGCGATACGGTCGTTTCCCTCCGTCTCAAATAAAGACCGGTGAAAGTTGATTTTAGTTTGAGAAGGAATAGTATGATGTCAAAGAATAATCTCGAATTTTGACTGAATTGGCGCAGTCATTTCCCTCAAGTAAATAAGAATTACGCTTTACCTGAAGAAAGGAACGATTGCGCTCAATGACCGTAACCGTGGACGTTCCAGCCTTATTTCAAACGATAGTTCGCAGCGTCGACTCGGTTTTATCGATACCTATTGATGCACCTCGCAGAGGATTAGCCAGTTAAAGAACGTGAGATGGAGCTTACGCGGCGAAACTGCCACAGATTTTCTGGTAAGGCTTTGCCAGAAATAAACCATAAAAAATCGAAAAGTGGCTCAGGGGTCATAAATTTCGACTTTAACGACAATTTAACGGCAAAGCGATGGCATCGCTGTGGCTGTTGGCGTCGAGATGAATTAGTTCAGCAAACAACAATAAAAAAGTGACGAGCAAAAATCAATAATAAAAATTCTTCGAGGAACGGCAAATGGCGACAGCAAATAGCTGGCGTGATGGCGCTTGAGAAGATTAGAGTCATCGCCTCCAATAGAGTAGTAAGAGTTTCTAAATGAAGATAAGTCAGCCGGTAAGAAAAGAAAAATATCGCTCCGATCATGTGATAGGAGAGAACAATGTTCAAATGTTTGGATTTGACTTTCATAATCCTGTGTTTTTTAGCTCGACCTTATTAATTTTTCTATTTGTACTGGGTACGTTGCTTTTTCCGTCTGGTGCGAGTGAAGTTTTTGAAGCCGCCAAAGGCTGGTCTATCCAGTATTTTGATTGGTTTTTTATGGTTAGCATCAACATTATCCTGATTGTGTGTCTGCTTATCGCTGTTTTACCGTTTGGCCGAATCCGTTTAGGAGGCCCTCAATCAAAGCCTGAATTTGGTTATCTTTCCTGGTTTGCGATGCTATTTTCTGCAGGAATGGGGATCGGGCTTATGTTTTGGGGAGTCGCCGAACCTGTTGCTTATTACACCGATTGGTACGGAGCGCCACTTAACATTCAGCAAAGCGACCCCAATGCAAAAAGTTTCGCGCTTTTTTCCGGACAGCCTGCAAGATGAATTCTCTCAGACCAGTTGGACTTTAGAAGGCCGATTGGGAACTCTCGAAGCGGTTTATGCCGGCGCTTTTCTCGACAGAGACGTGCAACAATCGATCGATTATACCGGCTATAATAATTCCGGCGCTTACATACCCTGGTATACCTGTACTTATGACGCGGTACGCGAGTGCCTTGACCCGACCAAGGGCTTTATGGGCGAACAATTTCAAGAAAGATTGACCCAGGAATTTCGAGTCTCTTCAGATCCGACAAACAAGTGGCGCTATACGGCAGGTGTTTTTCTCGATGATTTTGAAATCAAAACCCTGGACAATTATTTATACATGGCAACGCCAGAATTAGGCTTCGTTCCTAACGCCCCCATTTCAACGGCTAATAGCATAGACCCGACAACACGTCCGGCGCCAATCGCCTTTTTTAATGACATTACCCGAACAGAAAAGCAATGGGCTATATTCGGAGAATTTGAATATGACTTTAGTGAAGACTTCTCTGTTGCTGTAGGTCTGAGAAAATATAATATTGAGTCAGACTTTAGCGGTTCGTCAAATTTTGCTCAAACCGGAACTGATGGCGACTCTGGTCGAGACTATGATCTTAGTGGCGGGCATAGTACAGAACCGCTAGAGATAGATGATGTCATTCCTAAATTGCGATTCAGTTATAAACCATCAGACGGCAAACTGTTTTATGCAACCGTTTCAGAAGGGTTTAGACCCGGCGGATTTAATCGCGGCGGCGGTATAGCTTCTGCAAATCCAGCCTTCCCGGATGTTCAGGTTACCTACGACACAGATGATGTCACTAATTACGAATTCGGGTGGAAAACTGATCTGCTTGATGATTCGTTACGCTTTAACGGCAGCATTTACTTTATCGAATGGAATGACATGCAGGTTTCAAGGTTTGACCCGGTAAACGTGTCGATCCTGACCTTTATTGAAAATGCTGCAGATTCCGAAATCGCAGGGATCGAAGGTAACTTCATATACGCCGCGACTGAAAATTTGACCTTTTATGGCGCTTTTTCATATAACGACACTGAATTGGTAGCAGTTAACGCAGAAGTAATTGAAATGGCGCCTATAGGTAGTGAACTCCCAATGACGCCTAAATTTCAAGGTAATTTCAGGGTCCGCTACGACTGGGAAATAGGAAACTATCTTGCCAACTGGCAAATCGGCGTTCAACATGCAGGTTCCTCATGGAGTTCCATCGTTGCTGCTGAAAGAGAAAAGCAGGAAAGCTATAACCTGGTTAATTTATCCGTTGCGGTTGAAAAGGACGAATGGCAAGCAAGGTTCTTTATTGATAATGCAACTGATGAAAGAGCACAATTGTTTATAAACAATCAGGATGATATACGACGAATTTCAACTAATCGTCCGAGAACCGTTGGCATTAGCCTTTCTTACTTTTACTAAAACCCACCTTTTACGCGCGGCCTTGCGCCGCGCTTCTTCCCGCTTTATAGTCTGGTTCAACTGCGAAAAAATTAATCGGCTCGATTAAAGATACGGCTAACAGAATAATACGGATTAGACCATTGCAATCAGATCAGAACAAAGACCAACTCGATGCAGAAAGGCAAATCAAATCACTGATTCAGCAAGGACAATTTGCCAAGGTTGTCTCGCAGCTTCCTGATTTGCTTAAGGCATTTCCAAAAAGTGTACAGCTACATTATATGTCTGCGGTGGCCAATCGCTATCAGGAACACTATAAAGCGGCGGAATCAAGCTGCCAGAGGCTCATTGAGCTGGCTCCAACCTACGGTCGGGCGTATCAAGAGCTTGGTCATTTGTTGAAGCGGCTTGGCCGTAAAGCTGAGGCGCTAGACGCTTTTGTCAAGGCGATAGGGTTTAACTCCGCACTGGTTGCTTCCTGGCGGTCAATAATTGAACTGTCGGTCAACAGTAAAACAGAGCTGGTTAGTCGTGCTAAAAATGCGTTATCCCACCTTGAATCCATGCCCATAAAGTTACAGGCCGTGAATAGCCTGATTAATGAGGGAGACATTCAAAAAGCAGAGCTTATTTGCCGAAACTTTCTTAAACAGGATCCCAGGCATCCGGAAGCGATGCGTTTACTGGCAATGCTCGGTGTAAAACAGTCCATTATCGACGAAGCAGAATTTATACTTGAAAGTTGTCTCGAATTTCATCCTGATTTTCAGCTCGCAAGAGTCGATTATATTAATGTATTACACAAGCGACAAAAGTATGCGCAAGCTTATTCTGAAGCCAAAGATCTTTTATCTTCCTCTTCGCACAATCCCGCGTTCCAAATGCTATATGCCGAACAATGTGTAGCGCTAAACAAGATCGATGAGGCGCTTGAATACTATCGCAAGTCATCAAAAGTTCTAGCAGATAATGAAGTGCTTTGGCTTATGATGGGGCACGCATATAAGACCGCAGGCGATTTTGAGTCTTCGGTTCAGAGTTACCAAAGAGCTTATCAAACCAGACCTGATTTTGGTGATGCCTACTGGAGTCTTGCCAACCTGAAAACCTATAAATTCCGTGATGCCGAAATTGGGAAGATGGAACAATTTGTCGACGCAAAGTCTACCCCGATTATTGATAAGTACCATTTGATGTTTGCTCTGGGAAAGGCTTTCGAAGATAAAGAAAATTATGACTCTTCGTCTAAATTTTACCAACAGGGAAATCAACTTAAACGTACCATAAGTCACTACACTGTTGAAAAAAACAGGGAGAAAGTAGTTAGACAAATTCAGGCATTTGAAAGGCCAGATTTTTCCCAGCAGAAGCTAGTTTCTTCAGACAGGACGGTAACACCAATTTTTATTGTCGGATTACCACGATCAGGTTCGACCCTGATCGAACAGATATTATCGTCACATTCCCAGGTTGAAGGAACACTGGAATTAGCCAACATAATAACAATGGCACATCAATTGTCGCGCAAAAAAAGTAACGATGACGGAAATGTCATAGGCTACCCTGCAATAGTCAACGCATTGACCAGCGAAGAATTAACACAGCTTGGTAACAGATATCTTGATGAAACCAAAATTCACCGCACCAACATGCCTTACTTTATTGATAAAATGCCAAACAATTTTTTGCATGTTGGATTGATCTTATCAATTCTTCCTCATGCAAAAATTATTGATGCCAGGAGAGAGCCTATGGCCTGTTGTTTTAGCGGATACAAGCAGCTATTTGCAGAAGGTCAGGAGTTCAGTTATGGGCTCGATTTAATCGGTGATTATTACGGTCAATATTTAAAACTGATGTCTCACTGGCAACGCGTTTATCCAACTAAGATATTAAGAGTTCAGTACGAATCTGTGGTAAGCGATATACAAGGTCAGGTCGCCAGGATATTAGATTTTCTTGAACTGGAATATGAAGATGGCTGCCTGGAGTATTACAAAAACAAAAGAGCTGTAAGAACAGCGAGTGCAGAGCAGGTAAGACAACCGATTTATCAAAAGGCGGTATCACACTGGAAAAGTTACCAGGACTTTCTGGCGCCACTTAAAGAAAATATTAGCGGTTTTAATTATCTCGATTAAAATTTCCTGCCTGTCGATTTTTTCGCTATAGCGAAAGTAAATAAATCAACCTCGTTGGATTGAGGTATCAGAGTAACAATGAAATTTAAGGGCGAGCTATGAGTAAAGTTGCTGTTGCGCTGGCGTTATTCTGACTTTATGGGCAGGCATAGCTCGATATATTTCCCCAATTTGTAATTAACACGCCACTTAGGTAGAATCCGCCCCCTTTTACTGAGTCCACCGCCGAATGGTGCATCCGTTAACGTCTGGTTAGGACTCAAATAATCCAGTTTTCAGTCGCCAATAAAGTCATAACTGTCGCGACGGTCTCGCAGAAGCGTGTTAACGCCAGACAAAGCGAGTTAAATTGAACTCTCAAGCAGGTTAACCATGTTATTACATTCGACCAAAAACGATTGGCTCGGCAATATTCGCGGCGATATTCTAGCGGGTCTGGTTGTCGCGCTGGCGCTAATTCCTGAAGCTATTGCATTTTCAATTATTGCGGGCGTGGACCCGAAAGTTGGCCTGTACGCTTCATTTGCTATCGCTGCGATCACGGCATTTGTGGGGGGGCGTCCGGGAATGATTTCGGCAGCTACCGGCGCGATGGCGCTGTTGATGGTGACCCTGGTAAAAAATCACGGCTTGCAATATCTGCTGGCGGCGACTCTGCTGACCGGGGTGATCCAAATTGCCATGGGCTATTTAAAGCTCGGCAGTTTGATGAGTTTTGTTTCCCGCTCGGTGGTAACCGGCTTTGTTAACGCGCTGGCAATATTGATCTTTATGGCGCAGTTGCCCGAGTTAACGAACGTCACCTGGCACGTTTATGCGATCACCGCGGCGGGACTCGGAGTAATCTATTTGTTTCCTTTGATTCCCGTTATCGGTAAAGTGATCCCGTCTCCGCTGGTGTGCATATTATCAATGACCGCTATTGTACTGGTGCTCGGGATCGATATTCGAACCGTTGGTGATATGGGAGAGTTACCCGATACCTTGCCGATTTTCCTGTGGCCATCTGTTCCGTTAAGTTTTGAAACCTTGAGCATTATTTTTCCTTATGCGATGGCGCTGGCGGTCGTTGGACTGCTCGAATCTTTGATGACAGCGACCATTGTTGATGATCTTACCGATACCGGTAGTGATAAAAACCGCGAATGTAAGGGGCAGGGGATTGCTAATATTGGCGCTGGACTGCTCGGAGGTATGGCTGGCTGTGCGATGATTGGACAGTCGGTAATCAACGTTAAATCCGGCGGTCGTGGACGTCTGTCGACGCTGGTCGCGGGCGTCGTGTTGTTGGTGATGGTCGTTTTCCTTAACGACTGGGTCGCTAAAATTCCAATGGCGGCGCTGGTGGCGGTAATGATTATGGTGTCGATTGGAACTTTTGACTGGGGCTCGATTAAAAATTTGAAAAAGCACCCCTTGTCGACCAACATTGTTATGCTGGCGACAGTTATCGTGGTGGTGTGGACACACAATCTGGCTTACGGGGTGTTTGTCGGCGTGCTTTTAGCAAGTTTGTTTTTTGCAAACAAAATCAGCCACTTTATGTTCGCAGAGACAGAGCTGGACGAGTCCGGAGATACCCGGACTTATCGCTTTCACGGACAGATCTTTTTTAATTCGGCTGACGGTTTTCTGGCCAATTTTAATTTCAAGGAAGCGGTACCCAATGTAGTCATCGACCTGAGTCGAGCACATTTCTGGGATATTACCGCGGTTCATTCGCTCGATATGGCGGTGATAAAGTTTCGCCGTGAAGGCGCCAAAGTTAAAATTATCGGACTTAACCGCGCCAGCGAAACGATTGTCGACCGCTTTGGCGTGCATGACAAACCCGAAGAACTTGCCAAGGTCCTGGGAGGCCACTAATGACAAATCCAAGATCGATATTGTGTTGTGTTGATGGTTCTTCCGTGGCCGGGCCGGTTTGTGATTATGCCGCCTGGGTCGCCAAAAAATGCGATGCACCGTTGAAATTACTACACACCATTGAGCACAATCACAATCCGGCAGTGTCGGATTATACTGGCGCTATTGGTCTGGGAAGCCAGCAGGAATTACTCGCTGAGTTGACTGAGGTTGAACAAAGTCGAAGCCGCTTATTGATCAAAAAAGGTCAGTTGATGCTGGCCGCAGCCAAAGAGCGTGTATCCGCGGCCGGAGTTGAACAAATTGAACTGAGCCAGCTCCATGGTAGCCTGTCTGATTCGCTGATTGAGCTGGAAGACGATATTCGCACGCTGGTCGTGGGTATTCGCGGTGAGTCGCATGAACAGCAGGCGCAGGGGATTGGGACTCAGCTGGAGACGGTCATTCGTGCATTACACCAGCCTATTCTGGTGGTGAACAAAGAGTTTACCCAGCCGCAAACGGTCATGCTCGCATTTGATGGCAGTGAGGCCTGTAACAAGGCTCTTAATATGCTGGCTTCCAGCTCTCTTTTTAAAGACTTATCCTGTCACCTGGTACACGTGGGAAACAATGCAGAAAGCGTGCTTGAGCAAGCGGCTCAGCAATTAACCAAAGCGGGCGTGCAAGTGATCACCGCGCAACTCGAGGGGCTGGTTGAAGTGGCGCTGGCAGATTACCAGAATCAAAATCAGATTGACCTGATGGTAATGGGGGCCTTTAGCCACAACCGTTTTAGAGACTTCCTGCTGGGTAGCTTTACCGCAAAAATGCTGGCGACGACTAAAAAACCGCTGCTTTTATTACGATAAAATTTGCAGGCTGACACGCGACGGCAGTTTTACTTCGAGCATTCTGTTGCTTGTCAAAAGAGTGGCAGCGGGGCTAAACTAAGCTTCTCAGGAGTGGTCTAAGGAGCCGATTATGTCGAATCACCATACAATTAATTATCTTGAGTTTCCGGTAAAAGATCTGCCACAGACCAAGCGCTTTTTTTCGCAGGTATTTGGCTGGACATTTGTTGATTATGGCCCGGAATACTGTTCGATTTCGAACGCGGCGATTGACGCCGGTTTCTTTCAGTCAGATACAAGCATGTCGACCGCGAACGGCAGCGCCTTGATTGTCATTTACAGCGATAATCTGGATGAAACTCAAGCAAAAATTGTTAATGCCGGCGGCGAAATAGTCAAACCGGTTTTTTCTTTCCCAGGCGGTCGCCGCTTTCACTTTTGTGATAAAAATAAAAACGAATTTGCCGTCTGGTCGGACAAATGATGCAGTGATGACAGATTAGCTCGTCTTTAATGGCGCAGGGTGATGGAACGGCGTAATAATGCTCGAACCTTCGGTGCAAAATTGTGCCTTTGGATGCCTGATTTGCATCAGTTGATGCACAAGTTGTTGCTCCCCGACGCTCACGTCGATCATGATCAGAAAATAACCTTGTTCCAGCTTATCGTGAAAACGCGCAATCTTGTAATTTTCTTTTTGAATGCCGACAAAGCCGCCAACCCAACCGCCCAGTAAAACGCCAAGCAGCAGGATAAAAAATATAGCGAGCCCGCCAATTGTCGTGCCGTATAAGGGCACCAATGCTAAAAAAGCTGCCAGCAAAATACCGGTAAAAAAACCGAACACTATGCCACGCTCCGCCGAATGAATCAGATCGGACTTATGGGTGATATTGGCCGAATGAATATGTCGCCGATAGAGGCCGCTTTCATTCGATCTGCTAAGGACGTGAAAATTCCAATCCGTGATCCCGGCCTGATGCAGATCATCGGAAATCGCCTGGGTGCTCTGCATGCTCTCAGCCAGATAATAAAGCCGTTTCATAATGGCTCTCCTTTTCTATTTGCTTTAATCGAATCGGTTCATTCTCTTGCGAGCGATCCGCTCAATCATCTCGTGTCATTTAACAACAAGCTCCTAACGGCCATTTGACTGTTAAACTGAGATTAAGATTCCCTGATATAGCATAAACTTTTGAGTGTTGTGGCTAATATAGCGCGCTCGAATTTGCGGTGCTTAATGAGGCGCAATTTAAAAAGCTGAATTGTTCAACTAACGGGCGACAGAACTTTTGCTATCTGGAGGAACAAATCCTACAATAGCCGCACATTTGATGGACTCACTGACTGGTTAGAAATACATACTCCGTGCTAATGAAACAATCAGAAAAAGATAAACAGGTTCAACGGGTTATCCTGCTTGAAGGTACTGCCAACGCGATAGTTCTGGTAGCCAAATTGATTGTCGGAATTTTTACCGGCTCGCTGGCGATCATCGGTGATGCTTTGCATTCGTTGACAGACGTCGCTAACAATGTGGTCGCGTGGGCGGTAATCAAACACTCCCATAAACCGGCCGATAAAGAACACCCTTACGGCCATCGCAAGTTTGAAACCCTGGCGGTTTTAGGTTTAGCCGTTATTCTGGTGGTGTTGGCTTTTGAGTTGGCTTTGCGCGCCATACAGCGTGATTCAACCGAGATTGTCAGTGACAGCTGGAGCTTGACGGTCATGCTCGGGGTATTGGCGGTTAATATTGCGCTGGCAAGCTGGCAACGAATGTGGGCAAACAAGTTATCCTCTGATATTTTACATGCGGATGCCAGCCACACTTTTGCCGACGTGTTAACCACCGTTGCCGTTATTGTGGGCTGGCAGCTTTCTGCCATGGGATATCCCTGGCTCGACCAATTAACCGCGCTGGCGGTCGCCGGAATGATTTTGTATCTGGCCTACGGACTATTCAAAAAGGCCGCGCCGGTGCTGGTTGATGAATGCTCAGTGGACCCGGAGTCTCTTGCTGAAGTTGTGGTCGCGATTGACGGAGTCGAAGCCGTTTCTCGGGTACGTTCGCGCTGGATTGGCAACGTACCCTCGGTGGATATGATCATTTTGATCGCGCATCATCTGAGTACGCAGGAATCACATGCAATCTGCGACCAGGTGGAGGCTGCAGTGGAGCTGGAGTTTAACGTGGCGGACATTTCAATTCACGTTGAGCCACATGAACCCGAGAATTCGCCAGAATAACGCCGGAGTCGTTTTCCTTTATGTCAGTTTGCAAAATTAACATTCAAAATACGCAGCGTATTTTTCGCTGCCTGCTTCTGCTTTTAGCTCTGTTTTCCGGTTTCCTGCACTCGGCTGATAGCCCTATCTTACAGCTTGGGCAAAAGCAACAGTCGGATAACCTGTTTCCACAGGTCAAAGTCGAAACTGCTTTGGGTGACATTCTCATCGAGCTGGACCGGTATCGCGCGCCCATCACCAGTAATAATTTTCTCGGCTACGTTGTCTCCGGCCGATATGACGGCACCATTTTTCATCGCGTGGTGGCCGATTTTGTGGTCCAGGCCGGAGGCTATGATCAGCTGTTTAATCCGCGCCCACAAGACACACCCATTTTTAACGAATCGGGCAACGGACTAAGAAATCAGCAATACTCCATAGCAATGGCGAGAGAAGACGATCCTCATTCAGCCACTAATCAGTTTTATTTTAATCTGGCTGATAACGAAGGTCTTGACCCGGGTAAATCCTGGGGTTATGCGGTGTTTGGCTGGGTCGTTGAGGGTAGCGAGATCCTGGACAGGATCGGCCGAACGCCGGTCGCAAAAAACGACGAACTGGATTGGGAAGATGTCCCCAAGCGCTCAATTATCATTAAAAAAGTGGTTCTGTTAGAAGAAAATTAATCGGTTAGGTAATATTCGACGATTGACCGGTATTTGCGCTCTGCGAATACCATGATTCAAGGATCAGGGCTGCGGCGATACTGTCAATTTGTGATTTTTTCAGTTTACGATAGCCGCCGTACTCAAACAACTCATCACGAGCAGCAACGCTGGACAGTCGTTCATCCACCATTTCCACGGCCAGGCCAAAACGGCCATGAATTTGATTGGCAAACTTACGGGCGCGTAAGGTGATTTCCTGATCGCTGCCGTCCATGTTCAGTGGTTCGCCTACCAGTATTCGGGTTGGTTGCCACTGGGTTAGCAGCGCTGCGACTTTATCCCAGTCGGGTTTGCCGTTGTTGGCTCGAAGCGTATCCAGCGGGGAGGCGGTAGAGGTGATGGCCTGACCCACAGCAACGCCGATCCGTGCCAGACCAAAATCGAAGGCAATAACCTGACTCATGCGTTGCCGGTCAGGTGGCTAAGGTTAATACTGTCGATTCCCAGTAACTGCATTGATTTTTCCCAGCGGTCACCTATCTGAGTGTCAAAAAGGATCGCCGGGTCAACCGGAACCGTCAGCCAGCTGTTGGCCAGTAATTCCTGTTCGAGCTGGCCAGCTTCCCAGCCAGCATATCCGAGTGCAATAAAAGCTTCATCTTCGACTTCATGGCGCCCTATTGCATGAAGAATATCTGACGAGGTGGTGATTTTGATATCGTTTTTCAGTTGAATACTCGACTTCCACAACTTGTGTGCGCGATGAATGACAAAGCCGCGATCGACCTGCACCGGGCCGCCGGCAAATACCGGGTTGATATTCTGATTTTGCGAGCAGGGAATTTCCATGTGGGTTAATAATTCCGAGGTAGAAAAAGATAGTGGGTGATTAATCACTAAGCCCATCGCGCCGTCTTTATTATGCTCACACAAGAGAGTCACGCTTTTACTGAAGTTAAGATCTTTCAGCGCAGGCATGGCGATCAGCAAATGGTTCTTGAGGCTGGGAAACTTATTCATACCTTTATTGTTGGTGCTTTTGAGGTAAAAAACAAGCTTAAACGGCTAAATTGCCAGGCTAACGGGTACTCAATTGATAATCGGGTTGGAACTGCCAGACTCGGATAATTTCGAGCACATCAGTATCCTTGCTCATCTCGCGGCTCAGAGGCTTAAATGGGGCAGCTAGCCGTACAATTCTGAGCGCGCTGTCGTCGAGCAGCTTGTTGCCGGAACTCTGCATAATATTGATCGCGTTAATGGTTCCGTCTTTGTTAATCGCAACTTTCATCGTCAGGTTGCCGTAAATCTTGTCCTGTTTAGCTTTTTCGGGATAATTCAGGTTACCAATCCGCTCTATTTTTCGGCGCCAGCCGTCGAGGTAAAGCGCGTCGCTTGCGCGATGGATTGAAGCAGAGACGGCTCGTTTACGGCCTTTTCTGGCCTGATTGACGGTACGTTCATCCAGGCTGGCTATCAACCCGGACAGTTGATAACTTTTGTTGATCAAAGCTGAGGCATCGGGCAGACTTTCGGTTTCTTCTAGGGGTTGTGGCATCTTCTCCGGGGTGACGGTAACGCCGTTGCCAGTGATGACTTCGGTGGCAGGCGCCGAAACCGGTTGTCGGCTGGCCATCTGCAGCGGTTCTGAGGAGACGGCGTCAGGATCATTAAATTGTGCCATTTCCATTGCACTTGGAGTGAGTGCTTGCTCGCTGTCACCACCGCCTTCTTGATTGGCCTGACCAATAAAATCAGCTTTGTCCGGTCGCTGCTCGGTTTCAAACTGCGCTAACAATACATTAAAGGTTTTCTGGTAGGGGCTACTGCTGGTTTCAGGCAGTTTAAAACCAATGCCAAATAACAACATGGCGTGCACGGCTATCGCCAGAAAAGCGCAGAACAGCAGCTTATCTGACTGGCTTATTTTGGGCAGGTCCGGGTTGTCGATAGTGCCTTGATGATTTTGCATTATTTGACTTCGTTAAAACGGCTTTCAATTGCGTCGAGTAATTTACCGGCAATGTTGGTATCAAAGGCGGCGTCGATTTCCCTGATGCAGGTGGGGCTGGTCACGTTGATTTCGGTGACATAATCGCCAATCACATCCAGACCGACGAACATCAGGCCTTTCTGTTTCAAAGTGGGCCCAATTTGACCAGCAATCCAGAAATCCCGCTCGTTCAACGGGCGCGCTTCGCCGCGGCCACCGGCGGCCAGATTGCCGCGGGTTTCACCTTTGGCTGGAATTCTCGCCAGGCAATAAGGGATCGGCTCGCCGTCGACCATCAAAATACGCTTGTCGCCGTCGCTGATTTGCGGAATAAATTTTTGCGCCATCGCGGATTGTTGACCATTTGCGGTCAGGGTTTCAATGATTACGCCCAGATTGGGGTCATCGGGCTTGACCCGGAAAATGGAGCTGCCACCCATGCCATCGAGGGGTTTGAGAATGATATCCCGATGCTGCTGGTAAAAGGCTCTAAAATCGGCCTGGTTTCGACTGACGATCATGTCGGTACAACATTGTGGAAACCAGGCGGTAAACAGTTTCTCATTGGCGTCGCGGATCGCCTGGGGATCGTTAACGACTAATACGCCTTTTTCTTTAGCCAGCTGCAACAGGTAGGTTGTGTACACAAATTCCATGTCAAATGGCGGATCTTTGCGCATCAGGATCACATCAAATTCGCTGATATTGCGGGTAGTTTCAGGTGACAGTTCAAACCAGCGTTCTTCGCAGTCGAACAGGCTCAGTTGCTGGCAATGTGACATCACTTCGCTTGCCTTGAGCATCAGACCTTGTTGTTGCATGTAAAATAACTGGTGTCCGCGCCTCTGGGCTTCGAGTAACATCGCGTAGCTACTGTCTTTGCGCGTATTTATTTGCTCAATCGGATCCATTAAAATGGCGATTTTCAACTTCATTCAATTTCTCGGCTATAATTGAGTTCAGAGGAAGGGTACACTGAATAATTCATTATAGAGAGTAAAATTTCAAATTCAAGTTTTTATTCATGTATATCAATGGGTTACAAGTTGTATTTAAAGTTGAATCACTATCATGTCTTTTAAAAGCTTGATTCTTATAGTTTTCTTTTTTAAGCTAACAGCTCGAAATGTGTGTATGCACAGTGTGCAATATTAAGAGAACCCTGTGGTCGCAGGCGCTTTTTTGTGATAAAAAGTTATCCGGGCTCGTCGTAAGGCAGGCTCTACCGTTGGGCGCAACGATTAACTTATTAAACAAGCGGTTTATAATGAACAAGCGAATTCTGGTGAACAGCCAAAATCATTAACGCTTGACGAGGGCAAGATTAATGGAAAAAAGTTTTCAAGGTCTAAAAGCAATGGTTATAGACGATAGTAAAACCATTCGTCGAACGGCAGAGACCTTGCTAAAAAAAGTAGGTTGTGAAGTAGTGACCGCAGTCGATGGTTTCGACGCGCTCGCTAAAATAGCGGATCATAAACCAGATATCATTTTTGTTGACATCATGATGCCTCGTTTAGACGGATATCAGACGTGCGCGCTGATAAAGAATAATAAGGATTTTCAGGATACGCCGGTCATCATGCTTTCGAGTAAGGATGGATTATTTGACCGGGCAAAAGGACGTATTGTGGGGTCCGATCAATATCTGACCAAACCATTTAGTCGAGATGAACTTTTGGGCGCTATAACGGCGCATGTCAGCCACGCTTAAAGTCGCTTGTAATCACTATGAAATTGTTTAGCAACATTCCTGGTTTGCTAAGCGGGGGAAATAAATAAATGTCTAAAATTTTAATCGTTGACGATTCGCCAACAGAAACTCATGTTCTATCCACTATTTTGGAGTCCAATGGTTATACCATTGTGACCGCTGAAAGTGGCGAGGCGGGCGTGGAAGTGGCCAAGAAGGAATTACCTGATCTGGTATTAATGGACGTAGTCATGCCCGGGCTGAACGGGTTTCAAGCGACTCGCCAGCTTAAAAAAGAACCGACAACCGCGCATATTCCGGTGGTTATTGTCACCACCAAAGATCAGGAAACTGACAAAATCTGGGGAATGCGACAGGGAGCTAAAGATTATCTGACCAAGCCGGTCGAAGAAGGTAACTTGATAAATACCATCCAAGCTATATTAGGACGCTAGAAATCAATGAGCGAGAGCAGCGATCAACAAGCATTTGAGTTTCTGCAGAGCGTTGAGCAGCGAAGTTTTGATAGTGCCGCCGCGTCTTCAATAGAAGAAGATCTAAGCCGATTCTGGACAGGAGTCGGTTTTCGACTTTCTGGCGTCGATTATGTTGTTCGTCTGGATGAAGTGGCCGAAATCATTTCTATTCCTCGCTATACCAAAGTTCCTGGCGCAAAGAGCTGGGTCCGGGGACTGGCAAATATCCGCGGTACGCTTTTGCCAATAATGGATTTGCACGGATTTTTAGGACGTAAAGCACCACCTTCACTCAGAAGGCAACGCCTGTTAGTAGTAAATCACGCAGGGGTTCACTGTGGCGTCATCGTCGACGAAGTATTAGGTCTGAATCACTATGAGGACGAAGACTGGTCTCAAGAAATTCAGGTTCAAGACGAAGCGATGCAGCCCTATCTCAATGGTAGCTTCCAGGCGAGCGATAAATACTGGACCGTGTTCAGTTTAAAAAACCTTGCCGAAACGCCGTCATTTCGCAAGGTGGCATTACTATAACGACGACGGCACATTTGATTGGAATTATTTTTTTGTATTCAGGAAATAAACTATGAGCGCAGCAGATAACAAGAAAAGCCAGATTCAAGCGGAGTCGAACACCGGCGCCTACATTTGGATGCTTTTGCTTTTCATTTTAGTTGGTGGTTTGAATCTGGCCTGGGGATTAAGAGAGAGCCAGTTTGACCAGTCCAGATTAACCAAAGCGGGTAATCTGCGCGTACTGTCTCAGCAGGTCGCAAAGAACGCATCGGAATCGGCTCAGGGCACACCCGAGGCGTTCGAGCAACTGGAGTTGTCGACCAAAGCTTTTCAGGCTCAGTTTAATCATCTGGATAAAGGTGACGATTCAAAAGGGCTTCCGCCATCACCTACGGCTATTCGTAACAACCAGGTTAAATCGGTTGGCGACCTCTGGCAGGAATTGAATTTAAACGCCAGCGTTGTATCGCAAGGTCGGGAAACGGTTATCGGTCTTTATGATATTTCGGGAGAGTTATCAGCCACTATCCCGCAAATGCAATTTCTCTATCAGAATGTTCAGGATATTTTGCTCGACTCGAACGCGACCGCTGAACAGGTTATGTTTGCCTCGCGTCAGTCGCTTTACGCTGAGAGAATTATTCGTAGTTTCCAAAAAGTTCTTGCTGGTGGCGAAGATGCCAACATAGCCGCAGAAAACTTTGGATTGGACGTGGACGGATTTGGTGTAGTTTTGCAGGGCATGCTCGAAGGCGATGCCATGTCAGGGATCAGTCGGGTCAGAAATGCCGAAGCACGTGAATCACTGGAAGAAATTGCTAATTTGTACGTTGGCGTTAAACAAAACGTGGATTTCGTAATTCGATCCACCGAAGAGCTGTTTAAAGTTCACGAAGCGTCGGATCAGATTTTCTCACAGGCTAATGATATGTTGTTGTTGACCGAGGAGCTACAAAACGCTTATGAAGTTCAGTCAGCTAACTTCAAGCGTGTGGGCCACCCGTTCTATTCTGGTATCGCTGCGGGCTTTATCCTGATATTCCTCATCCTGTTGTACATGCGTCAGCGTAAGGACGATAGAGGCCGTACTGAAAAAGCGCGTATGTCAGCCGACCAGGAAAAACTCCAGAATGAAAGAAATCAGCAGGCAATCATTCGATTGCTTGATGAAATGGAAGGACTGGCGGACGGTGATTTGACTACCAACGCGACGGTAACGGAGGACTTTACCGGAGCGATTGCCGATGCGATGAACTTCACCATTGACCAATTGAGAACTCTGGTATCGACCATCAAAGACTCGGTTGTCAAGCTGGCTAACGCGACCGATGCAACCCAGAATATATCGATGGAACTGGCACAGGCGTCGCGTAACCAGGCACAGGAAATTACCGGTGCTTCTGCGGCGATCAACGAAATGGCGGTTTCCATCGAGCAGGTATCTGCTAACGCGACCGAATCGGCGACGGTTGCGGAAAAATCGGTGGATATCGCGAAAAAAGGCGGCGAGGTGGTACGAAATACCATTCAGGGTATGGATACTATCCGTGAGCAAATTCAGGAAACCTCGAAACGAATTAAACGACTGGGTGAATCCTCTCAGGAAATCGGCGATATCGTATCTTTGATCAACGACATCTCCGACCAAACCAACATCCTGGCACTTAACGCAGCAATCCAGGCGTCGATGGCGGGTGAAGCCGGTCGTGGTTTTGCGGTGGTTGCGGATGAGGTACAACGACTGGCGGAACGTTCCGGTAACGCGACCAAGCAGATTGAAGCCTTGGTAAAAACCATCCAGACCGATACCAACGAAGCGGTAATTTCGATGGAAGCCAGTACCTCGGAAGTGGTTCAGGGAGCCCGACTTGCGCAGGATGCGGGTGTGGCACTGGAAGAAATCGAACGCGTATCAAAAAGTCTGGCGGACTTGATCCAGAACATCTCAAATGCAGCACGACAACAGGCAGCGTCTGCCGGACACGTATCCAACACGATGAACGTAATCCAGGAAATCACCAACCAGACTTCTGAAGGCACACAAAATACAGCGAGTTCGATCGGTAAACTGGCAGAACTGGCCGACGAATTGAATAACTCGATTGCCGGATTTAAGTTGCCAGAAGAAGCTTGATTTAAAGCCGGTTGAATGGTGGCTTTGATTACACCCGAAATGGAATCGAAAGAATTTGCGCTGTGGCAGGCGCTACTTGAGCGTCAGACCGGTCTGTGGTTGCCAGAAAGTCGAAAAGCATTTTTGATTACCGCGCTTGCCAGGCACCTTAAAGACAAAGAGTTCAGCGATTACGATGAACTCTACTCAAAGCTGGATGATGGCTCCATATCTATTTCAGACTGGGCGTCACTGGTAGATTCGCTGACGGTACACGAAACCTGCTACTACCGAGATCCTGATTCACTCAGGCTGGTCGCCAATTATTGCCGAAATAAGGCCCTCGAAAATTTTGAAAAGCTGAACGGTAAACCCCAGCATTTTCAATTATGGAGCGTCGGTTGTTCAACGGGCGAAGAAGCTTATACCCTGGCAATAGAACTGGATAAATTGAATCTCGGACTGGAAGAAGCTTGCGGAAATAGAGTTTATTACGGAGTGACCGGTATCGATATCAGTTACCCGTCGTTAGCGGTGGCAAGGGAAGGCGTGTATGCCGCCAAGCAGCTAGACGATATGCCGCTTGCGACCAGAAATCATTATTTCAATCGTCTGGCGGATGGTTATTACCAGATTAAGAACCAAATCAGGCAGCGAACCTGTTTTATTCAGAGTAACGTGCTTGACCTTGAAGTCGAGAGTAAGCAGCAGTTCGACGTTATTTATTGCCAGAATCTGCTCATTTATTTTAGAAATGATAGAAAAAAACAGGTGATCGAACGGTTGGCTAACCGCCTGAAACCCGGTGGAATTTTGGTTTTAGGGCACGGGGAAGTGCTTGAATTGAATATTGATAAGCTAACCAGAGTGGATACTAAACAGTGTTTGGCGTATCTGCAGCAATAGATTAGTTAATTGAATGACGGAGTAGTCATGAGCGACAACTATGACCAATTAGCCTTGAGCTGGGTCAGAAAAGAAATTAACAATACCCTGGATCAGGCTCGCCAGGGTTTAGAAAATTTCGCCGAAGATAGTAACGATCAAACTCAAATACAGTTTTGTGTTAACTGCCTGCATCAGGTGCAAGGCACATTGCAAATGCTGGAGTTTTCAGGCGCCGCTAATCTGGCATCGGAAATGGAAGCGCTGGCCGAAAAAATTTCACAGGACAAGAACTATGCAGTGGAATCGGCATTTGAAGTATTGATGCGCGCGTTACTGCAGCTGCCTGGTTACCTTGAGCGAGTCGAACAGGGGCAAAAAGACATCCCCTTGATTCTGTTGCCTTTAATCAACGAAATTCGCGCGGTCAGTAGCTTACGGCCAATGACAGAACGAGAACTATTTAGCGCCGAAACGCATAATGTTGCACCGCCAAAAGCACAGGAACAGGTTTCACAAAGTGACAGAACCAGCGCGTTTCAGGAAAATGCGCGAAAACTAAGGGCACACTACCAGAAAGGACTGACAGGTGTGATCCGTAATCAGACGGTGAAAGAATCTCTTGCCAGAATTCACAAGGTTTTGTTACGTCTTGAAGGCTTGACAGAAAATACTCCGGTGTCGAGACTGTGGTGGGTTGCCGATGGTTTTATTTTTTCGATAACCGAAGGCGGCTTGTATAAGAAAAAAGAAATTCATCAACTACTGGCTCAGGTCGACAAGCAAATAAAACGGCTTGCAGACGTAGGCGCGCAAGCGCTGACCGATGTAATCCCGGAAAAACTTTTGTCAGAGTTGCTTTATTATGTGGCTCGCTCAAAGTCAAAACACGCCAGAGTCAACGCTTTAAAAAAGAAATTTAACCTCGAAAACGTGCTGGTCGATAGCGCACCGATTAAAAAACGGCAGGCAAAACTTGCCCGACCCGATACCAGCGCCGTAACCAATGTAGCCATTGCCATCAACGAAGAACTGGCTTCAGTAAAAGATCAACTCGACTTATTCGTACGCGCGAAAGCTAAAAGCCCTGCGCAATTACAAAATCTTGCCGATTCCCTTAACCGTATTTCAGATACTTTGACGTTGCTCGAATTAGCCATTCCCAGAGATGTAATCCGGCAACAAAGCAAACAGATCCAGAGATTAATTGATTCCAATAAAATGCCCGACGATGCAACGGTAATGGATATAGCCGGCGCACTTTTGTTCGTTGAAGCAAACCTTAAGAACATTAATCTCGACGCGACCATGGACAAAGCCGGAGAACCAGAGTCTGCGCAATCGACTCAGGATCAGGCCAAAGAATCCCAGGTAGATGAAGCGACTAAAACCTTGATTAAGGTTGCACGCAAAAGTATGCAGGTCGCTAAAGATAATATGATTCACTATATTGCGTCGGGGTTTGAGCGCTCAGCCCTGAGCGATGTGCCAACCTTGTTAGACGAAGTGCTCGGCGGCGTGAGAATTGTTCAGTTTGACGATGCGGCGCGTTTTTTACAAATCGCCAGAGATTTTGTCGAACAACGTATCGTTAGTGTGACCAGTCAGCCTGCTGAAATATATCTGGATGCACTGGCTGATGTTATTACCAGCGTGGAATACTTTCTGGAAGCGTCCGAAGAAGGTAAGCATCACGGGATAGCCTCTATCCTTAAAGGTGCGGAAAAAAGCCTCACGGTGTTGCTCAAAGCATTGCAGGAAAAATTACCCGAAGAACCCGTAAAAGATCAACTGGAGTCAAGGGTCGTTGAACAGGAAACAACCTCTGCTCCGTTTGAAGTTGCAGCCCAAAGCACTCCTGAGACTGACGCCGAAGCACCAGTTAACGTCGTGCCCATGGTAGCGTCTGCAGAAAAACAGGTCGATGAGACCCTAATCGACGATGAAGTGCTGGAAATTTTTCTCGAGGAAGCCGGAGAAGAAATTGAAGCCGTCGAAGAGATGTTACCGCGCTGGATTGCCAATTTGCAGGATGACGAAGCGGTCACTACCCTTAGACGTTCATTTCATACGCTAAAAGGTAGCGGGCGTCTGGTTGGGGCAAAGGTTATTAGTGAAGTCAGTTGGGCGGTAGAAAACATGCTCAATAAGGTTATCGAAGAATCGATACCGGCGGAATCGCCAGTGGTTGAAGTGCTCAACGAGGCGCTCGCTCAGTTGCCCGGCCTGGTCGACGCGTTTGCCAGGCAACAGTCACCGGAATCGCCTTACCAACAATTAGTCGCTAAAGCCGAACATATTGCCTCAGGAAAAGCGCTTGCTGAATTTGTTTTTGAAGCCGAGCCAGCTGCAGCAGAATCTGTTGCACAACAGGTTAAACCGGTCGACAAAGAAGAAGCAATCGACCCGTTACTTCTGGAAATCTTTTCAACCGAAGCGGAAAGCCACTTGCAAAGTATCAAAGACTTTTTGCAGAGAGCGCCTTCTGAAGGTTCGGTCGCGGTCAGCGATGATCTGATTCGCGCGCTTCACACCCTGAAAGGTAGCGCTCACATGGCAGGTGTCGCCGCGATTGCGAAAGTAACCGGTCCATGGGAAAAATACGCACGTCTGGTTAAGGGGGGCGGACATCGTTTTGTTCAAAACGCTGTCAATCTGTTGGGTCAAACTCAGGAATTTCTGGAGAGTTCACTTGAAAGTCTGAAAAATTCCAGCGTAATCGAGACAGACAAACTCGACCAGCTTTTGCAAAGTATCGCGCAACTGAACGTGAGTGGCGAAAGCGGCGGCGCAGCGACGGTCAAGCAAAGAGATCAGCAGTTTGTTTCCATTTTTCTGACCGAAGGTCTCGATATATTGCATGAGGTTTCTCGACTCAACGCTGAACTCGAAAAAGACATGACAAACGCGCTGGTAAAAGACGCCATCCGAACTGAGCTACATACGTTTCATCGTGGCGCGCAAATGCTTGCCATCGACGAGCTGGAAACTATGGCGCAAGCAGCCGAAAAATTGGCTACATTTGCCTGTAACAGAGAATCCCTTTCTGAAACATTTAATCTGCTGATTATTGAAACGGTAGAGACGCTGACCGCAATGCTCAACCGGGTTGCGTCGGAAGAAGATCTTGATTCATCATCAGAGCTGATCGAAAAAATTGAGCGTTGGGTCGAAGGTGCCGAAGAAACACCGGTGCCAGAAGATATGGACGTGGAGCTGGTCGAGCTGTTCGTCGAAGAAGGCGAAGAGTTGATTGAAGCTGTCAAGGGTCTCTTATCTCGTTGGCAGGACAATCTTCACAATAAAGAACTCAACTCAGAACTGCGTCGTATTTTTCACACCATTAAAGGCAGCTCGCGTATGGCTGGAGCGATGGCCATTGGTGAACTAGCCTACGCGGCTGAAGATATTTTCAATACGGTTATCGATTTTTCGCGAGAACTTTTAATAAAGGATTACCAGATTATTTCCAGTACGACGGAAAAGCTGGAGGCGATGATCGCAGAATTGAAAACATTACACTGGCCGCGTGAGGCCGTTGCCGAAGTAAAAGTTATCCGCGACCACCTGTCGCCTGACGCCGTCGAGCCGTCTGATGAAGCGGGGCCTGAGGAGGAAGAAATTCCCACGGTTATCGACGAGGTTGCCGTGGATGAAGGCGTGCTGGTACTGGATGATGTTATCAGCGCTGAAGAGGCTGACGAGACTAGTGAATCCACTGAGCCACAATTTGAGGTAGCGACGGAAATCGCCGAGAGTACCTTAACAGAGGAATTGGTGGCAATAGACGAGCCGTTGGAAATTGCACAAGGAGAAGGCGACGAGTCCCTTGTTGAACACGCAACGAAATCACTTGAGGTTGAAGCGTTAGAAGATGTCGAGTCGCTCACGATTGACCCAGTGGTTGAAGAAACCGAATTTAGTTTCGGCGAATTTGAAGAGCCGATCACACAAGAGCCGATCACAGAAGATAAGATTGCCGACGAGCCAATTGAAGAGTCAATTGTTGTACAGCCAGTTGCAGAAGAAGAATTTGTTGAAAGTAAGACCGTTTTAGACGAAGTCGTACAAGGTCAAATTCTGGAACAGGATGCCGTTGAACCGGCCACAGATGAGAGCTACGAGGGCTTGAGTCTTGTTTCTGAGGACGATGGTGTCACCGAAGTAACCACAGCCGATACAATCGGGCCTTCTGCGCCTATCGTGGTTAGTGGGAATTTGCACAAGGTCGAACTCGACGAGGATGGCGAGGAAGTTCTTGAAATCTATCTGGAAGAGGCCGAAGAGCTACTTATCACATTGGATGAAGCGTTGCATGACTGGTCTGCGTCTCTCGACAACAAAGAGGCGATTGACCTGTTGCAGCGCACGCTGCACACCTTTAAGGGTGGCGCTCGATTGTCCGACCTGGTCGTGTTGGGTGATTTGACCCATGAAATGGAAACTTATTTTGAGCGGGTCACCAGCGGCCTGATCAAACCCAAGGCACAGGATGTTGATTTTCTACTCCAGGGCTACGATGTCATCGCAAGCCTGGTCAACGAAGTAACCGAAAAACGTCAGATGACGGTGCCGGAAAACTATATGACCGCTTTGGCCGCTTTGATTAGCGGAAAAGCCGCGCCGGTTGTTGAAGAGGTTACCGAAGTAAAACCGAAAAAAGCCAAAAGCGGCGAGAAAGCCAAAGCTGCGGCCGAGCCGGAAGAAGAGCAGGCAACGGCAGAGGTGGTTTCGTTTGAAGAGAAAAAACAGCAGGTTGAAAACAGACAACAGCCTGCCAGAGCTTCCGATACGGTCAGAGTCTCTTCAGAGCAGCTGGAAGATCTGGTTAACCTTGCCGGTGAAACCTCGATCTTCCGTTCGCGGCTTGAACAGCAAATGTCGGTATTGCGCTACAACCTGGAGGAAATGTCGTCCACGGTTGAGCGATTGCGCGATCAACTACGAAATCTGGATATTGAAACCGACGCTCAAATCTCTTATCGCCGGGAAGTTTCTGGTGGCTCAGAATACGAGGATTTCGACCCGCTTGAAATGGACCGTTATACCCGACAACAGGAATTAACCCGTGGTTTGAGCGAAAGCGCGGTGGATTTGTTGAGCTTGAAAGAAACCCTCGATTCCCTCACGTCTGACTCGGAAACATTGTTGTTGCAGCAAGGCCGCGTGAACACGGAAATGCAGGAAAACCTGATGCGTACCCGAATGATCCCGTTCGAAAGCATGGTACCGCGTTTGCGTCGAATGGTTCGCCAGATCAGTACCGAACTGGGTAAAACTATCGAACTTTCTATCAGCGCCGACGGCGAAATGGATAGAACGGTTCTAGAACGTCTGATCGCGCCGCTGGAACATATGCTGAGAAACGCAATGGATCACGGTATCGAAGCGCCAGAAGAAAGAACGGCCAATCAAAAGCCTGCGACCGGGAGCGTCAGGATCTCACTTTATCGTGAAGGCAGTGAAGTTTTTGTAAAAATACAAGATGACGGGCGTGGGCTGAATTTGAAGGCGATTCGCGCCAAAGCCATCGAAAAAGGACTGATCACCGAGTCATCGGAATTATCTGATCACGAGTTGCAACAGTTAATTCTGGAGGCAGGTTTCAGTACCGCCGAGCAAGTCACCCAGATATCCGGTCGCGGCGTAGGCATGGACGTGGTCAGTAGTGAAATTAAGCAGATGGGCGGTATTATAGAAATCGATTCAACCCAGGGAGTCGGTACGACTTTTACCGTGAAGTTGCCTTTCAGCGTATCGATCAACCACGCCTTGATGGTTCAACTGGGTGACGAGGTTTATGCAATTCCGCTAGCAAATATTGAAGGTATCGTTCGGGTTAGCCCATTTGAGCTGGAAGAACATTACGCCAATCCGGATTCGCAGTTTGACTATGCCGGCATTAACTACTCGATGTATTATCTGGGACAGATCCTTGAACACGACCGACAGGCGAACTTGCGTGGGGCAACTCAACCGTTACCTGTCTTGTTGTTGCATGGTGCCGATCACCCCACGGCTTTGCAAGTGGATGAATTGCTGGGTAGCCGGGAAATCGTGGTGAAATCTATCGGCAGCCAACTAAGCTCTATCAGCGGATTGTCCGGCGCGACTATTCTTGGTGATGGACGAGTGGTCTTAATTTTGGATATGCCCGCGCTGATACGGCGTATTGATGCGACTATTGAAGATGACGCGGAAGTGGTCGTTCAGGAAAGTGCCGATCGGGTGCCGCGTGTGATGGTCGTTGATGATTCGATTACGGTACGAAAAGTAACGACTCGTCTGCTTGAGCGTAATGATTTTGAAGTCATCACCGCCAAAGACGGCGTTGACGCTTTGACCGTTTTGGGCGAACAAAAGCCGGATGTCATGCTGCTGGATATAGAAATGCCGCGCATGGACGGATTCGAACTTGCCACCATTATCCGGCACGATGATAACTTGAAAGATCTACCGATTATCATGATCACTTCCCGTACCGGCGAGAAGCATAGAGAAAGAGCTGAGCAGATTGGCGTCAATCAATACATGGGTAAGCCTTATAATGAGGTCGACCTGATTGATTCGATTGCTGCGTTGTTACCCAGTAAGACTTGAGGGAAAAAGTGAGTAGCTTAAAGATAGGATTAGTTACTTCTAGCGGTGACGAAAGCTTACAACTGGCGACATTGTTAAAAGAGCGAGGCGTCGAGCTGCTCTATACCATATTGCCAGAGGAGATTGGTGAGCAGCACGTTGCCAACAAGGATATTAACGTCTGGCTGCTCAATGTAGACGACGACTGCTGGCATGATGCGGTAGACCATCTTCTGGACGAGTCTGAAGTACCTGTTTATTTTAATGAACCGGGCACTTTGGCAAAGCAGTCACATCCCAATTACTGGTGTAGCAATTTGCTCGACCGCTTGTATGATATTACCGGTCTAGAAAAAGACGCACCGGCCGATGAAATCGATCTCCCTGTAACCAGCAATCAAAGCGTTGAAGCAAAAGTGGCTACAACTGCCAGTGCAAAATCTGAGCAAAGCGCAAAAGAAAGTTCAAGCGATACCGTCGAGACACTGACCGAAAGCCTGGACGAACTGGAATTATCCAGCGTTAATTTACCCCCTGATATCGCCGCCGAATTAGTAGCAGAACTTGAAGGTATTTCACCGGTATTGCAGGAAGAAAACGCCACTGAGAATGTATCGGCTGAGAGCATCGATGAGCCGTGTCGGTCAATTGAAAATGAAGAGAGTTCAATTGAAGAGGCGGATGTTGAGTTTGGCTCGGAGGTTCAAAACGAAGAGGTCAATTTCTCTCTCGATCAGGATGAGGAATTTGAGCTGGAAGAACTGGATTTTGAAGGGCTGGATCTTGAAGGGCTGGACTTGGAAGAGATTGAGCTGGAAGGTCTGCACCCGCAAGTAGAGAGCAATCTGACCAGGAAAAGTCTAACGGAAAAAATTGAACCGGAGCCGATAGAAATTGAACCTGAGCCGATAGAAATTGAACTAGAACCGCTAGAAATTGAATTGCATGATTTAGAGCTGGAAGAGATGGACGCGGATGGACAGGAGCCGGACGGACTTGCGCTGGAAAACCTGGCATTTGAAGATCCGGACTCTATTCCCTCTACTTCTGATCGCGATCAAGCCAAACAAACGAGTTCGCTTACCGAATCGGCAGATTCCCCGGTATCAAACGTGTCGATTGAGCAAGAGGCTGAGTTTTCGTTGCAGCTAATGGAAGACAAACCTGAACCGAACCGTGAACCGGAAAAGCCCGATATTAAAGCTGAAGAGCCTGATCCGGACAGCATGAGCTTTGAAGAAATCAATCTTGATATTTCTGATGATGCCATTGCAGAAGAATTGGCGCCACAGGAGGTTTTAGCCTCCAGCGAAAGCGAAGCGACCGGATTGACCCTGCAATTGGAAGAAACATCTGAGCAGCAAAGCCAGGCTGTTTTTGGCCGTGCCCAATACAAAATTGACGATTCGGACTTGCCAGAAGAAATCGGTTACTCCGAGGGCGTGGCGGATACCGACAACAACAATCAATGTGAGCGCGTAACGCAAGAGGATTTGACAAGTGAGGAAACCGCGTCGTCAGAATTAAGTCTGGAGCCAATTGGCGAGCCGCAAATTATTGAAGGAAAAGCCAACTTTCTAGATGATTCGTTCGAAGACATTGTAGGTATCACCTCTGTTGACGATGACGATGAAAACTCATCTGAAGAAAACAAAATAGAAGAGCCTGAATTGCCGCGTCTTCCAGAAACCGATCTGACTCTGGAAGCGATTGAGTCTGATGAGGCGCATAAAAAACCGGACTGGATTACTCAACATGAAAGCGATGATATTAGCTCGCTTGATGTGAACGCTCAACCGTCCGAGTCAGCGTCAGAATCTAGTCAGGAAAATGAAGCAGAGGCAATGAACACAGACACAATTGACACAGACTCAATTGACACAGATGAGGTCAATTTGTTTGAGTTCAAAGACTTGTCGCTGCAACAGGAGCCGAGCGAAGCCGACCAAATAAGTGAAACGCTAGAGCCGTTGATTGACGAGGCTGCGGATTCGTTGGACGAAAACTTTGCCAACGCGCAATTGCTCGTAGAAAATGAAATGAGGTTTAATGAACAAGACAAGGCTGAGCTTTTAGCCGAGATATCAGTTGATCCTGCTGAGGAAGAAATTCCGCCGGCCAGCCACTTGTCGAGTGTTGCCAGTGGCGCTTCTGAAATAGAAATTCCAATGCTGGAAGACGCAGCCGTCGACATGGACTTTGATGAACAACCGACAATGCCCAAATTAGCGCTCACGCCTTGCTGGGTCATTGGAGCATCGCTGGGCGGCCCTGCGGCGGTTAAACGCTTTTTGCAGTGTATTCCGGCTGACATCAATGCCAGTTTTATTATTGCGCAACACATTGATGAGAATTTTTTGCCGGTGCTGGCTGAAATACTCAGTAACAGCAGCGAATTTGAGGTCAAAATAGCAAACGGCAGTAACGACATGCGAGCGGGCTGCCTGTTTATCGCACCGCTAAAAGGTAAAGTGGTTTTTCTTCAGGATGGTTCAATGCTGGTCGACCATTCGCAAAAATGGAGCGAACCCTATTCACCTTGCATCGACGATGTTATCGAGAGCGTGAGTCATGCCTATGGCGATCTGTCCGGCGCGATCCTTTTCAGTGGAATGGGACAGGACGGACTCAGCGGCGCGCGCAAAATGCGAGAGCGTGGCGGAATGGTGTGGGTGCAGTCGCCAGAATCCTGCGCTAACGCTTCGATGCCGCAAGCTTTGATTGATGATAACCAGGCTGATTTTGTCGGCTCGCCGGAACAACTGGCGTCAAAACTGGTGGCCTATCTGACCACTCAGGAAAAAATTGTCGCACTTTGATGCAGACACAATCGAGCAAAAAATATTTTCTGCCGTTGAGCATTACAACAATGGCATACCGGGCGTCAACTGAGTCTGGAAATTTAATAACTACAGGTTGAAGTAATATTATGGCTACTCAGCAAAAAGAAGTTTACAGCTTAATGATCCCGACGGTGAACAGTAACATTCTGTTACCCAACTCCAGTATCGCGGAAATCGTACCTTTTAGTAATGTTGAGCTTTACAGCGAGGCTGAAAAAATGCCCGGCTGGTATCTCGGGCATCTTTTCTGGCGCGGTCAGGATATCCCGCTGGTCTCTATCGATGTCATTCAAGGTGAACGCGACCCGCAAGCAAACAAACGCTCGCGTGTTGCGATCGCGCACACCCTCAATTCCAATCGCGAGTTACCTTACATTGCCATCGTGGTACAGGGCATTCCACGACTGTCTCACGTTAACCCGTCCAATATTAATTTACTCGCCGATCAGGATTTATCGGAAGCGGAAAAAATGCGTGTAACCGTCGACAGCGTTGACGCTTCAATTCCCGATCTGGATAAACTTGAAGAGCTGATCCTGGCAGTCAAGAGTGCCGCCTAGCCCGGTTAGTACTCGCAACCCGTTGAAAATTATCTGGCCGGTGGTATTGGTCGGCGGCGCCCTTGGCTTCGGTCTGAGCTGGGGGGTGCTGAGCGGCGATCAGCAGGGGCGGGTTAACCTGTTTTATCTGCTGTTGGTGTACCTGTTAATCCCCCTTTTGAGCGCGCTAATATCCTTATGCTCACTACTTTTTGGAAAAGGCCTGAACCTGGCCAGACTGGTTTTGGCGCTGCCCGTATGGTCTTATTCCAGTCAGGTCAGGCAACGTAATATTCATCAGCTTAATCTCGACAAGCATTGGCTGCTAATGCAGAGTCAGATAGCGGCGGTTGCTTTTTCGATTGCCAGCCTGCTGGTGTTTTTTATTTTACTGTTGGCGACTGACCTCAATTTTGTATGGCGAAGTACGCTATTACAGGCTAGTGACCTGCTTCCCTGGCTTGAGCTTATCGCAAAGCCGTGGGCATTTTGGCCAGCGGCTCAACCCCAGCTGGAAGTATTGCAACTGACCCAGGATTCGCGCTTGTTGCCGTTGACAGGAAAGGGCAATGCCTACGCCAACTGGTGGCCTTTTGTTCTGGCAACGCAGCTAACCTATAGTCTGCTGCCAAGAATTCTCTTGTGGGTGAGCGCGAGCTGGCTTATCCGACGCCGATTTAAAGCTGACACTGAAACTTTGCGGTCACATCGTCCGCAACAGCCTGACCGTCTCGACGATTCATTTTCAAATTCAACACAGCTGGTAGACAGACTTCCCGATAACATCGTCATCAATAACTGGGCCGGCGCGCCGTTGGATTTATTGAAATCCGTGCCGCAGGTTTGCATCGACCCGGACACAATGCTGGCTGCAGGGCCTTCGGCCAGTGAAAGCCAGTTACGCGTTGCTGAACGCTGGCAGGGTGAGCAACTGGTGGTGGTCAAGTCATGGGAGCCGCCATTAGGGGAATTGCAGGATTTTCTCGAATGTGGACATGGGTATCTGCTACCGCTGGACTGGCATGGTGCAGAGTTGGTCACGCCCAAACCACAGCATCTGCAGGAATGGTTAAGGTTTACCAATAAATTTGACCAATGGCAGCTTTTCCAGCCGAGGTACGCCGATGCGCGCTAAATTTGCCGTAGTCGGCCACCCTAACAAGGGGAAGTCGTCAATTGTATCGACACTGTCGCGTAGCGATCGGGTCGAAATATCGAGTTGCAGCGGCACCACAACGCGCTCCCAGGCTTTTGCCGTTGAGACCCGTAACAGCGCCTACGAGTTGATTGACACGCCTGGCTTTCAAAGGCCACGAAAAGTACTCGCCTGGCTACAAAAAAGGGCCACGCAAGCCGATCAGCGCGCGACGGCGGTCGCCGGTTTTATTCAGGATGAACAGTGCCAGCGCCGCTTTCCTGACGAAGTGGAATTACTGACGCCTATTGTGAAAGGCGCGGCTATCTTGTTTGTGGTCGACGGATCGCGACCTTATGATGTGGATTATGAGGCCGAAATGGAGATCCTGCGGTGGAGCGGACAGCCGAGTATGGCGCTGATCAATCCCATTGAGAACGACGCTTTTGTGCCCGCCTGGCAGAGCGCGTTGGCACAATACTTTAAAACGGTACGCGTTTTTAACCCCTATAAAGCAGAGTTTGACAGTCAGATTGAACTGCTCTCGGTTTTCTCGCATTTGCAACCTAAGTGGGCAGCTACGCTCAATCAGGTTATTCAGGATCTGTTGCAACAAAGAGTGGAGCAAAAAAAACAGAGTGCCATCGTGCTTTCGCGACTACTCGAAGATCAGTGTTTTTACCGCAGCAGCCAGAAAGTGTTATCTAAAAGTCAGGCAGAAATGGCAAAGCCTGCGCTGGCAAAACGATACGCGAGCTGGATGGGCGCGCGAGAGGAACAGGCGCTGCAGCGGTTATTGGATATTTATGCACACAACACGACCAATCTCTCTCTTTCACAAATTAACCTTCCTCCCGACTTGTTCGAGCTTTCGCACTGGTATGTCTGGGGCCTGAACAAGAAGCAATTGACGCTCGCGGCCACCGTGGGCGGTATTACCAGCGGTGGCGCAATCGATTTAGTTGTAGGTGGTCAAAGTTTCTTGATGGGCGCAATTGGCGGTGGCCTGTTGGGCGCTGGCAGCGCCTGGTTTGGAGCAAAAAAACTGGTTAAAACAAGAATTAAAGGACTCCCATTGGGCGGTTTTGAGGCCTGCTACGGGCCAGTTAGCAACCCCAATTTTCCCTATGTGGTTATCGGACGTTTTTTATACCTGTTTGAGCAGATCAGCCAGCGTAACCACGCGCAGCGTAGCTTGATTGAAATTAATCCGGGCGCTCTGCAGCAAAAAATCGATTTTTTGGAAAAATCTGACCAGAAAGCGGTGCACAAGGCCTGCATGCAACTTGTTAAACAAAAAACTGTCGAACAGCTGTCAGATGTTCTCTTTCCCCTGTTTTAGCAAGTCAAATTGACCTTTTATGTACGGCGGTAGGCACATTTCCTGTCGCGGCGTTTTTCCCTCAGTTTATAAAAAAGACGTGCGAAATTACTCATTTCAATGCTGTCGCTAATCGGCATGCTACTCCAACATCAAACAATACTGAGGATTGACGATAAATCAGTTACACTTGGTAGAATAAAGCGTTAGATGCAGTCAGTTCTCCTCTTTCACTCAAGTTTACTCAGAGCTAGTTTTCAATCTGCAGCTAGCTCATATTGATTGGTTAAATCAAAAGTTATGTCAAAATCAAAATCTAGTCCGAAATCAAAAGCGAAAACAGGCGCAAAAAAAGGTGCCAGTTCGGCTTTGAAAGGGACAAAAAAAGACCCGCATTTTAAGCGGGAATCAAAAAAATACGACAACCCAATCCCCAGCCGGGAGTTTATTCTTGAGCTGTTGGAAAAGGCTGGCGGCCCTTTAAAGTTTAAGGCCATCCAATTCATCCTGGAATTATATGATGTAGAGCAGGAAGTTGCTTTGTCCAGACGCCTTCGCGCGATGGAGAGAGACGGACAGATCCACTGTGACCGTCGCGGTGGTTACGGCGTAGTCGATAAACTTGATCTGGTCGCAGGAAAAATTATCGGCCATAGAGACGGCTTTGGCTTTTTTGTGCCGGATACGGGCGGTAAGGACTGGTTTGTATCGGCAAGAGAAATGCGTCGCGTATTTCCTGGTGAACGTGTACTGGTGCGTGAGAAAAATCAACATTCCGACGGCAGGATAGAAGCTGCGATTGTCGAAGTGCTTGAGGTGGACGAGGCGCTGCAAATTGTCGGCCGATTTTATCGCGAAAGCGGCATCGCGTTTGTCACGCCGGAAGACACCCGTATCGCGCAGGATATTCTGATCCCGCCGGATGATCCCATGCGGGTGGAAGAAGGTCAGGTGGTGGTGGTGCACATTGTCACTCGGCCAACTTATCGCTCCAAAGCCGTCGGTACTGTCGCCCAGGTGTTGGGAGATTATCTCGCGCCCGGTATGGAGATCGATATCGCGATCGCCCAGTATGGTATAAGAAATCACTGGAATGAAGAAGTTCACGATCAGTTGCAAAAGCTGCCGCTGGAAGTCGAAGCGAGTGAATTGAAAGGCCGTGTCGACTTACGCCATTTGCCGTTGATAACGATAGACGGCGAAGACGCGCGTGATTTCGACGACGCCGTTTATTGTGAGCCACAAACGCAGGGCGGCTGGAAATTATGGGTTGCTATCGCCGATGTAAGTCATTATGTAAAGCCAGACTCGCCACTGGATATCGAGGCTCAAAAGCGCGGAAATTCGGTTTATTTTCCTAACGCGGTGGTGCCCATGTTGCCCGAGCAGGTTTCCAATGGACTCTGCTCGCTCAAGCCAGCAGTAGACCGCCTGTGTATGGTGTGCGAGATGTCTCTGGAACAATCGGGTAAAGTCAGCGCCAGCAAATTTTATCCGGCAGTGATGCACTCACAAGCCAGAATGACCTATAACAAAGTGTGGGCAATTCTAGATGGCGACCAGGATCTGAATTTAGAATACGCTAAACTGGTGGAACCCATTCACAATTTGCACAAACTTTATCAGGCAAGAACACAGTTAAAAAGCAAACGCGGCGCAATCGATTTTGAAACCACTGAAACGCAAATAGTGTTCAATGATAATCGCAAGATCGACCGCATAGTTGCCGTTGTGCGCAACGACGCTCACAAGATCATTGAAGAATGTATGATTTGTGCCAATGTTGCCGCTGCGGAATTTTTTATCAAACACAAAAAACCTGGGCTTTACCGAGTTCACCTTGGTCCAAAAGAAAAAAAGCTGGAAACCTTCAGAAGTTACCTGGCAGAACTGGGACTTTTTATTACCGGCGGTGCCGAGCCCGACCCCCAGATATTTCAGCAGTTGTTGCACAGCATACAAGATAGACCTGACGCCGAGAATATTCAGATTATGCTATTGCGTTCAATGAGCCAGGCCGAGTATTCACCTGAGAATCAGGGACATTTTGGCTTAGCCTTTGACGCTTACACCCATTTCACTTCGCCTATTCGGCGTTACCCTGATTTGATCGTGCATCGAATTATCAAGGCACTGGTCGCCGAACCGGATCTGCAGAGCGCCGATGAATCAGCACGGGTTCTAAAACAATACGGAGAGAAGTTGCTCGCGGCGGTTGGACAGTCGAGTTCTAATACAGAGCGCAACGCCGACATGGCTACGCGCGACGTGACCGATTGGCTTAAGTGCGAGTATATGCAGTCGCATATTGGAAATCATTATTCGGGCAGCGTGAGTAGTGTGACCAACTTCGGTTTGTTTGTGCGCTTGGACGAGGTTTTTGTCGAAGGCTTGATCCATGTGACGGAGCTGGGTAGCGAATATTTTCATTTTGATAGCGCGCGCCAGCGAATGGTCGGAGAGCGCAGTCGTCGCTCCTTTTCTATTGGCGATCAAGTCGAAATTGAAGTTGCGCAAGTCAATATGGAACAACGCAAAATTGATTTTTCTCTGGTAAATGGCGATGATTCCGGTAGCGGGAAAAAAGCAAAAATGAGCGAGCGGGAAAAACTCTATCAAAATGCCAAAATGAAAACCTTAAAACAAAAAACGTCGTTTAAAAAAGGTCAATCACCTGCAAAAGCGTCCACCAAAAAACCGGGCAAACGAGGTGCAGTCAAGTCGTCTCGAAAGAAAAAATAAAAATACAAAGGCAACTTTAACTCAATAATTTACCCTGGAATATAGAGTCAAAAGCATGAGTCAAACTGAAAAATTATTCGGTATTCATACGGTCGAGAGCTTGCTTAACCGCTCGCCAGAAAAAGTAATCCAGTTGTTCTTGCAAAAAGGCAGGCAGGACAACAAGCTAAAGCAGATTGAATCTCTCGCCAGAAATGCCGGGATCGCGCTGCAAGTTGTCGAAAAACGCAAAATGGACGACTGGGTACCGGGTAATCATCAGGGCGTTATCGCGCAGACAAAAATAGTCGACGCAAGCTTGAATGAAGCGCAGTTATTGGAGCTGGCCGAGTCAAAATCTGACCTGCTGTTGCTGGTGCTCGATGGCGTCACCGACCCGCATAACCTGGGTGCCTGTTTACGTACAGCCGATGCGGCTGGCGTGGACGCGGTGGTTGTGCCCAAAGACCGTTCAGCTACACTCACAGCGGTGGCACGAAAAGTCGCCTGCGGTGCAGCCGATGTTGTACCTCTGGTTAAAGTCACTAATCTTGCACGTTTTCTGGGGCAACTACAGACGGCAAACGTGTGGATAACCGGAACCGCAGGGGAGGCTGAGAGCGACCTTTATCAGAGCCGCTTTAGCGGTGCAACCGCTCTGGTCATGGGGGCGGAAGGCAAAGGGATGCGCCGTTTGACGCGCGAACATTGTGACCAATTGATTAAAATACCTATGGCGGGTAGTGTGTCCAGTTTAAACGTGTCGGTGGCTGCTGGAGTCTGCCTTTTCGAAATTGTCAGGCAGAGGCGCTCATAACCCGGATTTAAAGAAGCTTTAATTTGAATAAATCAATATCAGAAAAATGAATGGAGAACAAAATGCTAAAAGCCTTATTCAGCCTCACTATTGGCGCGTTATTGCTAACGGCCTGCAGTGAGCAAAGCTCGCAACGGAAAGAAGCCCCCGCGGAAGCCGCCAGCACGACAGAAACCGTTAGCACGACAGAAACCGCGAAAGCTCAATCAGAAGATGAGCGGTTTAACCAGTTTACACAGGATTTTCTACAGGAGTACTGGCAGCATTATCCGGTTAGAGGGGTCTATGTTGGTTACTACCAGTATGACGAACAGCTCCCCGTTCCTGACGGTAAAACCAGAGCCAGTCGCTCGGCATTTAATCAGCGTACCCTGCAATCACTTAACAGTTTTGATATTAGCCAGCTATCCGCAGCCAACGCGTCGGATTTGGCGCTAATTAAAAACCAGGCCGAAGCAGGAGAATGGTATCAAAAGGTTTTCAGGTCGCACGAATGGAACCCTTCCCGTTATAACGTCGCAGGCATATTTGGGTTGATCCTTAACACTGATTACAAGCCACTGGATGAGCGGTTGCGCTCAATTTCAAAATTACTGGATAATGTCCCAGCCTATTATGACGCGGCTATTTCAAATATTAAACAGCCGACGATGGAGCACACAGATCTGGCTATTTCACAGAATCAAGGCGGTTTGAATGTTTTTATCGCCTCTGTTCCTGAAAGTGTTAAAAAATCGACTCTAAGCGAGCAGGAAAAGGCGAGCTACCAGCCAAAATTAGATGCGGCGGTTAAAGCGATTGAAGGTTATGTCAATTGGTTAAAACAAAAGCGGGAAGCGATTGCCGACGGCGGCGCCCGAAGTTTCCGTATCGGCGAGGCATTGTATCAGCAAAAATTCAAGTACGATATTGTTTCGGATTTTACTGCCAAACAACTCTATCAAAAAGCAATCGAAGCCAAGCAGAAATTACACCAGGAAATGATTGCTATCACAACTCAACTCTGGCCGAAGTATTTTGCGGACAAAGCCATGCCAGAGCAGCCCCTGATTGCTGTTAAGCAGTTAATCGATAAACTGTCGGTCAAGCACGTTGAGCGGGAAGACTTTGTCGATGAAGTTCGCCGACAGATGCCTATCATTGAACAGTTTATCATCGAAAAAGACCTACTCGATATGGATTCAACGCGCCCGCTGGTTATTCGCGAAACGCCGGAATATCAGCGAGGTATTGCCGGTGCATCGGTTAACGCGCCGGGGCCTTATGATGCGACCGCAAATACTTACTACAATGTAACGCCGCTTGACGGCTATAACGCCGAGCAAGCCGAGAGTTATTTGCGAGAGTACAATCACTGGATTTTACAAATTCTAAATATCCACGAAGCGATGCCGGGTCACTACACTCAGCTGATGCACTCAAATAAATCGCCCAGCATAATTAAGTCACTGTTTGGTAACGGCGCCATGGTGGAAGGCTGGGCGGTTTATTCGGAGCGGATGATGCTGGAAGCGGGTTACGCCAACGATGAACCGGAAATGTGGCTAATGTACAGCAAGTGGAATTTGCGCGTGGTAGTCAACACCATACTGGATTACAGCGTACAGGTGCTTGGCATGCAAAAAGAAGAGGCTCTTAATTTGTTGATGAATGAAGCTTTTCAGGAGCGCACCGAAGCGGAAGGTAAATGGCGTAGAGCGACACTGACGCAAGTGCAGCTAACCAGTTACTTTAATGGCTATGCAGAAATCTACGCGTTCAGGGAAGAGCTAAAACAAAAGCTGGGCGATGAATTTGACCTGAAAAAGTTTCATAACCAGTTCTTAAGTTATGGCAGCGCACCGGTACCGGTAATTAAACGATTGATGTTAGCCGAGTTAGGGTTGCAGTAAAGCGACGACGGCTGATAAAAATTGAGAAAAGCCTTCTATATGAAGGCTTTTTTGATTGGAGAGAAGGTGTTCGTAAGCTACTGCACTTCGTTGCTCTAAATAAGATAAGTTTTTGGTAGGATTTTTAGTTTTCAAAAGCAAATGGATTTAAAAACTGTCGTTCCCAGAGAAGATTTTTATCTACCTTGCTGATTTGAGCTTCTTCACAAACCTTATCCCAGTTTTCTTTTATCGTCTGCGTCATATGCTCAATAATTATCTCAGCTTCTTTTTCTTCAAGAAGAAAATTACGAGCTGCAGTTACGCAATATTTAAGCTGACTAAGGTTTGTTTTTCCTGTAATCAGCATCGCCTGAGACGCTTCGCCACCGGAACGTCTTTGCGGACAAATATCGTATGCAGGAGTAAGCTGTAGGTTTTTTCCATCCCAAAAAGCAGCATGATTACGTGCATGATCGTCTGTATTTCCGCTCAATATATTGAATACTAATCTGGAGTAGATTTCTTTAAGCGTCTCTTTCGGTTGACTAAAACGATGTCGTATAATTTCTGCAAACTCTTGATAACTTGCATACCTGTCCATCATGTCATCAAGCCCCAAAAGGGTTAAAGCAGATACCATAGCCTTTCGCGTCCAACCCTTCTCGGTAAACACTTTATCGAAACGTTCGATCAATAATACATCTTTGTCTAAGGCTCTTTCCAATTTCACTGGCGCAACATTAAGCCCACATATTTCTGCCAAGCGCATGGCAATAAACTCAGCTTTGACCACACTATAGGTATCATCACTAGATGAAAATTTAGCGATGTGCTTCTTATTTCCATTTCTTATGAGAGCTTTTGGGCGTGCTCCGCCAATTGACGAGCCATATAAAAGTGCCATTCCAAGTTCTTCGCTCAGCGGAATACCACGTTCAACTTTTTCAGCCGACTCAAGTAGTTCAGACAATGTAGCATCTTGTACTTGACGAGGAACATATTCCGTCGGTGATTGTTGAAAATCTAATGCACCGATTCGGTCTGAGCCAGATTCAAGTAAATAAGTTATTTCATCAAGTTCTATGGTGTCAATCTCATTTCCTTTAACACCAAATTTTTTATTAAGAATTACGCGTCGTCCCCAGGCATCTGGTGAACCGTCTCTAATACAAGCTGGCATTTTTAAGTTATCTTGTAGGGGGATGATCCCCCTTGTCAGAGGGAGCTCTGGGTCATAGATAGATATTGGTGGAGATTTTTCATTCTTACGTTCTAAATAACTCTTACCGTAGTTGAAATGTATACCATCGTTATCAACTTCTAGCTTGCCTGCAACAATAGGTTGAGTTTCTCCAGGTAACCAAATCCAGACATAGGCCTCTTTAGAGCCATTGTTAGAAGTCATCATCCACTTCCTTAATTCTTGCTCTAATTCTACTCGGTAAAATAGAGTTTATCTCACGTGCACGGTTTATTTGATAACCTAAGGGGGATTTGTCACTTTCAAATAGACTAACACCCACAATTGCTGCGACCTCAAAAACATTACCAATGGAACTGCCCATTTCTCCGTTTTCGATCTTTTGCAAAGTCGTGCGTGAGATGCCTGCTCGTTCAGCCAGCGCTCGTTCACTCCACTTGCGGCGTTTCCTTTCTTGCTTAATAAGTTCGCCGAGTAAAGTTACTGCATCATGAGCATATTTTGAATAACTTGCGACTCTCATTATTTCATACCGTTGTTGACTAATAATATGGTCATTATCCTAATTAATGACCATTATAATGATCAAATTATATGGTTTTTTATCGCAATACGTCAACTTGGAATGACTATTATAGTGTTCTTTAAGGTCTTAAGTGACCATTATAGTGGTCAAATGGCCATCGTTAGTGGATATAACAGGTTAATCTGAAAATTTGTGGGGATTCGTCAGTATTTAAAATAAAAGTCTCGGGTGGTTACATTAATACCAAAGTGACTAAGAAAAAAACCTTTGATCAGAAGGCTTTATTATCAGAGAGGCAGTTTATTTATTAGAAGCGACACCAACGTCAAGGCGCTCAAACCAGTCGAGAAACTTTGCTACCATTTCACCTTTGAATATACCGCCGTGCTGTGGCGCGAGGAGTTCGATATCCAGCCTTTTCACGCGGCTGATCCATTCGTCTTTTGCTTTGTTAGAGGGCATCCAGCGACGATGAAAATATTCCATTTTTGGAATGTGTGCGTCAAAATCCTCGACGAAAAATGGCGCGTCTGGCTCATCCAGCGCTGCGCCGATGTCGCCGCTCATCAGAATTTTTGCGGTCTTGTCGTACACATTAAAATTACCCGAGGAATGCAGGTAATGGGCAGGGACAAACTGAAGCGTGATATCGCCTAGTCTTATTTCGCTGCCTTCGTCGGGAATTGCCTGATATTCTATGCTGTTCATTCCAAAGTGCCGAATAAAAGATTCCCAGATCCAGGGTGAATAGAGCTTGGTATTTTTCAGACATTGATCCCAGAGCCCTAAAGACGAAATGATATCCGGATCCTGATGTGACGCGAACAGTGCCTTGATGTTATCCAGTGTTGTATAACGCAGAACGGAGGTTAGCATTTGAGAAAATAATTCGATGCCTCCCGGATCGAGAATTATGCTCTGTTCGTTACTCATCACCATGTACTGATTAGTATCGATAATTTTTTCGGCTTTATCCGGATCTCTGCCGAAACAGAGCCACTGGTGACTGCCTTTTTGAAAAAGTGAAATAGCTTTCATTTTATTATCCGCTTTCCTTATTGTTTCGACTTGTATCTAGGTTGCGCTAGCTTCTAATATAGGCTAGGTGCCGTCGCGCTTTTTCCAGGTGGGCATTGATGCGTTGTCCTGCACTTGCGACCTTGTCGGCGACCGAGTTTAGCGGCGCCTGGAAATCTTCGTGGGCGCGTGAAGCCTCAACGCGCGATACGACCGACACAACCTGAGTTGCGCGTAGCTCCATTTTGGTTTCGTCCAGTCGTTCGACCAGATCTCTCAGGCTTTCTTTAATTTCGTTTTGCAGATCAGATTTTATCTGATTGACTTCGACGTAAATTGGTGCCAACTCGTTTTGTTGTTTGCTGTTGTTCTGATAAGTGACTTTATCAAGGCGTGAGACAAAATTTTGAGTTCGGAACAGATCAGAAGCGATTTTTGTTTGTGCACTGGCGATGGTGTTGACGTTTCTGGCGGCATCTATAGTCAGTTTTGACAACCCTTCAATAAACCGGGTGATTTCGTTAAATCCTGCCGCGGTCGAACCTGCCCGCACCGCTAGCGCGCGCGCGTTTTTGGAGGTGATGGACAGCTCCTCGGCTATTGATTGCGCTTTGAATAGCTCGGATGCAACGTGTGCAACCGAAATAAAGGTGTTGGTCGCATTGTGGTCGTTCGACATCTTTAAACCTTACGACAATAAATTGATGTAGTTAATAAATAGGTCAAAACAGCCAATTTTGCCAGTAAGTTGACTGAATTTGTTGTATTTAGCTTTGGCGACATGCAGACCGGAGAAACACTGGCCGGATATCAGTTTTATTTTTACCCGCTGCGGTCATGCCGTCGACAGCTTTTGCGTTACCGCATAACCAGGCAAAAGCATCGACTTTAGACCCTGCATCCAGTAAACTACGCGGTTTTTCGACGGGCTTGAATTCCCGTGTATTTAGCTTAATTCAGGAAATATTTATGCGAAGTCATTATTGCGCTGATTTATTGAAATTACCAGCGGGAGAGTCGGTAACCATTGCCGGTTGGGTTCATCGTCGGCGCGATCTGGGTGGTCTTATTTTTCTTCAGATCAGAGATCGTAGTGGTATTGTGCAGGTGGTTATCGAGCCCGATCAGGCGGCGTTATTTTCTCAGGCTGAACACTTACGCAGTGAATTTGTGGTCAGCATTAGCGGCCAGGTTAGAGCGCGTCCTGAGGATATGATTAACAAAGAGATGGCGACAGGGACTATCGAGATCCTCGCGACTTCTCTCAAGGTGTTAAACAAATCGGCGCCGCCAGCCATTTTGATCGACGGGCATGAAGATGTCTCGGAAGAGCTGCGGCTCAAATTTCGTTATCTTGACCTGCGTCGCCCGGAAATGCAGCAGAAATTATTATTCCGCAATACGGTGGCAAAAAAATTGCGCGACTTCCTGGAAGCCGAGCAGTTTGTCGATATAGAAACGCCGATACTGACCAAGGCGACGCCCGAAGGCGCGCGCGATTATCTGGTGCCCAGTCGAACTCACAAAGGATCTTTTTTTGCGCTGCCGCAATCACCGCAATTGTTTAAACAACTACTGATGATGAGTGGCTTTGACCGTTATTATCAAATTGTGCGCTGTTTCCGTGACGAAGATTTACGCGCCGACCGCCAACCGGAATTTACCCAGCTCGATATTGAAACCTCGTTTATGGACGAGACCGCAATTATGGGCATGATGGAAAAAATGATCCGTCAGCTTTTCAGCGAGTGTCTGGACGTTGATCTCGGTGACTTTCCACAAATGCCCTATGCCGAGGCGATGAGACGTTTCGGAAGTGACAAGCCCGATTTGCGTGTCGCCATCGAGTTGGTGGACGTCGCTGACCTGCTTAAATCGGTCGAATTTAAAGTCTTTAACGCACCCGCCAACGACCCACACGGGCGTGTGGCGGTTATCTGCGTACCCGGTGGTGCCGAGTTGAGTCGTAAGCAAATTGACCAATACGCTGAGTACGCCGGACGTTATGGCGCTAAAGGCCTGGCGTGGGTAAAAGTCAATCAACCCGGAAAAGGTTGTGAAGGCGTACAGTCGCCAATAGCGAAGTTTCTCAGCGACGAAATTGTCGACCAGATAGTCGCCAGAGCCGGCGCTGCTGCCGGTGATATCTTATTATTTGGCGCCGATTCGAATAAGGTGGTTACCGATGCCCTTGGCGCGCTTCGCTTGAAAGTGGCAGAAGACCGTGGGCTGGTCGAGCAAACATGGAAGCCGCTATGGGTAGTAGACTTTCCCATGTTTGAGGAAGAGGGCGGACAACTGTACGCGTTGCATCATCCGTTTACCGCGCCGCAGGAAAGCGATGCCGATAAACTCAAGGCCGCGCCGACGCAAACTCTTTCGCGCGCTTACGATATGGTTCTTAATGGTTGTGAAGTCGGCGGCGGTTCGGTGAGAATTCACGATCAGTCGCTGCAGGCTGCGGTGTTTGATATTCTGGGGATCGAAAAACAGGAAGCCGACGAAAAATTCGGCTTTTTACTCGAAGCGCTTAAGTACGGGTGTCCTCCGCATGGCGGGATCGCATTTGGTCTGGATCGGCTGGTGATGTTAATGGTGGGTGCAGATTCCATCCGTGATGTCATCGCTTTCCCGAAAACCACGACCGCCAGTTGTCCGTTGACATCCGCACCTTCATTTGTCTCTCAAGCGCAACTCGATGAGCTCGGAGTTAAATCTGCACCGACGAACAAAACAAAATAAAATTGGTGTCTTTCAAATAAAAAGGCAACAGATATCAGTAAAACTCAGCAGTTAAAACAGCTTGCTTGTTTTGATTTTGAGGCAATTACAGCCTCATCGAATTTGAGAAATAGGTTGGAGTAATCAATGGCCGGACACAGTAAATGGGCTAACATAAAACACCGCAAGGCGGCGCAGGACGCCAAGCGCGGCAAAATTTTCACTAAAATCATTCGTGAAATTGTGGTCGCGGCCAAATCTGGTGGGCCAAATCCGGAAGACAACCCAAGTCTGAGAGCCGTAATTGACAAGGCCCTTGGCGCTAACATGAAGCGAGATACGGTCGACAAAGCTATCGCCAGAGGCGCGGGCAGCGGTGAAGGCGAGAACTACGAAAATTTGGTTTACGAAGGTTATGGTCCTGGTGGTGTCGCCATTCTGGTCGATTGTCTGACTGACAACAAAAACAGAACGGTGGCAGAAGTTCGTCACGCTTTTACCAAAGCCGGGAGCGAGCTGGCGGCGTCTGGCTCGGTGGCCTACCTGTTCGAGCGTAAAGGACAAATGCTTTTTTCAAATGAAGTCGACGAAGATACTCTGATGGAAGAGGCACTTGAAGCCGGAGCTGAAGATATCGTTAATCAGGAAGACGGCTCTTTTGAGGTGCTGACCTCAGCGGAAGACTTTATGAACGTCAAAGAAGCGCTACAGGCTAAGAATCTTGAGCCAGAAGAGGGAGAAATTACCATGCTGCCTGCAACGCAGACAGATCTCGATCTGGACACCGCAGTAAAAGTACTCAAATTAATCGACCGCCTTGAAGATCTTGATGATACGCAAAATGTTTATAGCAATGCCGAGATCCCCGCAGAAGCTTACGAGCAATTATAAAAAACTATTGATGGTTTGGGTTATAGAATAAAGCGCGCGCACATTGCCGCTTTGTCCAATCCATCCAATCTGCCCAATTTGTTTGCCGCCGCGTTAATATCCTTTGGCGTGATTATTCTTCCGCATTAAAATTCCTGTGGTATATTCTGATCTTGAAAAATAACTCTGACCAATTTTGAAAAATGACTCAGGTCAACCTTAAAAATTCTTTGGCGTAGACTAATCGGGCTCCTTTATGGCTATTATTTTAGGGATTGACCCTGGCTCCCGTGTTACCGGCTTTGGCGTTATTCGCATGAATGGCAGACAGGTCGAGTACGTTGCCAGCGGTTGTATTCGGGTGAAAGACGCCATAGTGTCAGACAAGCTGAACCAGATCTTTGATTGTATTGCCGAAGTGATCCAGCAGTACAAACCGACTGAAGCGGCAATAGAACAAGTGTTTATGGCGAAAAACGCCGATTCAGCGCTCAAGTTGGGGCAAGCCCGCGGCGCGGCGATGGTGGCGATGGCACAACATGCCTTGTCGGTAGCAGAATATTCCGCCCGCCAGATCAAGCAGTCTGTGGTTGGCACCGGCGGCGCTGACAAGGTGCAGGTACAGCATATGGTAACCAGCCTGCTCGGATTAAGCGCCAGCCCACAGGCAGACGCGGCCGATGGACTGGCGGTGGCTATCTGTCATGGACACGCGCTGCAAAGCGCACTTTATCAGGCGGGTGCTAAAAAAGTCACACGCGGGCGATTGCGCTGACTTATCAGTCCAAATTTTACCATTCAAAAAATCAATAAAAGAGTAACAGATGATCGGTCGACTCAGCGGTACACTTCTTGAAAAGCAGCCTCCTTTTATTCTGGTTGACGTTAATGGCGTCGGTTATGAATGTCAGGCGCCGATGAATACCATTTACAACTTGCCGGAAGTGGGGCAAAAGACCATTGTGCATACGCATTTGTCGGTCAGTGAAAATGCGCATACTTTATTTGCATTTTTCAGCCTGGAGGAGCGGAAGCTTTTCAGGGAACTGATTAAAGTCAACGGCGTTGGCCCCAAGTTGGCGCTTGCCATACTCTCGGCGATGAGCGCGGTTGAGTTTGTGCAGAATGTCCATCATGGCGAAGCCGCAACGCTGGTAAAAATTCCCGGCGTAGGTAAGAAAACGGCTGAAAGACTGATTGTTGAAATGAAAGACCGTTTAAATGAGTGGCAGGTCGAAGCGCCTGCGGCGACCACGGGCGAAGAAATCACAGGAACTGCTGGCAGTAACGCCAATTTACAAGAAGCGATCAGCGGCCTGGTTGCCCTGGGTTACAAACCGACCGAGGCGAGCAAAATGATCAGTCAGTTGAATGATGACAGCCTTCCTGCGTCCAGTTTGATCAGACTCGCGCTGAAAAATCGTCTTTAGCATAATTTGCCGGGCAAGTCGTATTTCTATATTAACGGCTGCAATTTTTGTCACTCATCGATTAATCGCTAAATCAGACGATTTTTATTTCCTAGATCGCGCAAAAGCCGGTTAGAATACTACTCACACAAACACATAATGATAAAATTGGCTGGGCATGATTGAAACCGACCGCATTATCAGCGCTGGCGCTCAAGGTACAGAAGAGCAGATAGACCGGGCGATACGCCCGAAAAAACTGGCCGATTACGTCGGGCAACCCAAAGTGCGCGAACAGATGGATATCGCATTCCAGGCGGCGCGTATGCGTAAAGATGCGCTGGACCACACCCTTATTTTTGGCCCGCCCGGGCTGGGTAAAACCACGCTGGCGAATATTATTGCCAATGAAATGGCGGTTAACATTCGCCACACTTCCGGGCCAGTGCTTGAAAAAGCAGGTGATCTGGCTGCGCTACTGACCAATCTTGAAGAGAACGATATTTTATTTATCGATGAAATTCATCGCTTAAGCCCGGTAGTTGAGGAAATACTCTACCCTGCCATGGAAGACTACCAGTTGGACATTATGATTGGCGAGGGTCCGGCTGCTCGCTCGATTAAACTGGATTTGCCGCCGTTTACTCTGGTGGGCGCGACCACCCGCGCCGGATTATTAACCTCACCGCTACGCGATCGATTTGGCATAGTACAGCGGCTGGAATTTTATAGCGTTGTCGACCTGACTTCGATTGTCGAAAGGTCGGGCAAAATTATCCGCCTACCCATTGATCATGCAGGCGCAAAAGAAATCGCCCGGCGTTCACGCGGCACGCCCAGAATCGCTAATCGCTTATTGCGTCGCGTAAGGGACTACGCCGAAGTTAAATATGACGGCAAGATCAATCAACAGATTTCCGATCTGGCGCTAAACCTGCTCGACGTGGACGATAAAGGTTTCGACAATATGGATCGCAAGTTGATCCTGGCAATCATCGAAAAATTTGACGGCGGTCCCGTGGGTCTCGATTCATTGGCCGCGGCGATCGGCGAAGAGAGAGATACCATAGACGATGTTCTGGAACCATTTTTAATCCAGCAGGGATTTATCCACCGTACGCCAAGAGGGCGAGTGGCGACCAAGCTGGCTTATCAACATTTTGGTTTGAGTGGTAAAGCAGATGAATTTGTTTGATTGATTTTGTGGGTCACGAAAAAGTAGTGACCCATTGTAATATCTAAATTTCGTGTGTATTCGGTTTTTTGCCGGCCTTGATTAATTTTATCTCATCAATTCTAAACGGGCTTCCCCACTGTTGTATAGTTACAGTTTCTTTTAGGAATACGCCTGAAATTTCGACCAGGGCGCCTGCTTGTCGATATTCTTTCGGCAAGTTAACCGGTAGCAGTTTTTGACCCTCTTGAGTAACTATACCGTAAAATCCGCCTTCCAGGTTAAGGAATCGGATGGTTCCTTTGTAGCGAGATTGATTGGGCACGGTCTTTTTCTCCGGCTTATTTAAGCTGACGGATCGACTGGTCTGTTGCGGACTTAATTGACTTTCCATTTTTTGATCGTCTGTCGACTTTTGTTGGCAACCCAAAGTGAGTAGCAGACCAAAAATAACAGCAGTGTAAGCCGTCTTTAGCATGTGAGAATCCCCGTTAAGTTGTTAATGCAAACAACACTTCTTAAATTTCTTGCCGCTGCCACAAGGGCAGGGCTCGTTCCGTCCGACAGACTTAAATTCGTTCCTGGCGGGTACCGCGGCCGCCGAGCTCCTGGCCTCGTTAGGCGTACTTAAATCCTTACCCAGCATACCAACTGCCGACAGTAAACCGGGGAGTACTTTGAAGCAACCTTCTGCGTTGGGAAGTTCAGCAAAAATTTCCGGATGAGAGCTTGAAACGGTTTTCTCGTTGACAAATCTCGCCAGGATCAAGGTGAGGATGGACAGGCTGCGGTTTGCTTCCAGGTTATCTTCGGGCAACATCGCTTTCCAGGTTTTCGAAAGCCAGTCATAACCCGCCAGATAACCCTCAGAAAACTCCACCAGGGATTTGTTGGCTTTGCCGGTGGCGGTCAGGCCCATATCGTCCGGCAAGTCTATTTTTCCACCGTGGTCAAAAAGCGTGGCACAACGACTCCACCATTCAATCAAAAGAGACGAAAATTCTTTGGCCTGGGCGTCACTGGTGAATTTGGGTGTTTTGTCTTCGGTTGTTACCAGCTGTTTTATCCATTCAGAAGGGCGCACCGGGTCGGGACTGGAAGCAACCGCAGTAATAAAGCCGAGGCACTGATACAGGGTGACGAAGGATTCCCGAACCTCGGTTTGTTTAAAATATTGCTGTAATGCTTTGACGTCAAACGCGCACATAACTGACTCGATTCTTAAATTGGATAGCGGTATTCGAATCAAATTGTACCGCGTTTTAAGTCGTCGAGTAAGTAGTAACAAAGCGAGCCTGACAAAAATTGAACTCAGCCATAAATCCGCATAAATCGTTCGATCGGCCTTTGCATCCAGAGATGTCCGGCTAGCAAGCGGATTAAATACAGCGCAAATATTCCCATCGCAGCCTCCAGGCCAAACAAATCAGAAAACTCATGGTTAAGCTGCCATTGGATTGTCACTATCAATGCGCCTATATAGATAAGCCACACACCGATAATTTTCAGGCCGACCAGATACCAATTGGGTATCAGCATTAAAGGGGATAGGGCGGCGGTCACTAAAGCGGTTGTCAGAATCAGTCTTAGCAGAACGTCGGCGGGGATGGCGATTTTAAAAACACTGCTCAGAAATAAGAAAAGACCAAATAAAAATACAGTATAAACCATAATTTGCTTGTCGATAGCCGATAGGATTTTTCGTTTTAAGCGCATGTGACCGTTCGACGCATAAACATGACTAAATGATTTGATTTGTTTAGCTAGCAAACCTACGTCGCCAAATAGATTAACCAACGAACCCGCTGTAAAAAAAACAATAAAAAGGGCTAAAGGTAGCTTATCTTCCTGATCGATCGAAAGGATAAAAAGAAAACCGATCACTGTAAAGATCAACGGCAGGCCAAATCTGGTACTGGGGTGAAACAGCGATACGCCGAGGTCACCAGTTTTGTTGAATTTTGCAATGGGTTCCAAAAGTTGCACAAATATTCTGTTGATCCTTGCCATTATTTGACTATTCGAGATCTCCGCCTTGGTGATAGACAGGTCAAAAAGTGGTGCTGACTGCCGGGTATTCGTTCTATCGGAAATAAAAAACAAGTAGAGGGCAATAGCGGCCAGCCCGCTAGTTAACAACAAGATAAAGTTATCGCCAATATTAAATTGATCAAGCTGGAAAATAAGTAGTGGGGATGTAACAAAAGTTATCTGCATAATCAGGTTTCTCGCGAGCAATAGTTGCGAGGCTAAAATGCTGACGCTGGCTGGTGCAAGTAGCGCAAACCACCAGCTTTTGCCCATCAACACTAACCAGTAACTTTGAAACAGGCCGGTTATAAGCGATAACACAACTAAGCTGCTAACTAAGGTTTTTCGGTAGTCAGGAAGAAAGCGCCATAAATAAGATTGTTTTAATCTGATTAGACTACTGCCAAAACTAATCCCATAAAACACGCTGATTGTGAGGAGCAATAACTTGCTCAAAACCACCGTTTTCTCTGGCGTAAATCCGGTTAGCCTGGCGGCGACAAAAATAGTGAGCAACAGATTAAACAGGCTAATGACTGTAAGGACCACCCAGGCTAATTTGAGCTGATGTTTGATTGTGCTACGCAGCCGTTTCATTAGTCACCTCCAGATACCAGTCTTCCAGAGACAAAGGCCGGGCGTCGACCTTAATCCCCAATTGCGATTCGATGTTTGCAATAGAAGGCCCTTCCGGACTGGCCAACACGGCTTTGCTGCTGCCGTTAATATCCTGCCAGTTAATCAGATGGCTAAATTGCGTCTTATTTTCAACTTTCTGCTGGAAAATTAAACTGGCGGCGTAATTTTTGAGCGTTTCCAGCTCATAGTGATGTTGAATTTTTCCAGCTGAGAGCAACGCGATATGGCTGGCGACTCGTTCCAGATCCGAAATAATATGAGTCGAAAACAACACGGTCGAACCCAGATCGCAATTGAGTTCAACCAGCTCTGAAAGAAACTGACGTCGCAGATTTGGATCGAGATGAGCGACGGGCTCGTCCAAAATCAGTAATTTGGGTCTGATGGACAAGGCCTGAATCACTTGCAGCATTTGCTGCTGACCGCCGGACAAATCGGCGATACGTGATTTTGAATCAAGTTGCCAACGGCTGGTTAACTGTTCGGCGTAATTCTTATCCCATTCACCAAAAAAACCGCCAAAGTATTCTAGGTACTGGCTGACTTTCATCCAGTCAAATCCGATATTATCCTGAGGCACAAAACCGATCCGCTCTTTATCAGCCTGCGACAGTAGTCCCAGAGATTGCTGCCAGATTTGAACCTGACCCGAGTCGATTTCGCGCAAACCCATGATCGCTTCCAGCAGGGTCGATTTACCGGCGCCGTTTCGACCGACCAGACCCACGATTTCGCCAGGCAAAACTTGCAGTGACAGGTTTTTGAGAACCAACTTTTCCTTATAGGATTTTTCAATCCCGTCAATTTGAATGACTGCTTGATTCATTATTTATTTTCCTTTTGGTGCAGTGATAGCGATTGCTGTAATAGTGTCAAAATTGATTCGTCGTCAAGGGATGATTCACGTGCGACCGTGACGAAATGTTGCAGTGCTGATTCGAGTTGTTCTGAGATCAGTTGTGATTTCTTATTGTCAGAGACCAGCATGCCGATTCCACGCTTACGCTCAAGAAAACCTTCAATTTCCAGCTGTGAAAAAGCTTTGGATATGGTCATCGGGTTGACCTGAAGCGCGCTCGCCAGTTTTCTAACGGAAGGTAGCAGCTCACCGGCTTTAAGTAGATCCAGACGAATCGCCTGTTTGGTCTGATCGATCAACTGGCGATAAATGGGGATTCCGGAGCTGGTATTGAGTGAGAAAAGATTAACCAGAGTGGGACTCATCAATGATTTTCCTGTGTTTAATGGCGCTGACGTCTAAATCAATTTAAGTTAGTGACCTTAGCCAAATAACCCGGCAAAGATTGTTTCGTTCGACCCTTGAAGCGATAGTTTTAAGAGTAGCTCAGTATTTGTGTATTAATATAATGATACACCGCAAGGTCGAATGTCAACAGATTGATTGGAATTATTGATTACTTTGTAAACAAACTAGGCTAAAATGCGCGCCCTTTAACGGCCAGGCTGACATAAGTCTGACTTATTTCGCATATAGCAACCCATTGATTTAAAGGTATTTTACTTTGATTTCTACCGCAAACATCACCATGCAGTTTGGCGCTAAACCGCTGTTTGAAAACATTTCTATCAAATTTGGCGAGGGTAATCGATACGGTCTTATCGGTGCTAATGGCTGCGGTAAGTCGACTTTTATGAAAATACTCTCGAGCAAGCTGGAACCTTCGGCCGGGCAGGTGATGGTTGATGCCAACGAGCGGATCGGCGTATTGAGCCAGGATCAGTTCGCCTATGAAGAATATTCGGTTATTGATACTGTCATTATGGGGCATAAAGATTTGTGGCAAGTTAAACAGGAGCGCGACCGTATCTACTCGTTACCGGAAATGAGCGAAGAAGACGGTATGCGGGTGGCCGATCTGGAAACCCATTTTGCGGAAATGGACGGATATACCGCCGAAGCGCGCGCCGGTGAATTGCTACTCGGGCTGGATATTCCGACGGAGCAACATTTCGGCCTCATGAGCGCGGTCGCTCCTGGCTGGAAACTGCGCGTTTTACTGGCGCAGGTTTTATTTGCCGATCCGGATATCATGCTACTGGACGAGCCGACCAATAATCTCGACATCAACTCGATCCGTTGGCTGGAGCAGATATTGAAACAGCGACAATCGACCATGATTATCATTTCGCACGACCGTCACTTTTTAAACAGCGTGTGTACTCACATGGCAGATCTGGACTACGGCGAACTGCGACTGTTTCCCGGTAATTATGATGAGTATATGACTGCGGCGACTCAGGCGCGTGAGCGATTACTCTCTGACAACGCCAAGAAAAAAGCGCAAATTGCGGAATTACAGACCTTTGTCAGTCGCTTTTCGGCCAACGCTTCAAAAGCCAAACAGGCGACCTCACGCGCTAAAAGAATGGAGAAAATTGAGCTGGCGGAAGTTAAACCCTCAAGCCGGGTGAGCCCGTTTATTCGATTCAGCCAGGAGAAAAAGTTGTTTCGTCTGGCGCTGGAAATGGAAAATGTCAGCAATGGTTATGATCAGTTGCTGTTCCAGAATCTCAATTTGATGATTGAGGTGGGCGAGCGGGTCGCGATCATCGGGCCAAATGGAATAGGAAAGACAACTTTTCTGAAAACATTAATCAATGAACTGCCATCGAAATCAGGCGAAGTTAAATGGTCTGAAAACGCCAAAATTGGTTACTACGCGCAGGATCACACCCAGGATTTCGCCGAAGATATGAGCGTGTTTGAATGGATGAGCCAGTGGCGCAATCCGGGTGATGACGAGCAGGTTGTTCGCGGAATTCTGGGGCGCATGCTGTTTTCCCAGGACGATATTAAAAAATCGGTGAGCAAGTTATCGGGCGGCGAAAAAGGCCGAATGATGTTTGGCAAACTCATTATGCAGCAGCCGAACATATTGATCATGGACGAACCAACCAACCACATGGACATGGAATCCATCGAAGCTTTGAACCTGGCGCTAGAACATTACGAAGGGACTTTGTTTTTCGTCTCGCACGACCGTGAGTTCGTATCATCGTTGGCAACCCGGATCCTCGACATGAAGTCTGATCAAATTGTCAATTTTGCAGGCAATTACGAAGACTATCTTAAATCACAGGGGATCGACGCCTGATAGCGTTGATTTTCTGGCCGATATGACTGATTTTTCAATTAGTTAGCGTGCTTTTCTCAAAAAAAAATTAATTTAGCCGCATTTTTCCACATTTGCGGTTAATTTCTCCCCTTCAATTGGTTATAGTGCTTGTCTTTAGCGGTTTAGGCGCAAGTTATTAATCTATGTCGAGCGAATTTATCTGGCCTGTCAGAGTCTACTACGAAGATACGGATGCCGGTGGCGTGGTTTTTTACGCCAATTACCTCAAATACTTTGAGCGTGGCCGCAGTGAGTGGCTTAATCATCTGGGTATTGACCAAGCGCGCTTGTTCGAGCAGGGGATCGCTTTTGCGGTTAAAAAAGCTGATGTTGATTACAAACGTCCTGCCCGTCTGAACGATCAGTTACAAGTCGTCAGCCGCCTCAGTGAAATAACGGGCACCAGCCTGACTTTTCTGCAATCGGTTTATCGGAGCGACGATCGCTCGCAACCCTTGTGCAAAGCGCTTATCAAAGCGGTTTGTCTGAAACTCGATACATTTACACCGTGCCGAATTCCGGCGCTTGTTAAGGAGGAACTTCAGCGTGTCAGCTGATATGTCAATTTTAAATCTGTTCTTGCAGGCCAGCGTCGTTGTTCAGCTGATTATGGTGGGTTTGTTGTTGTTGTCGGCAATTTCCTGGGGAATGATCATCCAGCGAAGTCGAGGATTAAAATCTGCGACTAGCGACGGCCTCAAATTTGAGGAGCGATTCTGGTCGGGTATCGACCTGAGCAAACTGTACAACGATTTAACCAGCCGTCAGCAGCAGCCGAGCGGGATGGAGTTGTTGTTTCTGGCCGGTTATCGTGAATTTGTGCGTTTGCGCAAACAGGCTGGAACTTCACCTCAGGCCGTTATGGATGGGACTCACCGGGCCATGCGAGTCGCATTTTCGCGCGAAATCGATAAAGTCGAAGTGCACCTGTCTTTTCTGGCGACCGTTGGCTCGACCACGCCCTATGTCGGTCTTTTTGGCACTGTGTGGGGGATCATGAATTCATTTATCGCTCTTGGCTCGGTTAAACAGGCGACTTTGGCAATGGTAGCGCCGGGGATCGCCGAGGCATTGATTGCCACCGCGATGGGATTGTTTGCAGCTATCCCCGCGGTGATCGCGTACAACCGTTTTACTCATCAGGTGCAAAAAATAGAAACCCAGTATGAAAATTTTGTCGAAGAATTTTCAGGGATCCTGCACCGCAAAGCGCACAGTAAAGTCGCGGCAAGCTGATCCCTGCGGGTCCGGCTTTTTTAGTGTGCAATTTTTTTAAAAGCGAACGTCAGGCGAAGTCAGAGAGTTTAAATTGAGTAACCCGTTATGAATCACGTGCCAATTTCCCGCAAAAACAAAAGACGCCCCATGGCAGAAATTAACGTGGTGCCTTATATCGATGTCATGCTGGTATTGCTGGTAATTTTTATGATCACGGCACCGCTAATCACCGCTGGTATCAAGGTCGACTTACCGCAGGCTAGCGCTGAACCGGTTTCTGCCGCAGATGAACCACCGCTGATCGCCAGTATTGATGAAAGTGGCAACTATTACCTTTCGGTCGGACAATCCTCAGATCAGGCGCTTGAAGCACATGAACTGGTTGAACTGGTAGCGGCACATCGCCAGCTCAATCCGGATGCACAAGTGATGATCAACGGTGATAGAAAAGTGCCTTATGACAAAGTGGTTCAGCTGATGGTTTTGTTGCAAACTCAAGCTGGCATCGAGTCTATCGGGCTGATGACCGATCCGGAATGAGCAGGCTGCCAGGTATGTTGTTAAGCAAGCAAAAAAGTAGAATCTGCGACCGGCTTAAGCGACATTTCGGATTTGCTGTCGCCGGGGAAATTAGCCAATGAAGCTCAGTACTGCCATCCTGATTTCGCTGGTGGCTCACGCGGCATTGGTGGCCCTGTTAATGGCCAATTTTCAATTTTCACCGGTGGAAATCAAGCAATCAGGTACGCCTCAGCCTCAAATAAATGCAAAAGCGATCAACAGCAAACGGGTCGAACAACTGGTAAGTAAGCTTAAGCAGGAACGTCTGAGCAAAAAGCGCGAACAGGAAAAAAGATTGCAGGCCCTGAAACAAGCAGAAGAAAAAGCCAGACGCAAACGATTGGAAGAAGAAAAGAAAGCGGAAGATGCCAGAAAAAGGCGAAAAAAAGCGGAGCAGACACGAATAGCGGAAGAAGAGAAAGTTGCCAATTTAAAGAAAAAACGCATTAAGGACGAAAAAGCGCGCAAGAAAAAAGCGGAGGCGGAGAAAAAACGTAAGGCCGAAGCGGACCGTAAGAAAAAAGCGGAAGCGGAAAAAAGGCGTAAAGCCAAAGCGGAGGCAGAGCGGAAACGTAAAGCGGCTGAAGAAAAAGCGCGCATGGAAGCAATGGAAAGGGAAATGCAGGCGCAGATGGATGCAGAGGCGGCAGAGTTGAACGCGGCACATCGCCAGCAGGTTCTCAATGAAGTGGACAAGTACGTGACTTTGATCCGCGGAAAAATTTACCGTAACTGGATCGAGCCGGAACACGCCGGCTATTGCATATACAAATTACAGGTATCACCCGGCGGACTGGTGATCGGATTGTCGGTCGTTGAAGGCGACCCAATGCATTGCGAATCGGGACAGCGAGCAATATATAAATCTGAACCCTTGCCGGTATCAAAAGACCCCGATGTGTTCGCTGAGCTTAAATCTATCAATCTGACTCTTGGAGAAAAAAAGACGAATGAATAAACGTGGCTTGTTGCTTGTTTTTGCCGCCTTAGTGGTGTGGTTTCATCCTGTCAGGGCAGAAATTGATATTGTGATCACTTCTGGTATGGACAACGCTCGTCCTGTCGCGGTGTTGCCATTTTCATGGAGAGGCGTTGCTGAGAGACCGTTGTACGATGTTGCCGCTGTAATAGGCGCCGACCTGAGACGTAGTGGGCGTTTTAATCCGATGCCACGACATGGACTGGCTCAACAGGTTGACAGTTATAAGGCGGTCAACCTTGATCTATGGCGGGAAAAAGGCATCGAAGCGGTGGTGGTAGGCACCATCGAGGAACAGCCAGATGGCAGGCTTAAAGTCGGCTATGAGCTGGTGGATGTGTTTCGCAAACAGCAGGAAATCCGTAACGGCGAATTATTTAACGTCGACAGAAACCGGTTGGATGTCTTTAGTGCTATTGTCGAGGCCAAAGATTTGCGCTTTCACGCCCACCGCATTGCCGACCGAATATACCAGAAGCTGACCGGTGAGCGGGGGGCGTTTGCAACCCGGATAGCCTATGTCAGCGTGGATAAAACTCAGCTCAAGCCTTATCGCATGATGATAGCCGACTCCGATGGTTTTGCGCCGCAAACCCTGTTTGCTTCAACCCAGCCGATTATGTCACCCGCCTGGTCACCGGACGCTCAAAAGCTCGCCTATGTTTCCTTTGAGAACGGAAAATCAGAGGTGTTTATCCATCCAATTTACCAGCCTGACGGTCGCCGCCGGGTCGCAGCGTTTGAAGGGATCAACAGTGCGCCTTCCTTTTCTCCCGACGGGCGAAGACTGGCATTAACCCTGTCACGAGATGGAAACGCCGAAATATACGTTCTTGATTTGACCAGCCAGCGATTCTCTCGTATAACCAACAATATCAGCTCGATTGAAACGGAAGCCAACTGGACGCCGGACGGACAGACCTTGTTGTTTACCTCCGACCGGGGACGCGGACCGCAAATTTATAGACAAAATCTGGCGAGTAATCGCGCGCAACGTATCACCTGGGAAGGAAATTACAACGCCAGCGCGTCATTAACGCCAGATGGCAAAACCATGGTGCTTATTAACCGCACTAATGGTATATTTCACGTTGCTGTGCAAGACGTAGAAACCAATAGTTTGCAGACGCTGACCGAAACATCACTGGATGAATCGCCCAGCCTCGCGCCCAACGGCAGTATGGTGATCTATGCGACGGTTTATGGGAACAGGCAGGTATTGTCGGTTGTTTCAACCGATGGTCGGTTCAAGGCCCGTTTACCGTCGAGACAGGGAGAGGTTAAAGCGCCCGCCTGGTCACCTTTTTTGGAGTAGGCGGGTATAAGGGCTGGAAATTGGGTCCGGTAGGGATTAAAGTTTGACCAGTGTCACGTCATAACGGTTTGATCGTTGTTAATTTCTGATGAAGTTAAGATAATGCGGCAATCAGTATTATCGGCGAGCTGGTAGCGGTAAAGGTAGTATCAAGTAGCGGTAAAGCAAGTAATCTCGAAATTTAAACTAATAGCTAAAAAACAGGAGTATTCAAATGTCTATCACTAAATTGGGGAAAGGTCTGGTTATGGCCGCTTCAGCAACTTTGTTGTTCGCGTGTGCCTCTTCAGAACAAGATGATTCACAAACAGTCGCGCCTGCAGTCACAGAAACTGTGGTTAAGGAAGTTACGCCTCCGGCGAAAACTCCAGAGCAACTGGCTGAAGAAGCGAACACCGAAGCGCGTCAGGCTCGCACTGTCTATTTTGATTTTGACGATGACACGCTAAAAGCTGACGGACGCGCATTACTCGAAGCTCATGCCTGGTTCCTCGCCAAAAACCCGAATGTTGTGGTCACTATCGACGGTCACGCCGATGAGCGTGGAACACCGGCATACAACCTGGCTTTGGGCGAGCGTCGTGCAAAGGCTGTTGGCCAATTCCTGATGCTGAACGGCGTTTCATCTTCACAAATCCAAACTCGAAGCTATGGTGAAGAAAAGCCTGCGGTTGAAGGTCATGACGAAAGTGCATGGTCAATGAACCGTCGTGGCGAACTGAACTATGAAGGGTAATTCCTTACTTCTGGTGGCGGCTATTGTCGCCACCACTTCTCTCCCTCTCTTTGCCGACAACCACCTTTCTCTCGAACAGCGCATTCAGCAGCTGGAGCAGCAGAATATTACCCGTGGCCGCTTGCAAACCGATCTGACCATGCAGGTGATTGAGTTGCAAAAAGAAGTCAAAGCGCTACGCGGGCAAGTTGAAGAGCACGAATACAAGCTACAACAAATTCAGGAAAGACAACGCGACCTTTATCGTGATATCGAGACGCGATTAAGTGGCGTGTCTGCCACGCCTGTTTCAAAGGGCACCACTTCGAGCGCAACTCAGCCAAAACCGGTTATCGGGGCTGGGGTCGCCAATAGCGTTAAACAGAGCGTCGTCGGAGATCAGGGACGTCTGGAGTTTGAAACCGCATTTAAGCTGGTAAGAAACAAGCAGTATTCCCAGGCGATAGACAGTTTTAAAGCATTCCTTAAAAAATATCCAAACGGTAATTATTCCGACAACGCCCGTTTCTGGATAGGGCAGGTATATTTTGCCCAGTCTAAATTCACCGAAGCCGAGCAGCAGTTCGAGCTTATGAAACAAGAGTTTCCGGATTCGTCCAAGCTGGCGGCGGCTCTGCTTAAACTGGCCGAAATTAAAGTTCGGCAAGAAAAATGGCAGCAAGCCAGGAGCATCTATTCCGAGATTATCCAGAGATATACCGGTTCGCCGCAGCAATTAGCGCGTAAGGGGTTGGATGATATTAAGGCGTCAGGGAATTAAATTCGGTTTTTTTTTTCGTTTTGTATGTGGGTTTAGATGGGTTTAGATGGGTTTCGCGGCATTTTGCTAGCGGACCCTAGGGGCGAATCACCCTTTAACCCACACGCAAAACACCAATCCACCAAAACACCATTCCAAATAAAACTAATCCCAACACCCCACCTCGAATTCCAGCCCATTCTCCGGTAAAATCCCCAAATCAAAACTTCACCGAAGCACGCCATTGTCACGCTTAAGAATTACCGAAATTTTCTACTCGCTGCAAGGTGAGTCCTCAACCATCGGCAAGCCAACTTTGTTTGTGCGTCTGACCGGTTGTCCGCTACGTTGCGTGTGGTGCGATACCGAATACGCGTTTAGCGGTGGCGACTATCGCGAATTAGTCGATCTGGTCGCTGAAATTGATTCCTATAATCCGCAATATATTTGCGTGACTGGTGGAGAACCTCTTGCGCAAAAGCAGGGTTGTGAAGAGTTATTAAAGTTACTGTGCGACAAGGATTATCAGGTTTCACTGGAAACCAGCGGTGCCATTGACATCGGCGGCGTTGACGCGCGTGTTTCCAAAGTAATGGATTTAAAAGCGCCTGATTCGGGTGAAATGGAAAAAAATTTATACAGTAATATTCAATACCTGGGAAAATCCGACGAAATCAAATTTGTGATCATGAGTCGGCGCGATTATGACTGGGCCAAAATGCAACTTGACCAATATCAGCTGCCACAGAAAACCAATATTATTTTTTCGCCGTGTTTCGGCCAAATTAATGAGCGCGATTTAGCCGAGTGGATTGTCGATGATAATTTACCCGTCAGGTTTCAGATCCAGTTACACAAAATTTTATGGAGCGATGCCGCTGGCCATTGACCAGAGACTTAAATTTTAAAGAGAAAAATATGACAAAAAAAGCAATCATACTCTTATCTGGCGGGTTAGATTCAACTACCTGCCTCGCCATAGCCCAATCTCAGGGGTTTAAATGTTACGCGCTGAGTTTTCGCTATGGACAAAAGCATTCCTCTGAGCTTGAAGCGGCTAAAAATATTGTTGCGGCTTCCAAGGTCAAGCTTCATAAAATCATTGAACTTGATCTGGGAAGTTTTGGCGGCTCGGCGCTGACCGATGAATCTATCGAAGTGCCATCGACAAACCAAATTGACCAGCAAGATGAGGGTGGCATTCCAGTAACTTATGTTCCCGCAAGAAATACGGTTTTTTTATCGATCGCGCTGGCCTGGGCTGAAGTTCTTGAAGCCGACGCGATTTTTGCAGGCGTCAACGCGGTGGATTATTCAGGCTATCCCGACTGCCGCCCGGAATATATAAAGGCCTTTCAGGCAATGGCTGATCTGGCAACTAAAGCGGGTATTGAAGGTCGCGGTGTAAAAATCAAGACGCCACTGATCGACTTAACTAAAGTGGCCATCATTCAGCTGGGTGAATCGCTTGGCGTCGATTACTCGCAAACGGTTTCCTGTTATCAGGCGGATCAGGCCGGGCGCGCTTGTGGTGAGTGTGATTCTTGCCAAATTCGCAAAAAAGCATTTGTAGCGGCCCAGGTTGTCGACCCGACACGGTATTTGAACTAACCGGATTAAGAAATTCATTTTAACGGTAAAGGACAGCTCATGACCTTCAAAAGTAACTCAGGCTTCAGCGAACGAGTTGAATGCAACTTTGATAATGGCATTGCACGAGTCTATTTGAACAGGCCGGACAAACTGAATGCTCTCGATATGCCCATGTTTAGAGCGATCGACGAAACAATTAACCGTTTAAAAAAACACAAAAAACTTCGCGTCGTGATAGTTAGTGGTAAAGGGGATAGTTTTTGTTCCGGGCTGGACGTTAAATCAGTAATGAATAACCAAACCGACGCCATCAAATTATTATGGAAGTGGTGGCCGAGGCAAGCCAATTTAGCACAAAGAGTCACGGTAGGATGGCGAAAACTTAACGTGCCCGTGATTATGGCGTTGCACGGAAAATGCTGGGGCGGTGGAATGCAGATCGCCCTGGGAGGCGACTTTAGAATCGCTTCGCCCGACAGCTCTTTAGCCGTCATGGAGTCGCGCTGGGGGCTTATTCCCGATATGGGAGGAACGCTTGCATTGCGCGAAAATGTGGCGGTAGACCACGCAATGAAACTGGCGATGACCGGCGAACCAATTACCGCGCAACAGGCGTTGGCGTATAATTTAATCACACAGATTAACGATGACCCTGTGAACGCTGCGATTGAGCTGGCTGAAACTTTAAAAGAGCGATCGCCGGATACCAATCGCGCCATTAAAAAAATCTATCATCGAAGCTGGTGCAATCAAAGTGGTAAGATTTTGGCCGGAGAGACGATTAATCAATGGCGAATATTAATGCGCGCAAACCGAAAAATCGCGGTAAAAAAGCTACTGGGTGATACTGATATTGAGTATCGCTAGCGTATGTACCTCGCCACTTCATCAATTTACAAACATTACTATATTCCTTAGTAAATCAAGAAATCCGACTACGTTTTTAGTGAGTATTTTTATTGTTGAAGCATGAAGGTTGCATTTGATCTGCCTCGATAATTTTTAAGTTCAGTAACCACCTATAAAAAAAATAGACTTCTTCGCGTTAAAAAATGTCAGTTTGAAATTGAACTAATTCAATCTTCGATGGACAAAATGCGGGTTGACCTCCTCTTAATTTTACTGGTAGCTATCTATGCGTCTAACTGAACAGATCAAAGCCTCTCCTTTAGTTATTCATGTTTACTATTTATTAGCTTTTCTAGCTATCTTAAGCGCGAGCCGACTCAGCTTGAGCGTTTGGTTACAAGAGCGTGTTAGTGGGGTTGGTCACTGGCTCTATATATTGCTTCAAGGTGTTCGGATTGATGTTGCAAGCTTAAGCATAATTATATTGATTCCCTGCATAGTTTCGGTGCTAGTAAGTAACAAAGGACGTTTCACAATATTGTGGACTATTTTTGTGCGGCTATGGCTATCGATATTCGCGTTTGTTTTTATATTTTTGGAATTCGCAACCCCGAGTTTTATCAATGAATATAATATTCGGCCGAATCGCCTTTTTATCGAATACCTAATTTACCCCAAAGAAGTTTTTTCGATGTTGCTTAAGAGCAATCTACTTGAATTGCTTATGGCGTTATTTATAAGCAGTGGTGTTGCATGGGTTACTTGGAATAAAATAGGTAAGTTGACCTTACTGATTAAGCCGGTAGGCTGGAAGTGGCGACCTTTAGTACTAGTACTTGCTTTTTTTATCTTACTGCTGGGCGGACGCTCCTCTTTTGGTCATCGCCCGATAAACCCCTCAATGGTCTATTTTTCTTCAGATCCTTTGGTCAATTCATTGATTCTTAATTCTACTTATTCGGTTGGGTTTGCGGCAAAGCAGTTGTTTTCTGAGGAGTCGAAACGCTCTATATACGGAAATTTACCTGAAGAACAAACTATTTCTGTCGTCAGAGAGATTAAAGGCTTAAATGATGATGCTTATTTCGATCCTTCATTACCCACGCTCTCCAAACAAGTTGCTAGCTACAAAGGGCAGCCGAAGAATCTGGTTATTATTTTACAGGAAAGTTTAGGTGCCCGTTTTGTCGGAAGTTTGGGGGGATTGCCATTGACACCTAGTTTCGACCAATTGAGTAGTGAAGGCTGGTTTTTTGAATCGATGCTAGCTACCGGTACACGTTCCGTCAGAGGAATTGAAGCAGTAATGACTGGCTTTACTCCAACCTCTGATAGATCTGTAGTTAAACTTGACAAGTCACAGAAAGATTTTTTCTCGATAGCTGAAGTTCTCAGGAGAAATGGGTATCACACCGAGTTCATATACGGAGGAGAGTCACATTTTGACAACATGAAAAGTTTTTTTCTAGGGAATGGCTTTGATTATATTACGGAGGAAAAGGACTATGAAAACCCAAATTTCACAGGTTCATGGGGAGTCTCTGACGAGGATTTGTTTAATAAGGCAGACGAAAAATTCACCAAACTTGCTAATCTTAACAAGCCATTCTTTAGCCTTGTCTTTACCTCGACGAATCATTCTCCTTTTGAATATCCACCTAATCGAATTGAACCGTATGATGAAAAGGTAAATACGCGCAATAACGCCATAAAATATGCGGACTGGGCTTTGGGAGAGTTCGTAAAAAAGGCGAAGAAATCGAATTATTGGGAAAATACAGTATTCCTTATTGTTTCGGATCATGATGCCAGAGTACAAGGCGCTGAGCTGGTTCCACCCAAGTCCTTTCATATACCGGCGCTTATTATTGGCAAAGACATACCAGTTAAAAAAGATACCAGGCTGGTAAGCCAGATTGATATCCCTGTTACTTTGTTGTCAATAGCTGGAATTGACAATCAAAACCCCATGCTAGGCCGTGATCTTTCAAAAAATAACCCTGATCGGATAGAGCGAGCCTATATGCAATATGGTCAAAATTTTGCTTTTATCGAAGGTGATAAAGCAATAATATTACAGCCTGGGAAAAAAGCTCTTCGCTATCATTTTGACAAGTCTAATTTTAAATTGACATTTGACTCTGAAGCTTCTCAGGAAGAAAAAGAAAAAGCACTGGGAGTTTCATTATGGGGGAAGTTAGCTTACTTCAAACGATATTATCGTACCGACGATGCGGAGTCATCTAGTGATATGGAAAACAAAAATTCTGCGCCTGCTTTTAGATAGATGTCTATATTAGCATTAAAAAATCAGGTTGATGAACTGATTTAGCCGCCTGGTCTAAAAATTTTAGTTTATATGGGATTCTCATGGTAAAAAATAATGACAAAAGTTAAAAGACGGTACCTGAAGAAAACGCTTACCTTTTTCTTGGGCTTAATAGTCGTTGCTACTATAGTATTTTTGGGAATTCTTTTTTACGTAGACTTAAAGCTTGCTGAGAATCCAAGAAAATCGGGATATGACAGTTGTTTTAAGGTTTGGGCAACTCGCGGTCTGGTTGCGAAAGGAAATATTTTACCAAAATCTGGAAACTCAATCGAGACGATTCAGCGTGCATTTGACTCAGGAGCCAGAGGAACTGAAGTTGATTTGTTTTACGACCCGGCGCTTAAGCGTTACATCATTTCTCATGATAGGCCTTACAACTTAAAAAATGGTCGACTGTTAACATTAGAGGAACTATTGTCTGCTACTGGAGATGACCACTATTTCTGGCTAGATCTTAAGAAGCTAGGACGTTTGAGTAAATCTGAGATGAAAGATGCGGTTTCTCGATTAAACGATATAACTGGAAATACAAATATTAAAAGCAAGCTTTATATAGAAGGAGAAGATCCAATAAATCTTGGCTACTTTAGGGATTCAGGGTTTAAAACTATTTTTGATATCCGACCACTGCCTGAAAATTATAGAACCAATTATTTCGTTGTCAATTTGTATAAAATGTTTTATTACTTTAACAACTTTACCGTAATGGCTATGAAGTACGGTGAAATTGAGACACCAATATTTGGCGTGGAGACTCAAGAATTGTTAAAGCATGTTCCCTTATTTATCTATCATGTCCCTGATGACAAGGAACTCATTCAAGACCTGAGTAACTTAGAGCAAGTGAATGTCATTATTGAGCAGGATCATAGTATAAACCGCTATCAATTGACAAACTGTGGGAATAATTAAATTGACTCTGAAGCCTGATCTTGTTTGATTCGCATACCGCAACAATTTCGCTTCCCTAGAGCAGGACTCTAAGCTTCCGACTAGCGCCGGGTGGTTAACTTTCCTATAACGCCACCCGACACAAAGCAGAGCTATCCAGACACTCAAATTCAATTGAGTTATCTTCCGCGTTATAAGTCATTGGATTGCCTGTGTATGGGTTAGTATAAGGTGAATTGTTAATCGCTTCTTTAATTTCCTTATTATCTACCGACCGCAAGCTCAACTGTAGCTTGAGTAATTGAACCATGCCGTTTAAATCATGCAGTCTGGCGATATAGTCCTCGTAGCTACCGGTTGTCGCCGGTAGTATGATCTTTCCGCCGAGGTTATACAGACTGGCAGGAGAGAAACCGATCAACGAGTCGATCGCAGCACCGGAATCGAAAGGATTGATGGTACTTGAAGCGCTTGTATCCGGCGACTGCTTGAGTTTTTTAAATTCTCGCCGGAAGTCATCAGTCGAAAGTTCGCTTAAACGCGAAGATGGCAAAGTGACATACTGGTAGTAACTATTGGTAGTGGCGTTTGGCTGCATCAACAGAAATATTGTCTTTGCGTTCACTCCAAAATATAACTCTAATTGCTCGGGCGTTATTGTTGCAATTGTTCGCTGAAAAGCCCTAAATTCAAATTCAAAAGCGCCCCTTAAATTCGCATCGCCCGGGGTAATCGGCGTTAACATAGCGTTGATTGCCTCGACAGCTTGAGGCGATAGCTCACTAGATGCGATCACCTCAGATAGTGATTGCAGATCAGTCCAGATAGCGGCCACAGCGATCATCTGATCCAACAAAGTATCACCCTTACTCAGAAATTTTCGCCAAAATTCAAGGTCACTCTGCAGTGCGTTGATAAAGTCCGATTCATCGGTTGAATTAAAGGCAGTCGCAAGGTTTAATCGGCTAAGTAAAATCGGTTTGCCAAAAGGAGGCAGCGGCGTTTCAAAGTTTACGTGGTCGATATGCTGATATTCGGGTAGATTTTTTAATCTTTCAAAGCGCTCTAGTAACAGTGTAACTCGATTGTGCGTAAGGGGATTCTCAATGAGTTGCTGACTTAATTTGGATAAACAGCCTAGAGTCGTTCTGGAAGTACAGCTTGAATAGTTTTCTGTCCATGTTTTATCCAGGTCAACGCCGCCAAGGATTTCCGCGTAGTCACTGTCGGTAAGTTCGTGAACACCATTATTGAGATAGTTGTGTCGATATCGCTCAATTATTTGAATACCGGCATCCTGCATATCTCTGTCATCGGCGGCCGACAAGCCCCAAAACGCGAAATAGGCATTTTTCTGCGGAGATGGCATCTTCACTGGTTTTAGAATATCCACCACTTCGGGTCTTAATTGTTGGTCGAATATCGATAAATTAATGAGCAATACGCTTGCGCCAAACAAAGCAGCAACCGCTAAAAAGGAAAGAATTATTTTTTTTATCGAAAATACCGACTTATCTGTTAAATCTGTCATGGTCAATTATCCGTCAGGTCATTTGTGGAAGTTTGTAGTTTCCCTCATGACCACTGTCATCGCCTGAGAAAAACCTTCAAAAAAGCTGAGAGCCCTCTCCTGCGGGTTTTAACGGGAAAATTTAATGCTACACTGAGCGCCATGAAAATGAACGATGAGCAAACAATTTATCAAACCGCCGGACTGTCGATCTGTCCACATTCGGGGCAGGTCAGGGCTGGCGACGAGCTGGTTCGCCTGGGGCCGATCAATATGAAGGTGCTGGTTTTTTTGTTAAAAAATCAGTCGCAAGTAGTTAGTCGGGCAGCATTGTTTGATGGTGTGTGGGGTAATCAGGTGGTAAGCGATGATGTGTTAACGCGTTGTATTTCCGATCTGCGCGCAAGCCTCGGTGGATTGGCGAACGAAACAAAGCTGATAGAAACCTTGCCCAAGCGCGGATATCGCTGGCTTCCTGGCGTAGTTTGTTCGTCACAGGAATCGTATGAGAAAGTTGTTTCTAAAGTCGCGGAGAAAGAGACCGCACCGAACCAGATTCGAAATGAGGCGCTACTGGCGAAGGATGTCAATCATCAGATTTCGTCAACAAAACGCTCGAGGTTATGGACTTCTTCCCTGATCTGGATGGTTTTTGCGGCGACCGTATTCTTGCTGCTCTCCAGCGGCGTACTCTGGCTTGCAAGTCAATGGGCGCGTAGCGACGTTGTCGCCATAGCTATTTTGCCGATTGAAACCACTTCGCCCACTCAAGCAGGTTTTGCCGCCAACCTGGAAGAGTCATTACAGAAGAAGCTCTTGAAAACCAATGACCTTCGCTACCTGGCAAGAAGCGCGGTGATTAATAAGGCGCAAAATCCGTTTCCGTATTTTTCCAGGGAATTTGGTGTTCAGTGGCTAATCGAAGGACGTGTGCGCCAGCATTTGCATCAAACAGGCGTGAGCCTGAGTCTGATTGACGCACACACCGCGACAGTCTCACTTTCAAAGACCTGGACTCTGAATTCCCGATTAGCCCCGGCCGAAAGGTCTCTAGAGCTGGAGAAGTTGACAGCCGAATTTGTGGGTCATGTTTCCAGACAACTTAAGTAGGCGATTAACGCCGCCGTATTCAGGCGTTTGCAAACGCTACATTCCGGCAGTCGCAAGCGCTGCAGTCTGATTTAGCACAATCGAACCTTTGTTAGTTCAACCTTTTGCGGTACAAATTTTGCGCTATGCTATTCGCTGTCACCATACCCGTGTATAATACGCGCCCTCAGCATCACAGTATGCTAACTGAATTGCTTTATTTCTTATAACACATTGATTTATATATAAATCTAAGCGGAGTTTATCAATGGCTATCGAACGTACTTTTTCTATTGTCAAGCCGGACGCAGTTGCCAAAAATGTTATCGGTCAAATCTATGCGCGCTTTGAAAGCGCCGGTCTTAAAATTGTTGCCAGCAAAATGCTTCATTTGAGCCGGGAAAAAGCGGAAGGGTTTTACGCGGAGCACAAAGAACGCCCGTTTTTTAACGATCTGGTTGCTTTTATGACTTCTGGACCGGTGATGGTTCAGGTGCTGGAAGGCGACAATGCAATCAAAGCCAATCGTGAAATCATGGGCGCGACTAACCCGGCTGAAGCGGCTCGTGGTACACTGCGCGCTGACTTTGCTAACTCAATCGACGAAAATGCGGTTCACGGCTCGGACGCGCCAGAATCAGCCGCGCGTGAAATCAGTTATTTCTTTTCTGACGAAGAAATCTGCGCGCGCACTCGATAAAGCGTATCCCTCTCTTTGCGAGAGGGCAAGGGGAGAGGGAATGTCGCAGGGTGTTTTCTAGCGGCAAGAATTTCCTACTCCCCATTTCTCTCGGCTGAAAGATGAGGGGAATAGGCAAGCTAAACAATTGAATATCAATCGCAAAAAGGTAATGCAATGAGTGAGAAAATGAATCTACTCGACCTGACGCGCGATGAAATGGTCAAATTCTTCGAAGCAATCGACGAAAAACCATTTCGGGCACCTCAGGTCATTAAGTGGCTGCATCAATTTGGCGTCGACAATTTTGATGCCATGACCAATATATCCAAATCTTTACGCGCCAAGCTGCAGGAAGTCACCGAGATCAAAGGCCTGGAAATTATCACCGAGCAATTGTCGGATGACGGCACTATCAAGTGGGCCCTCAGAACCGGAGACGGTCAGGCGATTGAAACGGTTTTTATACCGGATGGCGAGCGCGGCACTCTTTGCATATCTTCACAGGTTGGCTGCCTGCTTGATTGTTCTTTTTGCTCGACCGCACAACAGGGATTTAACCGAAACCTGTCCACCGCTGAAATTATTGGTCAGGTCTGGTTTGCGACCCGTCGCCTGGGAAGTCTCAAGACGACCGGACATAGAAAAGTAACCAATGTCGTTTTGATGGGGATGGGCGAACCGCTGCTAAATTTTGAAAACGTGGTCAGCGCGCTTGATTTAATGCTGGATGATTTTGCTTACGGGCTTTCAAAAAGGCGGGTAACCCTGAGTACTTCTGGCGTCGTGCCCGGTCTGGAAAAACTTACAGGCAAGGCCGATGTCGCCCTTGCTTTATCCCTGCACGCGCCGAACAATGCATTGCGTGACCAGCTGGTTCCGCTCAACCGTAAATATCCGATCGAAGTCCTGTTTCCCGCAGTGAAGCACTATATAGCGCAATCCAAGGCCAATAAAAAGGTCACTATAGAGTATGTTATGCTCAAAGGTGTGAACGACACCCCAGCTCACGCCAGAGAGCTAGCTCGCCTCTTGAAAGATCTGCCCAGCAAGGTAAACTTGATTCCGTTCAACCCGTTTCCTAAAACGCGCTATCAGACGTCCAGCCAGAAAGATATTGATGCCTTTGGTGAGATTTTAATCAAAAAGGGCTTTGTGGTGGTAACACGCCGCACACGCGGTGAAGATATCGACGCGGCATGTGGTCAGTTAGTCGGCGAGGTGGCGGATAGAACCAGACGACAGCAACGGCGTCTAAAGAAAATTGACGTAGTGCAGGTTCAGCCATAAGTTTTAAGTTGGTTTTACCATCCAGGAAAAAATGGGAAAATAGAAAAACAGAAAAAAACTGGGTGAACAGCCAAAATTTTTTCGAAAATAGGGCTGGTTTAGCGCAGATGTCGAATTTTCAGAGGGAGTTGTTGTTTAAAGGAATTGTTTTACAGGCGGCAATCGATAGAAAAGTTACTCCTATCGAACCATGAGTTTTGTCCAGATAAACCTCGAGCAGGAGCATAAAGTGGTAAAAATTATTTCAATAGTCCTCATGCTGGTGTTTCTTTCCGCGTGTGAAACAACGCGGGAAACAAAAACATCAAATATCGGCGCGACCAAAACAACCCTCAAAGAAAGAAGTTTTGACAAGAAAAAAGCGGCCATCAATCGGGTTAATAATGGTCTGGCCTATTTGAGCAAAAATAATTATCAACGGGCGAAATTTCATCTCGATAAAGCGCTGGATTATGATGAGGATTCAGGAAAGGTTCATTATGCACTGGGGATCTATTACCAGCGGGTTGGCGAGCTGACTAAAGCTGAACAACATTTTGATACGGCGCTTGACGCTGAGTCTAAGAACCCGTTGTTTTTGAATGCTTATGGCGCTTTTTTGTGTGAAAAGAAAGATTATAAAAATGCAGAAAAAATGTTTCAAAATGCCATCGCAATTCCGACTTACACCGATGTTTCTTACGCGTACTACAACGCTGGATTTTGTGCACTAAAGCAAAACAACGGTGAGCGAGCCGAAAGCTTTTTTCGAAAAGCGCTTAGTCGAAATTCGCAAATGCCCGATGCTCTGATTGAAATGGCAAAAATAGAATTTTCCAAAAAGCGTTACGAGCGGGCCATGTCCTATTTGAAACGGTTTGAAGGAACCCGACGCACCAGCGCTGAATCTGCGTGGCTGGGGTTAAGGATTGCGCATTTTCTGCGTGATAAAGACGCGATTGCGCGTTATGGGTTAATTCTGGAGCAAAAATTTCCGGATAGTGATGAAACAGCCAGCTTTCTGGATGACAAAAAACGATGGATGTAGAAAAAACATCCAGTGACGATAGCGCCACGTCTCTGGATATTGGCGCTATTCTGGTAGAAGCGAGAAAAAATCTGAAATTATCTGCGCAGGATATTGCAACGCAGATGAATTTAACGCTATCGGTTATTGAAAGTATCGAGAATAATCAATTCGAGCAGGATATCCCGCTAACCTTTATTCGCGGTTATTTGCGCTCTTATGCACAAAAGGTGGGCGTGGATATCGAAAATATTTGTGTCGAGTTCGACCGCCAGACGGGTAGCAGCGAGCCGGAAATTCAGAAAATCAAGGTAGTTTCTGACTTTAAGAAAACGAACAAAAAGAAACGCAAAGAAATCAATTCAAGTAACTTGTTTTTTAAGTTGTTAACCTATCTGATTGTTATTTCTTCGCTCTCTTATGCGGGTTGGGAGTTGTGGAAACGTTATTCGCCTGAATTGGGACAGCCCGACTTAGGCCAGAATGGTCTGGATGTTGTCAATGAAATTCCATTGAATGCGATTGTGTCGGGTGCCGAAAGTCAGTCCGTGGAGGCGGCGCCGGTACCGCAAAGTCCTAAAGACGTTGACTCGTCCGATCTGGCGTTATCGGTTGTTGATTCGGCAGAATCCAATGGCTCTGCCGTTGATACCCGTGAAGTTGAGGAATCGGTAGAATCCGCGGCGGATAATCGACAATTATTTGAACCGGCATCACAAAACACCCTCACTAAAGATCCGCAAATCGGCGAACAAACAAGCGAAGAGAAACTTTCCGAGTCACAACTGCTGACTGACGAGGCAGACGTGGTTGGTAAAGATGATGCGACTATTCAGTCCGCGCAAATCGAAAAGCCAATTTTAACCGAGCCCGTTGTTTCCGCTCAGTTTAGTTTTACTGCGGACTGCTGGGTGAAAATCACTGACGCCAACGGCGAAGTCATTGCCATCGGTTTGAAACCGGCAGGATACCAGATGAATCTGGAAGGGGTCGCGCCGCTTACGGTTGTTTTGGGTGAGCCGGCTGCAGTTTCTCTGATTTACCAGGGTGAAAGTTACGATTTATCCGGTTATAGAGCGGGACGAACTGCCGAGTTCGTTCTTGACTAGTTAACCACACATTAAGCAGATAATTTACAGTAGAAATCAATCATGAAAGGTGTTTCCTGGATCAAAAGGCGTAAAAGCCGTCAAATTATGGTCGGTGATGTTCCCGTGGGCGGCGATGCGCCGATAGCGGTGCAGAGCATGACCAACACTGATACTTGTGATGTGGAGGCGACCCTGTCCCAAATTCAACGGCTGACTGACGCAGGTGCAGATCTGGTGAGGGTCTCTATACCGACTATGGACGCGGCAGAGGCGTTTAAGAAAATTAAACAGGGATCGCCGCTGCCTTTGATTGCCGATATTCATTTCGACCATAAAATTGCGCTTAAAGTAGCCGATTACGGCGTCGACTGTTTGCGCATTAACCCTGGAAATATCGGAAACGAGCAACGAATCAGCGCGGTGATAGAAAAAGCCAGAGACTGTAATATCCCCATCCGAATTGGCGTGAACGCCGGCTCTCTGGAAAAAGACTTGCAGGTGAAATACGGCGAGCCGACGCCGGAAGCGCTGGTGGAATCGGCATTTCGTCATATCGATATTCTGGATCGCCACGATTTTCAGAACTACAAAATCAGTTTAAAGGCCTCTGATGTGTTTATGACAGTGTCGGCCTATCGGCTGTTGGCCAGTCAAATAGAGCAGCCGCTTCATCTGGGTATCACCGAAGCAGGCGGGTTGCGCGCTGGCGCGGTTAAATCGGCGGTCGGTCTGGGTATGTTGCTGGCCGAAGGTATCGGCGACACTATCCGCGTTAGTCTGGCGGCGGATCCGGTGGAGGAGATCAAAGTTGGCTTTGATATTCTTAAATCTTTGGGTCTACGTCAACGCGGGATCAATTTTATCGCCTGCCCGTCCTGCTCACGACAGCAGTTTGACGTGATCAAAACCGTGAATGATTTGGAAATGCGTCTGGAAGACATCCGCGAAGCAATGGACGTTGCTATCATCGGTTGCGTCGTCAATGGGCCGGGTGAAGCGCGTGAGGCCGAAATTGGCCTGACGGGCGGTTTAAATGCGAGTCTGCTTTATCAGGGCGGCGAAAAGAGCCACAAAATTGACAACGCGCAGCTGGTTGACTCGATTGAAAAGTCAGTGAGAGACAAGCTGGCACAGCGTGAAGATGAAGTTACTCAAAAAAGTAAAGGCGAACACCTGATCGCCATTTCCAGAGCTAAATAAGAGGAAAACGCCGTCGCTTTAATATGATATTTTTGCCTATCGCTCTCAATACCTCCAGGGCTAGATGCATGTCCTTATGTCGATTTTCTGATGTCGATTTTAGTCCCAGTGTCGATTTTATATTTGTCGATGAGATAATTTTATAAAAAAATGCCAAATCCCTCACTTTTGCAAGCATCTAAATAACCACGAAGAGAGCGGCTCGATTATAATAACGCCCTCTTATTTAAATCCTGGAATACTGCAATAGAGACTGATTGCGGAATGCCGTTGTAGAAAATTAACCCATAGTTATTCGATTTAGAAGCTGCCGTATGCAGTCCTTTAAGGCTATGGAATACTGAGAAGATTGATGAAACCTGTAAACTCTGTTGTAGCCTCTATCTTGATTGTCCTGCTTTCCGCGTGCGCCAGTAGTCCGCTGTCGCTTTCCGAAGACAATCAATCGGAATTGCGCGGTGAGCTGGCCATATTGAGCGACTATAAACTCAATGACGGATTTATAGAGATACAGGCGGTCGGTTATGGATGCACCTTTTTCAATAGTTTTGAGGTCGCGGTGGCGAATAAACAGGACAATGTCATGGCCGTCATACGCACCCGCCCGGATGAGTGTGGCATGAAGCCTCGCAACGTATCTTTGCAGTACTCCATCAAGCATCTGGGACTGAACCTGAACAAGCAGATTAACGTAAAAAATCGACTGACCAGTACCGCCCGGTTTTAACCCGCCTGCCTCCAGCGGGAAGATACCACTCAATTCAATCAAGCGCTCCAGGCTGATTCCGCAACCTTCCCGGCCTGGTGTACGTGAACTTTAGCGGTGTTTCACTCCAGTTAAGCGCTATTTTAGCCAAATGCGGCAAAAATAGTACTATCGCAGACTGTTTCAGTCAGGGTTTTAGGCTATAATTGCGCGTTTAATTTTAACCCCCTTGTGTCTAAGAGTCTGGAAACTTCCCGTGAGTAAATCATTTCAAGCGATCAGAGGTATGAACGATTGCCTGCCGAGTCAGTCCGGCAGTTGGCAATACCTTGAAGGTTGCCTGCGCGAAATTGTCGCCAGCTACGGTTATTCTGAAATCAGAACGCCGGTGCTGGAAAATACCCAGCTCTTCTGTCGCTCTATTGGTGAAGTCACCGACATTGTCGAAAAAGAAATGTACACTTTTGTCGACAAAGGTGAAGACAGCCTGACTTTGCGACCCGAAGGCACGGCATCATGCGTGCGCGCTGGCATTGAACACGGTCTGTTGTACAATCAGCAGCAACGATTGTGGTATATGGGGCCGATGTTTCGCCGAGAGAGGCCGCAAAAAGGTCGTTATCGTCAGTTTTATCAGTTTGGCGCAGAAACTTTCGGGTTTGAAGGGCCAGACGTGGACGCTGAATTAATAGCCCTTTCTGCCAGGCTCTGGAAAAAACTGGGCTTGTTCGACGATTTAGAATTACAGATCAATTCCCTTGGCAGCCATCAGGCGCGCGAGTCCTACAAAGAAATTCTGGTGGACTATTTTAACGACAATTACGACTTATTAGATGAGGACAGCAAACGCCGTCTGAATTCAAATCCGCTACGAATACTCGATAGTAAGAACCCTGCCCTTAAAGGCGTGATAGCGGGCGCACCAAAATTAAATGAACATCTGGACCCTGAATCGGCCCGTCATTTCGAGATTTTATGTAATAAATTAGAGGCGTTAAACATTCCCTACTCGGTTAATCCTACGCTGGTTCGTGGTCTCGACTACTATAATCGCACGGTGTTTGAATGGGTTACTACTCATTTGGGATCCCAAGGGACTATTTGTGCTGGCGGCCGCTACGATGGGCTGGTGGCGCAACTTGGCGGGCAAGCGACTCCTGCGTGTGGTTTTGCTATGGGGCTGGAACGCATCATTTTGTTGTTAGAGCAACAACCTGATTTCAAAGAAAAACTTTCACCCGATGCTGATGTCTACGTATGCGTCGCGGGCGAAAAAGCGGAATCAGAAGGCGCGGTGTTGCTGGAAAAACTAAGGGATCAATTTCAACTACTCCGTTTTCAACTGCATTGTGGTGGGGGCAACCTTAAAAAGCAGCTTAAACGCGCAAACAAGTCTGCGGCCCGGTTGGCATTGATATTAGGTGAAACAGAAGTGGCCGAGCAAAGCGTTACGCTAAAGTTTCTGCGTGAATCCAAACCGCAGCTAAGCCTGCCGAAAAATGAATTATTGGCGCGCCTGAACGAATTTCTGGCGTAAAAAAATCGAACAAGAAGATTGGACTATCAGGAGTAAAATGTGAGTTACGATACAGAAGAACAACAAGTCGAGAGATTAAAAGAGTGGTGGAATGAAAACGGTACACCGCTAATTGTCGGGGCAATTTTGGGACTGGGCGGATTCGCCGGGTGGAAGTATTGGACCCAGCAACAAGTCAACTATCAGCAAAGTGCGTCGGATCTGTATAACAAAGTGAGTGAGGTTCTTAAAAGTAGCGACAAAGCATCGTTGGTCGAAAGCGCCGAGGCGGTGAAGTCAGGTTATCCTGATTCGGCTTATGCCGCATTAGCGGCTTTTCATCTGGCGCAAGCCGCGGTAGAAGCTAAAGAGCTGGACAAAGCTGCGGGCGAGCTTAACTGGGTGATCAAGGCCAATATATCGCCCGAGTTTGTAGCCACAGCAAAAATCCGCCTGGCACGAATACTGATCGAGCAGGAAAAAGCAGAGCAGGCATTGCTGCTGCTTTCCTTTGAAGCCGATGACGCCTATTACTCCCTGGCCAGCCTTATAAAAGGAGACGCGCTGACTTCTCTGGGTCGAAATGAAGAAGCGCTGCAAGCCTATCAGGCGGCCAGCTCTAACCTGTCGATAGCCGCGAGAAATGCGACATTACAGTTGAAAATTGACCAACTATCTGCCGTTGATCATCAGCCGGTTATCGAAGAGATCCTTAAGGAGTCCAACTAATGCGTCGCATTATGTCGGGCTTGCTGCTGGTAACGCTCGCCCTCACAGGGTGCAGTGACGAAGTTGACCCATACGAGCCGGACCCTTTGGTCGATATCGATAATCAGTTTGACATAGACGTCTTGTGGTCTACTCAGATTGGCGACGGGACAAGTGACAAGACGGTTAAGTTGGAGCCAATTTATAGCCAGGGAAAAATTTTTGTTGCGGATAATTCAGGGGAAATTGCTGCGATTGATCCAAAAAACGGCGACGTGCTCTGGAAAGTCGGATTGGAAGAAGAAATTGGCGGTGGCCCTGACGTTTCTAATGAACAGTTGGTTGTCGGAACTCAAAAGGGACAGCTTGTCACGATGAGTGCCAAAGATGGCAGCGAAATCTGGCGAAAGCAGGTCTCCAGCGAGATCATTTCCAGCCCTGCTATCGGAGACGGTTATGTCGTGGTAAATAGTGTCGACGGCAAAATTACCGGCTTTGACGCCGAGACTGGTGAGCAAAAATGGTTTTACGAACAGAGCATTCCACCTCTTACCTTGCGTGGGACTTCTGCGCCGGTTATAGCTGGCGGCGGCGCGATTGCCGGTTTTGCCAACGGTAAGCTGGCGGTATTTTTGTTGGAAGATGGTCGCATGGCGTGGGAAAAAACCATTACCGCTCCGGTGGGACGTTCTGAAATTCAACGCCTGGTTGATATTGACGTGAGACCACAGGTCAGTGGCTCCAGTATTTATGTGGCGTCATTTAACGGTAATCTGGCGCACGTGGATGCGCGCAATGGCGAGACGGTGTGGCAGCGAGAACTGTCCACTTTTCAGGAAATCAGCCTGTCGGAACTGTTACTGCTGGTGACCCATGAGAATAGTTTTGTCAGCGCGGTCGACCGCTCTAACGGAGTTGCACTATGGACCCAGAAAAGTTTGCATCGACGCATGCTAAGTGCGCCGGTAGCCGTGGGTAATCAAATTGTCGTAGCCGATTTTGAAGGTTATCTGCATTGGTTATCACGTAAAGACGGTACCGTACAAAGTCGACGTCAGATAGATTCAAGCGGTATTTCCGCTAAACCCCTGGTCATTGACGACACCGTATTCCTGCTGAGCAATAGCGGCAAGTTATACGCCGTTAAAAAGGGATAGGCGACGAATATGCTACCTGTAATCGCCCTGGTCGGGCGTCCCAACGTGGGTAAATCGACGCTATTTAACCGGTTCACACGGAGTCGTGATGCACTGGTAGCTGATTTACCGGGACTGACACGCGACCGACAGTACGGGCATGCTCGCTTGAATGATCAGGCTTGCATAATTATCGATACCGGTGGCATAACGGGTGGAGAAGTCGGCGTTGACGGACTTATGGCCGAGCAGTCGATGCAGGCGGTGAGAGAGGCCGACGTTACCCTGTTTATCGTTAACGCAAGAGAAGGATTGACCAGTATTGATCAATCCATCGCAAAACAGCTTCGCTCTGAAAACAAACCGGTTCAGCTGGTGGTCAACAAAGTTGACGGTCTGGATCAGAATACGGTGCTGAGCGAGTTTTACTCCCTCGGTTTTGACTCAGTATCTGCGATCGCCGCAGCGCACGGGCGAGGCGTTTCACGCCTGGTCGAAGATGTAGTCTTGCCAAAAGTGAGCCACCTTATCCAGTCGCAAACGACGAGCCCAAATGATGAAAGCGAGTCTGACCATCCAGATTTTTCGTCAGATGAAAACCAAAATTTACCCATCTCCGGTGACGAGAATAGCAAAATCGACGAGCCTGAAGCCGGCCCCAAACTGGCGATTATCGGTCGGCCTAATGTGGGCAAATCGACCTTGGTCAATCGAATGCTGGGTGAAGATCGGGTGGTGGTTTATGACATGCCGGGAACGACGCGTGATTCAATTTATATTGAAATGGAACGGCGTGATAAACAATACACTTTAATTGATACCGCAGGCGTAAGAAAGCGCGGCAAAGTGCACGAGGCGGTCGAAAAATTCTCTGTCCTGAAAACGCTTCAGGCTATCAATGATGCTAACGTTGTGATCATGATTTTTGATGCACGCGAAGGCATTACCGAGCAGGATCTCAACCTGCTGGGGTTTGCCATTGACGCGGGTCGCTCGCTGGTGCTGGCGATCAACAAATGGGATAACATGAGCGAAGATAAGCGGATTGACGTAAAAGAAGCAATAACACGCCGTTTGTACTTCGCCGAATTCGCCAGAATCAAATTTATTTCGGCGCTGCACGGCACTAATGTCGGTCATCTGTGGGAAGCCGTAGATGAAGCTTACGCGGGCGCCCGGGTAAAAATGACCGCATCCAGGCTTACTCGTATTCTGGAAATGGCCGTGGCAAAACACCAGCCACCCACCGGCGGACGATTTAAAATTAAGCTGCGTTACGCCCATCCCGGCGGACACAATCCGCCGCGAATTGTTATCCACGGTAATCAAACAACATCGCTGCCAAAATCCTATCTGCGATATCTGGAAAAAAGTTTTCGAGAAGCGCTTAAAGTTGTGGGTACGCCGATTAAGTTTGAACTCAAAGAAAGTAAAAACCCGTTTGAGGGTCGCAAAAAGAAAGTTACTGAGGAGTTGCTGGAAAAAGCACGACGTAACCGAAAAAAAATCAAAAACTTTTCAAAGAAAAAATAAATACCACTGGTTTTTCACTGTAGCCTTGGGTTCCACACCTGGTTTGACATTTGATTGAGGGCAGGGCAGAGTGGTTTCCAATTCGACTCTTACGCGAGACAAATAATGAAATATCCGTCAATTTTGCAACCGCGCAACTCATTCTTTTCAGTTCTATTTTTGCTGCTGACGCAGCTTTTTGTTTCGGCTTGCGACTCTGGTAAAGAGGCTCATTCGGATAGCAGCGTAGCCAGGTCAGAAAAGCTCGCTACGTCCGCGCAAAGTGTCCAACTGCAAGCGGATCTAGAAAAATCTTCTTTGCAAACGGCTAAAGCTATCGCACAAAGCACGCTAATCATAGATACACACATCGATTTACCCTATCGCTTACAGGATTTTTATGAGGACGTATCTCAGGCTACGGTTGAGGGCGATATGGACTATCCAAGAGCGGTAGCCGGTGGTCTGGACGCGCCATTTATGTCAATTTTTATTCCCGCCGAGTTAGAGCAAAAGGGCGGTAGTAAACAACTGGCAGATAAGTTGATTGACGGAATTGAAACGATTGTCAAAAATGCGCCGGACAAATTTGCTCTGGCCTATTCAGCCAGTGAAGTGGAATCCAATTTTAATAAAGGGATCCTTTCTCTACCCATGGGGCTGGAAAATGGCAGTGCGATTGAAGGCGACCTTAATAACCTGCAACATTTTTACGATCGTGGTATTCGATATATTACCCTGACCCATTCCAAAGCTAATCACATTTCAGATTCATCTTACGATGAGAACCGACCGGCGCAGGGACTGACGGACTTTGGCAAAGAGCTTATCATCGCCATGAATCAAACGGGCGTTATGGTTGATGTATCGCATATTTCCGATCAGGCTTTTTATCAGGTGATGCAAATTAGCCAATTGCCAGTGATCGCCTCGCACTCTTCCGCTAGACACTTTACTCCAGATTTCGAGCGCAACATGAGCGACGAGATGATTAAGTCGCTCGCCGAAAAAGGTGGCGTGATTCAAATTAACTTTGGTTCGACCTTTATTTCGCAAAAATCCATCGACAATTATAATGCGTACAAAGATGCCAAAGCCGCCTTTATCAAGCAAAACAATCTCGAACAGGACAGCGATGAGGTCAAGCAATTTAGTGATCAGTATCGACTGAATACGCCGTTTGAATTTGCGACTCTCAATGATGTACTTGACCACTTCGACCATGTAGTCAAACTGGTTGGCGTCGACCACGTCGGAATAGGTTCAGATTTTGACGGCGTCGGTGACAGCTTGCCAAAAGGGCTCAAGGATGTATCGAGCTATCCTAATTTGATCCAGGGCTTATTGGCTCGCGGTTATAGTGAGGCGGACATTCAAAAGGTTTTATCAGCTAATCTGCTTCGGGTCTGGAAGCAGGTTGAAGCTTATTCAGAAAAAACCAAGTTGGCAAAAGGTTAGCTCCCTGATGAAGATATGGGTCGATGCTGACGCTTGTCCGGTGGTCGTGAAAGAAATATTATTTAAAGCGGCGCAACGAACCGGCGTTATGCTGACGTTTGTCGCTAATCAATCAATCCGCGTACCGGCATTAGCAAACATCAAAATGGTGCAGGTTCCCGCCGGATTTGACGTGGCCGACAATGAGATCGTCAAGCGCGCAAGCAAGGGTGACTTGGCGATCACCAGTGATATACCGCTCGCCGCCGAGCTGATTGAAAAGGGAGTCAATGCTCTTAGCCCCAGAGGTGAGCGTTTTACCAAAGACAATGTCGGCGCGAGATTAAATATCCGCGATTTTATGGAAACCATGCGCGCCAGTGGGGTGCAGACGGGAGGGCCTCCCGCGTTGAGTCAAAGCGATCGACAGGCTTTTGCCAATCATCTGGATAGATTGTTAACGGCTGCAGATAAGAGTCAGCGAGACGAATAAAAAAACTCCTGATCAGGCCGGTAATAGAAGCGCCTGATCAATCGCATAGAAATTACTGGACGCGGCAATAAGCGAGTTCGCGGTTAGCGCCGCTACCCCGTAGACATCGGCGGTAACGCCGTATTTTTGCCTGACTCTATCGAGTAACAAGTCAAAATCGCCATCGCCGGATAGCAAAACCACGCGATCAACTTCAGCAGATTTTTCCAATAGATCAATCGCGATGCCAACGTCCCAATCGCCTTTGGCCGAACCGTCGCTGCGTTGAATATAGGGTTTGAGTTTGACCTGAAATCCGATGTGGGTCAGCGCACTTTGAAATTTCTGCTGCTTGTTATCATCACGCTGAATAGCGTAAGCATTGGCCGAGACAATATTTCCCTGTTGTTCAATTCGTCGCCAAAATTCACGGTAGTTAAATTGTCGCCCAAAAGCCTGGCGCGTGGTGTAATAAATATTTTGAACATCGACAAAAATCGCAATTTTACTCATAGTGTCATTAGCCAATAGTGAATTAAAGCGCTAGTAGAAAAATTGTGGAGAGTTCGGGTTTTGTTTGATCAGGCAAAAAACAAAGTCGCCAGCCCGAGAAAAGCGAAAAATCCGAACATATCGGTGACCGTGGTTAATACCACACCGCCGGATAGCGCGGGGTCGATGTTAAGCCTGGTCATCATCACCGGTAGTACCGCGCCCAAAGTAGCGCCTGCAATGAGGTTTATCGTCATTGCGCCCGCTATGGTCATACCTAACTGTGGCGCAAATTCCGTTTGTTGAACCAGGCTGAACCAGAGGTAGACTGTCATGCCGACTACTAGCGCCCATAGCAGTCCATTAATAATCGATACACCCAGCTCCTTCATTACCAGCCAGCGAAAATTACTGCTGCTGATGTGGCCGACGCTTAACCCGCGGATCACCAGAGTTAGTGTTTGCATACCTGCGATGCCACCCATGCTAGGCACTATAGGTAACAGGATGGCCAGCGCGGTAACGGCAGCGATAGTTTCTTCAAATACGCCAATCACTACTGCGGCGACCATAACCGTTACCAGATTAATGCCCAGCCATACGGCGCGCCGTTTGGCACTGGTATATATCGGAGCAAAAGTGTCGTCGTTTTCATCCAGGCCTGCCATGCTCATCAGCGAGTGATCGGCGTCTTCGATGATTACATCCACCACGTCATCAATCGTTATCCGACCAAGCAGTTTGCCTTCATCGTCGACTACCGGTGCAGAAATCAGATCGCGCCGTTCAAATAAGCGAGCCACGTCGTCGTCGGGCAAAATTACCGGGATGGCTTGCACGCTGTCGTCAAGAACCTCATCGACGGTTCTTTCCGGTCGCCGGGTAATGAGCGAGGCCAGCTTTACCGAACCGATAAATTTATCTTCTGAATCAACCACATAGATACTATCGGTATTATTGGGTAGTTCGCCTTTCATACGCAAATAACGAAGCACCACCTCGATAGTGACCAGCGGACGTACCGTGACTACGTCCGTGTTCATCAGGCCACCGGCGCTGTCCTCGGAATAGCTGAGCGCGTGTTCAATGCGGTGGCGATCCTGAACGCGCATGGACGCCAGCACTTCTTTAACGATTCGGTCGGGTAAATCACCCAGAATATCCGCCTGATCGTCGATATCCAGATCGCGGGTTGCAGCGGCAAGCGCCGCTGGCTCCATACTTGCGGCGTATTCGTTGCGTATTTCATCGTCGAGGAATTGTAATACCTGGCCTTCGCGCTCGGTATTGATCAAACGCCACAAAATATCCCGTTCTTTGGGGGGCGTCGACTCCAGAAAGTGGGCGACGTCGGCGGCGGGCAACTCGTTTAACATCATGCGAACTTGCACAAACATGCCGCTTTGCAGCGCGTCGTTAAGACGCTGCAAATGGTCGCTACTGTATTCGTTTTCGAAATTTTCCAGTATTGGCATGATTCAGACTAGTTCAACAGTGCGAGCAATAACCACGCTCGCTGGATGGATGGGATAGCACGCGAAATTATCACAAGTTATTGAAAAACTGTCCAATTCTTTATTTTATTAATCATCGTTCAAGGGCAATACAGTTAAATATCGGGGTGAAGCGGAGCTGGCTCTGCTTCTTGAAATGCGTGGGGTTTTGCGTTGCAAGGTTGCTTCACAGCGCTAAATTAGGCTCGAAAAGGGCTGGCGATAACTAGCGCGAACAGAATTGGCGAATAGTCGGTTATTTGAAAGCAAGCCTATTAAGCAGTAATTAGTCTTGTAAAATATCATAAAATCAAATAGTTACAAGGCAAAGTTAATCTAAAGTAGTAGATTTTAAAATGATATTATGCTAAAAAGAGATATTTATCGTTCAACAATTGGCGCAGGGTTGCCATCTCATGGAGCCCCGTTGCATCAATTAACCTGCCGGGGTCGAAAATGCCTTCTTTTGACATAGTGTCTGAAATTGATAAACACGAACTGAGTAATGCTGTTGACCAAGCCAACAGAGAGATCTCAACGCGTTTTGACTTAAAGGGAACGTCAGCCGGGGTCGAGCTGGAAGATAACCGAATTAAATTGACCGCCGACGGTAATTTTCAGGCCAAGCAATTAGTGGATATTCTCAGGGTCAAGTTGATCAAGCGGGAAATTGATATTAACTGTATGGACGTGGAGCCGTGTCAACCGAGTGGCAAAGGCGTTAATCAGATGGTATTGGTGCGTGAAGGCATTGAGCAGTCATTGGGCAAAAAAATAATAAAAATGATTAAAGATGCTAAACTGAAAGTTCAAACCAGTATTCAGGGCGAAAAATTAAGAGTCACAGGGAAAAAGAGAGACGATTTGCAGCAGGTTATTAAACTGATCAAAGAGGCTTCGCTGGAATGGCCGTTGCAGTTTAATAATTTCAGAGATTAAGAGGTGGTTATGAAGACGATGCCTGTTTTGAGTTTTATTTTTCTTACTTTGATCAGCTCGGTAACGATAGCGGCAGAGTCGGCCTTGTGTATGGAAGGGATCTGTATCGGCGACGATGCTGAGGCTCTGGACGTTGAATGGAAAAAAGTAAACGTTGATTATAAAGCCAAACGTGCGATTAATACGCAACTGGCCAGCATGTCTGTTGAGGAGTTGTATTACGACTACAACGAAATTCTCATTACCAGTCCGGCGGTAAAGAAAAAGCTGGCGCCAAAAGTTATCCAGCTGCAAAAATTTGACGCCGAAGTATTGGATGAACTGTCCAGAGTACGCGCTATTTGTACCGACTTGTCTTTAACAGGTCAAGTGGAAAGTAATTCACGAACCAAGCTATTTATCACTTTCCGGGCGATAGCCGACAGCGGCGGTCGTGGAAAGTTAAGAGTCGTCCAGATTGATAAGGAATTTAATATTTTTCCGCCTCACTTAAGGCCGGCAGATAAAGAAAAATACGTCGCCATGTTATCCGTGCTTAAAAAAGATTATCCTGAGCTGGTTCTGGTGCGCGACATTGATGCGCGTGCTGACAGTAACGAGGTGGCATTTGCCAGCGCCTTGTTGGGTTACCGTTTTTTTTCTGACGTTAATAATCCGCTGATATTCCGGATAAGGGATCAGGCTGATATCGACTCAATTGAATTTGACGAAAACCGCAGTCCGCTTTGTCCTGCTCCAGAGTAGTCAGAATAACAATCAAATATACCTATCTAACCGCGCTGGTCTGATTCTGGAACAGTACATAGTTTTTACTGGGCTGATTTTTGGTTTTCGAAACCGCGTAGTTAGCATCCTGAAGCAATTGAGATACGGTCAAGTGTTGATCTTCGTGGTATAGTACTCCGCCAACTCTGGCGTCAATGTATAGTTCAATTTCCTGATTGATTGGTTGTTGAATACTGACCAGTTCCTGATAGATTCTCTTCAAGCAAGTCTGTGCATCCTCTTTTTTAGTGAGTAGTGCAGCGATGCTAAATTGCTCGTCACTAAAGCGACAAATCAAATCGAATGGACGGAGAACTTTTGTGAGGGAGTTGGAGACAACCAGTAATAAATGGTTGCTGATATTATAGCCATAGTTCGCGCTAAGATTTTTGACTTGCTGAATATCAATAATAGCCACCAGTAGTTGACTCTCGCCTCGCTGACAGCGCTGCATTTCTTCTGAAAGACGCTGAAAAAAAGCGGGCCTGAGTAACGTGCCGGTCAGATGGTCGTAGGTCGATCCTTTAAAGAAGTCCCAGTATTTATAAGTAAGCGTTAACGAAAGAGTGATGCCGGTAATAGCGACAGTAATGGGCAGTATTTGTGTTCTCATAGCAAGGTTAGTCTGGAAAAACTCCGGTGCGTGCATCATCGCGTCAAAAAGCAATACCAGGCCCAGAGTGATAAATGTCAGAGTTACTACCGTCGCGTATTTTTGTTGATTGCGGATTGCTTCGAATAAGGCGTTGCCAATGATCAGAAAGATAATCGCCAGGCTCAATAAATAGTTGAGTTGACTGACTAATCTGAACTCGCTCGAATTTGGCCAGACAATTATTACAAGTCCGGCTATGCCAAGGACATAAAAGCCGATGATATCAATTCGCCGAATTTCAAGCTCATAAAAATGAAACACAAATAAGGCTATTGCGATCAAACTGAACACTAACATAAATATTTCTAATTTATAAATCGCGCTCAGGTCCAGCGCAAAATCCAGCGGCCAATGGGTGCGAGCCAGACTAATAAAGGCAAAGCCGACGAGGAAAAAAGCAAAATAAAGTGCTTCATAATTATCCTTAATAACAACGAAATAAAACACCTGAAAAATAGTGAGCATCAACAGCAGACTGGCAGCTATCGCCAGTAGCGTATTTTCGTTTTCAATATTTTTTTTAAAGTATTGAAAGCCTCCAATTGTCGGCTCGGAATAACGTAAGCTTGATAGGTATCTCGAACTGTAGGTTTTAATCTGCAGGCGGTTAAACTGGTTGAAGAATAAATGTTCGCCAGGGATAGAATAGAGCCTTGAGTAACGAAAGCCGCTTTCAAGTTGCGGTAGAAAACCACCCGTTTTGCCGATGAGCTGGTCGTTAACATAGACTTCGTCGACGTCATCCAGATCCGCTATCCAGAGGCTAAGGTTTTGTTTGCGAAGGTTGCTACTTAAAATAAAATCTTTGCTGTATGTCTGGTGCTTAACCTCTTTGGGCAGGGATTCCAGTGGAACAGGCAAAGTTTGAGTATTGCAGTCGGCCGCCTTTGATTCGAAGTGAGCGCAAACGGTCCAGTTTTTGGATAAAGGCGCAGGCAGTGTATTAATTAGTTGCGCTGCATTGACGCAATAATTTCCCAGCATCCCGCTCAGCAAAAGTGTCGATGCAATAGCACGCCTAAAACAAAGAAGTGTTTTAAATTTATGCCAGAATCGAAGTCGATTCATCATCGGAATCACTGATAAGCTCCTGAGAAAAAATATCCGCATACGAGGTGTACATCGATCCCATGAACAGACTGACCAGAAACAGGTTGGCCAGCAAGCTAAAGAAGACTGAAAGAGGGGGAAGTAACAGCGATAATAAAACGACGATAGTGAGCACGCCAAAAATAATGCCTATGGCCACCAGACCGTAGATTAAAAAAGGTAACATATTGACTGTGCAAGCTCTGAAACTCAATTTCATCGCTTCGAGCGGGGTAACATGGTTAAGGATCACCAAAGCGGGCGCAAACCAGTAAGCCATAAACACAGGTAACATTAGCAGCAGCATGAGCAACATAGTTACCGCCAGCGCCATAAGCAGGGGTTGTAGCTCAATATTGCCGCTGGCAATTGCCTGCGGGTCAATTTCGGATATCGGATAACCGAGCAGTATTGCCAACTTTGCGGCGAGCATTGAGGCAACCAGGGTAGCGGCCAGATAGATTAATCCCACTATCATTAACTGACCAAATTGTTGTTCAAACCCCTTAAAAAGAAAAGCCAGCTGAAAGCCGTGCCCTTTGCGTTGCTGCCAGCAACCAAACATAATGCCACCGCCAAACACCGGGGTCGCGATTATTGCCAGCAATTGAACCAGCGGAATAACAATCAATACCAACAGGATCACCGTCATAATGGCCATGGAAGCCAGCCACGGTAGTGGACTGGCGCGGAAAAGCTGAAACGCACTACTAAGCCACAGCGTACCGTTTGCCGGGCGGACTTTTTTTGGGTGCATTTCATTCTGGTTTTCTAAAAACATATCGTTCAAATGAGAGGTTCCTGGTTGATGTGTTCGTTAATATGGCGGGAAGTTTAATGCTTTCTGTGTTTATTAATTATCAATTGGTTAAATTCTGCCTACTATAAATCAATTTGCCTACCAGCAACAAGCCGGGCCTTGCTCAGACAGAACGGCGGATAGAATTTTTGTGGATCATCAGTGTGGGGCTCGGCAAAAACGGGCTGCCTTATCACTGGTCAGCTTAATTGCATTAATGCTATCCTTCACTGATTACCCGGTTGGGTCTGCTATTAAAGCAATTAACTCTAGATTCGTACAATATTCATTTTTTTAACCGTCAGTATAGGGCTCTTTTATGTGGCTAAATAAGTTTACCTTGTTTATCAGTTATTTCTTAGTGACAGCTTCCTTTTCAGTTGGCGCTTATGCCGTCGAGACGCCTCAATCCGTGGCTGATACTGTTGCTTCTCGGTCTGTAACCCCGGACGAACTCAATTTAAACAAGATTATGGCGAACCCTGACTGGATGGGCAACTCGCCCATATCACCGAGCTGGTCTGTTGATGAAGGCAAGGTGTTTTATCGGCAAAAAGCGACTGGTCACAGGCATTATGAAGCCTTTGAGGTGGCGCTGGGTGATCAACAGGTTAATCAATTGAACGATAAAGATTTATTGTTTCTGGCGAGCCAGCAAGCCAGCAAAAGCAAGGATGCGACTCAGGGGACATTTATTTTTCAGGATGATCTTTATTGGACTGAATTTTCCAGTGGAACCATCAAAGCGCTAACTTCAGACGAAGAGAAACAGTCTGAGGCGCAATTTATATCACCGACAAAATTGAGTTATTTGCAGGGACGTAAGATCTTTATTTATGACCTTGAGCAGGGACTGGCACACCAAATCGCGGATTTTAAGACAGAATCTGAACCCGACAGCAAAAATGATTCAAACAAAAGTTATTTACAACAAAGCCAGCCAAGGCTACTGGCATTTGTTAAAAACAAGATTGAAGAAAAAGCATTTCAAAAGAAACGAAAGGAAAGAAACCGAATTTCCAAAAACAAGACCTGGTATCTGGGAGAAAAAACCGACATAAAGACTTTCCGGCTTTCACCCGACGCCAACTGGCTGATCCTGGGGACTCTGGATAAAGATCTATCCGGACAGGCAGATCATATGCCAGAATTTGTAACCGAAAATGGTTACGTCAATGATCGTAAGGTTCGCCCGTTAGTGGGTACTTCCAAACCGACCAGTGAAAAATTTTATCTGGTAGACCTGGTTAGACAGGAAAAATACCCTCTGGACACGTCGAACCTGCCCGGTATCAACGACGACCCACTCGAAAAGCTAAAGAAAAAAGCCGCTAAAAAAATCGGTTACAAGTTTAAAGAACTGCAGGGGCCAAGGGCGACCTACGCGTACAATTGGCGTCATGACCAGGGCGTAGAGTGGAGTCTGGACAGCAAGAAAGCTGCTGTGATGCTTTTTTCCTATGACAACAAGGATCGCTGGATAATCGGCATAGATGTCGAACAAAGAAAACTAAAAACGCTGCATTGGTTGTCCGATGAAGCCTGGATCAATGATTGGACGTTTAACGAATTTGGCTGGTTGCCGGATAGCCAGACGCTCTATTATTTGTCAGAAGAAGACGGGTATTCGCATCTGTATATCAAAAAAGGTAAGCGACGCGCTCGTCAATTGACCAAGGGCAAGTATGAAGTCAGCAACTTAACCGCGACAAAAGATGGCCAAAAATTTTTCTTCAAGGCAAATAAGAGTCATCCGGGTGTGTATGAAGTTTATCAGGTTGACGTTAAAGGCGGCGTTGTTGAGCCGTTAACCGAATTGGGAGGTGTTAACGACTACGTGTTGTCACCAACGGAAAGCAAACTGCTTGTTCGCCATTCCAGCAGTACTCAAATGCCTGAGCTATTGATTAAAAACCTGACCGATAAACAAGCCCCCGTTCAATTAACCAATACTTCGAGCGATGAATTTAAAGCGATCAGCTGGCAGCGCCCCAATTTTATCCAGATCCCCTCTAGCAAGATTAAGCGGGATATTCACGCCCGCTACTACCCTGCGCAATCTACCCAAAAACAAGGCCAGAACGGAAAGAAGCCCGCAGTACTTTTTGTACACGGCGCGGGCTATCTGCAAAATTCTCATCAGGGCTGGTCCGGTTATTTTCGGGAGTATATGTTTCATAACATGATGACTCGACAAGGGTATGCTGTGCTGGACATAGACTTTCGGGCGTCAAAAGGTTACGGCAGAGACTGGCGTACCGCGATATACCGAAATATGGGGACGCCGGAACTGGAAGATCTGCTTGACGGAGTCGACTGGCTGGTTGCAAACGCCGACGTTGACCCTGAGAGAGTCGGAATTTATGGCGGCTCCTACGGCGGCTTTATGGCTTTTATGGCGCTGTTTAAGGAGCCCGAACGATTTGCTGCGGGCGCGGCGTTAAGACCGGTCACTGACTGGGCCCACTATAACCACGGCTACACTTCCAATATTCTGAACACGCCCGAGGTCGACCCGGATGCCTACGAAAGAAGTTCGCCAATCGAGTTTGCCGAAGGCCTTAATAAACCCTTGTTGATAGCTCACGGTATGGTGGATGATAATGTGTTTTTCAAGGATAGTGTGCGTCTGGTGCAACGCTTAATTGAGCTGGAAAAGACGCCTTATTTTGAAACGGCCATCTATCCGGTTGAACCACACGGTTTTAAGCAACCTTCTAGCTGGCTAGACGAATATACGCGCATTTATCAACTGTTTGAGCGCCATTTGAATTGATAATTGGGCGTAAATATAGCGTTCGATGACTGGTTTGTAAGAGCTGGCTAGTAAGAATTGAACTCTCGTCGTTGATATCTCCGACTGTTAGAAAAAGCCCGTGACGCGGGCTTTTTTGTAGCTGGCTTAGACGTCACTGGTTAGCCGGTTTTCTTTTCAATACTCACTTTACCATTTTGAGATTGGCGCAAGTAGACACGATAGTTATTTTCCGACATGACTTCGCGTAGAATTGAAACCATCATGTTTTCTGTTTGTTTCTCGCCGTATTGGTAATTAAGGTAACCGCGAATAGCGTGCATCCACACAGGCCATTGAAAACGAACCCGGCCAGATTCCTCGAAATATTCCAGTCGATTGGCAAATAATTTTGAGTGGGAACCCGCTTTTTCTACAGCGTGATCGACAACGCGCCAGATGTAGCGTCGGTCTTCGGAAGTGAGTTGTGTGGTCAATAGAAAAAGTCCTTTTTTCAAAATTGATTGAACCATTATAGAGAAAAACCTCTCGGGTACAAGCAATTGTTTTCCCCTGGGCTCTCTAGACTGTCGTCCAATGTGAATAGTCTTTCAAGGTGGACTGGCTTTCAAAGTGGACTGGCTTTCAAAGAGGACAGTCTTTCAAATTGGATAACAAACGCTGGCAGCGGGACTGGTGATTTGGCAATATGAACGCCTGGCGGTATTCTATTTCTTGTTTTGGAACTATGGACAAGTATAAGCGCGTCTTTTCCAATGGTATCTGGCGCAGACGGTAATGAATTATAGAGAGCGACACGTGAGAAAAAAGGTCTTTTTGATAACCCTGTCCCTGTTCTTATTGATGAGTTGCAGCGATCAAGCTGCTCGGCTCAAGCAGGAAAAACTTATAGAGTGCAAACAGCATTTTCGCGCCGAGAGCTTTAAAGTCGCACGACAAGTCTGTCAGGAGGCGGCAGAGCTTGACGTGGTGCAGGCTCAGTGGTTGTTAGGACATATTTATTATTTTGATATGGCAGGTGTGGAGAAAAAACGTGAGAAGAGGACTGTCATCACTACTGACGTTGAAACAGGAGAAGTGACTGTTTCCATGGACGAACAGACAGAAGTAAAAGCATTAAAAGCAAAGGGATTTTCCTGGTATCTGAAAGCGGCGCAGGGCGGCTGGCCAGAGGCTGCGACTTACGTCGGAGAGTCTTATCTGTACGGCGACGGTGTCGATATTGACTATGGCAAAGCGCTCGTTTGGCTAACAAAAGCGGCACAACACCGTGATGTAAATGCCGAATTTTCTCTTGGTCTGCTTTACTATAATGGTTATGGACAGGATAAAAATTTAACAATGGCGATGGAGTGGTTTGCCAAAGCGGCCACCAAAAAACACGCCATGGGAATGAATAATCTGGCCTGGATTTACGCGACCAGTTATTCATCTGATATTCGTAACCCTGAAAAAGCGCTGTATTGGGCGGAGCAACTTGATATCAGCTCGACTGATCGAGCGACTTTTCTTGACACCAAGGCTGCCGCTTATGCCACCGCAAGCCAATTTGACGTGGCGATCACGCTACAAAATCAGGCGATTTCGTCGCTGCCAGAAAATTTTGATAACGAACGATTACTGGACTTTGAAACGCGCCTTGAAAGCTATCAAAAAGAAATCGCCTGGCTAGAAAAAGAGTGATCTTTCGGGAGCTTCACTAAATCAACGCGGAGTCGTCAAAAATGTTAAAGCAAGATCCACCAGCAGCCTCACGCCGTTCATCGGACCGGTTGGATGAACGTAAAATTACCTGTGGGCTCTATCGGCATTACAAAGGAAACGATTATCAGGTGCTGGGAACGGCCTATCATAGTGAAAGTGAAGAATTACTGGTGTTATATCGCCCACTATATGGCGCGGGAGCCTTATGGGTCAGACCTTTTAACAATTTCAATGAAGAACTGAAAATTAGCGGAAAAAATGTCCGACGATTTGAATTGGTGCGAGAGGATAAATAGTGGTGAAAAAACCATTGCGCCCCGGATACCGGGTTAGCTGTCAATTTAGCGAAATGAATTTCGATGTGATCCATGCTTATATTTCACGCTCTTACTGGGCTGCAGGTATACCTGCGGAAACTTTACAAAGAGCGATAAATAACTCTCTATGTTTTGGCATTTTTACCGATGCTGGTGAACAGGTTAGTTTTGCACGCGTGATAACAGATCAGGCGACTTATGCTTATCTGGCCGATGTGTTCGTTGTAGAGTCGCACCGCGGCAAAGGGCTAAGCAAGTGGTTGATGCAAGAAATTGTCGATCATCCGAGGCTACAGGGTCTTCGCAGGATGGTGCTGGCGACGCGCGATGCTCACGGCCTCTACCAGCAATTTGGCTTTAAACCACTGGCAAATCCGCAAACCTTTATGGAAATGTGGACACCGGACGCCTATTCCCTAGAAAACAATCAGAATTCGGGAGATGTTTGCGGCGACATTGATCAGAAAAGAAAAAATAGGGATCCCCAGAATACTCAGACCAATTAAACCAAAAAGGGCAATGGCCCCATACTGGTCGTTCCAGCGCAAATAGCGATGCGCATTATCTCGAGATAAGAAATACGGCAAAATGTAATGCCCGTCTAACGGCCCGAGGGGTAGTAAATTAAACAACATCAGTAAAATATTGATAAAAGCGGCGTATTGTAAAAAAAACTGCGGCGCAGGGGATGCCAGCGCGTCGATCTGAAATTCGATTGCCGCAACCTGTAAATTGATGAATACAAATGCCAGAATTAAATTCATGCCGGGACCCGCTGCCGAGACCCAGAGTGATGCGTAATGAGAATTGAAATTTCTCGGATCGGTCGGCACGGGTTTGGCGTAACCGAAGCCTATCAGGGCGACCATGATCAATCCCATCGCGTCGATATGGGCTATCGGGTTTAACGTCAGCCGCCCCATGCGCTCCGCGGTATTATCGCCAAAATGCTTTGCCACTCGTGCGTGGCCGTATTCGTGAAACGACAGCGAAATAACAATTGCGATCAGCAACATAATGAATAGGTCGATACGACCTTGAATTATCAGATTAATCATGATTAATTTTAATTGTCGCTGGCCCTGAAAAGTTAAAACGCGAAATCAACAAAAAAAGCTGAAATAAAGCATTGTTCAATGGCTTATCTGTTATTTCGGCAAAGAGCGCACTCTATCAGAAAATCGTGTCCTCTGCTTTTCTATTTTGACGATCTTCTTTGGTAAAACCCGACAAACAGATCCTGCCAGGTTGCGCCCTGATCAGGCGATGACTGCCAGTGTTGTTTGACCCTGCCGTCGGGTAAAAGCGACCAGCTGATCTGGTGCAAAACGCTCTGACCGTTTTTTCCCGGCCTGGAACCGTGAAGCTGCATCTTGTTTTGCTGCCACACATGATTTTTTCGCTGGATGCCATCTTCTTGTCCGCGGCTATCAAGGTAGAGCGCGCCACCACTTCCATCAATCCAGGTCTGATGCCATTTTTTCTCTGCGGCGTCATAGAAGTTATAGCTGACGCCAGGGTTGCCTTTTACACTGGTCCAGTTTTCGGATAGAGCGCAACCATTAAGAATAGGCTTAATCAGGTTGTATCCGACCAGTTTTCCGTCGCCGTCGGTGACCTCCCAGTCGCCTATCCAGAAATCGAATTGTCGGTGAGCAGTCGTTTGGCACGCAGGCGCAACTTCCTCCGCGTGAGTAGCGCTTGAAAAAACCAGGACGATCACAGCGAAAGGTATCAGCAAGGATTTGATAAAATCGATTTGACAGAGCTTGCACATAATAAGTCCCCCACTAAATTTTAGTTGACCTGTTGCGGTGTAAAAATTGGCATCTAATTATTTTCTAGCCAGACCGATTGATATTTAGGTAATTTCTTGATTTTCGTTAATGCCTGGTTAAAGCGTTCAACGGTCAATGGAGATACGGATTTTTTGCTGAACATATAGCTCGATTCAAGCCCAAGCATACTGAAACTGAGCGCAGAAACTCTATTTTTTAACTCGTGACTGCGAATTAGATAAGACACCACCATAGGGACCTCGATAAAGCCGTCGATTTCGCCGTTTAACAAACGTCTAAAGTTTTCTTCGTTGAGGTTGGCGTACGAAATAAACGACTTATAATTTGGGTCATCTTTCCAGGACTCTATCTCGTCGCCATACAAATAACCGTCTGTCAGAGCGAGGCGGAATTTGGACTGTTTTAATTGTCTAATTGAACCGAGTTCATATTTTTCTCGTTCATTTGAGCGAACATAAATAGCGAAGGTATCGGTTCGATACGGCTTGGAAAATAGTGCATGCTCCAGCCGCTCCTTAGTCTCCGTCGCGTTGGCAATGATATCCACCTCGCCAAGTTTGATCTGGTTGAGTAGTTGCGCCCAACTTCCCTTGACGAATGATAGCTTGCAGCCTATTTTGCTGGTGACTGCCCGCAACAAGTCAATCTGTAAACCTTCGATCTTTCCCTGGGCATTTAAATACTGAAATGGTTTCCACTCGGTCCAGCCAAAGGTCAGGTGACAAGGGGAGTTTGATTCAATTGGCGTGTGCGGTTGCGCCGCTGTCACGGAATATAACGGCAGAAAGACAAATATCGCTAGTGCCAGCGTGACCTTGCGCCAACGGACGTCCGGCAAAAGTTGGTACTTCAATAGATTCTCCACCCAAATTATCTCAACCAAGCATAGTCCATCCGACGCCGAACGGCTACTCGGTTTTGAGTTTGTGTTACGCGAGCGGTTTAAGGCAGGTGTGCAGTTTGATCTGAATCAGAGAGTGATTCAATCAAAGGGATTAAGCTGTTTGGCTGGAAGAGCCGTGTTGATCTAACCTGTTTACCGCAATTTATTTCGTCACAAACCAGAATTCGGCGACTTTTTTGTCGTCTCCTGCATTTTGCAACGCTACTAACGGATAACCAGCCTTTTATATGTCCAGTCAATTTATTCCCGAATTTCAGATCTATCAACTGCTTTCATCCGTCGGCATTAAAACGCCGCGTCATCATTTTGTCCCGGCTGACGTCGATATTAATGAATTCGACTTTTCAGCCAGCGGCTTTGAGTTTGCCGTTGACGAGCCGGTTGTTGTTAAGGGTATGGCGACCGATCTTTGGCATAAGTCGGATAATCAGGCGCTTTCTTTTACCGAGTTTAACCGCTCACAGTTGCAAAGCGAACATTTGAGAATGGCGGCGCACCTTGGTAATGAATTTGAATGGTTAGGAACACTGATCACTGAAAAAATTCAGTTCGGCCTGGCTGAGCATGCGCCGAGTGAAATATTTATCAGTTTACAAAGGGATAAGTGTTGCGGCGCTATTATCAGCATGGGGTTTGGCGGCATCCTGACCGAGGAATGGGCGCGAGAACTGAAGCAGTCGCTGCTGGTGTGGCCGGCTTCGGTTTATTCTCCTCAGGAAGCGCTGGAAGAACTGGAAGAACACTGGTTGGGCAGGATTCTGCTGGGCAAAGTACGTCAGCAACCGGCGCTAATCAGCGCTGAGTCATTGCTACAATTTTTACAAAAACTGTGGCAGCTCGACCAGGTAATGGCCAGCGAGAACATCAGCTTAATTGAAATCAATCCTTTTGTGGTCGACTCAATTGGTGAAATAGTGGCGATAGATGGTGTCGGTTTGCGTAGTGAAGAGGCGCATGAGGAACCTTGCCCTGTGCCTTTGCAGGACAATAGTTTCCTGCACCCGAAACGGATTGCGCTGGCAGGAGTATCATCAAAACCCGGTAATATCGGCGCGCTGATTCTGGAAAATCTAAGACAGTCTGATCTGGACGAAGGCGATCTAGTCATTATTAAGCCGGGCGTCGAGTATTTTGCCGGGATCGCTTGTGTTGAGGGTATTTCTGCATTAGTCGAGTCGCCAGTCGACGTGCTGATTCTGGCGCTGCCAGCACAAACCAGCGTCGCCATGATTGAGCAGATTTGCCTGCAGGGAAGCGGCGCTGAAGTGATCTACATAGTCGCCGGGGGTATAGGCGACGGCGCCGACCAAAGCGGTTTTGGCGAACACCTGTCAAATCTAATCGCTACCCGGCGCGCCAGTGGTCTGTGGTGTCCTGCGATTGTCGGGCCTAATGGACTCGGCATGTTGCTATCACCTTTAAAGCTGAACAGCCTGTTTATTCCGCAACAAAAATTGAATGTTAAATTTTCGGCTGACTCGCCGGTTGCGCTAATTAGCCAGAGCGGTGCATTTCTGATCACGCGCCTGTCGCGACACTCCAACCTGAGATTGAAATACGGCTTTTCTATCGGTAATCAGCTGGACATGAAGCTATCGGATTTTATGGCGCTAATGGCGCGGGACCAGTCAGTACGAGTCCTCGGAATCTATGCGGAAGGATTTGTCGACGCTGATGTTTGCGCTGTGGCCAAGCTGGTAAAACAATTTCGCGCAGAAAACCGTCACGTTATTATTTACAAGGGCGGTCGCTCACAGTTGGGTCAGGCTGCGGCGGCCGGGCATACCGGTGCTATGACCGGTGATTACGTGGTTCAGAAGAGACTCCTGCACAAGGCGGGCGCGGTAATCGTCGAATCTTTTAATCAGTTTAACGCCGTTTTTAAATGGATGGCTGCTTATCCGGATCTGCATACTCTGGGAAAGCTGGCGATTGTCACCAACGCCGGGTATGAAACCGTTGGCAGCGTGGATATTCTGGGAGACAATGATTCGGGGCGGTTATACGAATTTAATGATGATAACCGCAACCAGTTGAGCAAGGTACTCAAACGTCACCAGTTACAGGGATTGGTCGCGCCATCAAACCCGCTCGATTTAACGCCTATGGCCGATGAAACGGCTTATTTTGACTGCGTGAACGCTATGGTCGATTTTGGCGCTGGCGTCGTGGTGCTTGGATTAGTACCGCTTTCTGAGCAACTCAATACGCATCAGCTGTCGCAAGCTGAAATATTTGCCGGGAGACTGAAAAAACTGGCGGAATTCAGCAATCGGCTGATCGGCATAGTAATTGACGCGGGCGTTCCTTACCAGGAGTACAAAGCGGTATTTGAGCGTCATGGATTTCCAGTGTTTGACGGCATGGATATGGCGGTGTTGGGTATCAACGTATTAAAAAGAAGTCGCTAAACCGGCTTTTCATCAGAGCGTCAACATGGATAAATCGCTAATTCAGGCTTATCAACAGGCACACTACGTGGTCAGGATTGAGCGGCGAGAAAAGAACATTTGCGTTGGCGAACCTAACCCCTGGCTAGAGGCGCTATTGCACCAAAACCACCAAAAAACAGCGGCATTTATTACTGCCTGTAATCCGAAAAGTGAGTTGCAATCTGAAGAAATGAATCGCGCCAACCATCATCAGCTGCATATGCAAATTGAGCAGGCGAAATATCCTTACTTCAGTGGTTATAGCAGCGATAAATTGGAAGTGTGGCCGCGTGAAGAAAGTTTCCTGATTCTTGGCGTTTCTCAGCGGCGTGCAGAGCAGCTTGCGCGTCAGTTCTCACAAAATGCTTATCTCTGGGCCACTGGCGGTGCAGTAGAATTACGGTGGCTCGAATACTAAAGTTCGAAAGCTACATCAATCAAAACTCACGCACGAAAGTACCCAGTACTCGGCTGACATCACGCTCGTGTCAAGTATAAATTGGCTGTTTATAGTGAATGCCAGCCTTTATCGACTATTCGGGTTTTTGCATCGACATGAGCAACTTTATAACCGGTTGAAATCACTCTGGCGCCGCTAAGCTCGATGAAATCTAACGTTCGCATTTTGATTAACAAATTGTGCGTGCCGCCGTTAAAAGTGATGGTTGAGTTGTTGGCCAGTTCCTTTGCAAGATAAACGTCCATATCGTAGAGCTTGCCAAAAGGCGGCATGGCGCCAATTTCGCATTCCGGGAATCTCTCGGCAAACTGGTGCTCCGGCACTATCGAGAGCTCTGGCGTGCGCAACAGACGGGAGATTTCACTTTGACGTAAATAGTAATTGGCGGGTACAACCACCATCGACATGGTTTGTCCCGCGCCGACGACGATAACTTTACACAGATTTTGCCCCTTAATGTGAGCAGATTGCGCTGTTTCCTGCGCGGTGAAACTGGTTGTGTGAGGGATCAGGCTGTAATCGATAAGCAGCGAGTCCAGATATTCGATAGGTGATAGAGTGTACATGATAGCGTTCCTGCTGTGTTCAGCGTTCAATTTCCCTGAGTACTCTGAATGTTAACTCAATTCTGAGGTTGAGTAAGGCTTTTTGAATGAAAAAAGGGCGCTGATAACAACACGATTTCAAGGTTAACTTGTTTATTATCAGGGGTTATCAACAGGGGAGGGCGGGCAGCGAGTATCGAGTATCGAGTAGCGAGTATCGAGTATCGAGTATCCAGACGCGGGTGTAAAAACTTCACCGGATAAAACACAGTTGCTTTAAATCCCGATTATTAGCGATAATGCGCGCCCCTTGTTTTAACGACGATAAGCGACTATGTGGTTTCGTAACTTACATTTATACCGATTAACAACGCCTTTTCAGTTATCACCAGAGGCCCTCGCAGAAAAGCTGGAGCAAAAGCGTTTCGTACCTTGTGGGCGGCAATCTGAAGAGAGTCTGGGCTGGGTTTCGCCGATCCATCGAAGTCGGGATTATCTGGTTCACGCGGCTTCCGGCGCCATTTTGCTGTGTATGCGGCACGAACAAAAAGTGATTCCGGCCAGCGCAATTAAAGAAGCGTTGGAAGAGCGGGTTCAGGCAATCGAGCTGGACACGGGGCGTAAAGTTTACTCCAAGGAAAAGCAGTCTCTTAAAGAAGATCTGCTAAGCCAGATGTTACCCAACGCATTTGTGCGTTCCAGGCATACCTTCGCCTGCATTGATAGTCGCAACGGATTTGTTGTGATCGACGCGGCCAGCGATAAAACGGCAGACAGCCTGCATGAATTGCTGGTTGAGTCCGTCGGTTCGATTGGCGCGGTTAAACTGGTTGCCAAAGATAATCCGGCGCTGATATTTAACCGCTGGTTGTTTTCAGGGTTTGCCGAAGATTGGGAGCCAACCGGCGTTTACGAACTAAAGGATCCAGGCGACGAGCGAGTCGCTAAATTCAAGGACAACGACGAGAAGAATCCGGTGCTGGATGATTTACTCGAAGACGGCTATTGGGTAAATAAACTGGGCTTTCGTTACAAAGGACAGTTCCAAGGGGTTATACAGCCTGATCTGGTAATCAAAGGGCTAAAATTTACCGAGGAATTGTTAGCGGAAAATGAAGATGTTGACGGCGAAGACGAGCTGGTTCGGTTTGACGCGGATTTTGCTTTGATGACTCGAACGCTGGCAGATTTTTTTAGCGAGTTGAGCGATATTTTTGAAGTGAATGTTTGCGGTAAGGAGAGCCAGAGAATTACAAGCTGAGATATTGTGCATTATGCACGTTCTGCGGCTATTTGAAGGGATTCGCAGGTTTGCTAGACTCCCTGCTCAAATCAAAAAAAATAGAAAGGAATATTCATGAAACTAAACTCTCTCTGGATAAGTTCTCTGCTATTTGCAAGTGTCAATTTTAGCGTGCAGGCGGAGGAAAGTTCAGAACCTGTTTCTGTTCAAAATGATGTTCGTTGGGTCGCCACTGCCGGTTACGGGATAACGGATATTTCCGGTGGACAGAGCGGAGCAACGCTACCAACTTTTGGCGGTGATGTCGGATATAAATTTAATAAGCGTTTTGGCGTTAAGTATGGCGGGTACGGGGGTGAGGACTTTAATTTTTTCGGATTAATTGGTGATGATTATAGTTTTGGCGTTACTTATCTGGCGTTAACTGCGCGTAGTGAGAGCGATTTTCATGTTTTTGGTAGTCTCGGATATGCGCGGGTAGAAGAAGATCTTGAAATAGATAGCGGGACGCTGACCGTAAAATCGACCGGTGCATTCTGGGAGGTCGGCGCTGGATGGGATTTTTCAAAACACATCGGCGTGACGTTCAGTTATCAGCAGGACCCGGCGGAGTTTGCGGATTTATCGACGCTGATGCTCAAAATTAAAGTGCAGTTTTAGTTCTTGTTTATCGTATAACGACAGTAATTTATTTGGCTGTCGTTATACTAATCTGCGTTTTAATCTGAAATAGGCCAGCGAAAAAGGTAACGCGATCCAGAGCGATAAACCAGCAAATAAAGGGCCTAATCCAAAAGACTGATTCGATGCAATGCTCAATAGTCCGCTGCCACTGGCTTCAAATAATGCCAGGTTGATCAACCGGAATATATCTGTCGGATTGAGTAGTAACAGGTAGGGAAATACTTCTGCCTGCACCTGGCCCTCTGTCGCCACCAACAGACCGAGCAATCCCAGGTCAAATATCAGTACAAAGAAAAACCACAGGATCAAGGAGAGCCCGGCCGCCTTGGATTTTTCCGCGCACCAGCAACTACACACATAAGCCAGCGAAACAAAAGCCATACCCAGAAGAATCGCGGAAAAAATAAATAAAGAAAAAGCTAACACGAGTTCTTTAAGGTCGACGCCTTCGGCGAACACACCGATTACCAGTGCAGCGCTGCCAAAGCCGACAATGCAGGCGAAAGCCAGAATGCCTGTGTGTCCCAGTAGTTTGCCGAATAGTAATTCAGCTTTACTTAATGGATAGGAAAGCAGTAATAGCAGCGTGCCGTCTTCATCTTCACCAACTATCGCGTTGTACGCCAGTAGCAGTGCGATCAGGGGCATCAAAAAGACGTTCAAACTCGACAGACTGACAATGGTGTTGGCAATGCTGCCAAAACCGATACTGCCAACAGCCGCCGAGCCGAACCAGGAAATACCCACTGCCAGCAGAGTAAAGATAAGCGTGATGGAGAGTAACCAGCGGTTTCTGAGACCGTCTTTAATTTCCTTTTCTGCGATAGCCAGGGTTGCCTTCATAACGGCGCTCCTTGTTGAACTGTTCGGGTTTGACTGGTTTGTTTTGGAAAAGGAACGACCGGATGTTGTTGTTCTATGAAAAAGCGATAAAGTTGCTCAAGACTTGGCGGTCGGGTGTCGATATTGGTGATGCCAGGCTGTTGCAGTAAAGTTTTAATAATCGCCAGTTTATCCGGGCCGTCCGTGACAATTTTAAATTGGCCGTCTTCGCGCGAGGCGATTTTTCGATTGAGCTGGTTCTGTAATCGTTCAATTTCAAAACAACCGTAAAAAATAATCTCCGTTTCCAGGTGCGCTTGCTCGCGTAGCTGGTGCAGGTCGCCATAAGCGCAAAGTTGTCCTTGCGAAATAATTGCCGCTTTGTCGATATGCTTTTCGACTCCGGGCAGTACATGAGAGCATAAAATAATCGAACAACCATCCTGCTTGAGTTGGTCGACAATGGCATAAAACTCCTGGGTTGCAATAGGGTCGAGGCCGACCGTTGGTTCATCCAGTAATAATAGCGATGGTTGCGTCAATAGCGCTTGTGCCAGGCCCAGTCTTTGTTTCATACCTTTGGAATAGTGTTTAACCTTGCGTCGGCAAGCGTTAGTCAGGCCGACCTGCTTGAGTAATTGTTCACATTTTTTAAGTGGAACCTTTTTGAGTTTTGCAAAAAACTGCAACACCTCCAGACCGGTCAACTGAGGATAAAAAGAAACATTTTCCGGTAAAAATCCCAGTTGATAACGAAAATGACTAAAGTCTTCACTACACGGGTTCTGTCCAAATACCTTGACCGTACCTTCGCTGGGGGTGGTCAGGCCGAGGATCATTTTCATGCTAGTAGTTTTACCTGCGCCGTTGTGACCAAACAGACCCAGTACCTCACCTTTTTCCAGTTCCAGGTCAATGCCATTGAGCACTTCGAGATCGCCGAAATGCTTTTTAACCTGATTCAGTTCAATTACTTTCATTGGTTACTCCAGCGTATTTATTGTCGGCGGCATTTTACGACCATATGCACGATCATTTCGCGTTTCAATATTTTTTGCGGATAAGTTGTTATTCATCAGCGGAAAGCTGTCTTTTATCCCCGGCGATTTTAATACCGGGAAAGCCTTTTGTGCCCAGCGTAAAGATTGAATCGCCGGGCTATTGAGGAGCAAGTTGGCCGAAGGGTACTGCCATAATAATTTGTCGACACTGTCATTTGGCTCGAACGGCTCGTCACCGATACCATCACCATCAGAATCCCAGCCCTGATAATCACTCCAGAAATTTCCGCGATTTTTATAAGACCACTCGACTTCTCTGTTGGCAACGTATTTAACCTGTCTTTTGTTGCCGATAAAATAGTTGGAATAGATTTTATTGTCTTCCGATCCCGCCGTCAGATTAATCCCAATTTCGTTGTGTTCAAGCAGATTATGGTCAATCTGATTAAAAGGCGCGTTGTACAGAAACAGGGCTTTACCTTCTGCGCCTTTAACTTTTTGTTCACCGCCGGGACCTATCTGCTGATGCACCTTGCGGATCTGATTGCCACTGATGGTCGAGTGCGCGATATAGTTCATTAAAATACCGTAGTTGCTATCGTTTTCAGAGCGATTGTTTATGACTGTCAGATACTTCGACTGCATCAGCGCATAACCGGTGCGCGTGTGATGGGTATAATTACCTTCGACAAGATTGGAGTAGGAATACATGTAGTGTACGCCGAACCGCAGATGGTGCAGTTGATTGTTCAGCAATTGATTGTTATTGCTGGTATCAATGTAAATGCCGTCACGGGTGTGCCAGACTTCGTTGTTTTCAACCAGGGCGCCGGTTACATTATACAGATGAATGCCATTTCCTCTGTCTTGTGAGCGTAGCTCAAGATTTCCTTGAATACGATTATTGACTATGCTCGCATCATTGGCTGAATCGAGCAGGATTCCGAAAGCATCGCCGCGAAGGTCGTTATTTTCGATGCGGACATTGGTGGCATTTTTCTCGACAAAAACGCCGGCGTTCATTTCGGTCAGGTCGTCACCCCAACGGCTGATCTGGCAATTTTTCACAGTCACGTCATTTGCCTTAACCCGCAAAGTATCCTTGTTATTATTGCCACTCAGCTCGGCGTGATCCTGGCAGTCGATTGTCACGGATTTATCGATATCAAAGTTGCCGTGGTAAACGCCCGAGGCCAAAACGATCACATCGCCATCCAGGGCATCGGAAATAATTTTATTCAGATCATCTGCCGCATTGACCTGATAGGTTTTTGCATTGCTAAACAGGGCAAATAAGCTGAATAAAATAATTATTGTGGATAAATGTTTTTTCAATTTTGTACCTGACTTGTTTTGGTGGTCGGGACATTTCAGTAAAAGTGTCCCCGCCCGAAAGCTCAGGCGAGGACTGATTTTAGTTTTAAAGTAAAACCTCTTTTTTCAGGCTAAGCCTTTTCTACCAGCATACGGCCACGCATTTCCATGTGTAGCGCGTGGCAGAACCAGTGACAGTAGAACCAGTAAACACCGGGGTCGTTGGCTATAAAGGTAATAGACGAAGTTGCCTGCGGTCCTATTTCCATGCTCACGCCGTGCTGGCACATTGCAAAACCGTGAGTAACGTCTTCGACTTTATCCAGGTTGGTCACAACAACGGTAACCTGGTCGCCCTGCTTAACATTGAACTCTGTGAGGCCGAAATTGGGCGCAAGGGAAGTCATATAAACGCGGACTTTTTTGCCATCGCGGATCACTTTGTTGTCCATTTCCAGATTAACGCCGTCTTTTTTTGCCTGAGCTACGGTAGCGGCAAAAATTGGGTCGTCGCGAGTCCAGAGTTTGCTTGGCTTGACTTTGCTTCGGTGGACAATCATACAATCATGCGGTTCTGCAAAGGTCGGACCGTCGTGAACCAGCTTCATTTCCTCACCGGAAATATCGATTAACTGGTCGTTCTCGGCGTGCAGCGGCCCAACTGGCAGGAAGCGATCTTTTGAGAATTTACACAAAGAGACCAGGTACTTGCCATCGGCGTCACGGGTTTCGCCCATGGTTGTATGGTTATGTCCGGGCTGGTAGTGCACATCCAGCTTCTGCTTGATGTAGTTAACTTTTTCGCCGTTGTAAGCGCGGATAGCGTCTTTGACATTCCACTTGGCGATCTGGCTGTCGATAAACAATGTAGTGTAGGCGTTGCCGCGGCCGTCGAACGCCGTGTGCAATGGCCCAAGGCCCAACTCTGGCTCGGCGACAACTGTATCGCGCTCCTTGATTTTTCCGGCAAACAACGAGGCTAGTTTGGCAATTTCAATAATAGTCACTGTAGGCGAGAGTTTGCCGTTGGCGACAAAGTACTTACCGTCGGGCGAAGTATTGATCCCGTGTGGGCTTTTAGGTACCGGAATATATCGAGTATAGGGGCTGTTGGCTTTTTTACGGCCGTCCAGCACCGGTACTTTTTTAGCATCGCCAATAGTCGTGAATTTGCCCGCTTTGATGTCTTTTTCGATAGCATCGATATCAAATACCACCAGCCAGTCACGTTCGTTACGCATGGTTTCTGCCAGCGTGACGCCTTCTTCGGAGTTGTAGCAGGTTGCGGCGGCAAAGCGACCGGTGTAATCGGCGTCGGTATTGTCCAGATTACCGTCGACAATTACCTGGAAACCCATTTCCATAGTTTCGGCGTCTACCGCGTTAAACATGGTTTCGTATTTGGTCGGGTCGTTCAGGAAACGGCCATCATTGGGTTGTGGAATTCTGAACTCGCCGTTACAAAAAACGTATTTGGTGTGTGGGACTTTTTGTACGCGTAAACCGTGGATACCCTGAACATTCGGAATGGTCAGCATCTTGTCGGTTTTCATTACATCGCAACGAATACGAGCAACGCGCGCGTTAAGCTTGTCATTGATAAACACGTACTTTCCGTCGTAACGACCGTCGGTCATGCTCATGTGCGGGTGGTGAGCGTCGCCGCAGTGTTTGTCTGCGCTGTCGCCTTTAATGAGTTTACTTTCGTCGGTGAGTCCCCAGCCGGTCGCCGATTCGGTGTTAAAAACCGGAATGCGCATTAATTCGCGCATGGAAGGTAATCCCAGAATGCGAACTTCGCCGCTATGGCCGCCGCTCCAGAAACCGTAATACTCGTCCAGCTCGCCCGGACCAATATTGTGGTGAGCTGATGCTCTTGCCTTGTCTGCTGCTTGTGCAAACTGGGCTGGCGTCATCACGCCGGATAGACCCAGTCCGGCAATTCCGGCTGCGCCTGCGGCAGAAGCACCGAGAAACCCGCGGCGGCTGATCGCTTTGCTATTGTCTTCGGTTTCGATCGTGTTGTTTTTATCTTTCATCTTACTCTCCAGTGTTACAGGTATAAAACAAAAACCCAAAAACTACTCAGGTTGGTTGGTACTGCTATTTTTCGGCGGTACTTGATACGGCATCCGCCAATTGTTGAATCTCTATCCGGTGACCGTCAGTCAGGCGGTCGCTCATTTTTCGCTTGTTCTTTTTGCCTTTTTTTGCAGCGATTACCAGCGGCGGGCAACGCTCAGCGTTGACGTAAGTAACCTGGCAATCCAGGCAGTGATGACATTCGTTGGCGTTAATTTTTCCGTCGGGATGGATCGCCTGAATCTCGCATTCGACCGCGCATAGCTGGCAGGGGTCGCCACATTCGGGGCGTCGTTTAAGCCAGTCGAACAATCGCAATTGCGTGGGAATGGCTAGCGCGGCGCCTAACGGACAAATGTAGCGGCAGTAAACCTTGCGGGTAAATATAGAAATTACCAGCAGCAGTATCGCGTAGCTGACAAACCACCATTCTCTTTGAAACAAAAGTAATATTGAGGTTTTAAAGGGCTCAACTTCTGCCAGTTTTTCTGCGTTGGACATGGATTCCAGCGACACGCCAAACAGCAACAGCAGGATCAGGTACTTGATTGCCCAAAGCTTTTCGTGCACGGAAAAGGGCAGTTCAAATTGTTTTATTTTCAGCTTGCGCGCCGCTTCATTGATCAACTCCTGGAACGCGCCGAATGGACACAGCCAGCCACAAAAAACGCCTCGTCCCCACAATAAAACGGTCGCCGCGGTGAAACTCCAGATAATAAATAGCATCGGGTCCATCAAAAACAGTTGCCAGCTAAAGTCCTGAAACAGTGCCTGGGTAAAAGTGAGTACATTGACCACCGAGAGCTGGCCTAAACCGTACCAACCGATAAAGATCAGGGTGTAGGCCAGATAAAATCGTCTGAAATTGTGCAAAAATCGTGGATATTGAACGAGCCAGTTTTGTAGAAAAATAATTACCAGCAACAGAACCAGGCTGCTGGTAAGCACCGCTAACTGAAAGGTTTTTTGTTGCCAAACTGAAACCCACAATGGCAAGGGTTTGGCCGCTTCAATTTCCTCAGCCGTAGGACGAATAATCAGATTTTCGGGCGTTTGATAATCGCCGGAAAAATTGACAAAGATACTTTCAATCGGTCCGACCTGACGCCGTACCAGCAAATTCAGCTTCCAATCCAGTCCGGGGTCAAATTGAAAGTGCTCGCGGATGATATAAATAGCCATTTCTTCAAATCTGGGAAAACCTTGCGGATAAATATCGGCCAGACGAAAGTAGTCCAAATCGCGAAAGCTGATATCGGCGCCTTTTTGACTCAGGTTGATTCGGTCAAATATTCCGCCACGGACAAAGCCGTTTCCACGAAAAGAGTAACGACCGTTTGCCATTAATGCGACGGCGTGTTCGCCGGGCTTTAACTGCTCCATCAACCATCGGTACTCGCTTTCACCCAGCAGGTTTTTACCGGCACTGGGCGGGTTCAGGTAGCTATAATAAAGATCGATAAAAGTGTCGCTTTTCTCGCTAGCTGCTGCCACCTCAACTTCCGCCGCATCGGTGTTGATAAATGCCTGGTCGACGGCTGCTCGCGTGAGGTGCAGTCGTCGTAAAATCTGTTGGTCAATAAGCGCTTGCCAGGAGTAGGGCTCGAAAAAATCAGCTCGCACTTTAGAGGCGGGAAGTGTGTCTTGCGCAGAAGGTTTGATTAGCTTAAGCGCGATAGCCACTTTTCTGGCGGCGCGCATAATTGTTTCATTAACAACCAGTACCGTCACGGTTGCGCCGGTCACCGCGTCGATGTTGACATCCTCGCTACCGGTACTCGAGCTGACGCGGATTTTATCAGTGACCTTGTGACCAACATACTGCCAGGCAAAGTCATTAAGCTTTTGCTCAGGAATGCCGACCAGCAAAATCGGCTCATGATGTTCGAGCACCCAGGCGTAGCGATACTCGCCCTTGGTATCAATTGCTACCGCCAGATTGACCGGTTTACCGGAATAAGCGGGAATCGCAACCTGCGAACTGGTTTCAAAAACATAGCCGATAGTTTTGTCGCCGTCAGTTATCGGCCATACCTGAGTGGTTTCATCCTGCGCAGAAAATTGCGCATTTTTAGTAAATGACTGCAGGATTTTTTGTTGTAAATCCTTAGAAAAATTAGGGGAAAGTGTGTTCAGGTTGGCGAACACCGGGTTCGCAAAAAGCAATACGTACGGCAGGAATAAGGTAATTAATGATCGGGCGATCAATAACATGAAAATTCCGTATTCAGACTGAACCTGAGTCGTAACCTGTGGCATCATCCTTTATCGCTCGTGAGAGCTTCTTGATCCAGGTCAAATTCGTAGTTGTCGCTTCAATGTGATATAAAAAGCACTGGAATAATAGTGAGTTACAGCGGAGAGAGGCAATGTCATTAAAAAATACAAACGAGTCCTACGGTAACATAACGATCGCTATTCACTGGTTAATGGCGATATTGGTCATTGGTATGATTTTCATCGGTTTTTTCATGGAGAGTATGGACAAGGGGCCAGATAAGATACAACTTATTAATCTGCACAAAGCAACCGGATTTTTAGTGTTATTACTGGCGCTTTATCGCTGGTTCTGGACGCTCACTAACGAAAAACCGCGACCGCTTGCCAACTGGTCGCAAAAAGATATTTTGATCGGCAAAACGACCAAGTGGTTACTGATGATTATTTTGCTGGTAATGCCGCTTTCAGGATGGATTAATTCAATGAGCGCGGGTCACGGGATTAATTTTTATGGCTTGTTTGAAATTCCGGCATTTATCGATAAAAACGAAGAAGTTGGTGAATTCTTTGAAGAGATCCATGAGTTGGGCGCCTGGGTGATCAGTATTTTAGTCGCGTTGCACATAGCGGCCGCGGCAAAGCATCACTTACTGGTTAAAGATGATACTTTGAGGCGGATGCTAGGACGCTAAAGATGATAGCTGAACACTTGTCTTGTTCCCGTTAAGTTATATCGATATTAACAATCTATGAAAAAAAATTAATAGGAAAATATTGAATGTCTACGGCTAATCAAACGGCTCAAAGAATGCCTTTAATCGTAACGCTGGCTGCGCTGGTTATAGTAACCGCCGGTCTTAAAGTTGCTGCTCCCCTGATTGCACAGTTTTTGATGGCGTTATTTATCGCCGTTGTCAGCACGCCCGCAATTCGCTGGATGGAGTCTAAAAAAATCCCGCGAGCTATTGCTATTATTCTCGTGCTTATCGGCATTTTGCTGGTGGTCTATCTGGTTGTTGCGTTGG
>Ga0316209_1000217_pt1 | contig 117644 bp, 100 predicted proteins | sample 6monopyrite_MG_FD_204945 | JGI IMG/M metagenome (GOLD analysis project Ga0316209, IMG submission 204945) | Microbial mat bacterial communities from mineral coupon in-situ incubated in ocean water Damariscotta River, Maine, United States -... | ecosystem: Environmental > Aquatic > Marine >... | reverse complement strand
TAACTTCTTTTTTTCTTCTATTACTTCTTCTGCTTTTATCATATTAGCACAGCAAAATACTGCTACTACCAAAAGACTTATTCTTTTCATTGCTATCTTCATAAATGCATACCTTAACTTTTAAAAAAAATTATTTTACTTTTGAGAATCCATATCTTGCCAATGCATATAAATCATAACAACCCCAGCCTGTCGCTACTGTTGAAAAAAACATAAAAGAGCTTTTTTCTGCCCAAGTTGGACTTTTTTTTCCACTAACACTAGATAAAAACACCGTACCTAAAGCTATCCCACTTACAGTAATTTTTTTTAATAAGCTTCTTCGCCTTCTTTCTTTTTTAGCTCTTGTTGCTGCACCAACATTTATTAAAAAATTACATCCTAGGGCTGTAAAGGCACCCAGCCAAAGTTTAATCACAGAGCTCTCTTCTACTTTTAATCCAGCTAATATTAAAATAGGCACTAATGCATTTGTTACTCTATCTGCACCAGTAAAAAATCTATCCATATTCCTTTGTAACTTCTTTTTTTCTTCTATTACTTCTTCTGCTTTTATCATATTAGCACAGCAAAATACTGCTACTACCAAAAGACTTATTCTTTTCATTGCTATCTTCATAAATGCATACCTTAACTTTTAAAAATTATAATTACTAAAAAAGATTAACTGAAATAAATATTACGCTTTTTTCAACGCATTGCAAGCATAGAGCCTGCAAATTTTGGCTTATTTAAGAATAAAAATAAACTTATTAATTACTTTACCTTAAGTTATACAGTTGTTTTTTAGATTACACTTGGTAAAAAATACCTATAAAGTTGTTTTAGCCTGATAGCTTAAAGCTTTTTTTTATCAACTTTAAAATTTGATCTTTATCTTTAATTTTTTTTTCTATTTGTAGCTGATAAGACTTTTCTAATATTTTTTTAAATATTGGGCCAGAGCTACACCAAGACAAAAGATCTTTACCTTTGACAATTGCTTTTTCTGGGGCATAAAAAACTCCTACATTTTTTGCCCTCTCTACAAAACTATCATAGGATTCGATCAGTTTTTCTTCATATTCAGTGCCTATTGGAGCACGACCAGCTTTATCTGCATAGTGCAATATGGAAAGCATTTTCATATTTGTATGTGGGGCTAACTTTACGGCAAGTCGCTTGTATGCAGCAGGCGTTGAATTATTACGTATAAGTTGACTTGGCATCATATGATAACGAATTAATGTCAAAACTGGCGATATCATGCTTTTTTTTGAACTAAATTTTTTCAAAAGATTTTTAGCTATCGGAACACCGGTAATTTCATGATTATAACTTGTAATTTTATCTAATTTCTCTTCAGTCGTATTTACTTTTCCTAAATCATGACACAGTGCTGCTAATAACAGTTGTAGCTTTTTTTCATTATCTTCAATAGTTATACTTGCAGCTACATCTAAGGCTTGCATACTATGCTCAAAAACATCCCCTTCAGGATGCCACTGAGTATCTTGCTTGATGCCAATAATCGCATGCAACTCAGGCAAAATTTCACTCAATCGATTAATACAACCGATCCACCTTATGCCTTGAGATGGCTTTGTTGACAAAAGCAGCATCTTTTTAAATTCTTCTTGGATCCGCTCAACAGCAATTCCCTCAAGAGTCATTTCTGTGCACAGCTGCTCTAGTTCTTTATCTGGAAGCATATTAAATCTACTAACATACTGAGCAACACGAAAAAACCTTAATGGATCTTCCTTAAAAAGTTCCTTGTCAGGGGTTTTTAATGTTTTATTTTTTATGTCTTTTCTGCCGTCAAAAAAATCAATGATCTCTTTTTTTTGTAAATCAATAAGCATAGCATTCATAGTAAGATCACGACGCATGCACGCTTTTTGTAAAGATAAATTTTCATCTATCTTTACTTCAGGATGCCTTCCTGCAGTTAAATCAACTCTTGGCAATGACCAGTCGACATTTAAAGATCCTATTCTCAAAACGCCAAAAGATTTACCTACTTTATGCACAATGCCAAACTGCCCCAAAACAGCTGCTAGCTTTTCAATTGATAGGCCATGAACTTCAATATCTAAATCTTTTACCATATTTTTTTCTGCTGTATTCATACATAAATCACGAACTGTGCCGCCTACAAGATATGGCTTGCCACCTTGTTGTACTATTTGCGCAATAATAATCTCTATATTTGAGTATTTACTCAAGATTTTATTCAAGACTATTTCTTGCTGCTGGGATAATAGTGTAAAATACATAATAGATTAACCTACTTTTAACTAAAAGTTTAACGAAGGGGAGTTTCATATGAAAAAAAATATATCTTTTTTACCTTTAATTTGTCTAGCTCTATCTGCACACAAAGCAGTTGCATTACCGATTAATTTTAATAGTATTAAAGCTGCATTTGGGGGTCATCCATTCAAATCAACTATACAAGAAGACTTTCCTATTTCCAACACCCACAAAAAAGTCTGCTTTAATAATCCTAATGGTAATCTAACTATCACTACTCAAAAAAATCGTAATCATGTGTCTATTAATGCAACTATTAGCTCAAGCCAAGAAGCCACTTGCCCTGTACGCATTACAAGCAACAGCTCTAACCCCAATGAACTTGCTCTTCAAACTACTTACGAACAAAATTCTACCGAAAAACAACATTGTACTGTACACATCAATGCAATTATTCCAGAACAACTACAAGTTTATGCCTTATGTAACAAAGGATCAATACATATCAATAACAATAAAAATGCATCGTGGCTTGAAACTGCTAATGGCAACATTTGCGTAAAAGAAGCTAATGGGAAAGTTCGCGGTATTGTACATCAAAAAGGATCTATTGAAGTTGCTGATTGTAATAAAGAACTCTATGTAACGACACAAAAAGGCCCCATTAATTTAAGCGGTATCAACAACTCTATAAATGCACAAACGCAAAATGGGAAAATCAATATCAATTGTTATTCTTTACCTAAAGATGGATTCTTATCTGCGCATAGTAAAAGCGGCGAAGTTGCAATATGCCTACCTAAGCTTGCTAGTGCCAATATTAATGCACACAGTGAAAAAGGCTCGTGCTTATCTGAGCGCCTTATTACACTTAACTCAATTACCACCCAGCTTAATAAATTAGCATGGAATAATTTTAAAAAATCTATGAGTGGTATTATTGGAAATGGTGAAACTACTATACGACTGAGCTCTGTTAATAGCAATGTACGTATTTCATAACAAAAAACAGTTGAATGATTAAAGAAATATTCTGGTGGAGCTGACCGGGATCGAACCGGTGACCTCATGAATGCCATCCATGCACTCTACCAACTGAGCTACAGCCCCAGAATTTACTTATTATGTGCAAAATATCGCTACGCAAATAAGAGCATTTAGTGTACACTAGATGCTCTTATGATACAACTAACTTTTTAACAAGGACGATATTATGTACACTATTTTTTTAATGAACTTACTCTTTTTTTCTTTGTTACCATCTATTCAGGCTGCTGATAACAATAGCTTAACTTTATCTCCCTTACAAAATGATCAATACACTACCGAAATAAGAATCCCCGTTAACTTAGATGACTTTATTGATCAAGAAAGTTTAACTATCTGCAGCGATCATCCAAATGTAATTATTGATGATTGGCAGTTTCAAGACAAACCAATTATACATCAAGACAGTACTTTCAAAGAATCTAAAAAAGTATTCAACAGGCCAATTACTATAAAAATTAACTGCACTATTACTAAAGAAATAAATGATGCCTCATTTCAAATAAGTTATTATTTACACAGTAGCCAATCAATAGAAGAAATTATTCTACCAATCAAAATTAACTTTTTTCATAAAAATAATAGGTCTGATCTTGCTTTAGAAATAGACACTGACAGTTCAATAGAGCTAATAGAAAAAAATCTACCAAAAGATGATGCTTATCAACAAGTTACTTCTGAATCATTTGCGCATCGCATTCAAAGCATGGTTCAAAATACTGATAACATTTGGCTTAGGATTATCCTTGTATTACTTCTTGGCTTTTTGATGAGCCTAACCCCATGCTTGTACCCAATGATACCAGTAACGATTGGCATCTTGCAGTCACAAAGCAAACCTTCTCTATGGCATAATTTTTTACTAGCGCTTTCTTATACACTCGGCATCGCTACAACTTTTGCTAGCCTTGGATTACTAGCTGCTACTACAGGACAACTTTTCGGCGCACTTATGAGCCACCCCTTAGTTATCGGCATTATTATACTATTGCTGCTCTACTTAGCTTTTTCTATGCTTGGATTTTATGAAATGTATACACCAAGATTTATGATGCATTCAGGAACTTTAAAAGAAAATCGCTCATTTTTTTCTATTTTTTTATTTGGCATGATGAGTGGCTCAGTAGCATCTCCCTGCTTGTCTCCAGGACTTATTCTATTACTTACTATTGTTACTGCACTAAAAAATAAACTCATTGGATTTATTTTACTTTTTTCATTTGGTATCGGCCTTAGTTTGCCTCTTTTGGTTGTTGGAACTTTTTCTTCTGCTTTAAATTCATTACCACGAGCTGGTATGTGGATGGTAAAAGTAAAGCAACTTTTTGGCCTTATATTAATCGGTATGTGCTTTTACTTTCTCAATACTATTTCACCATGGCATATAACGATTACCTTACTATGTATTACTTTTTTACTTTTTGCCCTATTTTATACTTATAAAACAGTACAAGGTTCTAACAAAAGGTTTCACAGCATTATGAGCATGTTATGCATTATTATTTTTGTTTTCTCTACTGCCCTTAGCTACAAAGCTTGGTATCAAAACATTTTTTCTAAACCTGCTGTTGATAATTCCTATTGGTTAACTGATTACACACAGGCACAACAAAAAGCTATTCAGGAAAACAAGCCACTTATTATAAAAGTAGGTGGACCTTCTTGCAGTATCTGCACAGCTATTGATAACAAACAATTTGCAAATCATGAAGTAATCAATGTTTTAAAAGAAAAATATATTTGCTTAAAAGTAAATGGTGCTGAAACCACACAAGATACGGCTAACCTTAAAGAAACTTTTACCCTGCATGGGTTTCCAACGATTCTTATTATTAATGCTCAAAACAAACAAACTCTGGCACGATGGGGCAACGATCTCTTTGAAGTACAACCCTATGTGTTTTTTGAGAAACTCATTAGCATAAAAAATAATTTTTAATTTTTGATACTATTAGCATGTATATTAATTACTAGTACTATATCGTAATGAATGAACTTAAAAAAAGAAGAGCCTTCAACTAAATATTGAAGGCTCTTCTTTTTTTTATTTATTTTTTATTTTTATATTGATCGACGCGCAATTAAAACAAGTGGCACTCCGCGCAAATCATATTCTTTACGTAAAATGTTTTCAAAAAAAGCTAACTGTGAAGGTCCAAACCATTGATGCACATTAACCTTAAATACTAATGAAATAGGATTGTTTTTCACTTGCTTTACCCACTTTACTTCAAGGCGCTGTTCATTATGAAACATAGGCTTTCTCTGCAATGCTTCTTTACAAAGTAAGGTAAGCTCTTCATCAATAAACCGCTGTGTTTGCCTTTTATAGAGCTCGTTTACTTGTGGAATAATTTTACGGACATTTTTTTCAGATAAACAAGAAATATCTAATCGACAAACTTTTTTCAAAAAATATTTATACTCGAGCAAATGATGTTCAAGCTCTTGCCTAATCATATCTGTTACTAAATCAACCTTATTAAAAATAAGCATTAAAGCTTTTCCTTGCTCAAATGCATAAAAAGCAAGCTTGAGCTCTTGATCACTCAACTTGCCTTCAGAAGCATCTATAACAAGCATAACAACATCTGAATTTTTAATGGCATGCAATGAGCTTTTTGCCATTAACTTTTCTAAAGGATCTGAAATGCCCTTTTTCCGACGAATTCCTGCTGTATCAATTAACTCAATATTATTTTGATAGAAAGTAATCGTTTTTTTTAATGCCTCTCTCGTCGTACCTGCAATATCAGAAACTAATGAACGCTCTTCTTGCGCTAATATATTCATAAGAGATGATTTACCTACGTTTGGCTTGCCAGCAATAGCAATCCTACACAAAGATTCATCCCCTTCTGACTCTTCTAACTTATCTGGTAATCGATTCACAATAGTCTCTAGAAGATGTCCGATACCCAGTGCATGTTCAGCTGAGATTGTTATTACCTCTTTAAATCCTGCACGATCAAAGTCATATAGATTTTGTTCTACTTCTTTTTTATCAATTTTATTTGCAAGCAAAATAGTTTGTTTTTTAAGCTTGTGCAAAACACGACTAATTTCTTTGTCTTCTTGCGTTAAGCCAACCATACCATCACAAACAAATAAAATAAGATCCGCATTATTTAAAAACTCTAATGCTTGTTTTCTAACCGGCTCCAAAAAAGGATCTTCTGTTTTTCTTAATGCAACACCACCGGTATCAATTAATTCAAATGTTTTTCCCATCCATGAAACTTTATCACTAATAAAATCTCTGGTAACACCGGATTGATCATAAGTTAAACTTTTAACGTCTGTAGACAAACGATTAAAAAGCGTAGACTTACCTACATTTGCACGACCAACAATAACTACTTTTGCCATTTTATTCATAATTTAACTTTCGCATTCTTCGTACACATCACCAGGGAAGTGACGTAATACTGTTTGCACTTGTGGAAACTCTATCAGATTTTTATTACTTATTCTTTTTAATTTTTTTTCTTTTTGTACAGTATTTTTACTATACGATTGCCTTGATGATGCAGCCGAATAATTTTTCACTGCAACCGGTGCTAAAGATTTCACTGGTTTACTTGCTACAAACGACTCCACTGAAGCTACTTCTTTATCTGCATTGTTTTTATTTTCTACTTTTTCAATAATTTTCTTTTCTAAACAAAAATCAATTGAAAAAATAGTTTCATTACCAAACTCTTTTTCAAAAATTGGTTTCCATAGTTCTCCTAACTGAGTAACTTGCTCTTTAAAAAAGGCTAATTCTTTCGGGCAAGCAATAGAAATTTTTTTCTTCTCTGTTCGTTCATCAATACAAGTTGCTTGTTTAAAAACTGAATAAAGGAGTGGCTCATTCAACCCATGCACTTCTTGCAAGCATTGCTTCCATTCTTCTAAAGCTTCCTCTTCTTCGCTTTCTTCATCTTCATTATCTTCCACAGCTTCTTGTACATTTTCTACTGAACTCATAGATAAAGATTCAAGATTAGGATCTTCATTTGACACTAAATTGTTTTGATTTTTTTGACAAAATTCTAACAAGATCATTTCAAAAAATGCATATTGTGCTACTGTTTTTTTAAAAAACTGTTCATTGCTACACATAGCATGCATCATAGCATTAATACGCAGCCAACTTATTTTAATAAGCAACTGCTTAAAGTCATTTTCATAATCTTGGAATTGCTGCGGCTTGACTCCATGCTTAACCCAAATTGCTGCGCGCAAAATATCTAAAAATCGATACCATAAATATTCTGCCTTTACTCCTTGTTGTTGCATTCTTATACAATAATTTAACACTTCAACTATTGCACCTTTGCATACAAAAGAAAGTAATAAGAAGATTTCTTTATCTTCTATATGTCCTAAAAGCAAACGTAAATTTTTTAATGTAATAATTGCAGCAGAAAAACGTACTCTTTCCAACATATTGATTGCATCTCTTGCAGAACCTTGCGACTCTTTAACAACCATTGCTAATGCGTCTTTTTCTGCTTTAATAGATTCTTTTTCACAAATATGCTGTAAATGCTCTAAAAGTGGTATTGCTGCTATTGCTGAAAAAAACAACTGGAAACAGCGTGATTTTACCGTATCAATAATTTTATCTATATCAGTTGTAGCCAAAATAAAGACTACTGATGGCGGTGGTTCTTCAAGGATTTTTAAAAATGCATTAAAAGCTGCCTTGCTTAGCATATGCGCTTCATCAATCAAATAAATTTTTTTATTTCCCATTGCAGGGCATAAACTCGCCGCATCTATAATATTACGCACATTATCAACGCCAGTATGCGATGCTGCATCCATTTCTATAAAATCTGGATGCTTATTTTCTTGCATTGCTTTACATGAAGTACAATTGTTACACGGCAAAACTTGCTTCTTCGGATTTTTTTTAAACTCTTCTAAATGCTCACAATTAATAGCTGCAGCAAAAATACGTGCCATGGTAGTTTTACCACATCCTCGCTGACCAGAAAAAAGATATACGGGAAAAAATCGCTCTAAATAAAGGCTATTTTTAAGAATTTTAACTGATAAATCTTGCCCAACAACTTCATCAAAATTTTTAGGCCGCCATTTACGAGCAAGATTTAATTTTTCTATAGAATTTATTTTTTTCTGTATCTTTTTATTCATAATACACACCCCCCCATAGGATGTTTTGTATATAAGTAAGTTTTATTTATAAAAAAAGAGTAAGCACATACAAGCATATCACTATCCCTGCTGCTTCTTTTCAGACCTGACAGATTAAATAAGATATACATCACGTGCTTACTCTATCTTTTTAGCATACTGCAATTGCTACTACATAAAAAAATACAATTAATTTCTGGTGGAGAGAGAGGGATTCGAACCCTCGATGCCCCTTTCGGAACATACATGATTTCCAATCATGCTCTTTCGGCCACTCAGACACCTCTCCAAAAGCTTTTACCCATGAAAAGATGTGTATTTTTTAAGTACACAATAACAATTACAAAGCAAATTTATTTCAATTCTTTACTTTATTACTACTCTTTTTCTTTTTTATCTTTTACTGCGGCTGATTTTTTTTCTACTGGTGCAGATTCTTTTATAGCTTTCTTCTCTACAGGTTTAGCTGCTACCTTTGATTCAACTTTTTCTACAGGTTTTTCTGCAGGTTTTTTTACTGAACTCTTTACCGCAGAATTTTTTGGCGTGTTAGTTTTTGCAAACGACTTTGGAGCACTCCCTTTTGCAGAAGCACTTTTTGCCGGCGCAGATTTAGCTCGTTTCAACTCTTGCGCTTGCTTTTTTAATGCTTGTTTTTCAAGAGCCAATGCAGCTTCTTTTTCTTTTTTTAGTGCTGCAGTTTCAACACCTGCTAAAACTGATTGCTTTAAGTAGTCCATAATAACATTTATTGCACGAGGAACATCATCATTAGTTGGTATAACATAGCTAATATTTGTTGGATCACAATTTGTATCTACCAAACCGACAACAGGTATTCCCATTTTTATCGCTTCTTTAACGGCCGCTTGCTCTTTATAAACATCAACAACAACCATTGCACCAATCGGCCATGCTAGTTTTTTAATACCACCAATGTTTTTTTCTAAGCGATCAACAATTTTTTGGAAAGTATTAAATTCTTTCTTTGTATAGTGTGATTCTTCACCTGACTTTGAGACTACATCTTCATAATGCAAACAACGAGTAACAGACTTTTTAACTTGTCCAAAGTTACTCAATGTTCCACCAATCCAACGGTGATTCACGTAAGGCATAGAAAGTTCTTGTGCAGTCTTCAAAATATTTAATTTAGCTGCTTTTTTAGTTCCTACCCATAGAATAGTCTTGCCTTCTGCTGCTGTTTGCTGTAAAAATTTTGCAGCTTGCTCTAACAAAAACGCTGTTTTAGATACATCAATTAAATGAATGTTATTCTTTGTACCCCAAATATATGGCGCCATTTTCGGACACCAGCGATTTTTTTGGTGACCAAAATGAACACCGGCTTTAACTAAGACTCTAAAATCAATCATTTTTTATTCCTCTTCGGGTTACGACTATTACTTTCTAGGACTGTTTATATCAGTATCCACCCTTAAAAGAAAGCAAGAATTATTAAAATAAAATATTTAAAATAATAGCAGATTTAAGCAATAATGCAATTATTTTTACTATAAATAACTAATCTTCTAGACCAATAACCTTATTTTCATTAACTGCTTTTTCATATTGATTACCAAGAAAGTAAGCCGTCATTCCCCAAAAACAAACAATTGCCAAAAAGAAAAAATTCATAGGATGAAAAACTGACCCTATCAATCCGACACCTCCTAGATCAAAGATGCCACTTGCAATCGCCATGCCACCAGTACTTTTTGCAAATTTGCTGCCAAAGGCATCAATCCAAGACTTAGACTTAAACTTAATCTCCTTAACAGTTGGTATATACAAACTTTCTCTAACGGGCCAACTAAACCCATAATTAATCGCTTTCAAGCCAACATACGCTACAATCAGCGCATATACATTATAGCCCGTCGCCAAAAACAAAAAGATCAAAGCTCCACTAACCGAAGGAATAAGAATTAAACATCTTTTTTCGCCCAAGGACTTTAGCAATCTTGTCGTTCCTAGGTAAGAAACCAAGAAACCAACAAAATGTGTTAAGAAAATAATCTTGAAAAGTTCTCCGCTCACGCCAGAAATACCCGTTGAATGAGACTGAACAACAACAAGCCTCAAATAAGACATGACTGTTGTTATAACCTCATAAAAGAATACCATCCCAAATATTCCCATAACATATGGGTACTTAAAGAGCATTTTGAGCCCATCAAATATTCCTACGCGAGGCTTAGATTCTTTACTTTTTTTCTTTTCTACTTGATATACCGCTTCATAACCATGCAGAAATCTACCTGGCACTTTCTTAATAAGCAGATATACAATAAATGGTATAACGCTCAAAAAAAATGCCGAAATATACAAAATAAGCTGATGCCCTACAATGTCGGTAAAAACTGGCTGTCCATCTGCCGATTTCCAACATAATAATGCCCAGCCAAGTGCAGCGCTAAACATACCACCGGCTTTAGAATATGAAACCATATACCCATATCGATTCTTTGCTGATTCTGGGTTAGTTATTGAATTTGCAAATGCCCAAAAAACACTCACAACAAAAGGCGAAAAACCTTCTATGAAAAAATAAAAAAGCCACCCTAAAAGTCGATTCGGACTCGGTGTGGCGTTTGCAATCCCAATGGTAGGGTGCCCTAAATAATAAGCAAAAACGATACTCATTATGGCGTAAAATGAACTATAAAAACATATCAAATAATAACGCCGCCAAGTGTCAACAAGCTGCGAGTATAAGAGAATCGCCGGCACTAGAATAAGCATCGACATCCACTTTGCATAAGGAATATACTCTCGACCAACCATATAAGCAAAAATTGAATCTTTTAGCTCTCTGGTAAAAGTATACGCGGCGATAACACAAAAAAATGCTAGCCCTAGATACAAAAACTTATAATTTTCATATTTTTTTTCTTCAATAAACCAATCTTTAGCAACTTCTTTAGATTCCATCTTTATGATACCCATTCCTTGGATCAAAAAATTTTAACTATTATTTTTTATTATGAAAATATACTTGTCTGTATCATTTTTTTAGTTAGAGCCAAACAACTCTACACTAAAAGCTTATGTAAGTATCCTTAAATACTAGCACCTTCCTCTTGATATTATATAATAAACATTAAGATTTTTTACTAAAAACTTCAAAATCAATCTCTCTGCGTTCTATTTTATCAAAACAAATAATTTTTGTACAAATTTACACAAAAAGAACCGATATTACCGGATCTCATAAGTGAAAAACCTCACGCTTCAAAAAACTTCTCTAAGTGTGGGCCCTGGTTGCCAAAAATCCATGGAAATGCTATTTTTGAAACTAATGGAGAGAAAAAATTAAGACCTGTTAAAGAAGCATAATGACGGCCAAAGGTCAAACTTTTGAAAAATTAATGGATTATCATGGAAAAAACAGAAGCAACTACTGAGCAATATTACCCTGAAGAATCAAGTAAACTTGCCTTATTGCCTTTAAAAAACGTTGTAATATTACCCAAAAGCATTACTCCTATCATCGCTGGCAGAAAGCAATCAATTGCCGCTATCGAATATGCCTTGCAAAATGGTAAAACTATTTTCATTACCACCCAAAAAGACCCCTCAACTGAACTGCCTACTGAAAAAGATGTTTTTTCGCATGGCGTAAGGTCTAATATTTTACAAGTAATGCGCATGCCTAATGGTGCGCTAAAGATATTAGCTGAAGGAATATGTCGCGCAAAAATAATCTCTTCTGAAGAAAGTACGACAGGCTTTATAAAAGTTAACTGCCAAGATGTAGCTATAGAAAACTCTACAAGCACTTCTAAAGTTATTGCCTACTGGCGACTCGCAAAAAAATTATATACAGAATATGCAAAAGCCTATGAAAATTTACCTGATGGCAGCACTTACAAAGCAGACAACATTAATGACATTGACTATGCCTCAGATTCACTTGCTGCTAACTTAAGCTTCAGCTTCCTGGAAAGACAAGCTATTTTAGAAACAGCAGACTTAAAAGAACGCTTATTAAAAATATGTGTTTTTTTAGAACGTGAAGTTGAAATTTTGCAAGTACAGCAAAAAATACAAGGCCACATTCAATCATCAGTAGAAAAAAATCAAAAAGAATATTATTTAACAGAACAAATAAAAGCTATCAACAAAGAGCTCGGCCGAGAAGATGTTGCAAATGAAGTTGCTGCACTAAGAGCGCAAGCAAAAAAGTTAAAACTTCCTAAGGACATTGCAGTAAGAGCCGAAAAAGAGTTTCGTAAATTAGAACAAATGCCTGCTTTGTCTTCTGAAGCGGTTGTAAGTCGACACTATATTGACTGGATCATGGCACTTCCATGGCACACTATGACCAAAGATAGCATTAGCTTAGCGCAAGCTGAAAAAATTCTTCACAAAAATCACTCTGGGCTCAAAGTGCCCAAAGAACGAATCATTGAGTTCATAGCAGCAAAAAAATTTCATAAAGATTTAAAACGCTCTCCTATCATCTGCTTAGCAGGGCCTCCTGGCGTCGGAAAAACGTCTTTAGCAAAATCTATTGCCAACTCAATTGGTAGAGAATTTGTTCGCATATCACTTGGTGGCATAAAAGATGAATCTGAAGTTCGTGGGCATCGTCGCACTTATATTGGTGCGCTACCAGGAAAAATTATACAAGCCATGCGTAAAGCAAAAAGCAAAAATCCCGTAATTTTACTTGATGAAGTTGATAAAATTTCACGTGATTTACATGGCGATCCTGCATCTGCACTGCTAGAAGTACTTGATCCAGAACAAAACAATGCATTCGTTGATCATTTTTTAGATGTTGATTATGATCTTTCAAATGTTATGTTTATTGCAACTGCCAATATGATCGACCACATTCCCTATGCTTTGTATGATCGCTTGGAAATAATTTATCTTTCTGGTTATACAGAAGAAGAAAAAATTGAAATCGCTCAAAAATTCTTACTACCTAAAAGCATTAAGGCTCATGGCCTAACAGCAAGACAAGTTGCAGTTAATGTAGAAATTATCAAAACTATCATCAATAACTACACTAAGGAAGCTGGAGTCAGACAACTTGATCGCATTATTGCTAAATTAATGCGCAAATCTATTCAAGTTCTTTTAAAAGAAAAAGACAAAAAACGTATTACGATTACGCCAAAACTGATTATGGAGTGGCTTGGCTATCCCAAGTTTAAAAAAACCAGCCTCAATAATAATGAAAGTCGTGTCGGTTTATCAACTGGATTAGCGTGGACTGAATTAGGCGGTGACCTCTTAGAAATTGAAACTAACGCAATCCCGGGCAAAGGCGGCATGACACTAACTGGCCAACTTGGCGAAGTTATGCAAGAATCTGCACAAGCTGCATTAAGTTATATTCGATCACGAATAAAAGAACTTAATTTACCGCGTAATTTTTATTCAACAAAAGATATTCATCTTCATATTCCAGAAGGCGCTACCCCAAAAGACGGCCCCTCAGCTGGCATTACTATTACAACTGCTTTAGTTTCAGCACTTACCAACAACTCTACTAAAAAAGATCTTGCTATGACTGGCGAAATCACCCTACAAGGGCGAGTGCTTGCTGTTGGTGGCCTCAAAGAAAAACTACTTGCCGCTAAACAACATAACTTCAAAACGGTTATTGTACCGCATGAAAATTATGATGACATTCAAGATATTTTGAAAGAAACTAACTTAGATAAACATCTAAAAATAATTTATGCAAAGCATATTGACGATGTTTTAAAAGAAGTTTTTGTAAAAAATCCTTTTATAAAAACACCAAAGAAACTTTCTACTAAAAGTAGCACTGTAAAAAAACGTCAGTAATTAAAGAATTTCACAAAAAAAGAAGTAAGTAAAAAAGATTTTGTATCTTTTTTACTTACTTCTTTTTTTTATACTTTTTATTTTACTCTTTAGTATTATCTTCAGGAGAATAATCATCAACTATCGTTATATTCCCCAAAAGCCCTTCTGCAGAAGGCGATTCTGGTTGCTCATTGCCTGCCCTTGCTTTGCTTACTGCTACTCCTGACGAAAAATCACTTCCATTTCCTGAACTACTTGATCCCTCTCCTTCTAGCGGCGGACCCACTATTGAACCAAAAAAGCTACTATCATTTTGCTTATCTAAAGATGATCCTTGTACCCTTTGTAGATTAGCAAGCACAATATCTTGCTTCTTTTCCGCTTCTTCTGATTGCTGCCTTTCCTCCTCTTCTTTTGCAGCTATTTCTTCCGGTGTTAATGCAAGCCTAGCAGCTTCTGCTTTAAGACGATTCTGTTCTCTTTCTTCTTCTTTTCTTTGTTCTTCTTCTTTTTTTTCAGCTTGCTTCTGTAGAGCTGCTTTCGCTTCAGCCGCTATTCTTTTTTTATCTTCTTGATTCTGATCATTTTCTACTGCCGACCAATCTCTATCGCTACAACCACCAGAAGCTGAATTATTACTCGAGCCGCTTCCATTTTCTTTCTTTGCTGCGACCATTGCAATATTAAAAGGCAAATCACCAGTTGGTTTGCCTTGCTTTTGACTATCTCTATTCTCTTCTTCTACCAAGAAATTTCCATCTACATTATTATCCTCTTTAGTATTTTTTTCATCTTTTTTTAACCCGTTTCTGCGACTCTTTATCTGTTCCAATAAAATCGGCTTAGAACTAGAAGAACTGCTTTCTGGTCTGCGATCCCGTGGCGGCGATGGTGATCCAGGGTTTTTTTCAGAACTTTCACCTTTATTACTCACTGTCGTTGTTGGCAAAGAAGTCGGCTCTGGTAAATTAAATTCTTCTTCTGTAAATTCTTCATTTGCTTCTGCACCTTGAGAACTAAAGCCTCCTTGCTGCGATGCTTTGGGTCTTGGCGGTAACGGTGGTGGTTTAGGTTTTTCTTCAAAACTACTACCGTTTAAGCTAAAAGAATCATTTTGAGTTTCGTCGCCCTCTTCACCTAATTTTCCTTGCTGTCCTTTTTCTTTGTCTTGTGGTGAGCTAGAACCTCCTTGCAGAGACCTTTCTCCAGAATTATTACTGCTTGAGCTAGAAGAACTATCTTGAGTTTTTTGCTGTTCTTTTTTTGTTTTTTCTACAGGATTATTTTCTTTATTATCCTGCAAATTATTAGGCTGGATATTATCAAAAACTATTGTCATAAAAGCAACGAAGGCTGCAGCTTTTAATGCTTCCTTTATAGGATCTAATTTATGTCTTTTTCTTTTCACAAAATATTTATTATACATGTGTGCACAAGTACCTACAAGGCCGCCTGAAGCAATACTTAGCAATGCAGTTTTTACCAATATATGACTTAATATTCCAGGAGATTCTTGTGCTGCTTGACTTGAACTACAGCTTATCGTTAATAATATAACCAATAACATCTTCTTTATATTCATATACTTTATCTCAATTGTAATTATGAAAAAAACCTAAAAAATTCTTGCACATATTTATTGCAAATAGCTATATAAAAGTAAAATTATACATTATTTAAATATAAAAAAATAGTACTCTCAAGGACATTACTTAATATGATCATACATCAACTGTACTACTTGTTCTTTGGTTATGCTTGTCGTATCAATTTCAATTGCATTTTTTGGTTTTATAAGAGGATCTTTTTTTCGATTAGAATCACGAACATCACGATCTTTTATTATTCTTTGTGAAAACTTAGAAAAGACTTCATTTTCTTTTTTATTTTTCCAAATATTTTTCAAACGATTTATGCGTTCAGAAGTTGCAGCCGTAATATAAAAAGAATAATCGGCAGAAGGAAATACCGCTGAACCAGCATCTCTACCATCTACAATTAATAACGTATGTTGCTCGGCTATACTATGCTGAATATGCTTTATGCGCGTCCTTAAAAAAGAATTAACCCCTATACACGAAGCAATTTCACCTGCCTGCTCACTTAACAAATACGATGTAATGTTTTTCTTATCAAAATAAACTTCTGGCTCATTTGTTTTATTATTATATACATACCCAAAACGCTTATCATTTAAAAAAAAATCACATTCTTCTGCAGTCACCTTGTGTACTGTTTCTTTGGAATATCCTGCCTGTATACAAAAAATATATCCGGCAGCACGAAATAAAAGTCCTGAATATAAATAATATGCATCCAACTTCTGTGCTAATTTTTTTCCGGCTGTCGACTTGCCGCTCAATGCTGGACCGTCAATAGTAATAATCATATCTAATCTCCTGCCGGCTGCAATGCGATATCAATACCCATCAACTCTATTGAAACTTTATTTCGCCAATGATTTTCAGAAGCTTGTGCTGCAATAAAAAATGACGCCTCTGGATTCTCAATTAACAACTCAAAAATATCTGGTCGATTGAAAAAGATAACCGATTTCAATGCACCTTGAGCTCGCATTAAACACTTTGTATGAACGTCTTTTAAAAGTGTTGGCTTTTGCGTTAGAAATGCATTTTCAATGCAAAAAAGAGGCTCTCTATTATGATGGCCGAACGGTTCTAAGTGACGTAAGTCTTTCATGAATTTTTCATTTAATTCATCTAATGGCAATGGTGCATCAATTACAATTTTTTGAATAAGATCTTCTGGTTTAACTTGCTCTAATAATAATTTTTCTAAATTGTTTTTTAATACTGCAACCTTGTCAACCGGCAAAGACAATCCTGCTGCTTGCGCATGACCGCCAAAAGAGTTTAGCATATCTTTTTGTGTATTGAGCATATTAAAAACATCAAGCGCTGCTACTGAGCGGCATGACCCTTTTGCCAAGCCATTTTTTGTTATATGAAAAAGAAAAACAGGCTTTCCATAAGTGCTGACCAAGCGCGATGCTACAAGGCCGATCACACCCGCAGGCCAATCTTTTGATGCTGCCATAATAATATTTTCTTTTTCTAAATCAATAACATTACTTTCAATTTTTTCTTGTATTTGAGCAAAAATTGCACGCTCAATTTCTTTTCTCGCTTCATTTAATTCATAAAGCACGTTACCGATACGGCTTATTTCTTTTTTGTCAGTACCGATTAAAAACTTCACTCCATCACGAGGATCATCCAACCGTCCCAATGCATTTATCTGTGGTGCAATAGAAAATCCGATATCAGTTGATGTAATTAATGGCTTTACCAGTCGCCCATTAACTTTCAGCACTTCAAGTGCATAACTTATTTTTTTATTAATGCATGAAAGACCATAACGCACCCAATAGCGATTTTCTCCAATCAAGGGTACAACATCTGCTACTGTTCCTAAAAGCAATAACTCATATACTTTTTCTGGTAAACTTTTTTTCTTATGTTCATAGAGCAGCGAAATAACCTTAAAGATAACTCCTACGCCTGCAAGATTTTTATGGGGATATAAACATTCCGGTTGATTAGGATTTACTATTGCGTATGCTTTTGGCAAATTATCATGCGCTTTATGATGGTCGGTTATAATGACATCTATGCCACGCTCATTAGCACAGTTAACCGCTTCATTTGCCGTAATACCATTATCTACCGTAATAATCAGTGAGTAATTATTATCTGCTGCACGCTTAACAATTTTAGACGAAAGACCATATCCATCTTTAACACGATTAGGTAAATAAAAATTAATATTTGCTCCCAGTGGCAACAAACTCATAAGAACTAATGAAGATGCGGTAATACCATCAACATCATAGTCACCAAAAATTAATATCTTTTCTTTTTTTTCAATAGCTTGCAAAATCCGCTGTACAGATTTTTCAGCATCTTTCAATACACTCGCATGCACGACACTATCTTCAAAGCTACTTAATAAAAAAAGATCAATACTTTTTTTGTCTATAAAACCACGACCATGTAAGGTTTGCACAACTGCAGGAGATAGATTATACAAAGCGGAATGTTCAATAATCTTTTTATCTGATTTTAACTCAGGAAATTGCCATAGATACTTTTGTCCGCGTAGAAATGATTTTTGCATACAATTGCACTTTAACTTTAAGACATTTTTAACATATTTAATTTAGTTTACTTTAAACAAGCCATATAGCAACTTACCGTAATACTTATTAAATTTTAGTAATACCTTAAAAAATATCAATTAATATCTTATATCTATATCCATTTCTCTATAAACTTTTCTTAATTGAAACGGTTTCAATTTATTTTTTTTACTTATTACTTCTTCTGATATAATTTTAAATGCTTTAGTTAGTAGGTTTTTTTCATTATCACTTAAAACCAAATCTGAATAAATATCAAGAGCCAAAAGATTATCCATAATACGGCATAATTCTTTTCCTCTTAAGTCAAGTAAAAAATATGGCAAGTTTTCTTTTTTATTGATCTTAATGAATTTTTGGAATTCTACTTTATCATCATTATTAAAACTTAAAGATATAGAAGATTTTTTAGCATGTAAGCTCTCTAAAAAAATTCCCGCTAAAATGAGATAATATGCTCCTTTTTTATTTTCATTATTATTCACACCTAAGCATTTTTCTTTATAATACAGCCTAGAAAGTAATGACATAGAAGCAATCTTTATAGCTGATCTATCTAAAGGATTATACATTAATGCTTTAAAAGCTTCTGCCATAGATTCACCTTTATTATTCTGGCACAAAAATCTAGCAATCTCATTATGCAGCCATGCCTTTACAAAAAGATCATCATTATAAAACCTTTCAATCCGATATGATTTGTTTTCTAAAAGATCAATCGCATGCCGATTATTACCTTTTTTTAATGCTATCTGAGCGCTTGCAAGAGTAGAAAATAAAGATAAAAAATAAGGCACTTCATTTTTAATTTCTTCCCAACTCTTTAAGCATTGTTGAGGATCTGTATAAGGTTTATTTATTTTTTGCAACTTTACCGGCTCTATATTGCAATTTCCATCAAGATTAAGCTTATAAAGACCGGATCTTTGACAATATTCTATCGGTGAGGCTTCACCTGCAGCCCACACATTTATTATACTAAAAAATATTTTGACAATTATTAGCTTTTTCACTTTTGTTCCCCTGAAAAAACGTATTAATATAAATTATAGATTACAATTTATAACGCTTTATTCCTAAAAGATCAATACCAAATCGTTTTTTATGATAAAATACAAAAAAGAGATGCTGATTAATCAGCATCTCTTTTTTAATAATTATAGTAATTATTGATTAGTTAATAAATTGAGTAATTTAGCCTTTAATACTGCAATATACTGCCTTTGCAATTCAACTTCTTCTTCTAAAACAGCTAGCTTTTCTGCCTCAGCTTGTTCTTCTAATTGACCATTTTCAAAGAAATATCCAATCTTTTGATAAATACTTTCTATTTTTTCTTCAGATAGTAATTTTTTTATACTTTGTATTGTTTCTGGCATTGAATGCATAACACCCAATATTCTTTCACTATCTTCGTCAGTCAAGTCAGATAACCCACGTATCTTTTGTTTACTCAAAGCTATTTTCATATTTTCTACTACTTTATCGCCATCTAAACCAAGCAGGTCACGAACTAAATCTTTGCTACTACCTATATTTTCTTTGTTTTCAGAAAAATACTCTCCTAGTAAATTTTTCATTTGAGTATTATCGCTCAGAGTTATGCAACTATGATCTTCTTTATTTTCGTTTATTAAAGATAAGAACATTCCTAAAGCTAGGCAATAATAGCTATTAATTTCCTCTAACAGAGTCTTTTCTCCACTACAAACGTTCAGTCCAAATCCAATTAGTTGCCATAGTACTATATCTTTTGGATTATAACTTACTATAAGTAAATTTATTGGAATTTCTACTTCGAGCCCACCTTCATTCTCACTATCATCGCAAGCGTTACCAATCATAGATAATATACCAGCATTAAAAGTAGGCGATTGAGGTATTAATAAATTATCTTTAGCAAACTGTAAAAGCTTACTTATTTCATCCTCAAATCGCGCATCATCTTTATCATACTGATTTTGTTTTTTAATAGCTGCAGCAACCGTCTTAATAATATAAATCGCAAATACTCCAAAAACAGGGCTTTCTTTCATCTTTTTTAAACCTTCTATTAGATGAGGATCACTAGAAAGTTTATCAATACTCATAGAATCCTTACTTACTTCTTGATAAGAAGGTGCAGGAGCGCTAAGCCCATCATACATTACTAAATTATCACTAGCGGTAGAAAAGTCCGAAATCTTTTGTTCTTTCTTTACAGCCCATATATTTATTACGCTAAAAAGAACTCCTATAATTAATAACTTTTCCACTTAAGCCCCCAAAAGTATTGATTAATATAAACCATCTCTTATAATTTATATTAATTTAAGCTGAAAAATCAATGGCTAATGGGGCTATATAGTGATCAATAAAAAAAGAGACGCTGGTTAATCAGCGTCTCTTTTTTTATTGATCACTATAATTATATACTAATGAACAGGCCTTCCAATAGAATGCGAAACAGGTTGAGACAGCTTAGGCCGAGAACGTTTAGGCTTTGACTGTGATTTCTTAGGCATGCCATTCATCTGCCTAATTTTCCAATCAATAGCTTTTTTAATTTCAACCGAAGACTGCGCAATATTTTGCTCAGTCACCTTGCTTAATCGATCAAAATTTTGCCCATCATAATAAAAATTTATAGTACTATAATTAGTATTATATCCTTTAGGAATTAACGAACTATCGTAGTGAACTTTATCAGGAATTGCAACGGCAGGACAATAAATTACGAGCGGCACTTCAGGATCATTTTCATCTTTGAATATACTTACTGGCTTTTGCACTAGTGCTTTAAACTCCTTGCCTGTTGTCGGTATTTTAGGGAATTTTAAATTATGTACTTGAGCATACTTTTGAGCTAATACTAAATCTAATGGTCCTGTAGAAGCAATACCGCCTGATGCGTCAAAAAATATCATAATATCTGCTTTACGTGGTCCATGACCACTTACTGGCGGATAAGGTAAATTAAATGCTACGCCCCCATCAACCATTTTTAACTTAGTTTCACCTGCATATGGAGTACCCGGCATACCTCGAGTAAAGTTATGCACAAATCCTATACCTATATGATCATCGATTTCGGTAACTTCAGTGGATTTTTCCACCCCTTGAATCATTTTTTTGACAATCGGCTTAAGTAGCCCTAACTTAGAAGCTATTTCTTCATATGCACGTTTAAATGTTACACCAAAAGCTGAGCCCCAAATGCCCATTAAAAGGCCTAATGGATATTCTGGCGTAAAATTAACAGACTCACCTTTCTTATACTTGCGTCCAAATGCCCACGTTGGTACTGAAATATTTTTTAGCCATGGACCAACACCGCCAACCCAATGCGGTGTAAACTCATACCAATTCATCTTATGTCGATTGATAGTTACATCTGAATCTCTTGCATTAACAGCGGTTAAAACTGGATAGGGAAAGTTTGCATTATTTGAGCTTAAAGCACGCGAAAACCTCTGCTCATGACGCTCATTGCCATACATTGATAAATATCTGTTACCGAGTAAGGCTGCATACGGATTAACTAAAGTAAATGGCCATTCAAGGGCTGAAACTAAAACTAGTTCATCTGCAATAAGTGCCTGCTCTTTAAAAGTAATATTTGTTACATATGGGTGTAAGCTAGCAAGCATTTTTTTAATATCGTTAGTTTTGCCAATAATACCTTTATTAAAAATAGTCCGCATTATTTTTTTATATTCTGTTAGTGGCTTTTGCATTTGAGTAAACGTTGAAACAAACCATGCCCCACCAGACAACCCTACATTATAATGTGCTTTTACTTTCATTCTTTCTAGGCCGCTATGAAAGCCTATCATTGAAATCCAAGCTCGAAGTCCACCGCCACTGTTAAGCGTTGCAATAGTAGGTATCTTTTTTCCATTCATGTCCATACCCATAATGTCACGCAGTGATGAGGTTACAATATTGTTTCTTTTGCGAACAAAGCTTACCTCCTCATTTGATATTTTGCTTTCTTGTCGAACATGAGATTGCTTTGTTTTAAAATAATTTTTATTTACTAAATCGGAATGATCTAATACTAACTCTTTAATTTCTGCAACGCCTAATATATCATTTATGCCTTGGCCTACTAGGCTTATCCCTTCGCTTATCGTGTCTGCTCCAGATTTACCTAGAAATTTGCCGAAACTCTTAAAACTCTTAACACTCTTAACATCATGAATATTTTCAACACCTCTTTTTGCTTTACCTCCCAGCTCCTTCAGTGATTTACCAGCCTTGTGCCCTTCTTTAAATACTGCCTTACCAAACTTTACTGGTTTGAATGATCCATACATTTGTAAAAAACATAAACTAAATAACAAACTAACAAAAATACGCATATTTACTCCCCAAGAATATTATTCATATTAAGAATACTATTTGTAGAGTACTAAAAAGGTTTTTCTATTTGCTATATTTTTTATCTAGATAGCTGCGTATTTCTTTTTTAATTTTTTCTTTATTAAAAACTAAATTAGAATAAGCAACTAAATGTAAATGTTCAAATTCTTTTTTTGTATATGCAAATTTAATGGTAGAATAGCTAGTAGGCATTGAAATATCTACTGATAATGGATATGCAATTGATTCAATTACAGATCGTGGAATATAAAACACCAGTGGCATTTCAGGATTTGATAAGTCTTTAAATACTGTAATTGATTTTGGTGATGTTTGAATATTATCAATAGACGGAAATAAAATATTATGCTCTTGTGCATATTTTTGAATCATATATAAATTTTTTGATCCTTTTTTTTCAACATTATTTGATGCATCAAAAAAGAAATATATATCTGCTTTACGTGGACCATGACCACTGACCGGAGGATACGGTAAGTTGAAAGCTAAGCCACCATCAACTATAGTAAGATTTTCTTGACTTGAAGATATACCATCTGCAAAATTATGAATTTTACCGACACTAAATCTTTTCTGAGCAATCATAGCAGCATCAATCTTACTTAATAAATAATCCCCTAAAGCTCCCAAAATAGGAATATCTTTAATTTTTTTATCGTAACCTCGCGCAAAACTACAGGCAAAAGCAGATCCACAAATTCCCATCAAAAGACCTAAATCAACTCCTGGATGAGTGTCAACTGAAACACCCTTCTTAAACTTTCTACCGACAGCCCACATAGGAATTGAAGCATGCTGCAAATAATCTCCCGTACATTCAGCTTCAAACGGAGTAAATGCATACCATGGTATTTTAGGTCTATTTTCAAAAGATTCTACTAAGTGGCCACTCGTTGCTGCCACAATAGGCAGCGGCTTGCTACCGTCTTTTATATATTCTGTCACATCCGACCACAATAATTGCTGTCGAGTTTTTTTATATGAAGATAAGTAACGATTTGCAAGCAATGCACCCCAAGAGTTAACTAAGGTAACCGGCTGCTTAAGACCAAACCTTACTAGCAACGTATTAAAAAAAAGCCCCACTTCTTTTCTACTTTCAAACCTAAGATCTTGCAATACTATCTCTTGTAGGTTTTCCCTAAAAAGCTTTATTGATTGATTGCTATAATACCAAAGCATATTAAACCATGCTCCACCAGAAAGCCCTACATCATATATTATAGCATCAAGCAAACTTATATCATCTAGTGCTTCATGAAAGCCCGTCATTGCTATTAAAGATCGAATGCCTCCACCACTACACACACAAGCAATTTTTGGCACTTCAGCTTCATCTAAAGATATCTCAAGAAATAACTCTAATGCTTTTTTAACTCGTGGCATACGATTTTTTAAATACTCTTTTTCTTGATTACATAAACTATTTTCTTGCCGAACATATGCTACTTCATTTTTATACTTATTATTAATAAAAAAAGGCGATTGCTCAGCAATACTTTTTCTATATCTCTCAAACAATTTTTCTATTCTATCGACAGTATCATGAGCAACACCTGCAACATATACTGATAAATCATTACAAAACTGTTTAAACATTTTTTTTAAAATTTTATTTTGCATAACCATTTTTTGCACAGCTGGTATTTCTTCTTTTATTATAACTGGCAGCATCGCTTCTGATGGTTTTGAAATAACGATATGTTTTTTAATAAAATTATTACAATAAAAAAAAGACAGCGGCTCAATTTGAACCACTGCCTCTTTCTTTAATTTATACCTAGAATCAATAGAAGAAACATATCTGCCGAAATATATCTTTTTTTCTATAGTATTATAAGATTCACTTTTCTTGGCAAAAAAGCTATTTGTTAAGATCAAACAAAAAAAAAATTAAATAAGCTGCAGCATTATTCTTCACGCTACAAAGTCTCCTGATTTCTATATAAGGCTTAAACTTTAAAATACTTATTTATTATGCTGCTTAAGCGTTGGAAATAAGATAATATCTTTGATTGATTGCGTATTTGTTAGAATCATAACTAATCGATCTATACCGATACCTACACCAACAGTCGGTGGCAATCCATGCTCAAGTGCCGTAATATAATCTTGATCATATACATGTGCTTCACTATCTCCGGCATCACGAGCTAATCCTTGATGCTTAAATCGATCTGCTTGATCCATAGGATCATTTAATTCATTAAAGCCATTTGCAATTTCCATTCCAGCGATAAAAAGCTCAAACCTTGCCGCTTGTAATGGATTTTTTTCTGTACGCTTTGCTAATGGCGAAACTTCTATTGGCATATCAATAATATATGTCGGCTGTATTAACTTACTTTCAACTAACTCTTCAAATAAAATAAAATGTTTTTCACCCAATGAAGCATTTTTATTGGGCACAAAAATATTATGCGCTGCAAGCGTTGCATCAATAGTATCTTTTTGTATTTTATCACTGGTAACTGAACTATACTTTTCTATTGCTTGCACAATAGTTAGCTGGTCAAAAGATTTTTCAAAATCAAGTACATGATCACCAAACGGTAAATGCAATGCTGGGACTAGACGAGAAGCAATACGCTTAATCATTTTTTCAACGAAGTCCATCATAAAATGATAATCTTGATGTGCTGCATAAAATTCAACCATAGTAAATTCAGGATTATGCTTTGTTGATACTCCTTCATTTCGAAAATTACGATTAATTTCATACACTCGCTCAAATCCACCAATAACAAGTCGCTTTAAATAAAGCTCTGGCGCAATACGCAGATACAACTCTGCATTCAATGCATTGTGATGAGTAACAAAAGGTTTTGCTGCTGCACCACCGGGAATTGGATGTAACATCGGTGTTTCGACTTCAATAAACTCATGATCATCAAAAAAGCTGCGCATCAATCGCACTATATGCGATCGCATCAAAAATCGCTCTCTGCTTTGCGCATTACTAATTAAATCAAGATATCTTTTACGATACTTTGTTTCCACATCAGTCAGGCCATGAAATTTTTCTGGCAGTGGATGTAATGACTTACTGGTGAGCACACAATCAGAAACTCTCAGAGTAACTTCACCCATTTTTGTTTTAAATGATGTACCTTGAAACCAAACGATATCACCGATATCAATAAAATCTTTAAAGATGTCAAATGACTCTTGCTTGGTAATTCCCTGCTTTAAATAAACTTGCAAAGTCCCTGATCGATCTTGAATAGTTGCAAAAATAGATTTCCCATGGCCACGAATGGTCATTACACGACCACTTAATTCGTAGACTCGAGACTCAATATCGTCCTTAAACTCATCTTTAACATCTTTACCCACCGCATTAACTTCTTTCGGATTTGGCCATGGCTCAATTCCTTTTTTTCGTAATGCTTGCACTTTTGCCTGACGGATTTCATATTCAGTATGAATTGGATGTATTGCGTCTTGATTTTCCATTTAAAATCTTTCTTTTTGCTTAAAAATTTATTGTTAAAAAGAACTTTTTAAGATAGTATACCACAGATACTATGAGTACCAAATTTTACCTATTTCATACAATGCTTTAAGGAGTCAGTTATGCAAAGAAACTTATACTTACTTTTCTTATTATTAAACTTACAGGTCCCAACGAATATACTTGGCGCAGACACAGATACACAGGCATTATTACCTAATTCTTATAATGGTACGGCAATAACTCCTAATACTATTGGTAGCTTCCCTTTCGTCATTCCTTTAACTCCTGAATTGATTCAAAGTGAGTTTACTTATACTGAGCTTAACTTGCCTTGTAATAATAAAAAATTACCTACTATTAAAGAATTACTCCCAGCAATCGTATTTACTCTCCTCCCTTACTTAACTCAACATAAATCTGACCATCCAAACAATTCTTTTTTCACCCGAGCCTACACATGGGGAGCTTCACATGAAATCTGGAAAGATCAAACATACTTATCTTTAATAGCTGGCTATTATAACAATTTAGTAAAAGGAAAAACTCCTAGCGAGCAAGAAATAAACATCTTTGCAGAATGCTTAAATAGAAAAAATGAAAAAGACGAATTAATCACCGAAGGGCTTGACGCTTTGCCTGAAATTTTCCAACATACCAGCTCATTTTTTTTCTATCTAATAATATTAGAAGCTATGAAAAACAATCCAAAAAAATTTCATAACATTTATCTACCAGAGCATCGCTTATACACTTTAGACCCTGATCATACTCATGACCAAAATTCACTTGTTTTTGTAGAAAAAATAGAGGATGCACACCCCATTAAAGATGCCTTAAGACACTTTATTCCCACAAACCAATTTCTACCTCTCTTAAATCTTATTACACAAGTAGGACTTTGGAATTTTGATCACATTACCGTCAGAGATGATAGAAGCTCTAACTGGTCAAATGTTAAATGGATTCTGAATCAATTAGAGCAACCATGCAATACTCCTGCTCAATGTGCCTTCAATCAAAACCCGCCCAACGAAAAGCTAATCCCTTTTAGTGCTGCTGCTAGAAATCTAAATGATCCCCATACTAAATATTGCCATAATATACTTCAAGGAATAAAATCACTTATTTCTCAAGTTCCTGAAACTAACTTTAAGCACTATCTACCTATTATTGCTTTCTGGATACAGACAAATGAAATAATAAATGGGCAAGATTTCAATACTGCAAAACGCACTGCTATTTATAATATTGAACAACTTATTCCTTATATTCTTGAACATTAAAAAATAAAATTTATCTAAAAAAGAAAGGCGTCTGAATATTCTTCATTCAGATGCCTTTCTTTTTTTTAAAGTTTTCTTATACTTTATAAAGCTTTTTTATAATTTTCTTCTACTTGTTCCCAATTAATAACGTGCCACCACGCATTAATATAATCAGGACGCCTATTCTGATATCGCAAATAATATGCATGCTCCCAAACATCCAGCCCCATAATAGGCACGAGCCCTTGCGAAAGTGGATTATCCTGATTGTATGTTGCAACAATAATTAATTTTTTATCTGCATTAATACAAAGCCATGCCCAACCACTACCAAATACTGTTTTTGCAGTGGCATTAAAAATATCTTTAAATAAATCAAATGATCCCCATTCTTGAACAATCGCTTTTAAAACAAGATCTTTTGGATTACCGCCACCATTCGGCTTCATCAGCGTCCAAAACATCGCATGATTAAAACTACCACCACCATGATTTCTAACAACTAAACGATTTGACTCTGATAACGTTGAAAGATTTTTTAATAATTCTTGTACTGATTGAGCAGCTAAAGTATCATTCTTTTCTAACAAATTATTAAAGTTTTTAATATATGCTTGATAATGCTTATTATAATGCAAATCCATAGTTGTAGCATCAATATAAGGTTCTAAGGCATCCATTGCATACGGCAACGGTTCAGGTTTAAAAAGTGGCATATCATTTCCTAATAATTACTATTTATTTTTATTATTAACGATGTTAACTATACCGATTTAATCACAATCAAGCCACTCATTTTATCTTTCAGGATTGTTTTTTATCATCAATGATGTGTAATTATCTCGAGCATTAATACTTTGATGCACACTAAAAGCAACATTCAAAAATAAGATTAAAAATAGTTTATTTATCTTGTTACATTTCATAAATTTTAATCCAAATTATTCGAAGAAGAAGAAACACTAGACAGCAAAGGGCCTTCTGAGACTATATACGCATCTCCTGGACTCTCAAGACCATTAACATTAGTTAACTCTTTAGCCTCGGGGTATTCATCCAAACTATTGCAATCATAGGAACAAAAAGGATCTTTCTTATTAAGCTCTTTAATTAAATCTTGATTTTTTTGCTGTAAACTTACATTTAATGCGCATAAGTTTCGAACCAACACTAACCATAATCTATTTTGCGCCTCTAGATTATTAACAATGATGGATAATCTTTTATTTTTTCTACTTAAATCACTACAACGCACATGAATAATAATTGCAATAAGATGATAACCAATTAGGGTAAAAAAAGAAGTCATTAGAACATGTACTGCACACCTTAAAGGACTTAATCTATTTTTTTTATTTTTTCTCTCTTGCCATTTATTATATACATGTGCACCACCATATGTAAGAGCCGCCATTATTGGGAGAATACATAATGTTTTCCTAAAACTGCTATCATCTAAGAAACTATCGTTTGTTTCCATAGCCCGAGTTGTACAAAAACTAATACTCAATAATCCCACTAAAAACATTAACCTATTCATCTACTAAAAAAAACCTCTATATTTACATTGTCATTTTCTTAATTTTCTCTTACATACTGCAAAATTTATCCCTTAATTATAGCTGATTCACTTTAAAACTTCTAGCAGCAATTCATATCAAATTGTATCCAATTTTTGCTATAACCAATATGCAGCATGCGTATATTACCATCTATTAATACAAATGAGGCCTTTATGAAAAAATTAGCAACAAAATACATTATTATTACGTGTATAATTAATCTTTATACTTTTTCTCCTGTTTATGGAAGCAGCCCTACAGAATCCTCTTTTGACAAAGAGGTCTATAGTTGGTCGCGAACTTTTGCAGAAATATTACAACTTACGAACAAAAAACATTACAAACAAAATATCAATCCAGAAGACTGCTTCAAAAAAGCACTTGCAGGATTTGTTCAAGAACTTGACCCACACTCAAGTTTCTTACCACCTGAAACATATGCTAAAATGCTTTCCCAAACAAGTGGCTCATTTCCAGGTATTGGCATTATTTTGGGTGCGCAAAAAATAGATGAAAAATCTATTCTTATTATAAATACTATTCCTAATGGCCCTGCAGATACTGCAGGAGTACAAGCACTGGATAAAATTATTGAAATTGAAGGTGAACTCGTAAGTGACATGGCTCTCGATCAAGCAATTAGCAAGCTCAGAGGGGAACGCAATAGTAAAGTAACCATAAAAATAATTCGCGATGATCACCCAGATTTACTCACTTTTGTTATTACTAGAGATGAGATAAAAGAACAAAGTAGCCTATCTTTTTATTTGCCTGAGTACAACGTGTATTATGCCTCACTAACAAGCTTTACCCAAAATAGCTCATCACAACTTGATAGTATTTTACAAAAAGTTAAAAACAATCCATGCAAAGCTCTTATTCTTGACTTACGATCAAATACCGGCGGACTATTTTCTGTTGCTATAGATATTGCAAGTCTATTTCTGAAAAAAAATAGTCTTGTTACTACAACTAAAGGTAAAAACAATCAAATATTTGCACAGTCTTATACACAAAAAGATCCAACCATTTCTGCTGATTTACCTGTTTTTATTTTGATTAATAATTACACTGCCTCTTCTGCTGAAATTTTAGCAGGAAGTCTACAAGCATATTCCAAAAAACTCAACCAAGAATTCACTACTGAAAAAAATTGTGTTGATAATCTACTTATTTTTTTAGTCGGAACTAAAAGCTATGGTAAGGCTTCAGTTCAAGAAGTTATTCCCATATCAAACAACTCTGCAATAAAAATCACCTCTGCCTTGTATTATTTGCCTGGCGACATTCTCATCCAAGGCAAAGGACTCGAACCAGATTTTTCTGTTCCGCCATTAATGCCGATATCCGAAAAAATACAATGGTTCACCGATCATCATGGGCGAGAAGAAAATTTAAAAGGGCATATCAATACTACTGGTAAGAAAAAAGATTCTCAAAAAAATCCAAAAAAAGACTCTCAAAAAAATTGGCATGAACGAATACAAGAAATGCTCAACAAAGATCATCAGTTTAAGTCTACCCTTCGAATGGCAAACTTACTTTCATTTGCCAAAAAAAATTGCTCTGGCTCGGTGCAAAGTAGATCTATGATCGTTAATTTTTTAAAAAACAGTCTTGTTATTACGCCATCTTTAACCTTTGAAGAAGTTATCTTAAAATAAAAATATTTTTTATTAGTCGTTACTCAACTGTCACTGACTTTGCCAAGTTTCGTGGCTTGTCGATCGGCTTTCCCATTTTTTTTGCTATAGAATAACATACATACTGCATAATACCGGTCATAACTAATGGCTCAAGCAATGGTGGCACTGTAGGCATAATAAAAAAATCTTGCGCAAGTGCTATCAATTCTTGCTGCCCTGCAAAAACAAAAGCTATTATTTTGCCGCCACGAGCATATGATTCCTGTGCACTAGAAAGAATTTTTCTATAAAGCAATGGGTCTTGTTGAGAAAAAATAAAAACCGGCATGCTTTCATCAATTAACGCCAAGGGTCCATGCTTTAACTCTCCTGATGGATATGCTTGTGCAAAAATATATGATATTTCTTTTAGCTTTAACGCTGCTTCCATAGCAAATGAATAACTAATGCCACGCCCCAAAAAAACGGCTTGCTTGCTTGCAGCATATCTCGGCACAAATATTGTTTCTATTTTTTGCTTATATTCTTCTATCGTTTGCTCAAGCGCATCTGCAACCTGCTTCAATTCTCTTTGCACTTGATCAAGCTTACTTTGTTGATACTGTCCTCTTTCTACTGCAATTACATGTGCAATCCAATAAAAAGCTACTAACTGGGTTGAAAATGCTTTCGTTGAAGCAACAGCAATTTCTTGCCCTGCTTGTGTACATAAAAAACCTCCTGCTTGGCGAACAATTGCACTTGATGCAACATTGGTAACTGCTACAGTTGGCACAAGTTTTGACTGCACAAAAGAAAGCGCTTCAAGCGTATCTGCTGTTTCTCCAGACTGAGAAACAAAAAAATAAAGGCTTTTTTTATTAGAAAAAAACGGTGCATAACAAAGCTCTGAAGCAAGATGTACTTTGGTCGAAACTTTTGCTATAGATTCAAAAAAAAATTGCGCTATACGCGCTGCATGCCACGAGCTACCGCAACCAACTAACCCAATTTGTTGTAAATCAGTCATTTCATTATTTGATATACCTAAAGACTCACAAACAGTATTTTTGTTCTGGTAAAGATGATCAATCGTTTTATATACTGCTGATTTTTGCTCATATATTTCTTTAAGCATAAAATGCTCAAATCCTTTTTTGTGCATTGCTCCGACAGAAGCTTCTACTTTTTGCATAAACAGCGGTAAAACTTTTCCATTAAAGTTATAAATTTCTACCAAATCTTTTTGAATTAATGCATAACTTTTATCTGGCATAAAAAGCACTTGCTGTGTTTTGTCTATAAACGCAAGCAAATCTGACGCTATAAATATCTCTTGATCGCCGATACCCAAGCACAATGAAGACTTACTACGAATTGCAATAAGGAATTCTGGATACTTCTCAATTAAAAAAACCAGCGCATATGAGCCCTGTATTTTTTGAACCAATAATTCGATTGCTTTTTGTAAATTTTCAGTATCTTTAAGGCATTGCTCAAATAAATGTACTACAACTTCAGTATCAGTTGCTGATTTAAATATATGCCCCTGAAGAATTAAATCTTTTTTCAGTTGCATATGATTTTCAATAATACCATTATGAACGACTGCTATTTGATTAGTACAGTCATAATGAGGATGTGCATTAACTTCACTTAAGGCTCCATGTGTTGCCCAGCGAGTATGGCCGATGCCTGAATAACCGTTTAACGGGTTTTTTTCTAATGCCAAAAATAAGTTACTCAATGAACCTGCAGCCTTGCAAGAGAGTATTTTTTTTTGAGTTGATGAATAGCAAGCAAACCCTGCTGAATCATACCCTCGATATTCTAGTCGCTCTAATAATGTAACAATAAAAGAGCGACTTAATTTTTTTCCGATATAACCAACTACACTACACACGCATTTCTACCCATATATTTTATGCTTTAATAAAAATATGACTGTAGCGTACGAAGATTATAACAAAATGTAAACTATCTTTTAACGAATTGGAATTTACGACGTGCACCACGTTGACCGTATTTTTTACGTTCTTTAACGCGTGAATCAACCGTTAATAATTTTTCTTTTTTAAATACAGGCTTAAGCTCTTCATTATTATCCACAAACGCACGTGCAATCCCTAGCATCACTGCACCAGCTTGAGAACAAAAACCACCGCCGTTAACATTTGCTTGTATATCATAGCTTTTAGACTCTGAAAGCAACTCAAGTGGCCTTCTGGTAATCATCTGTGAAACTTTAACGCTGAAATATTCTGTATAATCTTTACCATTTACCTTAATTTGACCTGAGCCTCTTTTAAGCCATACGCGTGCAACTGAACTTTTTCTTCGCCCAACACCATGACCAAGCGATCGATTAGCAGCTTTTGGCTGAACAGGTACTTTTGCTTCTTTTGCCATATATCTAAAAACCCTGTAATAATAATTTATAATCTAATATTAAATAATTCAAAGTATACGATTGAAAGGTGAAATTGTCAAAGCTCACTTTAATATACACTGTTTTTATCTATTTATTAGCTTAATATTGCCCCTGTTATTAGCTAAGAGTGCTTACGCTTCGTCCTGATCACTCTCTTCATAGGCTTCTTGACAAGCAAGACAGCGCTCAGCGTTTAGAAAGTGCTGAAGCCGCTTTTCTGCTATATTTTCTTCACAGTCTATACAAATACCATAGGTACCATCAGCAATTTTTTGGAGTGCATTATTAATTCGCTTATACTCTTCTATCTTTGAATCTTGCATACTGCTACTTAATGACTCCATGGTAGAAGTTAATGCTTGATCTCCCGTATCCTGAACAAGATCGTTTGAAAATTTCTCTTGAGATAAGTGCGACAACTCTTCATCAAGCTCTTGCTTTTTAAATTCCAATTCTTGCTCTATTTTTACAAACTTCTTTTTTTCTTTTTTTGTAGTCACCTACTTACTCCTTTTTTTATCGAAAAAATTTTTCAATAACTGCGCTGATTTTTGTTCAGCAATACCTTTAACCACTATTAGCGATGCCTTTTTGTATATCTGATTTGATTCAACGTTGTCAAGGCGATACCCAAATTTTGGTGATGATGCAGCAAAAACAACTCCTGCACATCGACTCAGATAGATACTATTTAAACACATAGAACATGGCTCTAAAGTCACATAAATATAGCACTCGACTAATCGCCAATGGCCTATCTTTTTCCCCGCTTTTTGCAAAGCAAGAAGTTCCGCATGGGCAACCTGAGAACACTTCCTCTCAACTTGATTGTATGCTCGAGCAATAATTTGCCCCTCTTTTGATACTATAACTGCACCTATAGGAACTTCATTTTTCTTATAGGCTCTTTTAGCCTGCAATAATGCCTTCTCCATGTAAAACAAATCTTTTTCATGTCCAAAAAATGTTTCACTTAACTCTTTTTGCAAGGATTTCTCCGTAATACAACTTACTAAAAACTATCAATATCTATACACAAAAAACGTACTATGGTACACAAAGCTGCTGGAAGTTGTTACAATAAATTATCAATATCATAGCTATATGTTTGATTATCTTATATTTTATTAAAAAGTGATATACTATAGGTATCACCATAAAACATATCGCTGTATTATATACTTTTTTTCATAGAAAATACAAAACTAAAACACGTATGTTATTTACAAGCAAAGTAGTTTTAAAAATTATTATATTGCCAGGAGAATCAGCTCATGTCACAAAACGGTTCAAACAATGAATATAAAGCGAAACAAATTCGCGTTATGGAAGGCCTGGAAGCAGTTCGGAAGCGTCCTGCTATGTATATCGGCTCTACAAATTTAGCTGGTTTACATCACCTTGTTTATGAAGTAGTTGATAACTCTGTCGATGAAGCGCTTGCTGGTCATTGCGATACTATTAAAGTAATACTACATGAAAATGGCTCCTGCTCTGTAGAAGATAATGGACGTGGCATCCCAACCGATCTCCATCCAACTGAAAAAGTTTCCGCTACAGAAGTTGTACTTACTAAGCTGCATGCTGGTGGTAAGTTTGAAAAAGATGCTTACAAGTATTCTGGTGGACTCCATGGCGTTGGTATTTCTGTAGTAAACGCCCTATCTTCTAAATTATATGTAACTGTTTTTCAAAATGGTGATATCCATGAGCAACCATATGCAAAAGGGAAACCTCTTGCCAAACTTGCCGTTACTGGAAAAACAAAAAAACGCGGAACGCTCGTAACCTTTTTCCCTGATTCTGAAATATTTGAAAATACAGATTTTAGTTTTGAGACACTATCTTCGCGATTACGCGAGCTTGCTTTTTTAAATAAAAAATTACGCATCACTATAGAAGATATAAAAGAAAACAAGCACAAAGAGTTTTATTTTGAAGGTGGTATTGTTTCCTTTGTAGACCACATTAACCTAAAGAAAAATCCTATCTTTAAAGATGTTATTTATTATGAAAATAATGATGAAAAATACATGCTTGAAGTTGCTCTTCAATATAATGATGGCTATGGAGAAGCACTCTTTTCTTTTGTAAACAATATTAATACTGCTGAAGGCGGAACTCATGTTGCAGGCTTTAAATCTGCGCTTACAAAAGTTTGCAACAAGCGCGCACAAGAAATGGGCATCTTTAAAAAAGGCGAAAACTTTTCTAGTGATGATGTACGCGAAGGCCTTGTAGCAGTTATAAACATCAAAGTTCCCGAACCACAATTTGAAGGTCAAACAAAAACAAAACTGGGAAATTCTGAAGTTAAAGGCCTAACTGACTCTTGGAGCTTTAGTGCATTAGATACTTTTTTTGAAGAAAATCCAAGCATTGCAAAAAAAATATTCCAAAAAGCTGAGGTTGCTAAACGAGCTCGAGAAGCTGCTAAAAAAGCGCGTGAAATTACGCGAAGAAAAACAGTTCTTGAATCAACAGTACTTCCTGGAAAACTCGCTGATTGCTCTTCTGAATCACCAAAAGACTCAGAGCTTTTCATTGTTGAGGGGGAATCTGCTGGCGGTTCTGCAAAGCAAGGTCGTGATCGAGAAACTCAAGCCATTTTACCGCTTCGTGGTAAAATATTAAACGTTGAAAAAGCTCGCCTTGACCGCATATTATCTAATGAAGAAATAAAATCACTAATCGCTGCTATCGGCTGTGGTGTCGGAAGTCAAGATTTTGACGTTACCAAGGCTCGCTATCATAAAATTATTTTAATGACTGATGCTGACGTTGATGGCTCGCACATTCGCACCCTTCTCTTAACATTCTTTTTCAGATATATGCGACCACTTATTGAGAGCGGCTATGTGTACATTGCACAACCACCTTTGTATAAAGTAAAAATTGGCAAAACTGAGCGTTATCTAAAAGACGATAAATCATTCGTTGAGTTCTTATTTGACTGGGCTCAAAACCAAACAAATCTAACTACAAAAAACAATATGCTTGATGCTTCTGTATGGACTACACTACTTAACCATTTATTTGCATACACACAAGAGCTGAACCATGCGAGTGCCATTTTTAAAGTAGCAGAACAACATGCTCACAACATGATTGTATGTCAATATAAAAACAACTGGCAGCCAAGCGAAGGTTTAGAAAAGCTAACTGAAAATCTAAAACCTTATTTCAAAAACTTCTCACTTACTTCTCATGAAGAACAAAGCGAAGCAACTAGTGATTCCGAAGAAATTATTACTAAAGCTTTTATTCAGTTTGATGCAATGGGTAAACAATGGCGCATTGCAGTTAATTTTTTCACTTCATCTGAAATGAGCTTAATGCTTTCTCTTCTAAAGCCAATTATAAGCCTAGAAGATGAATCTTGGATCCTTAAAATAACAAGCAAAGATAAGCTTATTGAGAAAAAAGGCGTTCTAGAGTTAAAAACTGCCTTAAGCACTATCAGTAAGCCTTATATGAATATCCAACGATATAAAGGTCTTGGCGAAATGGATGCAGAACAACTATGGGAAACAGCTATGGATCAAACAAAACGATCATTACTACAAGTATCAGTAGAAGATGAACTTATTGCTGATGAATGGTTTACTACACTCATGGGTGATGATGTAAGTGGCCGTAAACAGTTTATAGAAGAAAATAGTCTTTTTGTTCGTAATCTTGATGTATAAAAAAAAATAAAGTACTACTTTAATCCCTTATTTTTGCAATAAAAATAAGGGATTTTTTCTTGCAAACTTGCCAACTCTTTCCCATAACATGCCGAATACTTTTTGTATTGGCTAAAAATCGAATTATTTCTTCAAAAAACTTTTCTGTTGGGACACACGGTACACTTTCTTGAATAAGCCAATGCATAAGAAGTCGTTTTTTCATAAACTTTGATTGCTCTTGCCATAATGCTTTATGAACAAACCAAACATTTTCTTTTTTTTCAGCTACTTTACGCCAACAATTTTCAGTTTCAGTCTGTAAAAAATTTTCTGTTTCTTGCAGTCTCTCTATAGCTTTGCCAATATTTTTAGATGCACGACTATCAATAGAATCTAATAGCGGTATCATTTTGTTTCGCACTCGATTACGTAAGTATACATCCGAATGATTACTTGGATCTTGTAAAAAACTATATTTATGCTCTACAAGAAATGCTAAAATATCTTTTTTCTTACAAAAAAGTAAGGGGCGAATATAAAGCAATTTTCTATTAATAACTATTTTTGGATCCATACTTGCAAGGCCAGCAACTGACGCTCCACGGATTAATCGAATAAAAAAATTTTCAACTTGATCATCTGCATGATGACCAAGAGCAACGATATTTGCTGAATATTTTTTTGCTGCTAACTCAAATGCCTTTTGCCTAATATGCCTAGCATAGGCTTCCTTTGACCCCCTACAAGTAAAGCCATATTTATCAGCAATACCTGAAAGAGTAAAGCTCGTATAATTAATACCAAGAGATTTACACAATTTATCACAAAACAATGCTTCTTGTGATGATTCAGGCCGCCATTCATGATCAATGTGCACAGCATGCAAATCAAGATCGTAACAGCTTTTTAATGCGTGCAACACATGCAACAAAAAAACTGAATCTGGACCACCTGACAAACCGATAATAACACGTGAATTTTTCAGTAAAAGATCATACTGCTCAACATAAGCTTTTATTTTACTGATTAAAGGATGCATTTTATTCATACAATAATGAGTATAGCGTTTTTTATGACAGATTAAAAATCAAAAAGCACTAAAAACTCGTCACTCTTTATACTTCACGATACACAGACTCCTGGCCTTTAACCCCATAAAATGACAATTCAAACTTTAGCTTTATTTGCAGCGAGAAGATAAAATAAGGTATCCTTACGATAAGTATAGAAGTTGCCGTATATCTTCGGGGGGGGATTGAGCAAGCATGAAGACACCAAAAAAATATCTATTTATTGTTGTCATAATTTTAGCTTTGCTTATCAACTTTTTACTTTTTCTGCCATTCTTTCTTACTTTAAATCTCAAAAATAAAACTTCGTTTGTAGTGCTTGATCTTGAAAAAGAAAATAAACCTCTTGAAAAACCTGAAGAAGAGCTTATTGAGTACCTTTTATCTTCAGGCGCTTATCAACCAAACTCAAAACAAGAAATGCAATCAGATGCCCCTGCAGTAGAGCATGCTCACCTTGAGCAAATACAAAATGCTCCTAGCAAAACGCCTACTGAGTCAACTGAATCCATACCAAGCCCTCCAATCGAAAAATCGGCTGACAAAGAAATTGATGTACGGGAAAAAGATGTTGCAACAACTGAAACTGATGAAGAAGATCAACCAGAAGAAACTCTTCCGGCCGCCACATCTCTCATTAAAGATTTATCAAAATCGAAAACTTTACCTCAAAAAAAACCGTCAAAGCGTCACTATAAAAAAATAGCTCCTGAAGCATACAAGCGACAAGTGCCTGTATGCGCACGACCACCCGAAATAGGACTTTCTTTAGGTAAAATCACGCAAGGACTCCTCAAAAGCATGCAACAAGAAGAAGGACTTAACGTTGCTCCTCATACTACTGACATGAATCGAATCATTACTCATCAATATGCTACAAAAGTGTGGAACTTAATAAAAAATTGCTTTAAATGCTATGAAAACAAGCTGCACCTTGCGCGAGCTCTTGATACTCCTGCTTACCTTGTTATCACACTTAAGCAATCTGGCGAGCTTGTCGATATACATCTAGAAGCTAATGAACAATCTCATGCCCTAAAGCAGATTGAAAATTTAATCGTCAAACACGCAAAGCAGGCAGGACTATTTCCTCCATTACCCACAATTTTTAATGCTCCTGAAAAAAAATTTACCTTCCCTTTGCATATTAAAGGAGCTGAAGGATGCCACTCTTATCGCATGGGCTATGAACCACAATTTTAATGGCCTAAAATAATTTATATTCGTTAAGAACAATAAAGCTAAATTAGCTTTACTAGGCTAATTTAAAAAATATTTCAAAATGCTTTAATAATACTGCACAATGCCCGAGAAATTATTTCATGTGTTTCTTTTTTTCTGACTTCAATAAATATAGTTTTTATTGAAATTTAATTGCACAATATTATGCACTATGGTCTAAATGATACTCCTGGCAAATCTGCCAATACAGTTTGCGCAAAACCAAAAAGAAAAATAGCTAAATTTAAAAGTTGTGTTTTTTTCAACATCTCAAAAACTCCTTATAAAAATGTAAGATAAAAAATTAATTATTTATAGTATAAAGATAACTTTTTAACTAGCAATATAAATAATTACATCAACCACTATCGTAATAATTATTTCTACAGCAATAGTATCCTTAGCTTTTATTTTTTTTAGTTGAACACATATCTCAAATTTAATTTAATTAATTGCACTAATAAAACTAAATTAACTTTATACTGGGCTTAGCTGTGATTCTTCTACAGGTCCTTCTGGCTGATCTTGCTCGTCTGTAAGTAGCTTTCTTTCTAATTGATCTTCTTCTAATGCTTCTGGTGGATCTACTACTGGTACTGGTTTTAAAGAAGAAAAAGTATTGCTTGCAACTAATGAAATAGCAAGAAAAAGAAATAATTTTTTCATTTATATGCCCTTATTAACTGATAAAAAATATAATAAATTAAGTTTGTCCATGATATATAATTATTTTATCTTTGACAACAAAGGGCTACAGCCACTTCATGATGCTATTATATGAAAATTAAATAAACTTACTATAAATTAAAATTCCGTCGCTTTTCATCTACGACACGATAAATTTTTTTTATTTTAAAAAAAATCAACAAAATCTAGTAGACATTTTCTCTTAGTCATACTATAACTTCACTCACCTAGCGTTTTTTTAAAAGGAGAATATACTATGCCACGCATTGTAATTATTGGTGCTGGAGTCACCGGTCTTTCTGCGGCTTATCACCTCGAAAAAAAAGGGGTTTTTGATTATATACTTTTAGAAAAAAAACCAACTATTGGTGGATTATGTGGCAGCGTCATACAAGACGGATTTACCTTTGACCACTGTGGTCACTTACTTCACATTAATGATTCTTATTTTAAAAAATTCATAGAAGAAGTAGTTGGCTTTAATACTTTTACAAAAGTTAAAAGGAAATCCTACATTTATTCTCATGATTGCTATACGCTTTATCCTTATCAAGTAAATTTACGTGGACTCCCTCCAACCATTATTTCTGAATGCATTAAAGGATTTGTTGAAAGACCTACTAAAAATATTGCTGGTGTAAAAAAAGAGTCATTTCGATCATGGACTTTAAAAAATTTTGGTTATGGATTTACTAAACATTTCTTTGACCCTTACCAAAAAAAAATATTCTGCCATAGTATAGACGAAATAACAGATTCTTGGACTTCACGATTTGTCCCTCAAACAAGCTTAGATGATATTTTAATGGGTGCACTTACAGAAAAAGAAAGCGTTGGCTACAATGCATCATTTTACTATCCAAAGAGTGGTGGCATTGTTACCTGGTTAGCAAAAATTGCCGCTTCTTTAAAGAATAAAATTCATACCAGTACTGCAGCAGAAAGCATCAATACTAAAAATAAAACGATAACCACTCAAGATGGAACCGTTATACCATATGAATATCTTATCACCACTATGCCGCTTGACTCTATGCTTAAAACACTCATTGAAAAACCTACACTAAACTGTAAAAAAGCACTTAAACACTTACGCTGCAACAGCGTATTAAATTTTAATATCGGCATTTCAAAGCCTTCAATAACAGACAAACATTGGATTTACTATCCTGAATTAAAATATCCTTTTTATCGATTGGCATTCCCGCATAATTTTGGCGATTATACAACGCCCGATAATTGCAGCGCTATTTCTGGAGAATTTGCATACCTTAATCACTCAGAGCTTGATTTAGAATCTGCTTATAAAAAATCATTAAGCATAGTTAAAAAGCTTTTTAACTTTAAAAAATCCGATATTATTACCGAAAAAAAACTGCACCTTTCTCATGCATTTGTAACATATAATTTTTGGCGTGAAAAAAATCTTCCAAAACTATTGAATAAACTAGAGCAAGAATCTATTCACTCAGTCGGTCGCTATGGTGCATGGAAATATGCCAGCATGCAAGAAGGAATTTTAGATGGAAAATCTGTTGTTGATCTTATTGCGATGACACCTGCCAAAGTACCTGTATTAACAAAAAAAAGAACTCTCTCTCAACCTGTCTCTGCAATATCTACTAAAACGATTAACAATAAAAACTTATTAAAATAAAAAGGAGCTTACTCTTATGCAAGAATTTTATGAAGATATGCACAACTTTTATCGAAATAAAAAAGTAATTGTCACCGGTGGCTGCGGCTTTATTGGATCTCATGTTGCCGAGAAATTATCACAACTTGATGCTCAAGTAACCATTGTTGATGATATGAGTAGTGGATCTTTAGAAAACATTAAAACATTTAAAGACAAAGTAACTGTAATAAAAGCTGACATTTCAAATGCGGCTGCATATCAAAATTCTTTAGCAAACAGCTCTATTATTTTTCACCTTGCTGCATTTATTTCTGTTCCTAACTCAACTATCCATCCTGATGCCTGCAACAAATCAAATGTTTCTGGAACTCAAATACTACTTGAGCTTGCTCGACGCCACTCCATATCAAGATTTATTTTTTCTTCTTCTGCTGCAATTTATGGCAATGCACAAAAAGCTTCTCAAGAAATTGATACACAAAATCCGCAATCTCCGTATGCTTGGTCAAAGCTTATGGGAGAAATGTATTGTAAGCAGTATACCCAAAAGCCCTCTTATCTAAAAACAGCTTGCATGCGCTACTTTAACGTCTATGGGAATCGGCAAAACCCACACGCTCCTTATGCTGCAGCGGCGTCTACTTTTAATCATGCTATGAAAAACAATCAGCAAATTACTATTTTTGGTGACGGCCTACAAACACGCGATTTTGTTCCCGTAGAAACCGTAGTTGATGCCAATCTTTTTTTAGGAATGCTTCCAAGCGACTTTTTAAACGGTACCGTGTATAACATCGCAACCGAATCAAGCAAAACTATACTTTCACTTTTTGAAGAAATTAATCAAAATTATCCAAATTATAACAAAAAACCTATTTTTGCTCCGGCTCGACCTGGCGATGTACTACACGCACAAGCTGACTGTTCACGCTTTATTTCCGTACAAAAAGAATATCGCACCCTCAAAAAACAGTCTCTTACTTACTTCAACCAAAAAACTAAATTGATTGAAATAATGGGATAAAAGCTATTACCTTCCGTGCATTTTTTATAAAAACTGCTATAATTTAAGTATTAATTGATAATTATTTTACCGTATGAATCGAGCTGGCAACTAAAAGATTCATACATCCATTCATACTTAAATGAGTAAAAAATATGAGCAAAAGAGACTATTATGAAGTGCTTGGTCTTGCAAAAAGTGCCTCTGCTGCAGAAATAAAAGCTGCTTATCGCAAACTAGCAATGAAATATCACCCTGACAGAAATCCGGACAACAAAAAAGCTGAAGAAATGTTTAAAGAGGCCGCTGAAGCCTATGAAATACTTTCTAATGATCAAAAACGTAGTCAATATGATCAAATGGGACATTCAGGATTTCAACATGGCGGTATGGGTCACGGTTCAATGAACATGGATGATATTTTTTCTTCATTTGGTGACATTTTTGGTGATATGTTTGGCGGTGGCGCTCAACAAAGAAAAAAACGTGGTTCTCCAGAACCTAAACGTGGACATAATCTTTCAAAAGATGTCAGCATTTCTCTAAAAGATGCTTTTATCGGTATCAAAATAGATGTGCAGTATTATCATTTTACTACTTGTAAAACATGTAATCATAAAGGCTCGGCTTCTGGTTCTAGCTTTAACGCCTGCGCTAAATGCCAAGGACTTGGTCAAGTACAGATGCGTCAAGGCTTTTTTATGTACTCACAAGCATGCAATCCTTGCGCTGGCCAGGGATACACCATTCCAAATCCTTGCAAAAGCTGTAAAGGACAGTCTCGTATACAAGAATATGATAAATTTAATGTAAGCATTCCAAAAGGAATATTTGATAGTGCAGAGTTACGCATACCTGGAAAAGGTGATGCCGGTGTTTATGGCGGCCCTTCTGGGGATCTGTTTATAAAAATTCATATTATGCCAGACAAGCATTTTAAACGCTCTGAAAATGATCTTATTTGCAATGTAACATTAACTTATCCACAGTTAGTGCTTGGTGCACAAATTGAAATTGAAAGTATTGATGGCACTAAAGAATCGATTAGGATTCCTAAAAGTTGTTCTGTGGGTGAAAAAATTACCGTCTCAGGCAAAGGTTTTTATCGCCTAAAAAGCACTGTTCGTGGCAACTTGATTATCATTACTAAATGTCATATTCCTAAGAAATTATCTTCTGATGCTAAAAAAGCTCTTACTGAATACTCAAAAATTATCGGAACCGATATAAGTTCAAGTGGCAGCATAGCAAGCTTTTTTAAAAAGTTTTTAGGATAACATTAAAAAATTTTATATAAAAAAAGAAACCTCTATTCTTCTAGAGGTTCCTTTTTTTTATACAATAATATTATTTCAAATGGCTTTGCAACTCCATTACAATTTCAATTAAACCTTTAGATCCCAGTTCAAGTTTTTGCAATAAATCTGGGCTTCCAATAATTTTAAATATAAGCATTAAATCAGATTTCAACCGAGCAATATCTTCTTTGTGTTCTACTACGTACCGTTTTAATTTTTTAATCTTCTTTTTTAACTTATCTGATAGCGGACTAATTTTATCCATAATTTGACCTCTTACAGCATCACTTCTATCAAGACTAAACTCAAGTTCCAAACTGTTTATTCGCCCAACTAGCCCTGTTATTTCGGCACTTAACGATGCTACAATTTGCTCTTGAGTAATTTTTACAATAACAGCATTTTGATTTTCAATATAGTTTTGCATTGAATGACACATACTTTCTAATTTTTCTATGCGAGCAAATAATTCATCTAACTGCGATACAGAATCACTACTTTCTTTAACAGCTATAGCTGGCGCTTGTATACATACCATATGGCGATCTGATGAAGCATTTGCTAGACAAGAAAGCAATGATACTACCGCAAAAATTTTTTTATTAAACATACTACTATCCTTCATTAATACTTATTTTAAATATTGACTTTATAGCCCGAAAAGGCTTTTTTTGTAACTCTAACTCCTTTTTTAAATACTCATATTATTTTTTTTCATATTTTTTTGTGATAATTGTCGTATTTTTTTCTTTTCTATGCCTATCTTTGAAAGTAAATTATAAAAAAAATTTCTATCTACCGCCTTAACTACCGCTTGCTCATGAGCTTCTGCCAACATTACCGGGTAACCATTACCCTTAATAGATTGATCTAATGCAATTGCAGCTACTTGATCTACTAGTTTTTTTTCCTTTGCAATCCATGCTGGAATTTCTATACGTACAACCTCTACACCGACATCTAAATAAAAAAAATATGGTTTTAAGTGATCAGGATACTTCTGAGCAATAGCAACAGTAGATTTAAATATCTGTGTACGATGATACTTCTCTAGATAAAACTGTGCTACGACTGTATCAAAAATATGAGTAAGTTTTTTTTCCTGTAATGCTCGTGCTGCTGAAAATTGTGCTATTTCAAACCGAAGCATATGAACTAATTCTTTGCTTTTAGGTAAACTAATATACCCGGCATTTAAAATCTTTTTTTCATATAAACTTTCTAGCTGCAATAAATATGCATGAATAAATTTTTCTTGTAGCGCCTTACCTTTAGAGACCAAATGCCAAAAGATCAATGATCCATCACAAAGCACGAGTACAGAATGATTATTTTTTAACGTTACATTAATAGCACTTTGCACTGCTTCTTGAAACTCTAGCTCTTGCCGTAAACAATTAATTAAATCCTGTATAGTGTCACTTGCTAAAGATTCATCTCCATATATACCCGAAAAAACCGTTGGCTCTGATGAAAATCGAACAGAACAATGTTGGCCATATGTTGTTTGTGCTACACCAATATTAATCAAAAAACAGCTCAGTCCCTCATGCCGATCGGGATATATCTGTGATCCATCGGTAGCAACCAATGTATACGGATCAGTGAAAGGCTCTATAAAATATGATGTATTAAATAATTGTTTCCATTCAGGAATAGACCATGGACAACTATACTTTTTGAATATTTCAGAAGTGATTTTTTTCTCAACTATGCGCTGCCAAGATTCTTTAGCTGTTTGCTCTTGCATGCTCGTATCATAAAATATTTTTTTATGAATTACATTTAATTTTTGCGCTACTCTTTGACGATTTAACATTACTACAGGCAACACTCTCTTGATATTTTTTTATTCCTTTTTGAAGTGACTCTAGTCCAAATAATGCACATTTTAAACGATTAGGACCAAGCTCAAAATTGAGTATAGAATAAATAAAATCTTTATCAAGACTTAAAATATCTTTAAGTTTTTTGCCAATAATTTTTTCACTTACCATAGAGGCAGTTGCTTGACTAATAATACAACCAGAGCCCCAAAATGATATTTTTTCTAGCTCTTGATTACATACTATTGCCTGCACTACAATATGATCTCCACAAGAAGGAATAATATCATCAACTTCTATATCAGGATTTTGTAGTTTTTGATTATTTAAAGGGTCCTTAAAATGCTTCATAAGGATCGATGAGTATATATTCATAGTATTATAGCATACAAGAAACTATTTTTTATTCAAAACTCTGCTATCATAAAAAAAACTCTCTAATGCTAAAAAGGATTTTACTATGCAAAAAAACAAACTTATATATCTATTTTTTATTTTTACTTTTCCTCTTCATGCACAATACACACTTATCTTTGATCTCGGCAATGTGCTCATGCATTTCAATAGTCTAAGCATATTTTCTCATTTTAGTTTATTTGATATTGCATCATATAAAGTAGAACATCCTATCGCTCCTGCAGACAAAGATTATTTTAGTTTTTTATCAACACTTGAACCATTAGACGACAACTGTAAAACTTTTCATCAAGAAAACTGCTTGCCGCAAATCATAAGCTACTCGCACCGTGGTGATAAGAATCACTCTTCATCTGAACTAAAACCATATATTCAAAATGAAATCATGAATAGCTCAATATTGTCTCCTCAGCAAAAAGATCTTTTCTGGTCTATGACCGATTTTTTATTTGATGCAAAAAAAATTGTTAGCTCTTTTGTTATTCCTAAAGAAAGTATTGAAATGCTAACCGATTACAAAGAAAAAGGATATAAAGTTTACTTAGTTTCAAATATAGATGAAGAGTCTTATTACGAAATGAAAAAACAGCACCCCGAATTTATTACATTATTTGATAAAACATACATTTCTGCACTCGAAAAAAAAGTGAAACCTGATGTATCTTGGTATCAAGATATTCTAGAAGGTTTAGATCCTTCAAAAACAGTCTTTATTGATGATACTCAAGCTAACTTAAACTCAATGCAAACTCTTCAAGTACATACTATTTTATGCAAATATCACCACCAAGGATTCAACGTAGTACCTTATTTAGAGGGCGTTAAAGATATGATTGACTTGTGGATCAATGATAAAAAGCAAGCGCAAGAAAGAGCTGCCCAAAAAAATGCTTTATAGTAAAACGATATAAGTATTATTTAAATATCTATTTTTTTATATTTTTTCAAGAGAATTGGACATAATGCCAAAAGCATTAATAAAAAAAACACGCCAATAATCGGCCATGAAAATATATCACTTATGCTATTAATATAGCGCAGCTGCCTACCAGCAAAAGTATAAATAAACGTAACTGGCATCGTCCCCAAAACCGTCGTTAATACAAATATTTGTATCGGCACTTTGCTCATAACAGCTACTGCATTAATAACTGAAAATGGTACAATAGTAATGTAATGCAATAAAAGCAAATAGCTGATGCGATGCTCCTGCAATTTCTTAGAAAGCTTAGCAACTTTTTCACCATACCAATCAACAATAACGGCATAAAGCACATATTTAAATAATAAAAAAGAAAAAACTGCACCAATTGCTGCACTTATAACAGAATAAATACACCCTTGAAACCCAAATAGATAGCCACTAAATATACTTAAAAGCGCACTTCCAGGTATACTTGCTGCAGTAGTAAAAGAAAAAAAAGCAATAAACAGTCCAACTGCACCCCAATAATTGTGTCGCATCATAATTTTTAGAAAATGATCTTCTCGTTTGAATGATTGCAGGGAAAAATATGAGTACCATCCTGTATATTTCAATATCAAAAAAATACTGCCGACAATTACTGCTACCAATAATAAGCGAAGATATTTTTTGCTCATAATCAAATTCCTATTTATTTTTAATCAAGATATAACTCACCTTATAACTCTTGTTTTACCAGCTTAAAAAAGATATCATTACAAACAAAAACTTTGTACTAAAAAGGAGTTCTTGATGTGCTTTTCACTACAAGCAAGCCTTATATCTTCTATTTCACTTTTTGGCATTAGCATGCTTTATATCCCTAAGTTATGGCCGAAAAAAACAAGACTTATCGCCATCATACCAATAATTTTTGCTTTACAACAAGCATGTGAGGCAATAATCTGGCATTATAAAAGCTTACAATCTTATTCAACTATAGCAACCGCTTCAGCTTATCTCTTCATTTTTTTTGCATATATTTTTTGGCCTATCTGGGTTCCCTTTAGTTTATATTATGCCGAGAAAAATCCCTCCAGAAAACAGCTTTTACTTGCAAGCCTTAGCTGTGGCATCTTGATCAGTATGCTATTGCTCTGTTTGATTATTTTTTATCCCATTGATTACTGCCTTTTGTGCACAAATATCATCTATTCTAGCAAGGCGCCTACACTTTTATATTTCCCCATAGCTATCTTATATTCTATAGCAACTATTTTTTCATGGATTTTTTCAAGTGTTAAATATATGTGGATCATGGGGCTATTGCTACTACTCAGCTATGCTATTTCTTTTTGGTTTTATTTGTATGCATTCACTTCTGTTTGGTGCTTTTTTGCAGCAATTAACAGTCTTTCTTTATACTTATTTTTAGATGAAGAAAATCTATAAGATACTTATTGAAATTATAGTGCGTTTAATTGGCTAAGAAGATATTGAACATCTTCTATAGTATTATAACAATAAAAACTCACCCGTATCATTGCAGTAACACCAAGAATTTTTGCCAATGGTTGCGCACATAGATCTCCTGCTCTAACAGCAATACCCGCATGATCAAGATATGTTGCAATGTCATGTGCATGATATTTTTTTGAAACAAAACTTACCATATGACCAGACTCTTTCAACTGCTGCATTGGCCCTAAAATTTGAATGTGTGCTATTTTTTGCAACCCTTCAATCAAATGGCCTACTAGAAACGCTTCATGCTTACGCAAAGAGTTTTGCGCCAACAATGGCTCAATGTAATCAATCGCTGCATGCAAACCAACTGCAGCAGCTACGGATGGAGTACCCGCCTCCAAACAACGCGGCATTGGCAAAGGAATCATAGACTCAAATGTTGCTGCAGTTAACATTCCACCACCAACTTCGTTCGGCACTATTTCTTCGTGTAATTTTTCATTAACATATAAAACACCGATGCCAGTTGGAGCACACATTTTATGCCCTGAAAAAACTAAAAAATCACACCCAAGCTTTTGTACATTAATTTTTTGATGTGGTGCCATTTGTGATGCATCAAGAAAAACTTTAGCCCCAACAGACTTTGCTGCAGTTATAATTTTTTCAACATCCACTATTGAGCCGATTGCATTTGACTCACAAGAAACTGCAACTATTTTTGTTTTTTTTGAAATAAGATCTGATAGTTTTTCATATTGCAGCAGGCCATTTCTATCAATAGGAATAACTTTCAAAACTGCACTATTAAGCTCTGCTATCTGCTGCCAAATAATTATATTTGAATGATGCTCTAATGCTGAAATCAGTATTTCATCGCCAGGATTTATTATATTTTTAGCATATGATTGTGCCACAATATTAATACCATGTGTTGCTCCACGGACAAAAACAATTTCTTTTTCGCTTTTTGCAGAAATAAATTGTGCTATACGAACACGAGCTTTTTCATATCGTACTGTGGCTCGCTCACTCAGAGTATGCACACCGCGATATACACTTGCATTATCATTTAAATAAAAATGAGAAATAGCATCAATAACTACACGTGGCTTCTGGGTAGTTGCAGCATTATCAAAATAAATAAGCCGATGCCCCTGGACCTTCACGCTTAAAATAGGAAAATCTTTATAAATATTAGTCACATTCATTTTTACGTCAGCTCCTTAATTTTTATAAAGATTATAGCACAACTATTTTTTTACGATGCACTCTATGCTTTTTTCTTTCTAAAAAAGGTTTCAATATTAATTAAATGAGTTATCACTATCTTCTCCTTCTGATTCTTCATTTTTTTTTTGTTCTGGTGAAGATATAGAACTCAAATTGCCAAAATCTAAACGTTGCCCATTAGGCACATTATTAAAAGCATTAGACATATTAGGATTAACCCCAGATCGATGAGAACGTTGATTAAAATCAATAACGCTTTCATTTAACTTAGACACATCTTCTTCCATTCTAGCTAGCTTCGCTTCTTTTTCTTTCTCTTCTTTCTTTTTGCGCTTTTTTTCTTTCTCTTTACTTTTCGCTTTTTCTGCTTTTTCTGCTTTTTCTATATTTTCTTTTTCTATGTTTTTAAATATTTTATAAACAGGTTTAGCCTCTCCTAAAATAGTTATCATTTTATTAGTAAACTCAGGATTAACTGCATGCATTAGCCCAAAGATTAATACTGTATAAAGTGTTTGAAGTAGTGGAGAAGCAGTGTTAAAGTGATCCCTTGCAGAAACTATGCCTTGTGCTATTTGAGGTATGCTTTCAGATCCTCCAACTAAATATACCCCACCAACTGCTGTACCTAAAATTGCTGCCGAAAAAAACATTCCGAAAGGCGAATTCCCATTAAGATCATTTTTCATTAATGCAGCAATCCAACTATTTATTTCTTTTTTTACTTGCTCTTCTTTTATTTCATCTTCTTTTGTTTTTTCTTCTTTTTTTTCTAGAGATAATTTTAATCCTTCACCGATTTCTTCAAATGGTTCTTTTAATTCTTTTTCTATATTTGAATCTTTGCTAGTAAAACTATTAAAAGCTTCTGATATGCCCTGCAAAGGAATTTCTTGAGAAAAATCTGCTGAAATAGTTATTGTTTGTGTTACAACAGTGCTAAAAAAAAGAATAGTAAAAAGAGAAGACTTATTTTTTTGCATAGTATTTTTTCCTGTTAATTATTTAATGTTTTTTTAGATTGTTTTTGAAGTCGCTTTTTATACTAACAAAAAAACAGAAAAAGTTAAGGCTTAACTATACTTTAATTTCAATACAACTATAATTAAATAATTGTTTTTATACAAAAAGCTTCATTAATTCTTGCAGTGAAATGCGTCCTGCTTTTAACTTATCAAGACCATCTTGAATCATCGGCTTCATACCCGATTTATAAGAATGATCACGCAACTGTCCGATTGAAGGTTGCTGCATAATTAAGTTTTGCATCTCTTCGTCAATTATCAAAAGTTCAAAAATGCCTGTTCGGCCTTTATAGCCTGTATTAAAACATGACTCACAACCTTTGGCTTGATAAACAGTATCGACTTCAGCATTTATTTTTTCTAGAAACAGTTTTTCTTGTTCATTAATCGATGCTGGTTCTTTACATTTTTCACATAATAATCGTACTAATCGCTGTGCAACAACACCACTAAGAGCAGCATTAACCAAAAAAGGCTCTATACCCATATCAACCAATCGAACTATGACACTTGGCGCATCAACGGTATGAATAGTACTAAGTACCATATGCCCTGTCAACGCTGCTTGCAATGCCGTATGCGTTGTTTTTTGATCACGAATTTCACCAATAAGTATAATGTCAGGATCTTGTCTCAAAAGCGCTCTCATGCCCTGCTCAAAATCAAATCCTATATTACTATGAATTTGTGATTGCGTAATACCTGCAAGACAATATTCAATAGGATCTTCGAGCGTTACAATATTTTTTTCTGGCGAATTAAGTTGTGAAAGAGCTGCATAAAGCGTCGTTGTTTTTCCCGCTCCTGTTGGGCCACTTACAATAAAAAAACCGTGCGAATGTTGTATCAGTTCTTTAAACTGCTTCAACTGCTCGCCACTCATTCCAATACGATCTAATGCAACTACCGTATCTGATTGATGCAAGATACGTAATACGATTTTTTCTCCATATAACGAAGGAAACGTTGCAATACGCAAGTCAATATCTTTTTCTTGGTAAGTAATGCTATAATTACCATCTTGTGGCAACCGCGTTTGTGCTGTATCAATCTTGCCCATAACCTTAATGCGTGCAATAATCTGCTGCGACAAAGCTACTGGAAGCTTTTCTTGAATTGCCAAGGCTCCATCAATTCTAAAACGTACACAAATAAACTCTCTTTGAGGCTCTATATGAATGTCTGAAGCATTTTTTTCTAGTGCTGATTGAATAATGTTTTCAACTATTGATTTAACATCATAACGTAATTCATTACTCATACAACTACCCTAATTATGATCTTAATTTTTTTTCTTTATCAGCTTGCTCTGAGCCATCGCCTTCTCTTTGTAATCTCTCTTGCTTTTGATAAGACTCGTAATTATCTATCTCTATCAAATCATCCTGCTGATCATCATTTTCTGGAACTTGCGTTACCGATTTTTCATAAAATTCTTGTATCGCCCTTTCAATGTCACACCGCAAACCTACCTTAAATTGTAAGCTATATGAAACATAGTCACCCAAAGAAGATAAAAGATTCTCATCACTCGGCTCACTCGCAATTAAAATAAGAATATTACTTTCTACTTGATATGGAATAACACCAAGATTTAATAGCAAGCTTTTAGGTATTTTATGCAATAATGCAGAATCAAAAAAAATACCGGCAACATCAAAATAAGGAACCTGATACAAATGGCTTAACGCTAATAAAAGATGTTTTTTGGGAATTAATCCCTGACTTAATAGAAAGTGATCGAAACTTACTTTGCTTGCATGATCAAAATTTTCTTGCAAGTTTTTACTTTCTTTTTCTCCAATAAGCTTCATTTCTACCAAAACTGTACAAAGACTCTGCACAAAACCATTTTTCTCCATTATCCCCACCTTATTTTTTTATTGCTTCGTATTTTTATCCTAACTTAAGACCCACTAAAAATCCCGCCATTCCACTAACAGCTATTGCCTTATTTAATTTTACCCACTCAAGACACGTAGATACTGAAGGAGCATTAACAAAATTTCCCGACTTCATCCCCAGCATTGCTTGTATTTTTGTCGCATCATACATAATCATGATATAACCAAAATGTTGTAATGCTGAAAGCGCTGCTAAAAATAATAAAACAATGATACAAATGCGCGTGCATTTCTTGATAATAAATCCTAAAAAAAACCCTGCCACTAAATAAATACCCATCATAGAGAGCACTTCTTTACTCAGCGAATGAAAAAAAATTTTAATTTGATTTGGTATATACCCATAAAATTGCGCCATAAAACTCGTTTTTTCTGGTGTTATCGCAACTTTTTTCATTACTGAATTAGTTATAGTATCCATCAGCAAACTCCTACTAAAAATTAATATATCATGCCTACAAGCAAAGTCTTCTGCATAAAACTTTACACAATAAGTGTAATAAATTAATAGGTTTCATTGCAACAACAAAAAAAAGGCGCACTTTTTAGGTGCGCCTTTTTGCTATTCAAAAAAAATATTTACTGAGTAAGCTCTTTTAATGCTTTTGAAGCAGTAAATTTAGCAACTTTTTTAGGGCCAATAGTCATTTTTTGACCATTAGTTGGATTTACACCAATACGTGCTTTACGCTCAAGTAATTTAAAAGTACCAAAACCAGTTAAAACTACTGACTCTGATTCTTTAAGGGATTCTGAAACGGCAACAACAAATGCTTCTAAACACTCTTTGCACGTAGCTTTTGGCAAATTAGACAATTTTGCCATACGTTCAATTAATTTTGACTTATTCATATGAAGATTCCTTATACTATGGCTTAATTGCATAACAATATAGCCAAACTATATTTATGCTATACAACAAACTATATTTTGTTTTTTATGGCAAACAATACGGTACTTACTATGTACACTAAACAAAAGAGAATAAAATTTGTCAAGATAAATTTTATTCTCTTCCATTTATCTTGACATAATTTTGGTGCCGAGGGCCGGACTCGAACCGGCACAGACAAAAGTCCGAAGGATTTTAAGTCCTTTGCGTCTACCATTCCGCCACCACGGCATTAATAAAAAATTTTTAATACGGCCAAACTTGGAGGCGGTACCCGGATTCGAACCGGGGATAAAGGATTTGCAGTCCTCTGCCTTACCGCTTGGCTATACCGCCATCTTTATCTAGCTTTTTTTTCACTTTCTACCTGCATTTTTCGTGCAAGCTCTTCTGTTGTCATATCAAAATCTTGCGCTAAAGATTTCTCAGGTTCTTCAATTTTTTTATTTAAATAACTCTGCTTACATGGACCATTTACCGGATACCCTTTCTGATACCACTCGGCTATACCAGCCTCATATGCCCATGCATTTCCAATGCCTGCTTCGCGAGCTTTACGCGCAGCATAACCACTTGCAGTACACTGACAATTTGAACAGTAAAAAACTACTTCTGTATCTCGCGCCAAATTTACAATAAAATCCTCTACATTTTCAAATGGAACATGCAAAGAATTAACAATATGACAATCCGAATATAATGTATCATCAAGAACATTAACAACTAATAACTTACTACTTTTAACCTTTTGACTTTTATAGCTAAAAATTAAAGCAATAATTACTAATACTGCCAAAAAACTTGTTATTATAGTTTTCAACACGAAAGATACCATCCAAATATTATACAATAAAATTTCAATTAACCTAAAATTACCATAAATAAATTGTTATGCAAGTTTCAGGCAAAAAATAAGCATATTTCAGATAAATTTAATATATTTTCTTCATACAACGGCTCCAACGAATTCGCTGCCAAAAATTAATTGGATGCTTTATGAGATCAATAATCCACCATGAATCATCACTATCAATCGACCAAATGCACCACACAATTCTACCGTGAATCAATCGCCGCTTTACCGGCCCAAAAAATCGTGAATCTGCACTTGCCAATCTATTGTCACCCATACACCAATATTCATCTGCACCTAACTTCACATAAAAATAATCAGTACGATTCCAAAAGTTTTTTCCTTCTGGAATTTTAAATGAATTTATACCATACAATGGGGTTCCAGGATGCAAAATATCTTTTTCACCTGTTTTTGGATCATGATATATACGAGATGGCTTAACGCAGTAAAACGGTTGCTTATCCCATGCCTTTTCTGGATCAAATGAAACCCAATCAAGCCCTTTTTGCATCAATAGCTGTTGCGTATAATCTCTTGCGTCTTTTGGGGTAATTGCCTTGAAGCGCATTGCACGAGCTACTTGAGTATCAATAGCACGCTTAATAATATCTTTATCACTTTTCCAAACATGCATAATTGGATATTTATTTACCTGTGGCTCATCTAGCTTTTCCCCATTCAAATATACAACAGGACGACCGTTTTCAACTCGCCCTTCTAAAGTGTCTCCGGGGATCCCAACAACACGCTTAGTCCAGTTAGATGGGCCCCAAACATACTCTTCAAATATGCGCTTAAAATAATTATCAGAATATTCGTACGTCGGATCATTCATAGACAAAATATCACCGCGCTTTGGATCAGTAAAAAGATAGGTAAATTTTTCTGCTAAAAATCGCTCATTAACACACATTGTTGTTTCCATAGAAGGACTTGGCACTTGATACAAGCCAAATACAAAACTTCTCACTACAAAAACGATTAATAATAATCCTGCAAGCTCTCTTAAGTTTTTAATATCAAAAAACTCTTTTATTGATTTTTCTATTTTATTAATCATTTTTTCCTCAACTATCTTGATCATTTTTATATAAGCTACAATTTGTTATTACTTTACCACAAAACAAAAATAAGGCACCTAGACAAGTAAGATTAGCTTACTTAAAAAATAAATATGTAATAACTAATAGCTTTGTAACTTTTAAATTTCTGCGTCATAACAAATAAAAATTGCTTATAATTAACTTTTTCATTGCACTTAATCGATTAAAGTCTTTACCTTACTAGCTGTTGTGCTTTTTTTTGACTAACTCTATTTCCTTTGGCTCTGGTTTTTTTTCTTCAGAAAGATTACCTACTGTAGATTCTTTTTTTTTACCACATTCACCTTGCATAAATGGGCAGCAAGGATCACTTAATGGTTCCTTCATCGCCTTTATCAAATTGCTATTTAAAAACAGTGCAAAACCAATTATTAATAACTTTTTTTTCATCGCAAACCTTTATTGAATTTAATAAAACAGCAAAACTCTAGATCAAAACTTTACTATTTTATTAAATTAAAATCAATTGATGGCCCATAGCAGCTAAATCTTACTTAATTGGCTTGCCTGCATCCACCCAGTACTCTGGCCTTGTGCTGTTTCCGCTACTATTCTGCACCAGTCATTTTTTTCTTGTTTAATAAAAACTTGTGAACCAGGAACAATTGCTGCTACTACATGATATTGATCATGTGGCCCTACAAAAATCTTTGCGTCATGTGCATGGACTAAGGCAGTGCTTTCCAAGCTAATTTTTTCTCGGCAATACCAGACAAAGCAAGTGAAAATTAAAAGCACTATTAAAGTCACGGTTGCTATAGTTTTTTTCATTCCTTTTAATACACGCCAAGCAAAAATAAGCGTCAAAAAAAGCATAATAAATAAAATTTGCCAGCATAGAAATGAGACGCATGTAACATAACGCGCAAAAAATATCGTAATCGAATCATGACTCTTCGCTAACGAGAGATTTTTTTCTATTTCTTCTATTCGACCTTGAACACTTTCCCATTGACAACCATAAGAGCTTTTTTGTGCTTTCTTCAAATAAAGCAATGCTAATACATTTTGTTTTTTCCCCTCATACGCTGAAGCCATATTGCAATATACTGCATAATTCTGATGCACAATGCTTTCATATTTTTTTAATGCTTTAGCATATTTTTTTTGATGATAAAGATGATTGCCCTCTTTAAATATTTTTTGCTCTTCTTCAGCTGAAGAATGTACGACAACTCCCATCATCATTACAATCATACTTATAAAAATAGTAATTATATTTTTTTGAGTTTCTTTAGCCACATAATACCCTTATTAAAAAAATCATCTACTTTTTCATCATGCTTTTCTGTGGAAAAAGCATAGCGAGTTACTTGATCAATATATGCTTGCCATTCAGTATTTTTTGCAAGCAAGTTACTCATGTATTCATATGTTATCTTTGATGATGATTTTTTATACACTTTTGCAAAAAGCTCCTGTAAAACAACCAGAACTACTGCGGTATCTTTTTCTTTTTGAGCTTTCCTCAACTGTATAATTGCTTTATTATAAGCACTATTTTTAGACAAAAAAGGAAATAGTTTTGTTTTTAACATGACTAGATATGGATAAAAGTATATCAACACCAAAAAAGTAATTATCAAAAGCAATAAAATGCAAAATAAACTCCAGGGTATTTTTTTATCTCTGCACTGGCTCATACTTATAATGTTATCATCTTCTATAATCATGCTATCTTGCACATCGACTTCTTGCTCTACTTCTCTATGATCTTGGCTGTTGCTATCAAAGCACGAAGAGTCATCACTAAAATCCTCTTTTTCTTCTTGAAGAATCTTTTCCCCTGCTGCAATAAAAATTTTGCACGGTTCGGTTGCAATAACTTGATACTCATGCAGCTCTGGGTTAAAAAAAACAAACTCTTGCTCTGGTATTATGTATGACCCTTCAGCTAGGCCCTGCACAATATATTCAAATTTTTTTACTGATGGACTCTGCACAATTTTTTTTGAAGGATATATTTTAAGTGCTGCTGGAATATCTTTTAATGTTGGGAAGAGTCCTTCCGCTAAAGTTCCCTTACCAATGACACTCAACGAAAGAATAATCGCTTCACCTTCTTTTGCAGAAAAAGAGGCTAATTCAACTTTTGCGCGCTGAAAAGCGCCAACGCCAATAATTTCTCCCTCATATTCCGGGAGCGGCATAACGTCAACATGCGATCCTTGAGTATATATTTTCTTATACTCCACTGGTGAGCCCCAAATCATACTTCTATTCTGCGCTGTATTACTATTATACTTTTGCACAAAGTTAATACGATGTGGATCTAAATTAATTCGGCCAGCTTTTTTTGTAGGCAAAGACCATTCCCATTCAATAAAAGAATACTCAACTTCGCCGATAGACTCTACTCCAACTCTTTGCTTAGGACTTTTTTGCTCATCATCAACTATACTACCTTTTTCAAACTCATGACAAAGCAGCTGTTCAACTTGAGTGCTTTGATCGAGATAATAAAAACGAACACTGTAAGTTAAGGCATCACCTACATATATTACTTTTTGGGGGACAATGAGCTTTGCATATGCACATGTTTTTTGCTTTTCATTTACGGTCTCAATATCAACTATCTCTTTTGAGCCTACTGTTAATGTTACTGAATTAGTTTTTTGAACCTTATTATCTTTTACATATCGAACAGGGCCAACAACAAACTGTCCTTCTTTTTTTGCATGTACTAAACAACTATAAGTAGCCGTTGCTTTTCCATTAATACTTTGCATATGAAAGCCGGTTCTTTGCACTTGGAAATCTTTTGCGCCTTCTAATTGAGGATCTTGCTGATTAGAATAGTCAACAGTGTACTGCAACATAAATGGCTTATTTATCCCCACTTGCTTTAGCGGCATACCGTCTTGAGAAAGTAAAACAAGCTGAGCCTTCAGTGATACAACAACCATAGCACATAAAAAAAATACATATATTAAAAGCGCTTTGCTTCTTAATACACTACCAACAGTTTTGTCCATGCTGACCTGCTAACTCCCTACTTACTTGCCACCGAGTTAACACTTTACTCAATCGCATATCTCGAACTTTTTCCTCTTCTAGTGAATTCAACAAGGCTGAACTTAGCCTTTTGCCAGCATCACTTCCTAATTGCCCACTTTGATCTTCTTGAAGCATGCCACCACCAATCTCTTGCGCTTCTCCGCTCGATTGAGATTTTGCTTCAGAATTTCCTTTTTCTTTTATACTTTGATCACTCTTTTTTGCTTCTGGTGTATCAAATTTTGAATTCTCTTTTTTATCTTGAGCATCATCGCTTTTTTCATTATTTTTTGCTGAATCATCTAGTGAATCTTTTTCACCACTATCATTTTTTCCTTGCTCATTTTTTTCGCTATCTTTATTTTCATCTTTTTCTGACTTTTCATTACTATCTTTTTTTTCACTTTGACCTTTCTCACCAGACTGGTCATCGCTAGAAGAACTTTTTTTTGACTGTCCATCATTCGATTGTTTATCATCTGACTTTTTTTCTTTATCAGTATCGCCATCACTTGATTCTTCTAGATTTTCATCTTGATTTTGCCCACTATTTTTTTGTTGATTTGAGCTCTGATCATCTTTCTGATTACTATCATTCTTATCTTTATCTTTTGACTTTTCACTTTGATTATTTTGCTTATCTTTTTCTTTTTGCTTATTTTTTTCTTTATCTTGCTGCTCTTGCCGTTTTTTTTCTTCAAGCATTTTTTCAACAATTGCTTTATTATGCTTTGCTTGTTCATTTGAATTATTAATCGACAATACATCATTATAAGCAGATAGCGCTTCAGGCAGTTTTTTTTGCTGTATATAACTATTACCTAAGTTAAAATGCGCCTGTTCTTTTAACGATAAGCTTACCTGATCTTGCTGAGCAGCAGCCTTAAAGTACGCTTCTGCAGCTTCATATTCTTTTAGTTTATAGCTAGCAACACCCATATCATATAATAAAACAGAATCAGTATGATGAGCAGCTACAAGCGGCTGTAACTTATTCTGCGCCTCTTTCCAATTTTCTTCCTGTGCACTTATAGCAGCATAGTCTTGTGAAAAAAATGCATATAACGGCATATAAAAACTCAAAAAAATTATACTTTTTACTAGTTTTTGATAAAAAGTCATAATAACCACTCAAGAACAAAACAAATAAAACTAATTAGCAATGGATAATGGTAATACTCAACACTTTGATCAATTACTTTATCATCCATTTTTTCTTTTTCAAATTTACTAACTGCATGCACAATAGTATCCATATCTTTATCATTTGACTCAGAAGCAAGAATAAAAGTTCCACCGGAATTAACAGATAAACTTTTTAGCAAGCCTGCATTAAGCTTTGAAACAACTATTGCCCCTGCCGCATCTTTTTGATGCCCTGACAGATTACCACTTTGATCATATATTGGAATAGGGCCACCTTCAGAGCTTCCTATGCCAATGGTAAAAATATGCAATGAGTCTTCTTTTGCTTGCTTCTTTAATGCTTGCAAATTACTTGAAAAATCTTCTCCGTCAGTAAACAAAGCCAATAGCTTATGCTTTTCTTTTAAAGAATTCGCAAATGCTCCCAATGCACAAGAAATTGCTTGATCTATAGCAGTAGTCCCTGATGAAATAGTTTCAACATCAAGCTGATTTAAATACATTAAAAAAGCATCAAAGTCTGTAGTTAGTGGGCATTGAATAAAAGTAGAACCAGAAAAAACGATCAACCCCACTCGCTCTGCTTTTAACTTTTTCAGCAATGATTCAATTTTCTTTTTTGCAAAATGTAGTCGATCAGGCTTTCTATCTTTTACCAGCATGCTACGAGAAATATCAAGTGCAATAAACAAATCTCGCCCACTTTGGTTAATCACAAGTAACTCTTTTTTGCATGCTGGACGCATAAGCGCAATAAATAAAAATAATATTCCGGCAAAAAAAATCAAAATTTTAAAAATCTTTTTTAAGGGTGAAAAATGCAAAAGCATCGCCGGCTGATGTTTTTTACTTGATAAGCGCTGAATAATTTTATACTGCAAGAACCACTGATAACAAAGCACACTTGCTATCACAACAACTAACGGCAATAAATAAAAACAGTGCGGATTTAACCAAGAAAAATGTATTATCATATACTAAACCATACAAAAGTAGCTAAAAAAATAATTGTCGATATAAAAAATAAAATATACGAACCACAATAAGGAAAAAGCTCATAATGCCTACTAAAAACAGGCACTTCATGTTCATTTTTTTCTAATGCATCGATAGCATCATAAATAGCACGCATATCATCTGATTTTTTCGCCTGAAAAAATTTTCCTTTTGTTTCACTTGCAATACGCTCAAGAAACTCTTTATTTATTGGCGGAACAATAGTATAGCCATATGGGGGCACAAATACTCGCTTTGGCTTATCAGAACCAATCCCAATAACATAAGCTTTCACCCCTAGCTCTTGAGCAACTTTTATAGGAATTTCAATATTAATATCATCAAGGCTAGGATCACCATCTGTTAGCAAAATAATAATTTTACTTTTTGCTTTTGAGTAGCGCAATCGATTTAAGGCAGTCAACATACCACGAGCAAGCACTGTAGAACTTGAGTCAATAAATCCTAGCTTTAGTTGCCATAAAGTTTCTTCTAAATTTTTTTTATCATGCGTTATCGGAGAGCGAGTCAATGAATCTTGCGCAAAAATAACTAATCCTATTGCATCTGAAGCTCTTTTCTTCACAAACCTTATTGCTTCTTTTTGAGCGACTTCAAAGCGCGTTTGCTGGCGATTTTGCGAGTCTATCAAACCCATACTCCCAGAAACATCTAAGGCAATAACAATATCTACTCCCTCCACCGGAAGCAAAGATTTTTCATCTACCAACTCAGGTTTTCCAATAAAAAAAATCATCGCCACAAACATAATAATACGCAAAACATTAAGTATTAACTTCCCATAGTCTGCAGCAATTAAGCCTTTTTTCCACAAAAAATCTGTCATAGAATAGTTCCATATCATTCTTTGATGCCACTTATAACGAATAAATGAAGCTATTAAAAAAAAAGCCGTTGCTCCATAAAAAAACTTTGGCGCCAATAAATGCAAAAAATAATCCATGTTTTATTGCCTCTAATCTTGTTCTTTATTTCTGTATGTTATTATATTTTTTTTCTTGTTGAACGAACCAAGCATGCACCCTGTTTTTATACTGATCTTCAGTTTCTTTTATATGCATACAAAATGGCTCCCCTATAACAATTGTTATTTTATACTCTCTAATTAAAAATGAATTGGGAGAATACACTTTCTGCACATTATGCAAATATACTGGCATAACAGGTCGCTCAAGTTTTTTCGCTAGTATTGCAAACCCTGAATAAAATTCGTGTATTTTTCCGTCAGAGAAGCGTCCACCTTCAGGAAAAACTATGCAATGGTAGGGTTTAACTTGTAACATTTTTATTGCTTTCATTAATGATCTCATACCAGTCATCGATGTAGACATATCAACAAAAATAGCAAACGGTGGAAATAAAAATCTAAAAACTATCGACTTTAGCAATGATTTTAAAGCAAACCAAACATGTGCATGCCCACCCAGCAAGTGGCCGACCAAAGGAATATCTAAAGATGACTGATGATTGGCAACAATGATAGCTGGATTTTCTGGTATATTTTCTTTACCAACAATTTCAATAGGCACGCCCGAAAAATAACATACAAAACTATACAAAAACCTTGTCAATACTCTATAAAGCCCTGAACTTAAAACCCATTTTTGTGGTAAGCAGCATGCAACAAGAATAAAAGGCGATAAAAGTATAGCCAAAATAAAAAGCAAAAAGCGACCCCAAAGTGTTCTCATCACTATGCGAATTTTATTCATTATAACTATCCATATATAAAAAAGGCTGCTCGTGTATCTTTTTTGTATAATAAAGCGCAAAAATACCATATAAAACTGGTAAAAAAATATAAAAAGCGCCTTGTAAGAGTTGCAAATGCCATGTAATAAAAAATAATCCTAATTCACAAATAATGAAAAATGGAAGATTGTAGAAAATAAATTTTAACGAAAGCCAAAAGGCTCGTAGAACATTTATCATTTTTGAATCTAATTGCACCAAAAAAAAGAGTGCTATAATAAAATGCATATTAAGAGCCAGAACTATTGCACAAATATACACTGAATGCTCTTGCACTATTCCTTTACCAACAAGGCTCGTTATACTTTCTGAATGAAAATATAATAATAACCTTTTGAAGAAAATGCCTATCGATAACATTATGCTGAAAGCATATAAAAACAATAATATTGCATAAGAGACAGCATAATACTTTATGTATGCAACAAAATAGTTAAAATCTTTTCTATCTACCGAAACTCGCATAAGCAAAAAAACTCCAATACTACATATCTGCAAAAAAATAAATCGTAAAATATAATGTAATATCAGACTAATTTCCCACCATATTACTCGCAATGTAACTATCTGCGGCGGATACGCTACATACAAAAAGATACTATCTCCTTTTTGTATTGCGCCGCCAATACCCTGCGTCTTAATTACAAGTAAATATATAATAGGAATAATAGAACACTTAAAATATGTTTTATAATGCGTCATCAACAGCTTTATTAAAACAAGAGAAAAAAGCTTTAAATTACTTGGCTTAAAGAGTTTTAACGATGAATACCATGAATGTAAAAAATACATGACTAATTACCTTATTTACACAATATTTTTTTCCACTGTAATTTTATGTTACCATAACACAGTCGAATCATTGCTGCAATAAAACTAACTTGCTTTATCTAGAAAGACCGCTACACTATTGCAGAAGAAAAGAAACAATGCACTCTATCTTTATTGTAGTATAATTAACCAGTCATTAAAAAACTCCACACAAATGCTATAATAAGACGCTATCTAGCTTTTATATGAAAATGAATATATATTTTTTTACGTATTATTCCGTATATATGCACTAAATCAACAATTTTATTTGACATTGTGAATTTTTTTGCCCTATCATAATAAGAAATATACTCAAACAAAGAAAAAATGAGAACCGTCCTGTTTTATGAATTACAACAAACTTACATTAACTGATTATATGGGGGAATAGTAATGGCGAAAAAAAAGTTACTCATCGTTGAATCACCTTCAAAAATTAAAACGATTAACAAATTTCTAGGAAATGATTTTAAAATCATGTCTACAGTAGGACACATCATAGATTTGCCACCTAAAAAAATTGGCATAACTATTAATGATTCTATTGAACTTGAATACACTGTTATTCCGGACAAAAAAATTATTGTCGCTGATCTTTGCAAAGCAGCAAGCACCGCCGAAGAAATTTTTCTTGCTACCGATCCTGATAGAGAGGGAGAAATTATATCCTGGCATGTAGAAAATCAAATAAAGAAAGTTGTTAAAAACAAAAAAAGTATCTGCCGAATCTCTTTTAACGAAATTACCGAAACTGCTATTTTACAAGCCATAAAAAATAAATCCTCTATCAATCTTGATAAGGTTGCTGCACAGCAAGCTCGACGAGTTCTTGATCGATGGGTAGGCTTTGAAGTTTCACCTATTTTATGGAACAAAATAACTAAGGGTCTTTCTGCTGGCCGCGTTCAATCAGTAGCCTTGCGTCTTGTTTATAATAGAGAAAAAGCAATAAAAGCATTTAAACCAGAAGAATATTGGAGCATTACCAATCAATTCAACCATCAAAAATCTTCATTTGAAGCTTCTTTGGTTAAGATTGGCACCAAAAAAGCTGAAATAAAAAATGAAGCTACTGCCAAAAAAATAGTTTCTGATTTAAAAGAAGTAAATTATACGGTTACTTCTATAGCAGATAAAAAACGGGCTAAAAATCCCCTACCTCCCTTTATGACAAGCACCTTGCAACAAGCCGGCTTTAATCGACTTGGCATGAGCGTAAAAGGAATTATGCAAATTGCACAGAAACTTTATGAAGGCATGCCGCTACAAGAAAAAAATAGCCCTGTTGCTCTTATAACTTATATGCGTACCGACTCAGTGCGTATTTCTGAAACAGCTCAACAACAAGCTCGATCATTTATTAAGAAAGAATATGCCAGTGACTATTTACCTACAAGTGCTCCGTCTTATGCTAAGGGAAAAAAATCAGCCGCTGCCACACAAGATGCTCATGAAGCTATTCGACCTATTGATATTGCTATCACACCTGAAATCGCCAAAAAATACCTACCTAGACAGCATGCTATACTATATACACTTATATGGCAGAGATTTGTTGCCTCTCAAATGAAAGCAGCTCAATATGCACAACGATCAGTTACTATACAAGGTGGCGAATATACATTTAAAATAACTGGCTCAACACTTATTTTTGATGGATTTTTAAAAGTATACAAAGTTGAAGAAACTGAAAATGAAAAAAAAGTTTCTCTACCTGCTCATCTCTCTGAAAAAGATTCACTTGATTTAAAAAACATTTCACCTAAGCAACACTTTACCCAAGCGCCACCAAAATATACTGAAGGCTCTCTTGTTAAAGAGCTTGAAAAAGAAGGCATTGGGAGACCAAGCACCTGGGCAACTATTTTAAACACCATTCAAGCACGCTCTTATGTTACCCTCGATGAAAAAAAACGGTTCGCACCTACAGAGCTTGGCTCTGCGGTAACAGAGATGCTTGTTGAAAATTTACCTGACATCATGGATTTTAAGTTTACTGCTGAAATGGAAGAAAGTTTAGATAAAATTGCGAGAGGAGAGTTAAAGCGTGACACCCTTCTTAAAGATTTTTATGCTACCTTTAGCAAAGATTTAGAAAAGTTTTCCGGCAAAAAGAAAAAAGAAGTTATTGCTACAGATATAGCTTGCACCAAATGCACCCAGGGTACTTTGGTTATACGATTTGGTAAAAATGGTGAATTTTTAGGATGTAATAACTATCCTGAATGTAAATTTACCTGCGGGTTCACCCGAACAGAAGACAATAAAATTGTATGCCAAGAAGAAGAACCACCCGAAGTACTAGACGAATCTTGCCCAACATGTGAAAAACCGTTGCGACAAGTACGTGGAAAGTTTGGCCCTTTTAAGGCTTGCTCAGGGTATCCTGAGTGCAAATATATTCACCGAGAAATTGCTCACTTCCCATGTCCAAAAGATAATGGTGAAATCGTCAAACGCCGATGGCGCGGTGGCACAATATGGGGCTGTGCAAACTATCCAAAATGTAAGTTCTGTGTCTTTGGTGATATAATAAAAAAACCTTGCCTAACGTGCAAGCTTCCTTTTTTAGTACAAAAGAAAAAACTAGATGACAATAAATTATTAGTTGTTTGCTCTGAAAAAACGTGTGATTATACTGAAACTATTGATGGCTAATAATTATACAATAAAAAGTCGCCTCATTATATTATTTTAATAATAGTAATGAGGCGACTTTTTATTACTTGATTTACTGGCAGCTGCGCTCGAATGCATGTTGTAGCTTGCTTTACCCCATAAGTAGGTGAATACCAACTTTTTTCAACTGAAAAAACAAGCTGCTTTGATGAAATGACTGCAATAAGATCTTTATTTAAAAAACACTGAATGAGCGGACCTTTTTTTTGCAGTACGATTGACGGATGCATTGTATAATTCCAACAAACAATCTCTTCTGAGCTTTGAGTTTCTTTATACAACCCCAAATTTTTTTTATCATCTAATACTGACCATGTATCATATATTTTTATTACTTTTTCATTTGGCTTTACTTTTCTAGTAAAGAGCAGTCCTTTTTCTTCGTATTGTTCATGCTGTGTATAAAATAATGTATCGCAATCTACTTTTTTTGGCGCCATAGATAAATAAAAAATAGTATCTTTTAACGCTGCTGGCTCACTGCTTTTTATATACGAGCTATTATGCACTGACGCCGAACGAAAACAATTACGCCAATAAACTGAAGGAGTGTATACATATGCGCCAGGATCGACAATAATCGGCTCTTTATTTACCGCTAATGTAATACTACCAGCATCATTATGAAAATGATTTGTAAGCTGTTTGTTCTGATATGAATAATGGCGTAATGAAAGATGCAAAAAGTTTGTCTTGTATACTGAAAGACCAAATGATGCAAAGTAATATGTTTTTTTGTTATCTTTTTTATCTGGTGCTTTAAAAAAAATCTCTTGTGCATGATTAAATGGCGCAAGGTTGCCACCATCATCATCACCAATAGTTATCATCAGCTTTTTGCTCACTACTGAACCATACGTTATCCACCACAAAAACAGATCCATTTCCGCTAATACTTGCTTAAAAAAATTCTTTTCTTCTGGCGCGCATTCGGTAACAATTAATAATGAATAATATACCATTTCACGTACAAAAAAATGATATTTAGTTGAGCCTTCATAACTTGAGCCATCAGTAAAAATCTGTTTTTTTAGCTCTTTTTTCAACTCTTTTATAACCCATGCAATTCTTTTTTTTTCTTGTAAAAATGCAGTGATACAAAGATACCCAACTAAATCAGCTAAATAATGATTAGATGTTTTTCCATCATACCACTCAAGATTATACGTAATATAAAAAAGATGCTCATACAAATACTCTAAGAATGCTTGTTTTTGGCTGTTAGAAATCACATACCCTGCATTCAAAAGTATAGAAACTGCAAGTATACTATTGGTAGCACGAATACCAACCTCCATTGCATTACGCCAATTAACACCGTATAAAAATGTATTATTCTTTCGCCAATCATCTAATATATAAAAAATCTTTTCTGCAAACTGAATATCTTTCGTCTGCTCATAAGCATGCGCTAAAATTGGTAACTGATGCAACCGCGATAACTCCCAAGGAATTTTTATATCTTTACCAAGCGACTTATCATCTTTTTGATACGTATTTATTAAAAGTTTATTAAAATAAAGCTGTGAGTTAAATGTACCTAAAAATTTTTGCTTCTCTTGCAAACGGAAATCACTATGCCAATTAATGGGAAATCGCTTTCTTTTTTCTGACCCTAAATAAGTGGCAATAAAATTATACTGCTCCTGGCCTGCAAGTAAGCAATTTTTATGTGTTTTTTTTTTGCATAACTGAGATGAAAAATTAAACGACCTAAAGCTTTTTGGTTTTCTTGCAAAAAAAATCTTCCTAAGTATCCCTTGGCCATAACAAAACCCACTAATTACCGCACGATTTTTTATAATATGCCAAGAATTATACAAGCCATAATGATATATTTTTTTAGCAATATTCAGCATTAAAAGAATGATCCTATACAAAAAAAATGTTTATAAAAAGTACTTAATAGCAACAGGCTTTTTTCAAAAGCTTATAGCACCCGATTGTAAAATTTTTTTATCAGTAAAAAAAGTAAAGGCAAACATGAAATATTTTTTATTGTCATGCTTGCGCCATTACTTTTTTTTGTTATTGCTTAACTTTGTATTAATTTATTATTTCTGCTGGAGTTACACTTTGCCAACTTAAATAATGATACGCACTCACTAATAAAAATGTAGTAGCTGCAACTATTCCGGTAACTTTTTTAGCATTGTACTTCTTGCTCTCATTACGCTTAACTTTTGCCCGTTTATTCAGCTCACCAACTATAAAATATGCCGCCATAGCAGACAAGCTGGCAATAAAAGAAGTTTTATAAAAAGCTGACCATTTTGCAGAGCAATTTCTATCATTAGCTATATATTGAGCCAGCCTCTCGTTTATTTCACCTTGATTATTACTTAAATTTTCCATCTCGGCTTTTTGCCTATTTAGTTTCTCGTTTATTTCACTTTGACTATCATTTAAAGTATTTATGTTACTTTCTTTCTCATCAAGCTTGTCATTTATTCCACCTTGATTATCACGTAAATTTTTTATCTCGGCTTTTTGCTCATTTAGTTTCTCGTTTATTTCACCTTGATTATTACTTAAACTACTAAATCCCTCACCTGCTCGAGTAAGTGCTTGCTGACTTGAATTTACACGTTGATCTAGCTGATTTACCATAGCTATAGCCGACTGCAATGCGTTATTATTATTAACTAAATTATCAACTAATGATTGTTGTTGTACTGGAGGCGGATTAAGAGAAGTTTGCAAAGGACCAAAAGGAAATTGCTGCCCAGAAGAAGGCCCTGCATTACTACCTGCATTGAATTGAGGCTGCGGATATGGCTGCCCAAAATTACTCCCAGTATTCATACCAAATATTATGCTAGAAAAAATGAGTGCACACAAAGCGATGAGTTTTATTGGTAAAATTTTTTTTATTATTTTTTGACTATTATTTTTCATAAAATCTTTTTCCCTCAGATTTTTTAAAAATTATATGTGATAAGTAATTATTTATATATTTTGGCAAGCAATTAATAAAAGAATACTTACTACTTCAATGATCTGTATTATAACTATAAATTATATAAACATGATACTCTTTACTCCACTTTTTAAATAATCAAGAATAATTTATTAATCAAAAGAATTGTTACTTTTTGCTTGATTAATTTGTTTATTTTTAAAAAAAGTTATCCAAGCAAAAATAGTATACTGATCAATACAATTTATACAACAGGCTAAAAATTCTTACTAAAAGCTCATATAAAATAGAAATTACCAGTTACATTACAATTCTTTATTTATCACAAAAAAATAAAAATAATATGATTCTATTTGATTTAATTAATATGAAATATCTATAAAAATGACTATAGATAGCACAACTCACGTCATAGCTATCTATTTATCCAATACAATTATTTCTATAATGAAAAATAAGTTCTTATGCAATATACACTTTATTGCTGTATATATTGCACTATAAGTGCTCCTGCCATAAAAATTGAACTTGTTACAAGAGCCACAGGCAATGGCTTTACTTTTTCTAACATAAGCTGTTCTTTACTTTTTTTATTCAGCCAGTCTGTTTTTTTGATATACTTACGACGCAAATATTTGACGGTTGCATATGTCGCAATAAAAATAGCTCCAGCAAAAGTTGTATTTACCCAAAATTTCTTTTGATTTACTAATGCATTTTTTTCACCTTGTAATGTGTCTTTTTCATCTTGTAATTTTTCAATGCATTCACTACCAAGACTGTCTGCCGGTGATTTTTGAGCACTAAGCTCTTCTATTACCTTTCTACTTTCAACAAGTTCTTTTTTAAGTTTTGCTATTTCTTTCTTGCTTTCCGTAATAAACCCTATTAGAATAGGTGAGCTATATGTATTTTCAGAGTGATATTGCGCTAAAGGTGTCATTTGCTCATATTTTTTCTCTGGAAAAGAAGAAGAAGAAGACCCTGGTGAGTAATCATTACAAGGAACATTATAATTTGCAGCAAATAAAATACCTTGCATTGCTAAGAATACTACTGCTAACAATTGCTTTTTCATGCGACAAATTCCTTAGTTGCTGGATTAATTTAAAAATAACTCCAATACTACTATAATTTACACCTAAAGCGTTTAATTGCAAGCTAACAAAAGATGCTATTTTTAATTTAAAAATAATTACTACTTTTTTATTTATTCCACTTTTTTTATTATAAAGCACAGACAAAAAATTTAATAGAATTTTATAATAATCAAGTTTACCTTAATGCAGTAAAAAAAAGACCCTGCACATTGCAAGGTCTTTTTTTTTATTTTCAAAAATTCAGGTGATAAAAAAGATTACTTCTTTTTAAATTGAATCACCATTATTTATCTTCAAATTCTTCATCTCCAAAACCTTCAACTTCAGATTCTTCAACTTCAGATTCTGCATCTTCAGTAGTTTTTGAATCTTTAGAATTTTCATTATTTTCATGATTTTCAGGAGCTTTATCTTTAGTATTTTCAGGATTTAAACGCCAAACTTTTGCGCCAGTAATGATTGCACCTAATGCAAGAACAGCCATTGCTGCTTGCTTAGGAGTGATCTTGTTTAAGTATTTATTTGAAGATTTTTCCTGTACATACTTAACTGCATACTTTGTTCCAAGTGCTAGCACAGACGTAATAACTGTACCTGCTACAAGATTCTTAGCAGTATCTGAAGTCATAGTATTTTTTGCTGACTGCCACATACCACCTTCTTCTGCAGCTGCAATATTCTGCGCGCCTACAAGTGCTAAGAAAATAAATGATAATAATAATTGTTTTTTCATAATAAAAAAACTCCTTAGATGTTTTGTAAATAAAATATTATATTAATAAACATTATACTGCAGTTAAACTTAATTTCAAATTTAATTTAATTTTTAACTTGAAAAACAACTTTCATACAATCTACTTTCATGCTTTTTTGCTGCATATTAATTTAAAATCTTTTTTTTAAAGGAAAATTATTAAGGGCCCTGCAATTTGCAAAGCCCTTTTTTTTTATCTTTTGATTAATACCATAAAAAAGTATTGTTGTTTATTCAATAACTTTTTTTTTAGCATACATTATAAATGCTCACACCAGTGGCTATCAAACCAAGTAAAGTAGTAACTATTGCGCAGTGACTCGGTTCAATTTTTTTCAACCAATTTTTATTAGGATATTTTTTCTTAAGAAGTTTTACGCTGCCATATGTTACAGCTGCTAAAACCGCAGTACCAGCAGTACCAATTGTACCTCTGACAAATAAAGCTATTAATTTTTCTTTTCTTTCTTTTGCTTTTTCATCAAGCCCTTGGTCCTCTTGGTCGCCTTGGCTTATTGGTTGCTCTGCTCTTTTTTGCTCTTTATCGTCTTGCTCTTCTCTTGCTATTTTTTCTGCTGCTGCTTCTTCTTCTTTTATTGCTTCTTCCATTAATTTTTTTACTCTTTCTTGCTGTTCTCTTTCTACTTCTGCTGCTACTCTTTCTTGCTGTTCTCTTTCTAATCTTTCTAATCTTGCTGCTTCTTCTTTTGCTTCTCTTTCTGCTCTTTCTTGCTCTGCTCTTTCTTGCTGTTCTCTTGCTACTCTTGCTGCTTCTACTCTTTTTCTTTCTTGCTCTACTCTTTCTTGCTCTACTCTTTCTTGCTCTACTCTTTCTTGCTCTGCTCTTTCTAATCTTGCTACTTCTTCTTTTGCTTCTCTTGCTAATCCTTCTAATCTTGCTGCTTCTTCTGCTTCTCTTTGTTTTTCTGCTGCTTCTTCTCTTTCTTGCTCTTCTCTTTCTTGCTCTGCTCTTTCTAATCTTGCTGCTTCTTCTGCTTCTCTTTGTTTTTCTGCTGCTTCTTCTCTTTCTTGCTCTTCTCTTGCTACTCTTTCTGCTTCTAATCTTGCTGCTTCTTCTGCTTCTCTTTGTTTTTCTGCTGCTTCTAATCTTTCTGCTGCTTCTTCTCTTGCTAATCTTTCTTGCTCTGCTGCTCTTTCTTGCTCTACTTTCTGCAGACTGTCTGCGAGCTCTCCTATCAATGTTTTCTGCAGATCGTATGTGAGCTCTCTTATATCACTGCTTGGAGTTTCTGATACAATAGATGCTTTACCTTTACTTCCTTCTTCTTCTGCTGCATTAACTTCTAAGCCCGTTGTTAACCCAAATAAAATTAAAGATAAAAATAATTGTTTTTTCATAGCAAAAACTTCCTTAAATGCTTTATAAATAAATAATCATAACAATAAGTATTATAAACAACTAAAGCTTAATTTCAAGCTTCCCTTTTATTTGATTATTTTACTTAACTAAAATAAAATTTATGTGCACACATTTTTACTGCAATGTATTTATTACATTTTTTACGCTGAACCAACAGTAAAGAAGGATAAAGCTTTCATTATTGACACTAAAAAAAAGAGACCCTACAATTTGTAAGGTCTCTTTTTTATGTTTCTAATACAAAACAAAGTAATGCTTTATTCAATAACTTTTTTTCTTTATATATTATAACTCATCACGCCAGTAGTAATCAAACCTACAAAAGCGATAACTATTGCGCCATGACTCGGTTGCATACGCCTCAACCATTTGTTATTAGGATAGTTTTTCTTAAAGAATTTTATGCTGCCATATACTGCAATTGCTGAAACCAGAGTACCAATTATATTTTTGATGCATAAAGATGTTAATTTTTCTTTTCTTTCTGCAGCTTCTTCAAGGAGGTTTAACCTTTTTTCTAATTTTGTTATTTTTATTTGTTTTGAATCATTTATTTCTTCATCTATACTTTCACTTTGCTCTACTGTTTTTAATTCTTTTTCTACTACGTTTAATCTTCTTTCTATTTCTTCAACTACTTTTTTTATTTTTTCATCCACCAATAGACTTAGACGATATTCCCAAATTGTTGTTTTCTTTTCTTCAAGTTCTTTTGAGTCTTTCACTCTCTGCGGAAGATGATAATAACTTTCAGCAGTACGTAAGGCATCGCTTAGAGCTTTTTCTGTTCTTTTTTCCAGCCTTTCATCTAAAGCGCTTTCTTCTCTTTCTAATGCCCTGGATTCTTGCTCTTGTTGCGCTTTTTCTGTTCTTTCTTCCACTACTTCACTTGCTGCTTTTCGTAATCTTTTTACTCTTTTTCTTATTTTTTCTGCTTCTTCTTTTTCTTCTAGCAATTGCATTGTTTCTAAAGGCGCTTCAAATCTAACCACTTTTTTTTCTCTTTCTTTTGACTCTTCTGCTGCACCACTAACTTCTAAAGCTATTAATCCAAATAAAGCTACTAATAAAAACAATTTTATTTTCATACTAAACCCTTTTAAATGCTTTATAAATAAATAATCATAACGATAAATATTACAAATAACTGAAACTTAATTTCAAGTTGCTTTTCGATTAGATTATTTTACCACAATGCACTTATTGCATTTTTTAAGATGAAATACTATAAAATTTTCATTATTTATAGTAAAAAAAAAGACCCTGCAATTTGCAAGGTCTCTTTTTTATGTTTCAATTAATACTAAAAAAAGTATCACTTTTTTATTTAATAATTTTTTTTCTTTATGAATTATAAATGCTCATGCAAGCAACTATCAATCCAAGCCAGCCAGTAGCCATTGCCCCGTGAATCGGTTGAATACGCTTCAACCACTTTTTATTAGGATATTTTTTCTTAAGAAATTTTATGCTGTTATATATTGCAGCTGCTGAAACCACAATACCAATTGTATTTTTAATGCATAAAGCTCTTAATTTTTGTTTTTTTCTTTCTACTCTTTCTGCTTCTTCTTTCTCTTGTATTTTTAATTGATGTACTTTACTTCTTAGTCTTTCTTTTTCTTTTTGTTCTTCTTTTTCTTTTTGTTCTTCGCTTAGTTGCTCTTTATCGTCTGGCAGAATTTGTCTTGCTCTTACCTCTTCTTGACTTGCATGGGCTTCACCTTGCTGCTGACTACACTGGCCATTTTCTACGGCTTGTGTTACGCCTTGTTTTATTTTTGTAAATTTTTTATTTCTTGCTTGTTGTAATTCTTTCTTTTTTCCTGCTTCTTTTGCTCTACTTTTTTCTCGTTTTGCTTTTTTTTCTTGTTGTGCTTTTTCTTTTCTTTGCTTTTCTCTTTTAGTAAGATCTTTTTCTACCGCTGCATTAACTTCCAATGCTGTTGATCCAAATAAAATTAATAATAAAAACAATTGTTTTTTCATAGTAAAAACTTCTTTAAATGCTTTATAAATAGCTAACCACGATGATAAACATTATAAACAACTGAAACTTAATTTCAAGTTTTCTTTTGATTTGATCATTTGACATAACTAAAAAGGATTTGATTTAAGCTTATAAAAATTTATGTGCACATATTTTACTACAATATATTTATTGCGTTTTTTAAGATGCACATTGTAATAAAAAAAGCATGTTACTAATAAAATAATTGGTGTGCCCGGTAGGATTCGAACCTACGGCCTACGGATTAGAAGTCCATCGCTCTATCCAGCTGAGCTACGGGCACAAATATGATTTGCTGATTGTAGACCTAATGAAGATGACATTTGCATACTCAAAGATCTATTTTAAATATAGAAATTTTAGTATAACGTAACTCTCTATAAAAGGCTACACCAAATAAATACTCATGTAACCAGTTTTAATAGATGCGCTATTTGGCTTCTACAAAGAGCTTACTAAATTCTGTAATTGCTTGCTTGAGCTTTTTCTCCATTGGCTCTTCAATTTCTTTTTTCTTAAGCAAGTGCTCATAATCTGATTTATATACCGATTGCATATAACTGATAAGCTGGGTGCAAAAAGGCTGTATCTCAGATAGTTTTCGCTTATTCAAAAATCCAAATTGTAAAGCAAAAAGCATTATAACTTGGTCAACAAATGTGTAGGTAACATAGCGACCTTGCTTTAATAACTCGACTACCAAAGATCCACGATGCAGGGCTTTTTGTGAAATCTCATCTAACTCTGACCCAAACTGTGCAAAGCTTACCAAGTCGTGATATTGCGCTAACTCCAATCTCAACGCTTTACTTACTTGCTTAATAGCTTTTGTTTGTGCTGCACCGCCAACTCGCGAAACAGAAAGGGCTACATTAATTGCTGGGCGTACGCCTTGATTGAAAAGCTGTGTATCTAAAAAAAGTTGACCATCAGTTATAGAAATTAAGTTTGTAGGAATGTATGCCGTGATATCATCTGATTGCACTTGGACTATCGGCAGTGCTGTAATGGATCCACCAGACTTAAACTTACCTGCACGCTCTAACAAACGCGAATGTAAATAAAAAACATCTCCGGGATAGGCTTCACGCCCTGGCGATCGACGAAGTAATAATGACATTTGACGATATGCCGTTGCATGATTACTTAAATCATCATACACAATAAGAACATCTTTGCCCTTGTCTCTGAAATATTCTGCGATCGTGCAACCTACACCTGGCGCTAAATATTGATTTAAAACTGCTTGGCCAGCATCAGCATTTACCATAACCGTGTACGACATTGCATCACGATCTTGTAGCACTTTTTGAACTCGTGCTATATTTGCTGATCGCATGCCAATTGACACATAAATACAGATAACATTTTGTGATTTTTGATGCAAAATAGTGTCGATTGCAATAGCTGATTTTCCTGTTCCCCGGTTACCAATAATAAGTTCACGTTGACCACGACCAATCGGGACTAATGTATCAATTGCTGTTATACCGGTTTCAAGCGATTCATTAATCGGGGTTCGTTCAATAATACTTGCAACTTTTTCAGAAATCACACGCTTTTCTGTATTTTCAAGGATTCCTAATGAATCGATTGGCCGCCCTTGCGCATCAATAACACGCCCAAGCAATGAATCTCCTACTGGTATAGAAAACTCTTTTCCTGTACGTGTAGCTACTTCACTTTCAGAAACCGCTTGCTGAGAATCTAATAAAAAAATAGAAACAAGTTGCTCACTTAATTGAAAAACGATTCCTTTGTTTCCCAACTCAAAGCTGATCATCTCACCTAGAACTGCTTTAGTTAAACCATAAACCTGACAAACATCGTCACCAGACTGCACAACAATGCCAGTTTCTTCCATTTTTTCATCTGACACATTACCCGCAAGAGTATCTTTAAAAAGCGATGTGAGATCTGTATTTTTTATATCCATATCTTATATCCATCCCTTCCTTATCGTTATACGACAAGGGATTGCTTAATTTGTGTTAATTTTTTCTTAACTGAGCATTCCCAACTATACGTTGCTGAACGAAATGCAACGCCTGCTATAAGTGACTTGTCAATGCACAGATCACCCTGTATTTTTTTGCCCAACAAGCGCTCAAAAAAATCTTTCAGCTGCTCAGCTTGTTGCGAGTCAATCATATGACTAACTCTAATTTCAGCTTGAACAACTGAATGCTTTGTTGCAATTAGCTCTTGCATTTTTTTGCAAAAAAACGGCAGCAATACCGTTCTTTGATGCTGAACAAGCAACATAAAAACTTTTTCATAAGACTCCGGCAAAGAAAGCCCTTTCACTAATATATGTACGGCATCTTTTTTAACCGATAGCGCAAGCGATGGTAGCCCAAGCAAAAAAAGAGCTTTTTTATTGTTTATAAAAAAATTTTGTAAAAACTGTAGCAAGGGAATTTCTTGCATAGTGCATGATTCTTTATGAATATCATAGAAAGCATTTGCATATTTATAAACAAGCGATATTTTTTTACTCACTCGCTTTCCTCTTAATTTTTTTTATAAGCATATCTAAATACTGCTTTTGCTCTTTTACTGGACTATATTTTTTCTTTAAACTCTCTGTTGCTTCTTTCAGTGCTTGCGGAACTACCGTTGCAAGTAGTGATTCTTTTTTGAAATTTGCTTCTTTTCTTGCAAGCACTTTTTTCATATAAATGCTCACCTCTTGCTGTATTTTCTCTTTTTCTTTTTGCTTTTCTAGCAATACTTTTTTCCATATGAGAACACGCTGCTCCAACTGATCACACAATATTTTTTGTTCCAGCGCTTTTTGTTCTAAATCTTTTTTTTCTTGTGCTAAAATTGCTATCTCTTTTTGCAAATCAACATCAACATCTTCTTCTTGCTGCATGCTTTCCTTAATAGAGTTCCATGCATACTTATGGAAAAGATATACCATAAGCACCCCAAAAAGAATAAAATTAGTTAAACGGAATAAAACAAGAGCAAAAGACTCACTAATCAGCATGCAAAACCTCTTGAATTATTGCCTTTGCAAGAGCTTGCTTCTCTTTTTTCATTTCACTATCGCTCGTTAACTCGGGAGAAAATGTTTCATTAAAACTATTTTTTAATACCACTTGCTCTACCGGTCTATTTTTCTCAAAAAATGTGCGTGATTTTTGCCACTCTTTCTCTAGCTGATCTACTTGCTCTGCTACATTATTTTTTCTTCTTTTTATCCCCGATTTTATCGCAGAAATTCGCTTTCCTTCTGCTATTAGAAGAGCTACAACCGGCTCTAACAAAAAAACCCGCAAAACCCAATAAGTGATAAAAAAATTTACCATCTGAACAAAAAGAGTACTATTTAATTCCATCTATAAACACTTTACAGAGAATAAACAAGGGATAATATAAACAAAGCAATGATGAGTGTATATACTGCACCACTTTCGGTTAGCCCCATAGCCAGTAACATAACAGCACGAATTTCTCGTGCATTTTCTGGAAATTCGCCGATTTTTTTACAAGCTGCTGCACCAATCATCCCTTGACCAATGGATGGCCCCAAAACACCAAATCCGATAGCGATTGCTGCAGAAATATATGCAGCTCCTTTAACATACGCAACTGCTGATGTCATTTCTATAGCCATTTTTCTACCTTTATTTTATTACATTTTTTTAAGTATACCATGCATAATTTTTTTTCTTAAACTCTATTATATAGCTTTTTTATTTAAAAAATAAAATATTATTGTTTAAATAAATCAGTCGTTTTAATTTTTATTCCTTTATTATAAGCCGAATTCTCTAAAGCAATCAAGCCACAAGCCTTAATTATTTCATCAACAATCTGCTCTTTCCGTACAACATTTTTTTCAAATTCCCTGTCTGCACAGATAGTAATTACTGGAATATGTTTATTTTGCCAAACAACTGCTTCTTTTTCAAACATTTTTTCATACTTCTGATGTAACTGCATAAGATATTGTAATGTTACCGTACTTTCTTCAGCGCGTGCTCTTTGCTGCAATCGCCCATATGAAACTTCTGGCTCAGTACGCAAATAAATTACTATGTCTGGCAACAACGTTTCATCTTGTGCAATTGAAGCAAAAGATTCTTGATACAAGCGCCACTCAACATCGTTTAATAAATTTTGTTCATAACAGTTCTTGGTAAAGCAATGGTTATATGAAAAAATCGATCGCTCAACAAATTGCAGCTGCTCTTTATTCTTGATTTGACATTGTTTTTGCTGAACCATATGAGTCATAAGCGCATACATTTGAAAGGTATAAGACCAACGCTTAGGATCATCATAAAAATTATCTAGTATTGAACGCCCTTGTGTTTTTTTTTGCCACCAACTTAACGGCTCTGGAACAACACTTAAGGAAATATATTGCTTAAGCATATTTAACAGTGTTGTTTTTCCTGCACCAATATTGCCCTCAACTACTACTGTTTTATTATGCATGTATCTTTTCCTCATTAAAATTATGTATCACTATATTATTACTTTATATAAAACAAGCTTGTATAGTAGCATACTGAATGGCATTTGATTTCACAATTTTTATAAATTTTTATACGCTATTTTTTATACTATAACAATTTTATATTCTTATTATAAAAACATAAAGAATAAAATATGCAAATAGACTTTACGTTAAATAAAAAATTTGCGCTTTTTAGCGCTGCACTATTGATTTTTTTCTGTACACTGAAACCTTCATCAAGTGAATTCGTTACAGAAAGGAAAGATGAAGACAACTATAATCATTTAAAGCTTGCTAATCATCTAACCTATGAAAATGAATTTGGCAGTGATGGAGAGTATGATTTTTTAGTTAATGAAATAATTCACAGCATTAACTATCCACTCAACAAAATAAATTTTATAAGCAATAATCGTTTTACCTCAAATACTGATCCACAAACGATCACTACAGTACTTGTAGATATCGGCGCCATACCATTGCTGCAAGAAGATATTTTTAAAAGAACAAATCGCATTAACGAGCGCTCACTTTTAGATTTTCCCATTTTTTATATGCCAATAAAGTATAGCTCTTCAGAATCAACCATTACGGCAACGCCTTTTTACAACACAACAAATCAAGTATACTTCACACGGACAAGCCCCTTCATTGAGTCATACCTTGCAGTAAACTCTGAAACACTCCTGCAGAAAATAAGCGAACTCGAATTCCCTTCAATTCCTGGATTTGACTTAAATCCCATCGACGTGCTTCCTCTTTTTAAGAATATGACTATAGAAGAACGTCGTGTAGGGCTTATGTTTCGTTTTATGCATCAATTAGAAGAAAACGCGCACGTTCGCATCATGTTTCCTCTTTATTATTTAGAAACAAATTTCAATCTACCCCCAGCAGAGCAAGAAGTGCTTAAATCTACCTTTGGCAATCCTCAAGATAATAGCTTTGCTCAGGAATTTCTCATAAACGATAAAGTTGGCTTAGGCGACTTGCGAGTTGCTTATGATTTCCCTGTTATAGATGCAGCTTACTTCCATGCACGATTAGGGATTTTTAGCACTATCCCTACAGCTGCGGTATTTAAAGATGGACTATATGGCTCTCACTTCCCACAAGCACCACCTATTGTTACTCCAATAAATTTAACGCAACTGTTTTGCAATGCACAAGGAACACCTGAGCAACAAGAATTAGCGCTGAAAGAAGGAACTGATTTCTTTTTGAATACCATAAAACGATTATCTGCAATAATTCTTGAGCAACCACTGGGCAATGGCAGACATTTTGGCATTGGCAGCTATGTCCGATACAAAACATATTTGCGAGGCCTTATATCGCGAGAGTGGGCGCAAGACATTTTCTTTAATAGCTTCCTGTCTTTTGAATTATTTACTTCAAAAAGGCACTTGAGAGCATATATTGAAAAAAGCGATGTTTCAGAATTCAACAAGCTTGGGCTTAATCGTAATAAATCTGAAATTATTGATGAGCTTAATGACGATGAAGAATATGCTGATACGGTGCTTGCATTCTTTGAGCAACAAATGACAGAAAAACTTAATCCATTTTTTATTGATACCCAAGTATGGCCGGGCTTTGTCTTTCGCTGGGCATCAAAAGCACACTATGAAGGGAAACGATGGGGCGTTGAAGCAGGATTTGACACTTGGGTAAAGGCAAAAGAACAACTCTATGATCAAGACATTCCAAGCGCTATTCCACAAGATATCAATGTTGATATTGCTCGCCGACCGATTTCTTATCAATGGAAACTTTTTGGCAACATTTTCTATAAAAAAAGAACTGATGAGGGCAACTGGCTTTTTTCACTAACAAGCGATTACACTCTGTCCCAAACTGGTATCGGCGGTGATTTCACGGTAGGATTTGTGATAGAAAAGCACTTTTAAACCTTTTTCACATGCTTTACTCTTGGCAATATGTAAGAAAATAGTAGACAATTACTGCCAGCTATATTACTACTATATTATATAAAGCATCATAGTACCCCATATTTTTATAGCAAAAGGACTATTTATGAAAACTATTAAATTTTATCTATGCCTGCTTACTTTGTCACTAACTACAGAGCAAGTATGCAGTAATCCCACTCAAGAAATACCAGTCATTTCATCAACGACTCTTTATCTTGCGGATGGTAATTTTGTTACCTCAAATGATATCGGTATTTTAGTACAGCTTGTACATGGACTTGATCAGTTTTTGTTAGGGACTCCTGAAGGGCCACTGATGCTTAATGGCACTCCATACAGCTTGAAAACGCTTTGCCTTTTAGAAAATAAAGAACAAAATAAAGCGTGTGTACCTTGGAATAAAGACACAAAACCGCAATGGTTATATGAGTGCAGCATAGCTATTGCCAATCACACAAAAAAAAGCCAACAAAAAGCGACCCACACTCACAACTTACAAAGAGAATACATTAAAAACTTTTGTGAAATGTTTAACCTAGAAAAAAGCTTATTGTTAACATGGGCAACGGCAAATGCAGCCGACCAAGATGCTGTTATCTTCAATATAAATTCATTTCAGGCGCTTACGCGGTTTATAATTGACTTAAAAAACTTTCTTAGCTGTATGATTTGCACTTGTCCAAAGAGCACCCAAAAGTTTATCGCTAGCATTTCAAACCTAAATGACAGAAAAGCGATTGAAGAACTTATTAACAGTATCATTAACAAACAAAAAACAAATTATGCAAAGCATAAGGCTACATGCAAGAACAATTAATCGGCACCGTTGATCACTTTATTTTTCAATCAAATGAAACTGGTTTTGCTGTTTTTATATTACTTACTCCTCGCAATAGTAAGATTACTGTCAAAACTAGCTCATCAATTGGTGTTCATGCAGGCCATACTGTCATGCTACAAGGCAGCTGGAAAATGCATCCTAAGTTTGGCAAACAATTTGATGCTGAAAAATGCAGTATCACACAGCCAACATCAATTGTCGGCTTAAAAAAATATTTAGGCTCTGGCCTCATAAAAGGCATTGGACCAGTTTATGCAGAAAAAATAGTCGATCACTTTGGCGTCAATGTTTTAACTATTATTGATGAATCTCCCGAACGGCTTAGTGAAATAAGCGGAATCGGCGCCCATAGAATTAAAAAAATTATATCTGCCTGGCAAGATCAAAAAGCTGTTGCGCACATCATGATTTTTTTGCAAGAAAAAAAAATATCGCCGGCTTATGCTGCAAAAATTTATAAAAAATATGGCACTGCAAGCGTTACCATGGTAACCGAAAATCCTTATCGGCTTGCAGATGAAATTTGGGGCATCGGATTTAAAATAGCCGATACTATAGCTTTTAATCTAGGATTTGCTAAAGACTCCATAAAGCGTATCTCTTCTGGCATTTTATTCTGTATTACGCAAGCAACGAATAATGGCCATCTCTATTTGACCGTATCAGACTTAAAAAAAGAATGTATCAAAACATTAGAACTTGAAGACCTTCCAGATAAAGATGCTTTACTCAAAAAAAGCCTTTATGCTCTATATGAAAATGAAAAAATAGTTCTCATCACCCATAAAGATGAACACTTTGTCACTCTACCTAAATTTTATTATGCCGAAAAAGGTATTGCACGGCTCATTCAACAACTTTTAACCTATCCTGCTAAAAAACGGTTTGATATTAACGCTATTTATCAGAAACTACGCACTCACAATACCGGCATTACGCTGAACGAACAGCAACAAACTGGGATTGTAACAGCGCTACAAGAAAAAATAACTATCATAACTGGTGGACCAGGCACCGGAAAAACAACTCTGATCAAAGAGCTACTCTCTGTTCTAGATGAATATAAAGTCCGTTATAAACTAAGTGCACCTACAGGGCGAGCTGCAAAACGCATAACAGAAAGCACCAGAAAAAATGCTTCTACATTACATCGATTATTAGAGTTTGACGCAAGCAGCTTTAGCTTCACTCGCAATGAACGCAATGCACTTGACCTAGATTTTTTAATCGTTGATGAAGCATCCATGATCGATACTTTTCTTGCCTATGCCTTGTTCAAATCTCTCCCACACGCAGCTCATATAATATTCCTTGGCGACATAGACCAACTGCCTTCTGTTGGCCCAGGAGCGATATTAAACGACTTAATTGCATCAAAAAAAGTAGCTACTATTAGCCTGACTGAAATTTTTCGTCAAGCCCAAAATTCTTTAATCGTTTTAAATGCACATCGCATTAACAAAGGAACTTTCCCAACATCACAATTACCAGAGGCTAAAAAAGATTTTATCTATATTAAAGAACAAAAACCTGAAAAAATAGCTGATCATTTATCAAACATCTTTAGCAAAAGGTTACCTCAGCTTGGTATTAATCCTAAAGATGCCTTAGTCCTCACCCCTATGAATCGAGGATCTAGCGGAACTATTGCACTTAACCATTCATTACAGAACCAGCTTAATAACCCCTCAAAATTCACCAGCAATCCTCATTTGATTTATCATGGAACTACTTTTCAAGAAAATGATCCTGTCATGCAAATTCGTAATAATTATGATAAATTCGTATTTAATGGCGACATGGGAGTTATTACACAAGTTGATGCCTCTCAGCGATCTCTTTGTGTAAGTTTTTTGGGCACGTTAATTACTTATGAATACTCAGAGCTTGACGAGCTTATGCTTGCCTATGCAATCTCTATTCATAAAAGCCAAGGCTCTGAATATAGCGCTGTGATCATTCCTATTTTTATGCAGCACTTCATGCTACTACAAAGAAACTTACTCTATACTGCTATTACACGAGCAAAAAAACTTTGTATTTTGATAGGAGATCCACGCGCAATAGGAATGGCAATTAATAATAATAAAAGCATAAAACGACTTACTTTTCTTACTACATTTCTTACCGAAAATGTCTCTCGTCGCTAAACCCAATAAAATAAAAAATAAATACTAAAAACAATAAGTATTAAATACGATATTATAAATACAGATCCACGCAATACTAATATAGCATTAGTAAGCTTACCGGCCTTTACAATCATCAAGCTTGCACAAAAAACAAAAAAAGCTACCCCTAAAAGTAACAAAAAAAAGCAGTCACTTAATAAAAAATAGCTTACTCGAGGCATTAAGCCCTGAAGCACAAAGCGATAACCCATCAAACCTGTTACTGCTGTTAATGCAAGATTAAACATAGAAGACCTGGAAACCCCAGGATTTAAACTTAATGCAAAAAAACTAATAAAAATCATTAAAAACAAGGGGAGAAAAATAAGAAAAATGTTTTGAACCCCCGCACGACTAAAATCAATTGAAAAAAGCGCACTCGGATGAGTGCTATTTTTCTGACTATCAAATCGATCTAATACGGATTTATTAAAGCCTGTTTCTACTTGACGATCTACTGGATGCCACCCAATAAGCAAAAGCTCTTTAGGGATTAAAAATGATGAAGTATCAGCAGAAAAAATAATTTCTTCTGGTGTTGCATGAGTATTAATAAGCTCAATGTAAATACGATGATCATCAAAAGGAAAATACTTTTGATTTAAATCTGCCTTAAAGGCTACCTTAACACCATATTGTGCAAAGAATTTTCCATCAATAACTTTTGTTTCTTCTAATATTTGGTGTGTAATATTGCCACGAGTAAAGGCAAACTTCTCTACATCTTCTAGCGATGTCATAGACCTATCAAACAAAAACCATACCTTTGCATTAAAAGTAAAGTCATTTTCTCTAATATTAAATACTGAAAAATCATTAATATGGAACCCTACTTCTACTCTTGCCGCACGAGAATAACTTTTATCATGTTCGTCAATAGAATATACAGAAGGTCGTTTCTCAAGAATGAAAACAGCCTGATATGCACGATTAAATGCAAAAAAAAGAAAGGTAACAAATAAAATACTACTTAAAATTTGATATCTTGGCCGTACAATATTAATGCATAATGAAATAAAAAAATCATGAACTTGCTTTGCCACTGAATTTTTTTCTTTTTTTTTCATGCTATTCAACCTTTTATTACTCTATTATAAATTATATAACTCTATACATGCAGCCAACTGAATTAGAAAACAGTTTTTTACGATAATAATAATAGTGATATATATATTGACATACTAACGCTATTTTATACATAACAAATATATAGCAATCATTACCTACTTTTATATAGTAAAAAAAGGATTACCTATGAATATCTTACAAAAACTACCCCAAAAGATAAAAAGCTTTTGTTCTTTAATTTTTGGCTTTATCATTTTGTTACACTGCAGCAATATTCTTCGCTATAATCTTACCATTGCGTGCTGGGGCATTGGCGGCATTATGACATTTTATGGATTTTTATCCCTTGGCGGTTTTTCATTATTTACAAGAGATAAAAAACCATCTATGCCTACTACTGATCATGAAGAAACAAGCGAAGATTCTTAATCTTTACTCGGCTCTTCTACTAACGGCTGCTCATTATCATTCTTACCTTTATGAATAAGCACACGCATCGGCAAGGCCAGTTTTACTTTTTCTTCTGCAAAAACTTCTACAATTTGAATACGCAAGTCACTTGCTATATTCCACTGATCAAGCGTGTAGTTTGAACTTACAAATGCACGAAACATAAACTTATATCCATTATCACCAAAATCATCTAACCGGATAACTGGTTTTGGAACTTTTAGAACAAACGCATTTTTGTCTGCAATCTGTAATAATAGTTTTTTTGCTTTTAGTGGATCAGAATCATAGTCAACTAATATTATAATGTCATTCATCGCTATAAACCCACGAGAATAGTTCCAATTCACAATTGGTCGCGTCATTAAGTAAGAGTTTGGAACAACTACCATAGTACTATTTTTCCTTCGTAAGACTACTGATCTCGGCGTAATTCTTCGCACTACTCCAGTAACTTCACTATCAACTTTAATAAAGTCACCAATTTTAACTGGCCTTTGAACTAAAATAATAAAATATGATGAGAAATCACTCACTGGATCCTTAAATGCCACTACAATAATACCAAAAAATGCCGTAATAAGACCTAGCTGTTGGCCCAGGCCTACCACATTTAAACCAAAAATAATTGCTATCAACATTATCAAATATTGAGTAATACTCGTCACTGTATATTGAATACCAGTGTCTACTAATAAAACGTCAAAGATTCGCACCAACACAAAGCGCTGTACAAGAAAAGATGCTGAAAACCCAGTCAATATAAAAAATATTATTTGCAAAAATGTATAAATTGAAATTGGATTTTCTGTATTCGATAAAAGAATAGAAGTTTTAAGCCAAGCAACAATGTCACCTACTGTTGAAATATGACTCAATGCTTCTGGCCATAACCATATTTTTGAGACTATTATTGCCCCCAAAAATAAAATTGATAATAAAGAACCAATAATAAACACACCGTACCAAGACTTGGCATTTGAAAAACGTTCTTTTATTGTTGCATCTGGCTCTTCACTAAAAAATATTCCTGCAGAAACACGCTTAATAAGGGTATGCAACCAAAGAAAGGTCGCAATCAATACAATAGTATAGATAATACGAGTTAAAATATATAGAACAAGCCTTCCAAAGCCTACATATGGATTCATCATAATAATAATCGCAACCATGAAAAATAACATTGCATAATAATACTGATCAATTTTTTCCCGAATCCAAACCCATAGGTCACTTGATTCTGGCAGCATATTTAAAATTTGCTCTTTGCCGATAAAAAATATACATGATAGTTGTAAAGTAATAAAACTCAAAGCTGTTAATATACTTGGCAACTCTGATTTATGATAATTGGCTAAAGAAAAAGCTTCTCTAAAAAAGAATAAAATTATGGAAGTATAAATTAAAAAAGAAAATATTGTTTTATACCGAAATTCAAAGTTCTTACTAATATATAAATAATGATACTTTTTATTTGTATAAAAAAACTGTGCAATGAGACGATTTGAAATCAAAAGTAAGTATGGCATTGATGCTAAATAAAAAAGTATATATGGCAAAGGGTCACTTAAAACATAAAGGCGTAATAAACTAAAAATTATTACCCACAAAGCAATGAGCCCAAAGTAATCTATAATAAAATTAATAACAATAAAAATAAGCGCTCTAAATGCATAAGCAATAGAATCAATTTCAATCATTGATTCTAAAATCAAACCCTTAAGCGCAAGGACTATTCTACGAATTAAAAACAATAATCCCAAAAGCAATAACAGCTGTATAATAAATAATATAAATAAAAATGGCTTATTAATAACCACTTTCAATATTTTATTTAAAAATACTGAATATTTTTTCGCTGTTTTTTCATTTAAATCAAAAAAGAACTGCTTTATATCAGGGAAAAAATTACTCAACCCTTCCCACGAAATTGCATTTTCAGACCGCTGCCAAATAATTCTAATAGAGTCTAGCTCTGTGATAATAAAAGCTATTAATTCTTCTGCTTTATTAAGAGTTGTAATGCTATCAGCATTTGCACTAACAACCTTATTTAATTTTTCAATCTGCTGCAAGATAAGATTTTCTGCTTCTTCTAGATATTGATATGCTGCAAAATAATCATTCTCATTATTTTTAAATAAAATTAACTTTTGCGGCTCAAGTTCTGACATTCTTATTTTTATATTTTCTAAAGCCTTTTTTTGCTGCTCTAGCAACGCTTTAGCAGATTTTTCATTACTTACCAACTGTGTTTTTTGAGCCTTTAGCTTTGTTTCTTCTAGCTTATATCTACTTATCTCTTTAGGAATGCTGTCTTCTTCTTGTGAAAAGTTACCCGCATCTTTTTTAAAGAATGAATCTTGTACTTCTATTGATAATGCCTGATGTAACAAGAGTGCTTCTTGTTTGCTGATTTCTGCATCAAGCAACTCCTTTTTCTTTTCTAATAATACTATTTCATCTTGGAGTTTTCCTGATTTAACAAATGAAAGCCAAGAATCTACGGTAGGGTTAGAAGACTTACTCCAATCAGCAATGCCATTAATGGTAATATTTAAATCTTGCGCTAAATCTTTAAGATCTAGTTTTTTTTGTGTAATTTCTTGTGAAATACTTTCTCTTGTAGGATCATACACTTCTTGTTTTTTTGCATTAATATTTTGTTGGGCTTTCTTGTGCTCACTACGGGCATAAAAAAGCTCCGATTCAGTTATGCGTATAGATGATTTAACTTGATTGAAAACTTTTCGAACAATATCTATACGAAGTGAAACAACAAATATTTTGATGCGGAAAAGCTCTTTTTTTTCAGTTCTCTCTTCTTTTTGTTCGGCATAAAGTTGCTGTCTAAATCGATGTAGCTTTTCTTCTAATATAAAAAGTTCATTTTTTTGCTCTGGTGTTAATCCAAATACTTCTTCAACTTTTACTACTATGCTATTTTGGTGTTCAACTTTCTTTCTATTAAAATCTTCGCTCAAAATTGTTGCAGCTTTTTTATTATTTTCTGATGCTTCTTGCAGCCCTATAAGCTGCTCGCTAAGAGTTACATGCTGCTGTTCTAACAAAGATAACTGCTCTTTCAAAACAGTTAAATCACTAAAGCTATGTACTGCACTAACTGAAAACAAAGAGTCTTGAAATCTTTCCTGCTCTGGATCTTTTAAGTAATCTTTAATAAGAGATTTCAAATCTCTCAGTAGAGTAATTCTTTGTTCTCTACTTTTTTGCAAGTCTGTAACTGCTTGATAACACTTGTTTTGCTCTGCAAGAGCTTTACTTAAGTACTCATCCTCTTCTACCACGGCAAGTTTCTGCTTAAGTTGAGAAATAGCGCTCTTTATAACTTCAACTTTAACCTTTACTTCTTCTGAAAAGCTTTCCTTAGCACTCAGCAGCTTATCTAACTCATTTGATATCTTTTTAAGTAGCTCTTTTTTTACATCTACATGAGTAGAAAAAATATTTTCTTTTCTTTGCTTTTTACCTAATAAAAGACTCATTGACTGCAACTGCAATGGCACAGATACAAAGAATAATAAGAAAAATAATATGTTTTTTTTCATAGCAATCCTACTTTATTTTATAATTTTATCGCTTTAAAGGTATGGCCTAATGGATGCATTTGTATACAAGATCGTATCCAAACAATAAAAAACTCTTCAACCTCTTTACTACTTTTTATTCTAAGAAGTAAAGAAATAGGTTGCTGTAGCATATCTTGCCAATACGTTTTTTCAATATACGGCTTTTCAGGATAAATACCAAACATTAATAAAAGTTTTGTAATATAAATTTTTTTTGAAAAAGGCTCACTAAAAAGATTCATATTATCATATAAGTAAAGCAACAATAAAAAAACATCTTTTTCTGGCATTTCTTCTGGCATAAAATAATGACATAGCTCTAAAACTTGGTGTAAAAATAATAAATCATCTTGGTTAATAATTACTGGCATAAGAACAATGCTCGTATTATACAAAATATATTTTTGTCTTTTAACAATCAGATCATACTCTATACATGCTCCAATAGGAATATTTTTTTGCGGGCTATCACATATGATCTTACCCTTATCTTTATCAAACAAAATGATTCTTTTGTCATCATTTTTAAAAAAACGCAATACAAAAGCATGCTTTTTTTTACTCATATTTACCTTATCCATGATTTTTAATCCATGCTTCATATAAATGAACTATTGATTACTCATTGCCTTTTACCATAAATTAAAATTATGGAATAACAAAGGAGAAAAAATGCGTTTTAGTAAAAAGTTATTTTTTATGCTTACTTTTTGCACGCTAACTACTCATATTTTTGCAATTCGCCAACCAAGACTAACGGTTGTTATAACATTAAGCCAACTTTCTTATGAAAAAATGATAGAACTTAAAAGATACTTAAAAGGCGGATTACATTATTTTTTAAACTATGGCATTATTTATCACAATGCTTACCAACCACATGCTACTCCAAGCATATCAACAAGTCATGCTACTCTTTCAACAGGTACACTTGCTTGCACTCATGGTATCATAGGTAATAGCTGGTATGCTAATAATAATAAAATAAAAGCTGATAATTCTGATAAAGAAAATTCAGCTGTATTTAATTTGTCAAATCAAAGCTCTCTTTATTATGATTATGGAAAATCAGCTCAAAATCTTTGCGCAGACACTCTTTCAGATAGCTTTATGCTTTCAAGCAAGCCTTATGCAAAACATACTACTTATTCACTCTCTTTAAAAAGCAGCCCTGCTATTTTAACTGCTGGTAGACTAGGAAAAGCAATTTGGTTTGATAAGAAAAATGGCAACTTTACCTCAAGCCGTTCTTACTTTAAAAATCATTTACCTGCTTGGCTTACCTGCTTTAATAAAGAAAAACAGATTAGAAATAAAGACAGCCTTTCATGGCATCAAGCTTACAAAAAAAGAACCTTTCCTTATCGAATGTTTAAAGACAACGTTAATTGGCTGGGTTTTTTTAACAAAAAAGTACTTATTAACCACACAGAAAAAAACCCTTACAAACATTTCCTCCAAAGCCCACAAGCAAATAGCTTACTTTTTGAGCTTGCACAAGTATGCATAGAAAATCATGCAAATAAAAACCTTGATGATAAAATGCTCATTTGGCTTACTCCAACAGCATTGCATGATGCAAGCAAAGAATTTGAACCTGATTCTCTACAAATAACTGATCTTATTTACCATCTTGATTTAGAGCTATATAAATTTTACCAAAATATTACTAAAAAAATTCGCAAAAAAGATGTTCTTATTGTTATTACTAGTGATAATGGTACAATTTTTTCTCCTGAATCATTACAAAAGAAAGGATATGGCAGCGCGCATCGCATTTCAACAAGTGATATCAAAAGAAAATTAAATAGCATTGCCCATCAACACAGCGATGCATTTAACTTAATAACGCATATTCATGCAAAACAAGTATATTTTAATACTACAAAATTTTCGGCACTTTCAAAAAACATACAACAAAAAATTATAAGTGCGTGCAAAGAATACTTAATAAAAATACCCGGCATTAAAAACATATGGGAACATAAAGAACTTTATGCCCACAATTGTATTAAAAACAATATTGAACAGCTAGCACGCAATCAATTATATAGCGATAGATCAGGAAAACTGATTATAGAAACTGAGCCATACTGCTTACTCACCCACAGCAAGCAAAAAATCATGCCTCAAACTCCCTACAATTATAGCACTCATATACCACTTATTATTTATCAAGCACGAAATCATGAAGCGTATCAAGTGTACAATAAAGTCTGTGCTACTCAACTCGCACCAACACTTGCTCACCTTTTGGGTATTAATACACCTGCAGCATCAACGGCACCATTACTGCCGCTTATAGCACCAAGAAATGATACTTGCTTCTAAGTTATTTTCGTAATTAGCAAACTGTACTGCTTTTTGTAAAGATTTATTATCAGCTGAAAGACTAGTCATTTTCTGCCAATTATCTGTACCTTTATACTTATTATAAAAAGCGCTATATACAAGCCTTAAAAAACTTGCTTTTTCAATATTTCTATTCTTTATAAAGACTAAGATATGTACCATAATTACATCTAATGGCATTACTAAGACATCAGTCTCATGCAAATATCCTAATGATTGAAAAAAAACACTTGTATAATCTGCTCTACTTTCTACTACCTTTACTATTTCTTTTTGCCTTTCTTCATCACTGTATATTTGCGTGCTGCTGTATACTCCATAAGCTTCTTGTAAAAAAGATTCATAACAAGCAAACTTAGCTACTTGACTATTACCACTTTCTTCTGCACTAAACATATTTCCTACTATAATAAATGCTAAAAATACGATTGTTTTTTTCATGATTTCACTTTATTTGTTTTTTAATTAAAGATATGCGGATAAGTTTAATTCAATTAATTTTATTTTAACTATATTTTTTACATTTTTATTGAAGAAAAAAATGCTTTATTGTTGGGTTTTCTTTGCAAGAACTCCTCTAGCATCAATGATGGATTTTTTGAGCCCCCTGGCTTTAAAATCAAATTACGATATTTCATGCCAACATCAGGATCAAGTAATCCTTCTTGCTTAATTTTTTCAAAAAGATCTGCTGCAAAAACACTTGACCAAAGATACCCATAATAGCTTGCCGCATAGCCACCTGAAGCTAAGTGCCCAAAGCTCGCATAAAAATATTGCCAGTTTTCATGAAAATTAATTAATGTACTACAGCGATTAGCTATTTCACATAATACTTTTGACATGTCTACAGCTGATGATTGATGATATGCAAGCGATATTTTTGCATAAGAAATTTGATTTTGCAAAAACATTCCTATACCACAATTTTTACTTTGAATAATATTTTCAATCATATCATCTGGTAATGGCTTTTTGGTTTTATAATGTGCACTTATTTTTTTCAATATTTCTTTTTGATCTAGCCATCTTTCTAGCATTTGTGATGGCATTTCTACAAAATCTCGCTTAACATTTGCTCCTGAAAACGTTGCTAACTCTTGCCTGCCAAGAACATAGTGTAATGCATGCCCAAACTCATGAAAGAATGTTTTTACATCACTTAACTTTAATAAAGATGGCTTATCTTCTATTCCTTTCGGAAAATTTGTAATAATAACACCAACTACTTTTGTTTCCTTGCCTTGACAATATGTTGCCGGCACAATTTTTATTGCACATGCATGAGTAAATTTATCTTTACGCGGATGCAAATCAAGTAAAAAATAACCTTGCAGCTCTTTTGTTACTTTATCATAGACCTCAACAACTCTAACATCTGAGTGCCACAATCCTTTTGCGCTAACTTCTTTTAGCTCAATAGATAAAAAATCTTCATATAACTTAAAAAGCTGTTGAATAGTATGTTCCAATGGAAAATATTCAGCCACTTCACCTTCTTTAATGTTATATTTTTTTTGTCTAAACTTCTCTAACAAATATTCCCTGCTCCACTGATCTATTTTTCCATCTACCACAAGATCTGGAAATAATTGCTGCAGTATATCAACTTCCTCTTGTGATTTTTTTATGACTTGCACTAGCATATCATCAAGAAAGCTATCTACGGCCTCAAAAGATTCAGCCATATTTTCTACCAGCTGATAATGCGCATAGTTTTTAAAACCTAAAATATCGGCCTTCTTTTGCCGCAATAAAAGCATTTTTTGCAACACTTCTTTATTTGCAGGATATCCTCGCTTAGCATATAAACCAAAAATATCTTTACGTACATCAACACTATCACAATTTGCTAAAACAACTCTTACTACATCTGGTTGAATCGGAAGATTCACCTTAGTCTGATCTTTTTTATCAATAAACTGATTTATGAAGTTTGACTCTAATCCTGACAACTTATCTATATCTACTGACAATACTGTTTGCTCTGAAGCAATATTTTTTAAAAACTCTTGATATAAAACAGTAATCTCTTTTTCTATTTCTTTTAACTGATTTCGAGTTTCTTGATCTTTATTAAACCCAGATCGATCAAAATATTCCATTGTATTTTGTATGAAATAATGCTGCTCATCACTCAAGCATGCTATCTCATTTAACTTCTTTGAATATAACTTGCATATTTTATACACTCTTTCATCCATAGAAAATTCTCGAACAGCTGCTGAAACCTCTTGCACAACTTTTTGTGCAGCAATTCTTAGATCTGGATCCATTGTTACGTTGTCTAATGTAAGTGCCGCAGACATTAAAATTATCCAGTTTGACTTTGATGATGTAAGCGTATCGAACAGCCCAAAACTATTTTCAAAATTTCTTTCTTTATCAGGAATCGCTAAAAAACAATCTATTTTTTGTTTAAATTCTTCTAAAAACTTTTTTTTTAAAGTTTCAAGAGACTCCGCTGTATGATTAAATAAAGAAACAACTTCTTGTGGACTTTGTAACATTACTAATGATACTTGGTCCATTTTTTTGTTTTTTGTTTTTTTTGCTTGCACTATACCATTCATTAAAAAAATCCCACTCAATATAATTAGTGTTTTTTTATTCATTTTTAACCCTTTCTCCAAAACTACTCGGCATTAATAATGCGTACAAAAATAATCTATATTATTAGTTAATGCAATATAAAAAAAGTAATATAATGTTAAGATTTGCCATTTTCCTGTAGCTTTTTGATCTCTTCTCTAATTGCTATTGCTTGCTCAAAGTCACGATTATTGGCTGCCTTGCGCATTGCTCGCTCGAGGATTTTCATCTGCTTTTCAATAGATTTTCCATCTACTTGATCAGAAGATTTTTTATGATACTTTGACGCTTCCATAATCGCTTTTTGAATATTAACAATACTTTTTACTACTTCTCTTTTTACTGTTTTAGGAATAATATTATGCTTTTTATTATATTCTGTTTGCAAACTACGCCGTCGCTCTGTTTCATTTATAGCTGAAGACATAGATTTTGTTTTAGTGTCTGCATACATAATAACTTTTGATTCTGTATTTCGCGCTGCTCGCCCAATTGTTTGAATCAAAGATCTTTTATCACGCAAAAACCCTTCAATGTCTGCATCTAAAATTGCTACTAATGCAACTTCTGGCAAATCAAGCCCTTCGCGCAACAAGTTAACTCCAACCAAACAATCAAAGACTCCCAATCTAAGCTTTTGTAGTAATTCAGTTCTTTGGGGCGTTTTTAGATCACTATGCAAATAACAAACCTTGATCTGCCGCTCTTGTAAATAACGCGCTAACTCTTCTGCTAACTTTTTAGTCAAAACGGTAACAAGAGTTCGATAATTTTTTTTTGTAGTTATAGTAATTTCTTTAATCAAATCATCTAGTTGATTCTTGCGGGGACGAACTTCTATAGGTGGATCAACTAATCCTGTTGGACGAATTAATTGCTGAACAACTTCATCTGAATGCTGCAATTCATAGTCACCTGGGGTTGCAGATACAAAAATAGTATCTTTAAAGTATTTTTCAATTTCCTCAAAGTTTAATGGCCTATTATCACGAGATGAAGGCAGCCTAAACCCATACTCTATCAGGGATTTTTTACGCGCTTGATCGCCTGCAAACATTCCTCGAAGCTGTGGCATGGCAACATGTGACTCATCAATAATAAGTAAAAAATCTTTAGGAAAGAAATCAAATAAACAAAATGGCGCTTGCCCCGAAACTCTTCCATCAAAGTGTACTGAATAATTTTCAATGCCAGAACAATATCCTACCTCTCGTAACATTTCAATGTCATGGCCAACTCTATTTTCTAATCGTTCTCGATACAAAGGATTGGCAAGTTTTTTCTTCGACTCTTCCAATTCATGCTCAATACTTTTAATCGATGCTTGTATACGCTCTTTCGGCATAACAAAGTGCTTAGCAGGGAATATAATACTATTATCAAGCTCCATAACAACGGCGTTATTAAGTCGAGAAATCCATTGCATCACCTCTAATTCATCACCAAACAACTCTATACGCAAAGTATCTTTTTGATAGGGCAAACAAACTTCTATTGTATTACCTCTTACTTGAAAAGTTCCTGGTAATTTTTGAGTATCATTGCGCTTGTATTGTATAAAAATCAACTTACGAATAAGATCTGTGCGAGTTATTTTTTGACCAACTTTTAATGAAAAAGCGAGATCTTTATAATCATGAGGATTCCCAAGTGAATAAATTGCTGAAACTGATGCTATGACTATCGTGTCTTTTCTATTAATCATGGAAGCGGTAGCTTCTACACGCAATCGCTCAATTTCACTATTAACTTTAGTTTCTTTTGCAATATACATATCTTGAGCAGGCAAGTACGACTCCGGCTGATAATAATCATAATAACTTACAAAATAACACACCTTATTTTCTGGGAAAAAATAACTAAACTCTTCATAAAGCTGTGCTGCCAAGGTTTTATTCGGCGACAAAATCAATACTGGCTTATCTTGTTGTGCAATAACATTTGCCATAGTAAATGTCTTACCAGAACCAGTAACACCCATAAGTACTGATTTCTTAGGCCTATCTTTACTAAGATTTTTTATTGCCTTCGGTTGATCGCCTGAAGGTTCATACGGATTTTTTAATGTAAATAATAATTTCTTCATATTTTTATGGTAACAAAAAAATAAACAATACCCAATCGACATATATCAGCACACTAAAAGAGCCTCTAAATCTTCCAAGTTCAAACTCTTATTCTCATCAAACTGCTTTTTTTTATTAAATTCTGAATCTATTGAGTTTTTAGCTCTATCATAGTAAGATTTATTTTCAATCGCTTCAAGATTTTGCAAAACTGATTCAAGATGCTTTTTTGTTATTCGCTGCATTTCAATTAAGGCGCCAATATACTCTAACAAAGACACTGCTAATTGCTTTTTCATTAAACTCATATTATTAAACTCTTCACGCAAATACTTTTTAACTTTCATAAGCAATAACGTTGCGCTCCCTTGGTGAACTATATCTCTTTCATTAAAAGAATAAGTAAACTCTTTCAACTCACGTACAATATTTTTTTTCTTCATGAGAAAGCCGCCTATTAAGCCAGCAGAAAGTAATAACCCTACTCCAACTAAATAATTATTTTTCTCAAAAATGTTATCGCTACTTTTTTTTTCTTCTTCAGAGTTTTTAAATTTATCTTTTTGGGAAAATTCCCCATTTATTTTCAACTCTAAAAAAGCCCCCAAAGGAGGCGACTCATTATCACCATTTCTTCTAGGTGTTGTTAAAGGTCCAGCACTCAACGTCCTGCCTACATTTAAGGTGCTTCCCTCTAAATAACCAACCAAATCCTCCTCCCTCAATTGAATAAAGCCAACTGTTTTTTTTCGTGTATTAGGCTCCAATTGACATTCAAAATCCTCTCCTTCTTCATCACTTCCTAAAGCATTTAACTGAAAAACCTCTTCTTCTTTTCGTGAAATTGGTGTAAATCCATATGAAAACTCTTCTTCCTCGTCACTCTGTTCAACAGAAAAGAGGCCGCTTTGTGCTTTATGGCTGCAAATCGGAGTACTCTGCAACCTTCTAAGCCTATTACTACTAGTTGGCGTTCTTGTACCACTCGCATCTTTCTTTTGGGGCGATGGTCCTTTTTTTTCTGGATATATTAAAGAACGACCACTCCCACCTAAAAATTTTTTTCCCTCATTCTCTGGACTAACAAATCCATCTGATGCCCTTGCATAAAAAACAAACTGATTGCAGCTAATAAAAATAGTACCCATTATTAATAGTTTTTTTAGCATATCACTTATCTTCCTCTTTATTACTACGCTTTAAGAAAGATTCTAATTGCCCTATAAAAAAATTTATCTGCATAAAAATATTTTTTTCAACTATTTTTTCTTTAGCTTTCCATAATTTAAATATTTTTTGTATCAAAAATGCATAATCATATATATATTTCACATCATCAATATGTTTATAACGTTTAATTTTATTAAATGTATCAAGAATAACAGTTATTTGCTTTTCGCTTGGAACATCTATAGACATATCTTTTAATGCACTTTCTTTTATGTTTAATAATTCTTCATTAGACAAGAAAATCTCTTTCAATGAGCAATGGTTTTTTAAAAAAACAACCATTGGCTTTAAATATTTAATATGATAAAACCTTAATAATATTTTATTTATTGATACAAAAAATCTACAGTCAGATATTTCATTTCTAATAACTCCGTCTACCACTTGATTTCCAATTAATTTATACATAACTGCATCATTTTTTGAAATCCCACCCAAATCATCTTCATTTAATACAAAAACTTCTTGAGATAAATGATCTATTAAAAGCTGGCTTTTTAAAGAACTATATTTTTTAAAACTAGTCCAGTTTTTCATTAATGGACTCATAACTGATCGATATCCAAATAAAGACTCTATTGTTGGTAACATTAACCTATTAATATAATAATATCGACGCCAAACATACATTATAAAATTACTTTGACTCTCTATTCTTAGTTCATTTGTAATAATATGTTCAAACGAACTAGAATTTATATTTAAGCCCGCTACTCCCATTCTTTTTTTAAATATAGGAATATCATATCCATTTAATAATGCATCAATAGAGTTCTCTATGGCATTTATAGAATCTTGATTCATTATAGAAGATAAAGATTTATAAGAAGATCCATGAACTGATTGTATAAGGAAAAAAATAAATAATAAGAATTCTTTATAAAGCGAAACATCATATAAGTCATTATAATGACTTATATGATCATAACACTTAAAAAAACTGTTCATATTTCTTGAGTTAACTACCTCTTGAAAGCAACTTTGAATAAAGCTGTTTTTAAAAAATGAATCTATCTGTATCATAGGATTTATATCTAACAACTTTTCATTTACTTTTTCTAGAAAATTATAAGCTCGTTCTATTTTTTTTAAAAAATAAAAACGAAAAACTATTGCAATGTTTTTTTGAGAATTATGCACAGCTAAACTATCGTTTGCATCTTTAAGATGTGATATTACTAAACTATCCTTATCTATAGTAGTTTGATAAATATGCAAAATCATACTAACTATATCTTGCTGAAATTCACCGCATTCTATCGCATCAAAAAATAAAAATTGCGCCAACAAAAATAAAAAATCCTCAAAGCCTTTTCCATCTTTAAGCTTGCGCCAACAATTAACTGATTTTTCGTTTTTTAAGGAAACATTAGGAAGATTAACTAAAGAAGCTAAAAAAACTTTCTTATTTATATAATATTTTTTTTTAATATGTTCAACAGGAACTTTTAAGCATTTAACTAAATAGTATCTATTTAAAATATACTTAGAAAAACAATTAAGCTCTTCTTGCTTATCTTCAACAGTCCACGATGGATGCTGCCCATGCAACACAGAAATAAATAGCAAAAGCCAGAAGTATCCATATTTCATACCATTCTCAATAAATTAATTTTATTTTTTAAAGCTTACAACTTAAGCTTATAAAAAATAATCTTATTAACTATATACTTTCATTAGCGCATTTTTTTGAAACAAACATTAACATATCTTTACAATCATTAAAAATAGTTAAATTAATATCAAATTTTTTATGCAACAAACCTAAATCATAGCCAATTTGAATGTTTTCAATAAGATTTTTTGCATAATAACTTACTGCATGAACTCCCAATATAATACCACTTTTTGTACAAACAAATTTTACAATGCTTGGAAAATCTTTTTTTATAAGTGCTTTTTCAGAAAAATAGTCTTCATACGTATAAATCAAACTATCACCATCAAGTTGACGCATGCCTTCATTTTCAGTAATACCCTTTGATGAAAAATATACACCACCGATTAACATTGACTTCGGCATCAAACTATAATGAGCAGCTTGCAGCAAACCATCTTTAGCAAACATGTTTTTCACCGAAATATCTGCCTGATAATTTCCAATATTGCCAACAATGTCAACTCCCGAAGCTTCTCCTGCAACATAAATATTAGGTTGAGCTGTCTGTAAAAATGGACTAACTTCTAATGTTTTACACAAATAGCTATTTTCATAATAATGCGGCAATGGATTTTTTTGTTTTTTACATACTACACCTGCATTTCCAATCGCTAATCCATTTACATTAGGTGCTAAATTGGTGTGAAAAAAAATCGATTCTGCTTCAATGATATAGTTTTTTTGTGCTTTATTTTTCATAAATAAAGATACCTTCCCATTGTTTTTTTCTATAGAAGACAAATCCATATTACAATAAACCGCAATACCCTTTTGTTGCAATAGCTGTATCAACACCTCTACAATTTCATAGTCAAAAAAAGAAAGTAACGTTGAGTTTTCAACTATTAAAGTTACTTGAACACCCAGCTGCTGGAGCATAGACGCAAGGTTAATAGAAAAAACACCTCTACCGATAATAATAATTGAAGCTGGTAAAGTACCATTATTTAAAAAATTCTCTCTTGTATAATACGGTACATTTTCAATACCCTGAAGCTCTGGCTTTCCTATATCAACGCCAGAGGCAATTAAAAAAAACCTTGCCTTAATTTTTTTACCATTTGCTTCAATAGTATACTTATCTAAAAATTTTACTTGTGCAACTAGCTGCTCAATTTTTTCACTATCTTTAATCTTTTGATCCATATATCTATATGCGCGTAAAGACATTTTCCTTATACATTTAAAAAAACTTTTCTGATCAATAAGATCATATGTAAGTGGCATATCACAAAAATCTTTTAAATGGTCTCTCATGCTCATATACTCTGCATACTGACCTAACACAATATATGAAAGATTAGAAGATAAAATAGTTGTTTTTGTTATCTTATTTTTTTCTATAATAAGAACTTTTTTACCTAAATCATGTGCTTTTATTGCTGCTCTCATTCCAACAATGCCGCTACCAATAATAATTAAATCATATTCATAAGATTGGCTATTATAGCTACTTTCGCTACAAATCCTTACAAAAGATAAAAGCAAAAAGAAAAAAAAGAAATATCTCTTTGAAAAAATATTTCTTTCTCTTATTTTTTTAATCATACCACTCACTTTTTATTAATAATCATACAAGATTTTCTAAAAAGTGTACGCACTAAAAGCAAAAAAAGTACAGGGTTTTATTGCCCCGTACTTTTTTTGCTTTTATAAATTTAATTGCTGCTTTTTGTGTTTTTTATAAAGCCTGCATAGATGCTGCCGATTACTAATTTTATTTAAACAATTTCACTAGAATTAAAAACTGCTTCATCTAATAGTGAAAAAATCACATTGAGTCTTTTTTCAAGCCATAAGATTTCACTAAACTCACGTGCACTTTGTTTTTCTGATAAACTTACTTTTAAACACCCGTACATTACACCCAAAACAGTTAGAAATTTTACTTCTCTACCCTCAAGCATATAAACAATTTTCATTAGCGAATGCTTTTTAATAAAGTTTTCCAAAGCTGCAATGGCTTCTTCTTTAGAGTCTGCATTAAATACTATTGCATCAAGTTCTGTTAAAAAACATGCCATTTCTTGGCTTTCTTGGTCTTTAAATAAGCCTTCGAACTGTTCACAAAAAGACTTATAAACCTCTGTCATCTCATTATTATTATTTATCTCACTAGAATGCACTTCTTTTTCTAAGCCTACTTCTGCATAAGAACTTGCTGAATAACTTAAAAGTACTGCTATTGTTAATATTAATTTTTTCATTTTTATCCTTTAGACCATAAAATTACATAGTTAAACATTTAACCCTAATATATCATATGCTATTTTAATGTAAAACATACCTGGAAACCAGGTGTAATCATGTAACAAAAAAAAGAGCGGACATAAGATATCTCCTATATTCGCTCTTTTAAATTATTATTTTTTTTATCTTAATTTTCTATTATTTCTAGCGTTAACTCAAAGCTCTGTCCTAAAAGTCCAAAAAGCACCACTTTTTCAGGGTTTATTATCCCTTTAGTTTTTTTAAATTCTACCTCAACACTCTCTACTTTAACACCACCGCGATAAGCATTTAACTTAAACTTATCATCTCCCAAAGAAATAATTTCACCTTTTGCTTTTTCCTGTTGTAATTTTACCGCTAAAGGACTGCCATTGGGATGCACTATTACACTCTCATCAAAAGATACAGTTTGATCACAAACAACTTTTACGCAGCCTTGACCACACAAAAGATACCCTTTTAATTTCATTGTTGTTGCATAAGAGCTTGCTGAATAACTCAAAAGTGCTGCCATTGTTAATATTAATTTTTTCATTTTATCCTTTATACCATAAAATTACATAGTTAAACATTTAACCCTAATATATCATATAATTTTTAAATGTAAGACATATTATTAAATACTGTTTACACTAAGCACATTCATAATACTCTATGTTATCTAGCTCTTTAACTAAATTTTGAGTACTTTTATTCACTTCAATTCCAGCTTCTTCTAAATAATCTAGTATTGTACGAAAATTTTGAACGAATGAATTAAAGACTTTAGTACAATAGTCAAATGTTCTTTGTTTTTTTTCATTAACATAATAAATCTTTTTTTCACCTAAATGCATATAAGCCTGCTCTAAAAATTGTACTCGGGTTATGGAATGAGAAGAAGCATAATTTAACAAAAACAGCAAATCTGCAACTGATCCTTTTTCCTGGCCTATCATACAAATCTTTTTCTGCAGTAAAACGTGCTCTTCACTCAACTTTTTTATTTCCGCTACTATTTCTTTTCTTGGTAAATTTGACTTAAAAATAAGTTTCACAATATCTTCTAGCACATCAAAATCTGTTGGTTTAATAACCACTCTAGGACTCTCAGGCATCTCTACTTTAGGTTCATTGAAAATATTATTGCTTAATACATTACTTGCTTGTGAGCTTAATTCACTGCTTTCATTGCAAATAGTTTTCATATCTTTGGCATTGCATAAAATTCGTGTACTTTCAGCTATCTCAAATCCTGCTTTTAGCAGCAATGAACTAATTACTTCAATCCTGCTAAACTCCCAAAGCCACTCTATTTGACTATGCTCTTTAAACATTAATTTAATGCCTGCTTCTACAAGCTCTAATCCTTTTTCATCAAACATAAATTCTACTTTTTTTATGATTTGATTTAATTTTTTTCTATAATAATAGCATTTACCATATGTAGATTTAATTACAAAAAGTACATCTAATGCAGTTCCTTTTTCTTTTCCTGCCTTACAAGATCCTTTTTGCATTAAGGGCTCATTTTTAAGCTTTTTAAGTGCATCAATCACTTGTTCTTCTGAAAGATTTGAGTTGAAAACAAGCTTATCTAGTTTATGCAAAAAATTAAGTAGCTTTTCCCCCTTTTCTTGAGGAAAAACTTTCCCCCAATCTTTTACTACAATGGGATAGCATTCTTCTTTTTTAACAAAAGTAGCATCTCTTTGTATTTGCATAATTAATATTAAAAAAAATCATTAAAGTATTTTTCACTTTTGCCTCTGTTTATTTCTTAATGTTTAAAGCTTTTATTCAATATAAACTAAATAATGTTTTTAACAAACAACAAAATTAATCAAACGATTTGGCACAAAAATTATTTTTTTTACTTGTTTATCGATAAGCCATTTTTCTATTTTTTGCTTGGCTTCATACTCGACTAATGTTTGATCTGTATCAAGATCCATAGTCAGATTTGCACGCAACTTACCATTAACTTGCACAATAATCGTTGCTTTTTTTTGCAGCAAAAGGCTTTCATCATATGTTGGCCAGGTACAATCTCTCAGCTTTTTATCACAAAGTTGCTCTAAAAGCTCACTAGAAAAATGTGGTGCCAATAATGAAAATGCTGACAAAAATTGCTCAACTGAAGCCAAAGAAAGCTTTGATTTGTTTGCAATCATTTTATTAAGCCACTCCATTGCTGCAGAAATTGCCGTATTTGGTTTATAGTTTTCAATGCGATCTTGGAACTGCTGTAAAAATCTATGCACTTCTATCGTTACTTCTTTCTGCTCTTTGCCACCTTTTGCAAGAATAGTTTCTGAATTCATTAAAAAATTGCATAAACGGTTCAAAAATCTCTTTATACCTTCTAATCCATTATCTTGCCACTCACAATCGAGCTCTGGTGGACCCATAAACATCATATACATACGCAGTACATCTGAGCCATATGCTTGCACTACATCATCTGGATTGACAACATTTCCTTTTGATTTAGACATTTTTTCTACTAAACCAGACTCTTGTGCATGCTTTAGCACCATTCCCTGATTAAATAACTGTTTAAACGGCTCATCAAATGGCAAGTATCCCAAGTCGTGCAAAACTTTTACATAAAATCGTGCATATAATAAATGTAAAATAGCATGCTCAATGCCACCAACATACAGATCTACGGGTAACCAGCTTTCTATGTCTTCTTTTGACCATGGCTTATCTTTTAAACTTGGATTAGGATATCGTAAAAAATACCACGATGAACCTGCCCATTGAGGCATAGTATTTGTTTCTCTTTCTGCTGGGCCGCTACAGCTTGGGCATGTTGTATTAACCCATTCTTCAATTCCTGCTAAAGGTGATTTTCCTGTGCCTGTTGGCTTATAATTATCAACTACTGGCAAAGCTACTGGCAAATCCGATTCTGGTACGGGCACAATGCCACACTTGCTACAATGGACCAAAGGAATCGGCTCACCCCAATAACGTTGCCGTGAAAAAAGCCAATCTCGTAATCGATAGCTTGTTTTTTGCTGTGCATAACCCTTTTTAATGCAATATTTAATAATATCACTTCGTGATTCAGATGCATTTTTACCTGCAAATGAGGCTGGTTGAGATAATATACCGTTCTGCATATCGGTATAACATACTAATTTTTTATTAATTTGATCTGCTAACTCTTTATTTTCTAAAGAATCTTGCTGCGGAAACATAACTGGACTTAATGGAATGTTATATTTTTTTGCAAAAGCAAAGTCTCTTTCATCATGTGCAGAACAGCGAATAATTCCAGTACCATAATCAGCCAACGCAAAGCTTGCTACCCAAATCGGCAAATCTTTACCCGAAACTGGATCAACGATAAATCGCCCAGTAAAAACACCTTCTGGCTCACTTTGATCTTCTTTTTGCATTCGAGCGTTAATTATCTTTTCACAGACTTTTTCAACTTCTCTTTGCTCTTTTATGCCCTTAATAAGTTCTTTTAGTAATGGATGATCTGGTGCAATTACCACAAAACTATCTGCATAAAATGCTTCAAAGTGCGCAGAGAAAGTTTCAAGATGAAGCGACATATCTTTAACGGGCGCCGTAAACAAGAGTCCTTCACTCTTACCGATCCAGTTTCTTTGCATTGCCTTGACTTTATCTGGCCACGCTAAAGTATCTAAACCATCAAGAAGTTTTTCTGCGTATTCAGTAATCTTTAAAACCCACTGGGTAATTTTTTTCTGCGTAACTGTATGCCCACAGCGCTCACAACATCCTTGTACTACTTCTTCATTAGCAAGGCCGGTCAAACAAGATCCGCACCAATTAATCGGCATATCAGCAGAATAAGCAAGTCCAGCCTTATACATCTTTAAAAAAATCCACTGAGTCCACTTATAATATTCTGGATCAGTAGTATTAAGCTCTTTTGACCAATCATATAATGCACCAATATGATGAAGCTGTCTTTTAAACGTTGCAATGTTTTTATCAGTATTTTTTTGTGGTGGAATACCTTTTTTTATAGCATCATTTTCTGCAGGAAGCCCAAAAGCATCCCATCCCATAGGATGCAATACATTATAGCCCTGTAGCCACTTCATTCTTGCATAAAGGTCTGATAAAACATATCCCTTCCAATGGCCCACGTGTAAACCAGAACCAGATGGATAAGGAAACATATCTAAACAATAATATTTTTTTCTTGATGCATCAGACTTAGAAGTTGCATCTGGATGCTTTTCCCAATATTTTTGCCACTTCTTTTCTACTTCAGAAAAATTATACTGCATGCGATGACCCTTGCAAAAAGTATCTCTACTAATTAATTATAAAACATTATTATTACAGGGTAAGATTTTTGCAGCAATACGTCAAAATTGTCGATTTTTCTTATCACTTTATAGAAGGTATTCTTTATCAAGCTAGCCAGATCAATACGATTTAATTACACTACTTTTAAAGCCTCTATACTAAAGAAATTTTAAGTTTTTAGGAACAATAGCATGAAACAGGAAGATATATTAGTAGTTAAAAGAAGTACACTTCTTGGCAATAATTCGTGGCAAGGGCTTAACTTAGCCGATCCTGAAAAACACCTCGCTTCAATAAATACCCATAAAGAATTTTTGCCCCGCAATCTCATGGAACAAGATGAGTCATACAAGCAAATCATTCCCTATCTTATCTTTCAATACCAAGATCGCTATTTTTTGATGCAACGTAAAAGTAGTGCCGGCGAGTCTCGACTAAAAAATAAGTATACACTCGGTATTGGTGGACACATTCGCCAAGAAGATACTACTGATTCTTTATCTATTTTTAATTGGGCGAAGCGGGAATTTCATGAAGAAATTTCATATAATGATAATTTTGACATTAAGACAATTGGCATGCTCAATGATGACAGCAATAGTGTTGGCAGAGTTCATATTGGATTAATTCTTCTCATAAAAGGCACATCTGCAAATATTAAAATCAAGTCTGAACTGAAAAACGGGCGATTACTAACGCTAAAAAAGCTTGCTAATCATTATGATCAAATGGAAACATGGTCACAAATCATATTTGATCATCTAAAAAATGTATAATAAAATACCCTAACATTAAAATGTTAGGGTAAATTTGCATTCAACTATAAATAAATTATTTAATTACGCTTCTGATCTTGTAACTGTTACGACTACTTCTTTACCATCTTTCACACAAGTATGAGTATCTGATTTACCGGGAAGAATCACAAAAACAACTTCTTTGTCGCCACACGTACATGTAAAATTGTCTTCATTTTGCACAACGTTAATACAGGTGCCATCAATATCAAGTGATGCTTGGCCATCTTCTAGTTTAATTACAGGTGCAGAAATTTGTTCGCCATCTCTTACAACAGTAAATTCAAGTGTTGTTGCATTAAGCCCTGCAAAAAAAAGCGCTACTGGAAGTATAAATAATTTTTTCATTTCCATAATATATCCTTATAAAAAATATGATTAATACAAAGTCGGTAGATATAAAAAATTTATCTATGAGTTTTTGTATTTATTTAATTAAACAACTTAAGTACAACTGAATACAAAATTGCCCTTAGTCTAACCGATATTAGATACAACGCAAGCCTTAAAACTCTATTTTTCTTCTATCATGAACTTCTTTATTTACTTATCTATAAGTTCTAAAAGTGCGCATTATGCTTTCTAGGGGCTTTATGCTACAATTTTGCACCATATTTTTTATTTTCTTTCAGCTACCTTGCTTCTCGCCCACTTGCCTTTATATATCTACATATTTACTGAACTTTTTACCTATTTTTTAATAAAATATTTAAAAATAGCAAAAATAGTTACTCCGCATATCGCAAGCACCCTGCCATAACGGCTAACTAAACTACTTTTTTAAGAATTACCTGACTTAAAACAGTTGAAGAATGTTATTATATATCTAAAGCATTGCACTTATAAACTAATGTTTGGCAGGCTATTTTTATTACAACACGAGCTTTTTTATCTATAAATATATTAAAAAGGGGACAATATGAATTTTACTGAAGATATAAAAGATGGCATACAAAAATCTGCTGATAGCTTTTATTTCTTGTGGAATAATACAAGTATACTTTTTTATTTAAGCATTTTACTTTACGTTAAAATAGCACTTGCATTTTTAAGTGCTTCTTGCCGATCTTGCACACCAAACTCATTTGTATCGTTTTTACTTATGCATGCACCAGTGCAGTTTTTAATGCAAGGATTTATATTTTTTGCGCAAGTTTGCATAGCATACCACTGTAATGACATCGTCAAAAAAATCCCTACTTCTATTTATAGCTGTATAAAAAAAGCCCACACACATTACATAAAAATTATCTTATGGACAAGTATCAATTTTTTAATACTATTTTTCTTTAAGAATGTTGTTCGAATATATTCAACTCCCAATATAGAAGCTTTTTTAGGACTACTCGCTTCTGCTGCAACAACTGTTACCATCTTTGTTCCTGTATCAATAGCCATTGATTCCTGTCCATTTCTAAAAAATATTACAAACACCGTAGAATATTTTTATAAGCACTTTTTTTTTATACTTGGAGGATTACTTTGGCTTGGGCTCGTTAATATATTAAGTATGATTTTTTTTAGTGGAAGTTATTTCGTTAATTATGTTGCTCCTCAGATATATTCTAATTTTATATTCTTACAAATCATATGTAGCTTAAATTTTACCGTACAATGGGTTATTAATTCAGCGTATGCTGTATTTATTAGCCTTATTTACTTAAAGCATAAAAATTAATGGCTTTTGTGCTCTATTTGACTGAATTGCCTTATGATAGTACCCTTTTAATGATTATGTTATCAGGAAATTTTTTATAATACACGATCAAAATAGTATTGAAAAAAGTTCTTATTTGTTAAACCATTTAAAATTCTACTCTTGCGGTTATATTCAATCGCAAAAAAAGGCTTATATTATGTCAAAAGAAAAAATACGCCCCGAACAATTTTCGCATGCGCTTGTTCAAAAAGAAGCCACTGGCATCTCTCTAAACACAGCACAAATTGATGAGCTTAATAGCTTATACGAATCATCTAACAGTCACTTTAAAGCTGGAAACCTCGTTAGTGGTACCGTTTTAAAAGTTGATTCTGATGGAGTTCTTGTAGATATTAACTATAAATCTGATGGCCTTATTCCTAAGGCTGAATTTTCTAGCCATGAACTCGGCACATTAAAAACTGGCAGCAGCATTGAGGTTATTTTAGACCAACCTGAAAGCATTGATGGCAATGTTATTTTGTCTTATGAAAAAGCAAAAGCAATGCGTGCATGGGATGCTGTTTCAAAATTACATGAAGAAAACAAACCTGTTGAAGGCGTAGTAACTCACAAAGTCAAAGGCGGATTAAGCGTTGACATTGGTATTCCTGCATTCTTACCAGGATCACAAATAGATTTACAACGAGTAACAGACTTTGATCAGTATGTTGGCCAAAGTATCGTATGTAATATCATAAAAATTAACCAAAAGCGCGGAAATGTTATTATTTCTCGTCGTAATTACCTTTCAGCACAACGATCTGAAGCACGTCAACAAGTTCTTGAAACATTGAATACAGATCAAATCATTACTGGTACTGTTAAAAACATCACTAATTATGGTGCATTTATCGATATCGGTGGTGTTGATGGATTACTTCACATTACTGATATGACCTGGGGTCGCATTTCACACCCAACAGAAATGGTTAAAATCGGTCAACCAGTAACGGTTAAAGTACTTTCTTTTGATAAAGAAAATGAAAAAATCTCTCTTGGATTAAAGCAGCTTTCTGAAAATCCTTGGGAAAAAGTCAGCTCAACCCTTTCTATCGGTTCAAAATTAACTGGTACAATTTCTAGCATTACAGACTACGGTCTTTTTGTAGAAATTGAAAAAGGAATTGAAGGGCTTGTACATATTTCTGAAATTTCTTGGACTGGACGCATCTCAGACCTTTCAAAACAGTTTAAAGTAAGCCAAGAAATTCAAGTTGCTGTTGTAGCTCTAGACAAAGAAAATCGTCGCATGTCATTGAGTATCAAACAACTTGATAAAAATCCTTGGGAATCTATTGGTGAAAAGTTCAAAGTAGGACAAACTATTACTGGTCCACTGACTAATATCACTGATTTTGGTATTTTTGTACAAATTATACCTGGAATTGATGGTCTTATTCATATCTCAGATCTTTCATGGACAGAACATATTGAACATCCAGGCGATCGTTACAAGCGCGGTGATTCAATCAACGCAACTATTTTAAATATAGATGTTGAAAACAAAAAAGTATCTCTTGGTATTAAGCAATTAGACAATGATCCTTGGGAAACTATCGAAGATGACTACAGCCCAAATACTATTACTGAAGGTGAAGTTGTCAAAATAGCAAGCTTTGGTGCATTTATTAAATTAGCAAATGGTATTGAAGGACTTGTACACATATCAGAACTTTCAAGTCAAAATGTTGAAAAAGTAGAAGATGTACTATCTATTGGACAAAAGACTCAGTTCCGTGTTGTCAATGTAAACCAAGCAGATCGTAAACTAGGATTAAGCTTAAAGCTTGAAGTCCCTGTTGAAAAACCTGCAAGCAAAAGCTCTTCAAAAAAAGAGTTTACGCAAACAAAGGCACATAAAGATACGATTGCATCCTACAAAGAAGCACCAAAAACTAAAAGCTTGCTTCAAATAGAACTTGAAAAAATGGCTAATTCACGTAAAAAAGCTGAAAAAAAAGGTGGCCAAGAAGAGTAATATTATTAAAAACCGTTTAGTATAACTAGGGGGGCTTATTTATGCAGACACTAAAACAAGCAGTAGCTTCAAGTATTTTGTTAATTTTTTTAGCTTCATTAATCTATGGGCTTTTAAAAATAAACACTTGTTTATACAAAGGAAAAAACAATATGGAACGTACATTTGCAATGATTAAACCAGATGCAGTTGCTGCAAGCAATACTGGAAAAATCATTGATATCATAGAAAAAAATGGGTTTACCATTTGTGCGATGCAAAAAAAGCATCTTACAGAAAAGCAAGCACGTGCTTTTTATGCAGTACACAAAGAACGTCCATTCTTTGACGGACTAGTAGAGTTTATAACTTCTGGTCCAGTTGTTGCCTTATGCTTAGAGCAAGACAACGCAATCCAAAAATGGCGTGATTTAATGGGTGCAACAAATCCTCTGAACGCAGAAGAAGGCACTATGCGCAAACTTTTCGGTGAAGATGTTGGCCGCAATGCCGTGCACGGTTCTGATGCTAAAGAAACAGCACAACAAGAACTTGCACAGTTTTTCCCAGATTTCATGTAACAAGAAAACAGACAAAAAAGAAAGAAGCTAGCTGTAAAATACAGCTGGCTTCTTTCTTTTGAAAAATCAAACAGCTTTCACTTAATCTTTAATACTTTTATCAAGTTAATTGTCCAAGTTAAAGATTTCATATGTTCCTTCATCCAAAGTTACAAACAATCTTGAACTATCTAAAAAGCATGCTTGTGAAGCATTTTTTTCAATTATGGAGTCGACTTTAATATGCTCTTTATAAGACTCACCTTCACAAGATCTACTTATCCTAAAAACTTCTATTAAACTTGATAGCATATGGTTAATCAACAGCTTACTATCATCAGGGCTAAAGCGCATATCTAAAAAATTACGCCAACTATACTGCCCTTCAAACTCTCTTTTAAAGAGCACCCGCCTTGTTGGAATGTCAAACAAAAGAGCTAAAAAATTACTTTGCTCATTTTCATCGCGGCGAAAATTATCTTTTGCTGATGTAACCAATATTCCCATTTTTGCGTGATGACTTACTTGAAAGTCCAGCACTTCATCATTTTTTATCCTTACAGGATAAAAATTATTCATTTTCCTAAATTCCCTAGTAGTACAATCTATTACTATACAATCTTGTCCATAATTCCCTCTACCAAAAACGTTATTGTTACCTACGTAGTGTAAAGAGTCTATTTCTGGATAATTCATACGATCAAGATCAAAAGACAAAGAATGAGCATTCCATTTGTTTCGAAAAAATAATACATTACAAACAAAAAGCATCGATGCTATTTCAGATAAATTTGCATCACTTGTTACTCCACTGCATTCACTACCTTGAGAATTAATATAATAGATGCCTTTAGTTCCTTCTTGTGGCTTACTAAATCTAATACCTTCTCCTGCTTCTGGAAATAAATTAGGTATAAAATGTAAATCATCCATATCTTCTTTTCTTGAACTAACTTTTTCTATCTTGCCATCGTCAGAAACAGTATAAGAATTAAATTCACTAAACGAATTTTCTCGCCACTGCAAAAAACCTGCAACAATATCCCAACGGCCTGCTTTAGAAGCCCCAGAATCAAGACGCAGCTCTTTTGGTAAATCTCCGGTGAAAATCAGCTTCAAGTCTAACTCATCAGCTGCTACAACATCCATTGTAATAAATAAAAAACCCCCAAGTAATAGTTTGCTCAATAATAAAAAGTATGACTTTTTCATGTGTTAACCTTATATTTTAAAGAAAAAAAATAAACAATTTTGCATTACCAAAAAACAAGTTGATATTTTAGCATCTCTCTCTCATAGCCCTAAATTTTTTCCAGGAATTTTCAAGTATAACTTTAATTACCACCTCTCTAAAGACATATGGCTTTTTGTCCTCTGATAGTAATAATAAGCCTAAAGTCACCCCTACAAAGCCTATGGCCGGATTTTGTAAAGAAAAAAATGGCTCATTAGATTCTCCATTAATTTCAAAAACTTTAGTTCCAATCTTTCCATTAGAAACAAGCAAAAAATCATCAAGTGCACTAAATTCACTCTGAACATAAAAATCATGATTTTGATTTAATAGCGGAATCTCTAATAATATTTCTCTACTCTTTGTATTAAATAAAAAACCTATATAATCAAGCCTTTCTGCTTTCTTTTTAACCATAAATCCATATTCTTTAGTATTGCTTAATACAAAAAATTTTATACCCTCAATAAATTCAGCCCCAACACAAGGGAAAAATTCAGAGGCATCTTTTTGAGTTTTGGTTTTATAGTCAAACTCGAATGATGGACCAGTTTCTTTAACTCTCAGTAGTTTAGTTTCAGTTAATACATGCAACGACTCTTTCCATTCTTTTTCCGGTAATTCAAAGTCTTCTTTCCCCTCTAATGTAAAAAAAGTTTTATTAAATAAAAACATATCTGACAAGCACACTATTACCTGCGAATTACGTGATGCAGTGTAACTTATCAAACCACACTTAGAGTCGTTGTCTATGACATAAAATTGTACATTTTGTTTATTATTATTTTTTTCCAGCGGAGGATGCACTAAAACTACTTTTTCACCTAATAAAATTTTAGACTTCGGGAAATTTTTTTTCATTTCAGGCAAAAGAACAACAAAACAACTATTATCTTTATCTATCTTATAAACTACCGGCACTTCTTTTTTGCCTAAAGCTGCTTGATTACTAACACAATAAGAAAAATCTTCTTGCTCGTAGTCTTCAATAATATTTAATGGATCTACTGCATTGAGGGCAATACTTATAAAAAAGAACGGTATACTAAATATTAATCTAGTATACCGTAAAAAAAATGCTAACTTCATGAGTGCTTCTTTTGTGTTTCATTATTGCTAATATGCTTTATCTATAAAAATCTTTAATCGATTTTACACACATTATGCATCGAAGCAGTTTTATTGCAAGTAATCTTTGCTCTTGTTATCTTGTCTACTGCTTTTTCATGCAAGTATGATTGACGCGCTGATCCAGAAAATTCATATCCTAGTTGGTACCATTCTTTCATACCACCTTTATATTCTACAATATTTTCAAACCCAAGAAGGCATAAAAGAATTGCTGCCTTTTCACTTGCATCACAAATGCTTAATGCGCAATACAAAACGATTGTTTCGCTTTTATCCCATGTTTCTACTACATCAAGAAGCTCTTTAAGCGGAACATTTGAAGAGCCTTTTATTGAGCAATCTTCAAATAAATTTTTTGGTAAAACATTAATTACCTTAAAAGGAAACTTATACTCATCTAAATAAGTATTTTTTAAATCTTGTGCTGTAATATACGTTACTGTACAGTCTGCTACACCAAGATGATTTTTTAAATCTTGTGCAGATTTTTTATAAAGATCTTGATGAATAACACTAACTTTTTCTTTTAGCTCTTCCAAGCTTATAGCACAATGAAGAGAAATACATTTCATCAAAAAAATAACTCCTAAAAAACTATATCTAGACTTAAACTTCATCTTTCACTCCTTTTAGTTGGTTAACAACACCCTTAAGGTATCACATATTACCCAACTAAAAATAGCTTTATTCAGACTCTTTTGGCGTATTACACTCTTCTTCTTTTTCTTTTTTTTGCTTTACAACTTCATCTAGCACACCATTAATAAATTTATGTGCATCTTTTTCGGAAAAGCATTTGGCAAGCTCAATTGCCTCATTAATAACAATAGTAGATGGCGTATCTCTATTATAAAGCTCCCAAACAGCAAAGCGCAAAATCAACTTAGTGCATGTTCCCAAGCGTTCAGGGCGCCAATTAATTAAGCATGGGAAAAAAATAGCATCTAATTGGGTACGGCTATCGACTACTGCCTGCGCAATCTCAAAAATTTCTTCTGTCGGCTTAATAGACAAATCAAAGCCGCGATTAAAATTATCCGTTAATCCTTCCATGGAAAGATCATAATCAAAGCTTTCCATGCTATACAAAAGATGAAATACAAGCGATCTCATTTTTCGCCGACTCAAATCTTTTTTTTGCTCTTCTGCTAAACCATTATCACTAGCGCACTCTTTTTTATGCATAATATGTCCCCATTCTCTTATTATATATACTTTTTAAGTACGATTTTTTTAACTTTTATATAAGAAAATTAACCCTATAAGCTATTGCTTAAAAAGAACTACTTTTTAACTCGCTCAATATAGCGATTGTCTCTTGTATCAACTTTAATAACATCATCAATATTAATAAATAGTGGAACTTGTAAAACAAGACCTGTTTCGGTTGTTGCTGGTTTATTACCAGCTCCTTGAACAGTATCTCCACGCACTCCTGGTGGGGTATCTTCTACTTTTAATTCCATAAATAATGGCGGAGTAACACCAATTGGATTATCAGAAAAATACAAAATAGTATAAACAATTTCTTCTTTTAAGTAGTTTTTTACTTGTTCAATTTTTGACTTACTTAATGAAATCTGTTCAAAAGTATTTTGATCCATGAAATGATATAACTGTCCATCTTCATACAAATATTGCATTTCTTTATATTCTAAATCTGGTGATGGAAATTTTTCTCCAGAGCGAAAAGTATCTTCATGCATCAAGCCTGTAATCATATTTTTCATTTTCGTACGGACAAATGCACCACCTTTACCAGGTTTGACATGAGTAAATTCTATTACCATATATGGCTCACTTTTATAAAGAATTTTTGCCCCTTTACGGAAATCAGACGTAGAAATCACGAGATTACCCCTTTTGCTATCGCAACTATAAGAAAAAACCAGTAAATATCAATTATCAATTAATTATATAAGTATAAAAAATAAGGCCAAAAATGCAACCTACTCCTAGAAAAATAATAAACTTAAATACTATTTTAAAATAAATCCTTCCTAAAAATTAAAGCTTTGTTATAATCCTTCTATACTTCTTATAATAACTTATTAACAAAGGAACAACTTATGCTAAAGCATTTATTCACTTTTATCTTATTTTTTGGATTATTAAAACACAGCAATATACAGTCAGGCAAGCCTTTAGACAGAGAAATTTTTGAGCTATCGCTACACGCAATGTTAAAAAAATACAAAACTCATCTGAATAACATTTCCTCAACAATTGACAATCATGATCAATTTAATAATTTCAATTGCAAATTTGAAGGGTGCTTGGATGTTAATATACACTCTTTAAATGAAAGACCCCTAAGCAGCTATTCTATAGAAGCAATACAAAACACTACCCACTCTCTTGAAACAAGAATAACTCGACTCATACAAATTCAAATTAGAAATGAGTGATTTACCGCTACCAAAAACACCCTGCCATAGCACATTTAATTATTTCTAAGTCTTTGCTATACTGCAGAATATTTAGATATTTTTGCTTGCCGCATCATTAAAATCGTTAGGGTATATCAATGAGTAGTAATAGTCGCCTCACCTTCAATAGCTCACTGCAAGAAGTAGATTCAGAAATTTTTACCATTATTTCACAAGAAAAAGTACGCCAAGAAGAAGAGATAAATCTCATTGCTTCTGAAAACAATACTTCTCCTGCAGTATTGAAGGCAACAGGATCTGCTTTAACAAATAAATACGCTGAAGGCTACCCAGGGAAACGTTATTATGCTGGCTGCACATATGTAGACTCTGCTGAAAACATTGCTATTAAGCGCTTAGAGAAACTTTTTGGCGCAGATCATGCTAATGTGCAACCACATTCAGGATCACAAGCAAATGCTGCCGTTTTGCGCTCATTCTTAAAATACAAAGATACTATTTTAGGAATGGATCTTGCAGCAGGTGGACACTTAACCCATGGGCATAAATTAAATTTTTCAGGTAAAGATTATACGGTCATTAGCTATGGCCTAACAAAAGACAAACAAATTATTGATTATGATGAAATAAAAAAAAAGGCCTGGAAACATAAACCGAAAGTTATTATTGCTGGCGGATCTGCATATTCACGCACGATCGACTTTGAAAAGTTTTCTGCCATTGCAAAAAGCGTTGGGGCTCGCCTTTGGGTTGATATGGCTCATATTGCAGGGCTCGTGGCAGTAGGCCTTCATCCAAATCCTGTACCCTATGCAGATTACGTAACTTTTACTACACATAAAACAATGCGTGGTCCTCGCGGTGGCGTTATTTTGTGCAAAAAAGAATTTGCCAAAGAAATTGACCGAGAAGTAATGCCCGGCACTCAGGGTGGCCCTAAAATGAATGAAGTTGCAGCAAAAGCAGTGACCTTTGGCCTTGCATTAAACCCCTCTTTTAAAGTTTACCAACAACAAGTAATTAAAAATGCACAAGAATTATGTAAAATATTTCTAGATGCTGGGTATCCTGTTGTATCTCATGGTACCGATAATCATCTTTTTTTAGTTGATGTAAGTAAAAAAAATAATATCTCTACTGGCATCATGGGAGCACAAGCAGAAGGTGCATTACAAGCTGCAGGAATTATTGTTAATAAAAACTGCTTGCCTCATGATACTACAGCATGGAAACCAAGTGGCATTCGTATTGGAACACCAGCAATTACTACCCGTGGCATGAAAGAAAATGAAGCAAAACTCATTGGACACTACATGCTTGAAGCATTAAAAAACCATGACCAAGCTACAATGCTAGCCGACATTGCACAAAAAACAAAAAACCTTGCCTTGTCATTTCCTATTTATGCAGATAAAAATACTTGCCAATCACCAAAAATAACTAATAATGACAAATCAGCTATGATATAAAGAATTTTTTTATAACTCAAGGAATGATTCTTATGCATAAAGCCATTTCATATATTATTCAGCGTGCTATGGCCTATACACAACTAATCAATCGTAAAGTTTTATATAACTTTTTCATCTCTTCTTTTGGGTCTTTACTTTTGAAAGGCCTTTCTCTTTTTTCTGCTCCGATCACCCTGCGCTATATTTCGCCGAGTGAGTACGGACTTTTGTCTCTTGCAAATAGCTTCACAAACATCACGGCAATATTTTTAGGCTTTGGATTACGACAAGCTTTTTCACTAGAATTTTTTCACTTATCTGCCAATGAGCAAAAATATATGATTAATGACATACTCTTTGTTTACTGCGTTGCTAATAGCCTTGTATACTTTTTTTTTATTTTATTTTCACCGATTATAAACCATTTTGCATTTGCTGGAGCTGCATCTAACTCCCTTCTCTATATTACATTTTTTATCAGTTTTTTTTATTTTTTTACCGGGCTATTCTATCAATTACTTCAATACTTTCAAGAAGTAAAAAAACTCATGCTTTTGCAGATTAGCATTGCTTGCTTTGTTTTTGGATTACAGCTTATTTTTTTATGCATTGGTAACTTAGGAATTATAAGTATCTTGCTTGCACAAGCCATTGGCCTTTGTATTTCAGGTATTTTCGCCTTGTACTGGTATACAAAAAAAATTGGTTTCTCTTATATACACCTAGAAAAAAAAATACAAAAAATATACTTCTATATTTTTTCAGGTATCCCTTTTATTCCAACCGTTTTATTTGGATGGATTCTTTCTTGTGGCGATCGCTGGGTATTAGCACACTACACAAACTTAAGTAATGTTGGGCTTTATGCTGTTGCAGACTCTTTTAGTCAGCTTTTTAACTTAGCTGTTTTGTATCCACTGAGCTGTGCTTACTTGCCACACCTGCAAAAGCTTTATAAAAAAGAAAACAATACTATTTTAAGCATAGAAAAATGGAATAAAAAAATTATGTGGTTAAGCATGATTTTTTTCTTTTTTATTGTCACGATAGGATACTTTATATGCAAGCCGATTTTATATTATATTTTACCCCCCAATTACCATGCAACTATTCATCACATTTGGGGAATTTTATGTGGCTCAATTTTTTATCTTGGTACCTATTTTACCCAAGCACTTATCCAATATCATAAAAAAAAATGGTTTCTTGCCTGCGCAATTGCAATCCCGGCCCTACTGAACATAGGATTAAATTTTTTACTTGTAAAAGAATATGCAATAGGCGGCTGCGTTTGCGCAACTGTTATTTCTTATGCCACTTACTTCATTATAACTTTTTGGTACAACCAAAAACTATGTACTAAACTTCAAACCATACACTTAAAAAAAAGCTAATAATGCAAATCTAATCGATTATAATTGTTCTAAGAATTAGAAAATACCATGTTCTTTGACGCGGCGACTTACTGACGAACGATTAACACCGAGAAGCGCTGCAATTTGACTTTGGTTTTTAAACTTGTCCCACAAAAACTTCATGAGTTTAGGATCTTTCATCGCATGCTTACCAAGGCGTATTGCTGCTGCAACTTCTGGATTATTACTACTTGGC